>JRHI01000318.1_pt1 | contig 54720 bp, 51 predicted proteins | sample 215371 | NCBI WGS metagenome assembly JRHI01 (sample SAMN02929681, study PRJNA255918) | sediment metagenome | biome: cave system; feature: Ice Cave; material: Sediment; isolation source: sediment from deep within a dark volcanic ice cave with no known source of... ...
CTCCCTGGGGCGGCGGATGGACCTCATTTGAYCGTTACAGTCCACTAGAGGTCGTCCACCTCGCCCGCCTCGGAGTCGAGCCCGAGGCCGTGATCGATGGCCATCAGGTAGCCACGGGCACGCTCGGTGAGTGGATAACGCAGGACCAGCTCCCAGAACGCCGGGCCGTGGTCGGCATGCTCCAGGTGGGCGAGCTCGTGCATGAGGAGGTAGTCGAGAACCCAGGGCGGCAGCTTCGCGGCCCGACTCGAGATCCGGATGACGCCCGCGGTGTAGGTGCAGCTGCCCCAGCGCCGGCCCTGCTCGGCGAAGGTGATCGAGTTCCATCGCAGCCGGCCCCCCAGGTAGCGGCGGTTAAGGAGCTGCGCCCTCAGGTTGAGGCGATCATCGCTCGGGTGGGCCCGCTGAAGCTGGCGCTCGATCCGCGATCGCATCACGTCCACCCAGCGGTCACGTTCGCGGACAGACATCGATTCGGGGACCAACACCTCGAGCACACCCGAGCGCAGGCGCGCCTGGATTGTGCGCCGCCGGCGCCGTGAGCCGATCACCCTCACGGGCGGTCGCCAGGGGTCCTGAACGTCTTCGGGTTGACTTGCCATGTCGTGTGCTACCTGCGTAAGGGGGACGAAGACGGATGGAGTCTAGCCAAGCCGTCCAGCAGCTCAAAGAGCCCCTGTTAAGAAGCCGGGCGGGAAGCCGGGGCGCCGCTGCTATATTCGCCACCCATGCCGCGCAGCTTCGTCATCGGCAACGGCAACCTGCTCGTCGGCTACGACTCCAACTACCAGGTCCGAGACCTTTTCTTTCCCTTCGTCGGCAAGGAGAACCAGACCGTCGGCAACGTCTGCCGGACGGGCTTTTGGGTCGACGGCCGGTTCGCCTGGCTCGACGATGTGGGCTGGCAGAGGACCATCGGCTACGCCGAGGACACCCTGGTCGGCGACGTGACGGTGAGCCACGCCGGACTGGGCATCACCGTCCACTTCGAGGACTACGTGGACATGGTTCGCGACTTCTTCGTCCGGAACCTGCGCGTCACCTCGACCGCGAGCGCCCGGGAGGTTCGCATTTTCTTTCACCACGACTGGTGGATCCGGGAATCCGACCTCGGCTGCACCGTTCTCTATGACCCCGACCACCGGGCGCTGATCGCTTACAAGGGAGATCGCTGGATACTCGCGGGCGGCCGCTGCGGAGACGATTTCGGGATCTCGAGCTGGGCGACCGGGAAGAAGGGCGAGGATCGCCAGGGGACGTGGGTCGACGCTGAAGACGGCGTCCTGGGCCGAAACCCGATCGACCAGGGTTCTGTGGATTCCACCATCTGCTTTGACCTCGGTGCGGTCGGGGCGGGAGAGGATCGCGCCCTCAGCCATTGGCTCGTCTTCGGGGAAACACTGCGCGAGGTGACCACCCACGGCCAGGAGCTGATCCTCGCCAAGGGGCAGGAGACCTACCTCGTCCGGACCCGAAGCTACTGGGACCGTTGGTCGGACAAGGAGCACACGGGCCTGGAGGAGTCGGTGGGCCATGCCGCAAGACATCTCTTCCGGCGTTCGATCCTCACCATCCGCACGCAGGTCGACAATCGCGGCGGCATCGTCGCGGCCAACGATTACGACATCACCAAGTTCGCTCGCGACACTTATTCCTACGTCTGGCCCAGGGACGGCGCGCTGGTCGCCAACGCGCTTGACCGAGCCGGCCACGAGGACATCACCCGCCTCTTCTTCGGCTTCTGCCGCGCCGCCCTCTCGGAGGACGGTTACATGCTCCACAAGTACGCGCCCGACGGGATGCCCGGGTCCTCCTGGCACCCCTGGATCGATGGCCAGGGCAATCGAGTGCTGCCGATCCAGGAGGATGAGACCGGGCTTGTCCTGTGGGCGCTCTGGGAGCACTACCGGATCCACAACAACCTCGACTTCACGCTTCCGCTCTACGCAGGCCTGGTTGTGCCGGCGGCCGACTGGATGGCGTCGTACGTCGACAGCCGCAACGGGATGATCAAACCGTCCTGGGACCTGTGGGAGGAGCGCTGGGGAGTCCACGCCTTCACGGTCGGCTCGGTCTGGGCGGGTCTGCGGGCGGCGGCCCAATTCGCGGAGCTCTTCGGCGACGCCGCGGCCCGGACGAGGTATGACACGGCGGCGGCTGACCTGAAGGCCGCCACCGATCAGCACCTCTGGAGCGTGGAATTGGACCGGTTCGCGCGCCGCCTGACCGCCGCCCCCGACGGCTCGCTGGTGGCAGACCACGTTCTCGACTCGGCGATCCACGGGCTGTGGCGGTTCGGAATGTACGACGCCGCCGACCCCAGGATTGTCAAGACGATGGCCGCGATTCAAACCGAGCTCTCCAACAAGGCCGAGTGCGGTGGCCAGGCTCGCTACACCAACGACTATTACTTCCAGGTCGACAGTGACATCACTCGCGTGCCGGGCAACCCCTGGTTCATCTGCACACTCTGGCTGGCCCAGTGGTACATCGCGACGGCCACCGACCGAACCGGTCTCAAGGCGGCCCGGGCCATCATCGACTGGGTGGTCGCCCACCAGACGCAGGCCGGGATGCTGTCAGAGCAGGTTGATCCGCACAGCGGCGCCCCGCTCTCCGTCGCGCCGCTCACCTGGTCCCACGCCGAATACGTGGTGACTGTCGATGACTATCTGAAGAGGCTGGTCGAACTCGACGCGGCGACGCCCGACTGAGATTTCAGAGAGGGATGTTGCCGTGCTTGCGAGGCGGCGGCTCGATCCTCTTGTTGAGGCAGAGTTCGAGCCCCCGGACCAGCAGCCGGCGAGTCTCGCGCGGCTCGCAGACGTCGTCGATGTAGCCGCGCTCGGCGGCGACATAGGGATTGGCGAAGCGCTCCACGTAATCGGCGACCAGCTCCTTGCGCTTGCGTTCGGGGTCCTTCGCGGCGGCCAGGTCCCGCCGGTAGATGATGTTGACGGCGGCCTCCGGACCCATCACGGCGATTTCGGCCGAAGGCCAGGCCAGGTTCAGGTCGGCGCCGAGCTGCTTGGAGGACATGACGCAATAGGCGCCTCCGTAGTCCTTGCGTGTGATCACCGTCAGCTTGGGCACGGTGGCCTCTGCATAGGCGTAGAGGAGCTTGGCCCCGTGCCGGATGATCCCGCCGTATTCCTGCGCGGTTCCGGGCAGATAGCCGGGCACGTCCACGAATGAGATCAGAGGGATCCCGAACGCGTCACAGAAACGGATGAACCGGGCGGCCTTCACCGAAGCGTCGATGTCGATCGCGCCAGCCAGAACCCGGGGCTGGTTGCCGACCACGCCGACCACGTGGCCGTTGAGGCGGCCGAGCCCGACGACCATGTTCTGAGCGAAGAAGGGCTGTACCTCGAGGAATTCGCGCGAGTCGAGGATGCGCAGGATCACCTCACGCATGTCGTAGGGCAGGTTGGGCGAGGCGGGGACGATCGATTGCAGCTCGGCGTCCGCCCGTTCAGGGTCGTCAGTGGAAGGACGGTGGGGCGGCCGCTCCCCCGCATGCGCGGGCAGGTAGGAGAGGAGCCGCCGGACATCGCGAAAGCACTCCTTCTCGCTGGCCGACATGAAGTGGGCGACGCCTGAGCGCGTGCCGTGGACCTCCGATCCGCCCAGCTCATCGAAGGTCACCTTCTCGCCGGTCGTGACGCGAACGACCTCGGGCCCGGTGATGAACATGTGACCCACACCGCGGACCATGAAGATGAAGTCCGTGATCGCCGGCGAGTAGACCGCCCCGCCCGTGCAGGGTCCCGCGATCACGGAGATCTGGGGAACCACGCCCGAGGCGCGCACATTGCGATAGAAGATGGAGGCGTAACCGGCGAGAGCCGAGACGCCCTCCTGGATCCGGGCGCCACCGGAGTCGTTGATCCCGACCACGGGCACCCGGTCCCGCAGCGCCAGCTCCTGGACCTTGACTATCTTCTCGGCCGTCACCTCGCCCAGCGAGCCGCCGAGGACGGTCGCGTCATAGGCGTAGACCGCGATCGGCCGGCCCTCGACCGAGCCGAACCCGGCGACGACTCCATCACCGGCGATCCGCCGCTCCTCCATGCCGAAACCGGTGGCACGGGAGCGCGCGTAGAGGTCGAGCTCGACAAAGGACCCGCGGTCGCAGAGGAGGTCGATCCGGGCCCGGGCGGAGAGCCTGCCCTTGGGTTCGCCGCCGGAGTTCATCGCCTCGTAGCGGCGCTTGCGAAACTGGTTGACCTTGTGCTCGGCGGCGGTGGCTCGCTCCAACTCGGGAGCCTCGAGGTTGGCCACCGGGGGGCGGGTACGCTTGACAGCACTCAATGCTGCCTTCGGCTTGCGCTCCGCCATCGCCACTCATTATCGGGCTGACGCTGGAATGAGCCGGCCGACCCGGACTGCGCCGCTTGCGCTCGAGCGCAGCCTCACCCTCCACCAGCTGCGCGTTTTCAAGGCCGTGGCCGACAACCTCAGCTTCAGCCAAGCCGCGCAGCACCTCCGACTCAGCCAGCCGAGCGTCTCCTACCAGGTTAAGGAGCTCGAGCGGGCGGTCGGGATGGACCTCCTCGACCGGCTCGGCAAGCGCGTCGAGCTGACCCAGGCGGGCCACCTCCTCTATGGCTACGTGCGCCAGACGCTCAATGTCATCGACGAGGCCAGCCTGGCGCTGGAGGAGCTCCAGGGCCTGGAGCGGGGAAGCCTCAAGGTCGGAGCGAGCACGACTGTCGGCATCTACGTCATCCCGACCGCCCTGGGTGCCTTCAAGAAGCTGCACCCCGGACTGGCGATCAGCCTCGAGATTGGCAATCGCGGTGCGGTCCAGGATCGCGTGCTGAAAAATGAGCTCGACCTCGCGGTGGTCGGTCCGGCGTTGCGCGACCCCGACCTGGTGGTGACCCCCTTCATCCACGACGAGCTGGTCGTGATCGCGCCCCAGGAGCACCGGCTGGCCCAGCGCCGGAACCTCACCCTGAAGGACCTTCGGGACGAGCCCTTCCTGATGCGCGAGGAGGGCTCGGGGACGCGCTTTGCGGTCGAGAAGGCCGCCCGGCGCGCGAACGTGCGGCTGGAGGTTGCGATGGAGCTTGGCTCCAATGGCGCGATCAAGCACGGCGTCGAGAGCGGCCTCGGCCTCGCCATCCTCTCCCGCTACGCGGTCGGCCTCGAGGAGACCGCGGGGAAGCTGGCCATCCTCGAGGTGGAAGGCTTCCCGATCCGCCGGCAGTGGAACATCGTCCATCTGCGGCGGAACCGGCTGGCGACTCCCGTCGCCGGGTTCATCGAATTTCTTCGCGGCGGGTCCTGGAGCCTGCCCAGCACCGAACAGGATGGTCCGCCGACGGACTAGTCCACCAGGCGCGCCTACCATTCATCGCCATGAAGTACCGCTACTCGGCCTGGGATGGCACCCAGCAGCCCTTCCCGGTCGACGCCGACACCGTGTTGGAGTCGATCTCCGACGACCTGATGAGCTACGGCGACCTGCGGGGCGCGCTGCAGCGGCTTTACCAGCGCGGAACCAATGAGATGCCGGGCCTCGACGATCTCATGCGCCAGCTCCAGGAGCTGCGCGAGCGCGAGCTGGCGCGCTACGACCTCGACACCGTCGTCGACGACCTCAAGGCTCAATTGCAGGACATCGTGGACACCGAGCGCAAGGGCATCGGCGAGCGCGTCGAGAAGGCAAAGGCTGGAGGTGGGCCCGAGCAGAAGATCCTCGAGAAGATGGCGCGGCAGCGCCGGGACCAGTTGGACCGGGTCCCCGATGACCTCGGCGGCCGGGTGAAGGCGCTCCAGCAGTACGAGTTCATGGTCCCCGAGGCGAGCCAGAAGTTCCAGGAGCTTTTGGCGGCACTGCAGAAGCAGATGCTCGACCAGATGTTCCAGGGCATGAAGCAGTCCATCGGGCGGATGAGCTCGCAGGACCTCTCCCAGGTCAGGGAAATGGTGGGTGAGCTGAACAAGATGCTCGAGGAGCGAGCGCAGGGCATGACCCCTGACTTCAGCGGCTTCATGGAACGGCATGGCGACATGTTTTCGCCCGGCATCACGAGCCTCGATGAGCTGCTCGAGCACCTCCAGCGGCAGATGGCGCAGATGCAGTCGCTGCTGAAGTCGATGTCGCCCGAGGCGCGCGCGGAACTCTCCCGGATGATGGACGAGCTGCTGGCTGATGACTCGCTCCGCCTCGAGCTGGCTCGTCTCGGAGCCCTGATGGAGGCGATGCAGCCGCCCTCCGATCTATCGGCGCGGTACCCCTTCTTCGGCGAGGAGCCGGCGACCCTGCAGCAGGCGATGGGCCTGATGGATCGACTCCAGGGAATCGACAGGCTGGAATCACAGCTCGAGCGGGGCGCCTTCCGGCTCGACGACGTCGACCGGGGACTGGCCGAGGATCTGCTCGGACCGGACGCCCGCAACGCGGTGAATGAGCTCCGCAAGGTCACTGATCTGCTCGAGAAATCGGGCTACGTCGAACGCCGCGGCCGGGGCTTGGAACTGACACCGAAGGGCATGCGGCAGATCGGAAAGAACGCCCTGCGGGATATCTTCGAGCGCCTTCGTAAGAGCCAGGTCGGCCAGCACCGGGTCTTCCAATCCGGCGTCGGCAGCGAGGCGGGTGAGGATCTGAAGGACTACGAGTACGGCGATCCCTTCCTGGTGGACCTCAAAGAGACGCTCTTCAATTCGCTCCAGCGTGAGGGCAGGGGAATACCGCTCAAGGTCGACGCGGCCGACTTCGTCGTCCGCAAGACCGACCACTCAGCGCAGGCGTGCACCGTGCTGATGGTCGACATGAGCCGGTCGATGTTCCTGCGCGGCTGCTTCCTTGCCGCCAAGAAGGTGGCGATGGCGCTGGATGCCCTCATCCGCACTCAGTACCCGCGCGACAAGCTCTACGTGGTCGGCTTCTCCAACCAGGCGGTGGAACTCAAGCCGGATGCGCTTCCCCAGATCACGCTCAACGATTACGTCTACGGCACGAATATGCAGCACGGCTTTCAGCTGGCCCGCTCGCTGCTCGCCCGGCACCGTGGCAATAAGCAGATCATCATGGTCACCGACGGCGAGCCGACGGCCCATCTCGATAACGGCCGCGTCTACTTCGCCTACCCGCCCACCTTCCGGACGATCCAGGAGACCCTGAAGGAGGTCCAGCGCTGCACGAGGGACCGGATCGTGATCAACACCTTCATGTTGGAGCGGGGCCCCTATCTGACCGAATTCATCAACCGCGTCACCAAGCTCAATCGCGGCCGGGCCTTCTTCGTGCAGCCCGAAAAGCTGGGCGAATACATATTGGTCGACTATGTCAGCGGCCGCCAACAGCGACGCCACTCCCGGGCAAGTTAGACCCACCCGAGAAATGCGCGGGGTGCGCCGCTCAGGCGAAGATTTTTTGCGCGCGCACTCCCAGGCCCTTTGCGACGGCGGTGAACGCATCGCGGTCGGCGACGCGGCCCGGGAAGACCGCCTCCAGCCGGCGCAGGAAGGACGGCAGCCGTGAGGATCCCCCAGTTCTCAGGACAGCGGTGATCTGGGCCGGCTCGAGGCCGGCGTCGGCGACCGCGCGGAGGAGACAACCCTCGACGGTGACCAGGTCATCCTTGATGACCGCCTCGAACTGTCCGCGTAGCAGGGGCACGTCCATCCGGATCCCGGGCCGGGCAAACCGAAGTCGCACGGCGTCCTCGGTCGAGAGCCGGATCTTGGCGTCCTCGATCGCCCGATAGAACTCCCAGGTGTGGCCCTTGAAGAGAATCGCGCGGGCGATCTCAGCGGCCCGCCCGCCGACGCGGTCAAGCACCTTCGGCACCCCAGGGTCGGAGAGGAGCTGGCGCACCCCGGAGCGGTAGCCCATCTCGTTGTAGAGCCAATTCGGCAGCTCATTGAGACCGAGTAGGGGCCCGACCGCGGTCTCGAAAAGCGCCGCGTCGAAACGCTCGCCGCCGATGTCCACGCCGGTCAGGGAGAGGGTCTCGGGCGTCCCCTCCCGGACCGCAATGACCGCCGCGTCGAAGGTTCCGCCGCCGAAGTCGACCGAAAGGACCCTCCCCTCCGGAAGGGTTCCGCCGAGGACCGCCGCCGCCGGCTCGGGGAAGAGCTCGACCGTTTCGAAGCCGGCCAGTTGCGCGCCTTCCCGGAGCCTGGCCAAGGCGGTCTCATGCGAGCGGTCGGCGAGGTCGGCACCGGCAAAAACCACAGGGTGCCCCAGCACCAGCCGTTTGACATCGCCGCCGGACCAGGCGTCTGCGGACCGCTTGAGCCGGCCCAGCACCATCGCGATCAGCTCGGGAAGCTCGAAGTCCCGGGCCCAGGAGTGGGTCCCCGTGAAGTCCGTCCGGGAGAGGTCGCGCTTCACCCCCGTGATCAGGCGAGTGTCCTGGCAACCGCCGTTGCGCGTCGCCTGGCGGCACTCCGTCTCAGCCCCATAACGGACCAGCGGGCAATGCAGGCAGGTGTGTCGCAGATGACCCTGAGCGAGGTATTCGACAATCGCCGCCTCGCCCGCTTCCTGGCGGCCGTTCCGGTGAAGGTAGGCGACCGACGCGAGCGTCAGCCCGGGCAGCCCTGATTCGGCGGGAACCACCTCGACGGCGTTCTCGTAGGCCACCGCCACGGCACTGTTCGAGGTGCCGTAGTCGATCCCGTAGGCGATCGGACCCCGTTCTGTCACGGGGATACCATTAGGAAGAGATGCAGATGATCGAGACTCAACTTCTGGACCGCCTTGGTATCGGGTCGAACTTCAAGGTCTGGATGGATCTTTCTCCGGCAGAGCTCTACGAGCACTCCCTACGCCGCGGCGAGGCTCAGCTCGTCAGCACGGGGGCGATCGTCGCCGAGACCGGTCAGCATACCGGCCGCTCGCCTCGTGACAAGTTTCTGGTCGGTGAGCCCGACACCGAGGCGGACATCTGGTGGGCGGGCAACCAGAGGATCGGCGCCGATTCCTTTCACCGCCTCCTCGACAAGATGGGTGACTACTGCGCCGGCCACGAGGTCTACGTCCAGAACCTCTACGCCTGCGCCGATCCGGCCCGCCGCCTCAAGGTGCAGGTGATCACCGAATTCGCGTGGCACAGCCTCTTCGCTCAAAACCTCTTCATCCGGCCCACGATCGAGGAGCGGGCAAACTTCACGCCCGACTTCACCGTCATGTCCGTGCCGAGCGTCAAGGCCGACCCGGCGACCGACAGCACGCGGAGCGAAACCTTCGTCCTGCTCAGCTTCGCCAAGCGCATGGTCATCATCGGCGGCACCGAGTACGCGGGCGAGATCAAGAAGTCGATCTTCACAGTCCTGAACTACCTGATGCCCAAGGCGGGCGTCATGCCGATGCACTGCTCGGCCAACTACAGCAAGGAGTCGCGCAACCCGGCTCTCTTCTTCGGGCTGAGTGGCACTGGCAAGACAACGCTCTCGTCCGATTCCACTCGCACCCTGATCGGGGACGACGAGCACGGCTGGGGTGACGCCGGGATCTTCAACTTCGAGGGGGGCTGTTACGCGAAGACGATTCGCATCTCGGCCGACGCCGAGCCCGAGATCTTCGCCGCGACCAATCGTTTCGGCACCGTGCTGGAGAACGTCGTCGTCGACCCCGACAGCCGTCTCCCCGACTACGACGCGGACGAGCGGACCGAGAACACCCGCTCCGCCTACCCCATCGACTACATACCGTCGGTTGACCTCTCCGGCCGGGCCGGGCACCCGACCCAGGCCCTCTTCCTGAGTGCCGACGCCTTCGGGGTGCTGCCACCGGTCTGCCGCCTCGAGGGTGAACAGATCAAGTACTTCTTCCTCAGCGGCTACACCGCGAAGGTTGCTGGGACCGAGCGGGGGGTCATCGAGCCCGAACCAACGTTCAGCACCTGCTTCGCCGCACCGTTCCTGGTTCTTCCCCCCGACGCCTATGCCGACCTCCTGCTGGAGCGGGTCAGCCGGCATCGGACGAGCGTTTGGATGCTCAACACCGGCTGGTTGGGCGGGGCCTTTGGCACAGGGGAGCGGATATCGATCGCCCATACGCGGGCCATCGTCCGCGCCATCGTGGAGGGAAGGCTGGATGGGGTCTCCACCCACAAGGACCCCGTCTTTGGGCTGAACATTCCCGACAGCGTCCCCGGCGTTCCGACCGGGATCCTCGACCCGCGCGCCAGCTGGGCCGGCCCGCAGGCCTACGACAGGCAGGCAGCCAAGCTGAAGGCGATGTTCCAGGAGTACTACGAAAGCTTTCGCGAGAAGGGCGCCGGAGCCGGCTGAGCCGTATCGCAATCGTTGGCAGCCGGCACTATCCCGCTCTCGAGCGGGTGGCTGCCTATGTCGCCGGGCTCGAGCCCGGATCCACCATCGTGACCGGCAGCGCGAGCGGTGTCGATGCCGCCGCCATCCGCGCGGCTCGCGAGAGGGAGCTGTCGGTGATCAGGGTTGCCGCGTCCTTCGACGAGGCCCGGGATGCCCGGGTGGCGGCCGAGCGCAATCAGGCGTTGATCGATGAGGCGGACGTCGTGGTCGCATTCTGGGATGGCGTTTCGGCCGGCACTCTTGCAACCATCCATCGCGCGCTCGACTCCGGCAAGGAGGTCCATGTCTTCGTGGCCAAGGTCGCCATATGAGCGATAAGTGAGCCGGAGGTGAGCCCGATGCGCGTCACAGCACTGCTCTTCGCCCGCCTCCGTGAGCAGGCGGGAGTCGACCGTCAGCTCCTCGCCCTGCCGCCCGCCGCCACCGTGGCCGACGCCTACGAGAGCGTCCGCGCGGTTTACCCTCGCCTGGAACCGAGCCGGGCCGCGATCCGGCCCGCCGTCAACCAGGAGTTCGCGGCCTGGGACCAGCAGCTCGCGGACGGAGATGAGGTCGCGTTCATCCCTCCCGTCAGCGGCGGTAGCGGCGAGGTCGGAGTGACATTCGAGCTCACCGAGGACCCGCTCGATGCCCGCCGCCTCGAGGCGGCGGTGGCGTGGGCTGGGGCGGGGGCGATCTGCACTTTCACGGGCGTCGTCCGCGACAACTCGCGCGGGCGCGCCACCGAGCGACTCGAGTACGAGGCCTATTCGGGGATGGCGCAGTCGCAGATGCGCGCCATCGCCGCGGAGATCGGCGCCCGCTGGCCGCAGGCCCGGGTTGCGATGGCCCATCGCACAGGCCGGCTGGAGATTGGTGAGGCTTCAGTCGTGGTCTCCGTCTCGGCTCCCCACCGAGGCGAGGCGATCGCTGCCTGCCAGTGGGGGATCGATCGTCTGAAGGAATCGGTACCAATCTGGAAAAAGGAGTTCTTTGCCGGTGGCGAGGTCTGGATCGAAGGCGACGCCGCCCGCCCGGCCGACCCCGGACCCGGCGGCTCCTGACCCGGCGCCTGACCTAGCTGTCTGAAGCGGGCCGGCTGTTGGCCGACATGGTTCCGAAGCTCAGCGCCGTACCGACCAGCCCGAGGCTGAATCCGAACGCAAGGAACCCGAGGGTCATCCCATTGGCGAGCAGCGCAAAAGCCCCTGCCAGGAGGATCACACCAACACCTGCCAGCCCGAGGATCACCGAATAGGGAGGCGCCGTGCGACCGCGCAGCGTGACCTCGAGCCCGAGACTGACCAAAACCACGATGCCCACGTCAACGGCCAGCGCGATCACGGCGATGCTCGACATCGCGATGAAGGAGCCATTCGCGCCGCTGGCCGAGAAGTAAAGGGCGAGGATTGTCGCGCCAACCGAGACGGCGCTCGCCACCCAGCCGCTGACAGCGTTGACGGCCATGCCCACCCCGATGACCATCGCGATCCAGCCACCGACCCAGAGGATGCCCCAGGTGATGAGCCCGAGGTGGACTGAGCGCAGGATCTCCGCCACGAGCATCACGAGGAGTCCCATACCACAGACGCCCCAGGCTTCACGCGAGATCCGGCTCATTTCGGTTGGGACTGTAGCGCACGATTGCCCGAAATTTGCCGTCTTCGGGTTTTTGCGGTTTTCGAAGACCTCACCCTCGCCCGCACAGCCGGCGTTCAGCGGAACCGGGGCCGACGCCTATCGAACCACGCTGATCGAGAGCCCATCGCGGATCGGCACGATGACGCATTCAATCCTGGGGTGGCGCGCGGCCAGCCGGTTGTAGGCGGCCACGTTGCGGCTCCCCTGGCTCTGGGGCCGGAGCACCTCGCCCCGGCGCAGCGCGTTGTCGGCCAGCAACAGTCCGCCGGGCCGGGTTCGCGCCACGCAGAGCTCGAACATCCTCTCCACCGCGGACTCGGAGGGCAGCGAATTGAGGAGGTCGTTGAAGCAGAGATCGAACTCTCCCCCGAGGCCCTCGAGGACTTCCAGGGCATCGCCCTCGAGCACCTCGAAGCCGGTGCCGTCCCCCGCGGCGGATAGGGCGTCACGGGCCAGGGCGGCGCGGGCGGGATCCATCTCCACCGTGGTCAGGAAGCTGCCGGCGCCCCCGCCGCGGAGCAGCCAGAGTCCGCTGTAGCCGGTTGCGGTACCCAGTTCGAGCATCCGCTTCGCGCCGCCGGCCCGAGCCAGGATGCTCAAAAGATGTCCTTCGTGGGGCCCCACGATTGGTACCGATTCGCGTTCGGCATGAGCTTCGAGGTCGGCGAGGACGCCCTCCCGAGTGGGCAGGAAGCCCTCCATGTAGGCGGTCAACTCGTCAGTGACGGCGATTGGCTTCATCGGGCTGGCGTCCCGGCAGCGAGCGCCGCGAGAACCCGGTCGAATTCCTCGTCGGTGTTATAGAAGTGAGGCGAGAGCCTGATGAAGTCGCTGTGGGTGCGGGCGATGACGCCGACCTCGACCAGCTGCCTAAGCTGCTCTTCAGCTGGGATCGACGGGTGGCGGAAGGAGACGATGCCCGAGCTCTCCTCGCGCCGCCGCGGCCAGGGGCCGACGATCTCCTGCCCGCTCTCCGCCAGGCGGGAGGCGAGGCGCTCACTGAGCCCGAGCACGCGGTCCGCGATGTTGTCGATTCCAACCTCGTTCAGCAGGTTCAGCGCCGCCCCGAACGCCGCCACATCGAGCCAGCTGGCGGCGGACTCCTCGAACTTGCGGGCGCTGGCCTCGTAGCGGAAGTCGGGGGCGAAGTACTCGTGTCGGTTCTCGACCGAGCCGGTGCCGATCAACAGGGGCTCGATCCGATCCAATAGCTCGGGACGCCAGGCCGTGAAGCCGATTCCCACGGGTCCCATCAGCCACTTGCCGGCGGCCCCGGCGACGAAGTCGGCATTCAAATCCGTCAGATCAAAGGGCAGCACGCCGAGGCCTTGGATGCCGTCCACGGCCAGGATCACTCCCCGGCGGCGGCATTCGGCGCCGATCTCAGCCAGGTCGATCCGGTAGCCGTTCCAGAACTGCACGAAACTGAGCGCGACCACTCTTGTCCGGGCGTCGACCAGCCTGAGCACAGCGTCCGGCGTGACCCGGCCGTCCACCGGCTCAACGAGTCGAAGCTCGGCACCCTGGCGGCGAGCGGCCATCCATGGGTAGAGGTTGGCGGGGTACTCGAGGCGGGCGCTGACGATATTGTCGCCCGCCCGCCAATCAATGCCCCGCGCCAGCAGGGAGATGCCGTGGGCGGTGCCGCGAGTGATGCTCACCTGGCCCGCCGGCACCCCCACCAAGCGCGCCAGGGAATTGCGCAACCCGTCAACGGCCGCCGTGTAGTCATCGTTCTTCCAGCCGTCCTCGGACATGACGTCAGTGACGTGGCGGACCGCCTCGCGCACCCGCTCCGACATAGGGCTGACCCCGGCGTGGTTCAGGTGAATGTGACTCCGGCAGACCGGGAAGAGGCGGCGAGCCGCTTCGTGATTCATGATCTGCGCCGCCGGCCAGCCGCCTTCCCGCTCTCTTGCCCGTACCTTTGCCAAAACTCCTGGAGAATAGGCTCGAGGGTCGTCACATAGCGCGCCAGCCGTTCCGCCGCCGCCGCGGCGAGGCCACTGTCCAGTGCCGGCGCGGGGAAGGTCTCATAGATCCGCACCCAGCCCCGATCCCAAGGCTCAAGCTCGGCCACGGGCAGCCCGGCGCGAATCTCCACCATCCGGGAGCACAGGAAGTCGAGGCCGGCTGAATTCAGCGCGGCCGCCCCCTCGAAGTGGAGGCCCACCTCCATCCGTTGCCGGCCGGCATGCTGCCAGACCTCGTAGTGGGTCTCGGGATGGCCGTAGTGAAGTTTCAGCAGGTGATGGTCGCGGCGGTGCTCGAAGCCACGCAGCTCAAAGGGCAGCGCCGGCGAGAGGTGGAGGACCAGCGCTGCGAAGAAATGGGCGGCGCTCAGCCCGGGTCCCAGGCCGGGTCCGTGGGCGACTGGCACGCGAGCAATATAGGGTGCGTGTCGCGGGCCGCCAAACGGCCCCTGATAGGATCGTGGAACGCGATGTCCTACATCCCAACGGTGATCGAGAACGAGGGCGGCAATCGCGAGCGCGCCTTTGATATCTACTCCCGGCTGCTCCGGGACCGGGTCATCATCCTCGGCCGGCCGATCGATGACACGATGGCCAACCTGATCGTGGCCCAGCTGATCTTCCTCTCCGCCGACGACGCCGAGAAGGAGATCCAGATTTACATCAACTCTCCCGGCGGCTCGGTGTCAGCCGGGTTCGCCATCTACGACACCATGCAGTACGTCCAGGCGCCGGTTTCGACCGTGGCGATGGGCATGGCGGCAAGCTTTGCCACCGTGATCCTGATGGCGGGCAGCAAGGGCCGCCGTTACGCGCTGCCCAATTCCCGCATCCACCTCCACCAGCCACTGATCGGCGGCCGCGGCCTCTCTGGCCAGGCCAGTGACCTCGAGATTCACGCCAACGAGATCATCCGGGTCAAAAAGGAGCTCAATGAGCTGATCGCCCACCACACCGGGCAGACGCTGGAGAAGATCCAGAAGGACACCGACCGCGATTTCTACCTCTCGCCGGAGGAAGCGATCGAATACGGCCTGATCGACGGCATCATCACCGCGCCCCTCGCCCCCGCCGTCCCCGYCGCCGCGGCCGCCGCCAAGTCCTAGCGCAGCCGATTCCCGCCATTCGGGCGTGGCTGGCGCGGCGACTGACCGTAGCCTGGCTCCTCTTCTCTGCCTCACTGGCCGTTCTCGGCCCCCTCTTCTGGCTCTTTACGGCGGCCCGCGGTATCGGAGGCCTCGACTTCATAGCGTTCTACACCAGCTCCAAGGTGCTCCTGGAACGCGGCCCGGCTCACGTGTTCGACACCCAGGCGGAGGTCGCCACCCAGATCGCGGTCGCCCAGCCCTGGGGTGGCCAGCCGTTCCTGCCTGACCTGTACCCGCCCTTCTGGGTCCTGGCGCACGCCTGGCTCGCGCTGTTGCCGATTCGCTGGGCCTATCTCGCCTGGGGGGGGCTCACGATTGCCGCCTCGATCGCCGCGCTGTTCCTGATTGCCGGGTCGCTTCCGCTCGGTGCTCGGCGCCGCTGGGTCATCGTGGTCGCCGCCGGCTTCCTGCCCCTCACCGTCAACCTCGTCCAGGGGCAATCCGTCGCGTTTGTGATCCTGGCGATGGCACTCGCTCTGCGGCTCTGGACGGCCGGACGCGACGGACTTGCCGGCCTCGCCCTGGGCTTGGTGCTGATCAAACCCCAGCTGGGCGTCCTGCTGGTGGCCCTACCCGTGGTGCACCGATCAGGTCGGGCCCTGACCGGCCTGGTGGTGTCCGTGCTGGCCCTGGCGGGCGTCAGCCTGGCGGTCTTCGGCGTTTCCGGACTGGTTGCCTGGGTGCACCTGGTGACCGACCAGGCGGTGGTTCCCGGGGCGGGCGCGGCCTACCGCCCCTGGCTTTCCCTCCGCGGCCCCCTCGCGGCGGCGGGGATGCCGGACTGGGTCCAGTACGGGTTGCTGTTGAGTGCTGCGGGCGCGCTCCTCGTGGCTCTCCTCTGGCGGCCGGGGGACATTGGCCGGGACTTCGCCATCGCCACCGCCGGCGCGCTCCTGGTCACCCCGCACGTCAACATCCACGACCTCGCGGTGCTGGTGCTTCCGGGGGTGGTGCTGGCCAGTCGCAGCATGGGCGTCGTTGCCGCCGCCTACGTGGGGGCGACCGCGGCGATCTGGCTCGCCCCCGGCGCCTGGCTGGCTTCGCTGGCGCTGATCTGGCTGGCGCTGTCCCGACCCGACAGTCCACAGGTAAGCGAGGCAGCGCGGGGCGCCTGATCAGACCTCGAGCGTCATCCCGTCCCGAGCCGCCTTCACCTCGACCCCGGTCCGCTCGGAGAGCTGGGCGGCCAGCTCCCAGGGGTGGCCCCGCCACATCGTCATCCCGAAATGGGTCAGCACCGCCAGCCGCGGCCGAGCGGCGCGGATGATCGTCTCCGCGTCCTCCAGGCAGAGGTGGGGCAGCTCGCGACGTTCCAGCAGGACGGTGTGGATGATCATCACCTCGGCCCGGTGCTCCTCCGCGATTCCCTCGTAGTAGGCGGAGTCGGTCACCCAACCGAGCCGGTCACCGAACCTGAAGCCGTAGGTCTCAGCGCCGTGCGGGTGCGCCGAGGTCGTTGTGAACTCGACCTCACCGACCTGGTAGGAGGTGTTCGGCTGGAGGCGGACGATCTCATCGGGGAACCCTCTCAGGTAGTTCAGCACCACGGGATCGGAGTCGAGGGCGTCGGACGGGCAGTAGAGGCGTCCGCGCTTCCTGAAGCCGCCCTCCGTCATCGCCTCGATCATCACGTTGACGTCGCCGGCGTGGTCCAGGTGGCGGTGGCTGAGGATGATCGCATTGAGACGGCCGGCGTCCACCTTCCGCTTGGCGTACTGGACGACGGCCCCCGGGCCGGGGTCCAGAGCGAGGCGGGTGGCGCCCTCCTCGAGGTAGATACCGCCCGATGCCGCGAATTGTTTGGCGACCATGAAACGAGCCCCCGCCGTCCCCATGAAGGTCAGCTTCATCCGTCCTCCGCGGCGCCCGCCGCCGGCAGCGCGACCTCGGCCAGGGTGGTCTCGGACTCGCCGCCGTAGAAGCGGTCGTAGAGGGCCTGGACGGTGGCGAGGGTGTCGCAGTCGCCGGCGGTTCGATCCGTGCGCAGCCGGACGATGCGGGGGAAGCGCAGCGCGAACCCGCTCCGGTGCCGCGCGGATTTCTGGATCGAGTCGAAGGCCACCTCGACGACGGTCTCCGGTTCGACCACCCTCACCCGCCCCCGGTCGAGGATGGTCGTCTCCAGGAAATGCTCGGTCATGCTGGCGATCTCGGCATCGGTGAGCCCGGTGAACGCTTTGCCGACGTTCACCAGCTTCTCGGAGCCCTCGTCCCGAACGGCGAATGTGTAGTCAGAGAGAACTGCGCGGCGCTTTCCGTGGCCCCACTCGACGGCGGTGACAACGCAGTCCAGCGTTGCCAGTGGCCGCTTGAGCTTGAGCCAGCTGAGACCCCGCCGGCCGGGGGTGTAGAGGCTCTCGGGGTTCTTCATCATGAGGCCCTCGTTACCCCGCGCCCTGGTCTCGGCGAAGATCCGGTCGAGATCCTCCGCGGCCGCCGCGGTCTCGTACCGGGCCAGGAGGAAGGGATGCCCGAGCTGCAGTGCCTCGAGGCGGCGCCGGCGTTCCCGCAGCGGCAGGTCGAGCAGGGCCTCGCCGTCGAGGTAGAGGAGGTCGAAGGCGACCAGGACCACCGGCACCTCCTCGCGCAGGGCGGGCGAGACGACCTTGCGCCCGAGCCGTCTCTGCAGCTCGAAGAAGCGGAGGACCCGCCCGCCACGGTGCGCCAGCACCTCGCCATCGATCAGCAGGTCCTGATCGAGGTCGGCCGCCGCCTCGGCCAGCTCGGGAAAGCTGGCGGTTGTCTCCCGGAGATCGCGCGAATACAAAGCGGTGCGGCTGCCGATCCTGTGCAGCTGGCAGCGGACCCCGTCGTACTTCTCCTCAGTCCAGACCTCGGTGCCCATCCTCTGCATGGCCTCGGCCGCGTCGGCCACGGCGCCGGCGAGCATGAACCGGAKCGGCTTGAACAGCTCGATGCCGGCCGCGGCGGTCTCCCCTGCTCGCGCCCGAACCGCCGTCTCGCCGAGATCGCCGGTCAGCATGTGCACCCGCCGGACGGTGGCCAGGGGAAGTTGAAATGATCGCGCGATCGCCTCCTCCACGAGTCCCTCCTGGAGGCCGATGCGCAGGTCGCTGGCCATGATCTTCACGACGTATTTGGCAGCCGCCGGCTCCAGCCGGTCCAAAAGCGCGGTGAGCTGATTGATCCGGTCCGCGCTGCCGGCGGCCGCTTCCATCGCGGCAAAGGCCGCGCCCACCTCCTGAAGGGAGGTCGGCCGGGGATGGGTCGTCTCCGCCAGCACCTCCTCGGCCCAGTCCCCGGGATCCGAATGTTTGAGGTAGAGCTCGCCCAGCTCGTCCGGCTCCCGGCCGGTGAGCTGACTGACGGCTCGCCAGAGCGACGATCCCCCGAGCTGGAGGGTCCGGGGGTCGTTGACGGCGAAGGGCCGACCGGTCATCCAGACCGTCGCCAGCCTCAGATCGGCCGCGTCAAGTTCGCTCAGGTAGCCGGCCAGAAGGCGAGTCTTCTCGAGCTTTGACCGAGTGGCTCGGATCGACTCGGCGGTGCGGGCGAATTCGAGCACTGGCTCGACTATCGTAGGTACGGCTGTGCGTCGCTGTCCCTATCTCGAGGAGTTCTACCGCGATAAGACCGGTCCGCTGCGGACCTACCACTTCGACTGCCATGTCGACGGCGAGTCGCACACGCGCCGGCGCCTCAGCGACAGCCCACCGATCTGCGTGCGCAACTACGAGGATTGCCCCCTCTACCAGGCCGAGCGAAGGCGCGAGGACGGGCTGATCTCCCGCTACACAGATTGAATCGCGCTTGAAGATATTCATCTCCGTCGACCTGGAGGGCGTCGCCGGAGTCGTCCATCCCCGCCAGGGCGAGCGGGGGGCGGTCGAGTACCCGGAGGCAGTGCGGCTGATGACGCTCGAATGCAACGCCGCCATCGAGGGCGCGCTGGAGGCCGGCGCGCAGGAATTCTTCGTCAAGGACGCGCACATGGACGGCCGCAATCTGCTCGCCGAACGACTGCACCCCGCCGCCGAGCTGGTCAGTGGAAGCGAGGCCCGGCTGGGGATGTGCGCCGGGATCGGCCCTGGCTTCCAGGCGGCCTTCTTCATCGGCTACCACGCCTCGGCCGGTACCGCCGACGCGGTCATCGACCACACCTATGACCCTCGCGTTCTGGCGCAGGTCCGGATCAATGGCCGGCCGCAGTCGGAGGGTTCGCTGAACGCCGCGATCGCCGGCTACTTCGGCTGCCCGCTCGCCCTCTTCACGGGCGACGCCGCCGCCGTTTCGGAGATGCACGAGTTCGTCCTCCCGGTGGAGGGCATCGTGGTTAAGGAGGGAATCGGCGGGCACTCGGCCCGCTCACTTCACCCGACGGTTGCCAGGGATCGGATCCGGGCGGGCGCAAAACGGGCCCTCGAGCGTCTCGACAACATCCCGCCGCTGCTGGTCGAAGGCAGGATCGACCTTGAGCTCGACCTGCTCCAACCGATGATGGCCGACCTCTGTGAGCGGGTTCCCGCGATCGAGCGGCGCGGTCCGCGCACGATCGGCCATGTTGGATCCGACTATCTCGAGACCTTTCAGCTGTTTTTGGCGCTGACCGACCTGGCCGGCGCTGCCCTGCCCCGTCCGGGACCCTGACCGTGCGCTGCGGAATCTGCGGAGCCCCCGCCGTGATCCTGGCCAGCGCGTGCGTCTTCTGCCGCACGCCGCTCACCGAGAGCGACGCCCCGACCGCGCTTCTCGACTACCTCCAGGATCGACTCCCGCGTGACGGCGTGAAGCGCGCGGGATTGGGTCGGGGCCGCGTCCGCACCTATTCGGCATTGCTGGCGGGTCAGCGCTTCGAGGCGCGGGTTCGCGCCGGCCGGCTCCGGTTGACGCCCGACCTCCCGCCCGCCCGCTGGCTGGACGCGCTGTTGAAGGCCCTCAGCGAATCAGCGAAGACGGACGCCGCTCTCCGCGCCACCCTCAGCCGGGCGGGCTGGGCGCTGCGTTAGGCGGGTTTCGATCGCCGCCAGGTAGGCGCTCTCGTAGCCCGCGCTCATCCGCTCGACGCTGAAGCGTTCCGCCGCCCGGCGGGCGCAGGCGACCGGGTCGATCTGCCGTGCCGCCGGCAGGAGGCTCACCATCTCATCGATGTCCCCGGCGAGAAACCCGGTAAGGCCCGGCTCAACGATTTCTCGCGCGGCGCCGCGCGGAAAGGCGAGGACGGGGGTCCCGCTGATCATCGCCTCAACCATCGCCAGCCCGAACGGTTCCTCCCATTCGATCGGAAACAGCATCGCGGCGGCGCCCGCGATCAGGTCAGACTTCTCGGAGCCACTGACATCTTCGATCCACCGGACGCCATCGCCGAGGCGCGGTTCGATGCGCTCGGTGAAGTACTGATGCGACTCGCGGTCGCGGTCCACCTTGCCCGCCAGGACCAGCGGCAATCCCACGCGTGCGGCCACCTCGATGGCGCTGTGCTGGCCCTTGTCCGGGTTGATCCGGGCCAGCTGGAGCAGGTAGTCGTCCTTGGTGGCGCGAAAGGCGAGGCCCTCGCTCGAGACGGCGTTGTGGACCACCGAGTTCCAGCGGATCTCAGGTGCCGAGTCGCGCTGGGCCTGGCTGATGGCCACGAGCTCGATGGAGCTTTCCACCTCTCTGAGAAAGGTGAGAACGGCCTCGTTGATGCCGCCATGGATCGTCGCGACATGGGGCAGGTGGCCACCTGAAAGGATCGCTCCTGCCATCCCGGCGTACTCGTTGTGGACGTGAACCACGTCGAATTCGTCAGTGCGCCTCTCCAGCTCGCGAAACACCCTGACCTGGTAGGTGGCGTCCCGGATCCGCTGGTCCGGAGTGCCCAGGTCGGGGCCCCAGTCCGCGGCTGCCAGCACGACCGGGGCGTGGGCGCCGTCACTTCCGTCCGCGGCGAAGAGGGTGACCTGGTGACCTCGCCTGCGCAGGCCCTCGCCGAGCAGGTGAACCACGGCCTCGATGCCGCCATAGCCCTGCGGCGGAATCGGGAACCAGGGCGGCGCGACCAGGGCGACCCGCAGTCGCGCGGGGCTGACCATTGAGAAAAACTGTACCCATAACGACCGGCCGGAAAGCGCAACCGGCGCGACCGAGAGGTGCTTTCGCTTACCCGAAGGCCATCATCAACTGCTCCACGCCCCTCAGGGCCGAGGCCCGGACGCCCCGCCGCCGCAAATGCCTGGCGAGGTCCTCGGTGAACCCGTGGACGGTGTAGACCAGGTCCGGCTGGACCTGCTCGACCGCCTCCTGGAGCTCGGCGAAGTCGCAGTGGTCGGAGAGCGGAAAGGCGATGTCGGCACCGAACAGCCGGCGGAAATGGCTGTCCTGGGCCCAGCCTGAGATGAGCGCGCAGCGGTAGCGGTGAAGCTGGCGGATCACGGCCTTGCCGGCCGGCGGGACGATGACCACTCGGCCGGAGTAGTCCTCGCCGGGGACCAGCTCGATATGGTCGGGCAGGTCAAATCCGGCCTCGCGATAGGCCACCGCGCCGGCCAGGCAGCGATGCTCCAGCGCGAAGCTGAGATCGTATGCGGCGAGTGCCAGCATCACCTCCTGAGCCTTCCCGATGGCATGGCAGAGGAGTACCGGCGTGACCCCCTCCGCCAGCGTCCGGCGGCACCAGGTTGCGATCGCCTCCAAAACCGAAGCGGCGTCGGGAAACAGGAAGTGCGGGCGGCCGTAGGTCGATTCGATCACCAGCACGTCGGCCCGCGGCATGGCGAGAGGCTGAACGCCGCGCAGCTTGAAATCCCCGGTGTAGAGGACGCGCGATCCCCCAGCCTCGAGAAGGACCTGCGCGGCGCCCAGCATGTGGCCGGCGGGATGCAGGGTCACCGTGGCCCCGCCGACCTGCTCGGGCTCGCCGAATTCCAGGATTCGCGCGGCCCGGGGACGGCGAGCCGGCGCGGTCAGCGCCAGGGTCTGGGCGGTCAGCATGGCAACCCGATGCCGACGGGAGTGGTCCGTGTGGGCATGGGTCACCACAGCCAGGTCACGAGCCACCTCCGGGTCGAACCAGATGGCATGCTCGGGGAGAGCAACGCCACGATCCCAGGTGATGTCCAGGCTCAAAGCTTCAGGGAAGCGAGCTCAACCCGGTCATGCATCGCAAAGAGATGAGGGGGCACCGACACGCCCACCATCGCATAGGCCTGCGGCGGAATGCCGATATCGACGACCCACACGGCGCCGGCCGTCGCCGGGCCGTTCGCCAGCAGGAGCCCTGCCTTGGGCAGCCCGAGCGTGACGGTCACCGCCGCCTGGACCGCCTCGCCCAGCGCTCGACCATCGTCGGCGTCGAGGCCGGAGGGAATGTCCACCGCGATGACGCTCCGCCCGGCGCTGTTCACCGCCCGGATCCAATCGGCGCCGAGCCCCGCCGGCGGCCCGGACAGGCCTGTCCCGAAAATGGCATCCAGAACCAACTGGGCGCCTTCAATCGCCGGCTCCGAGTCGATCTGCACCCCGGCCGCCTCCAATGCCTCGGCCTCCAGTCTGGCCGGCTCGCGAAGGCGCTGGCGGTCGGTGACGCAAACGGAGTGAAGGCGTCCCCACCGGTGAAGGTGGCGAGCCGCGGCGAGCCCATCGCCGCCGTTGTTACCGGTTCCGCAGAGGACGGCCGTCCGACCCCGGCAGTGGCGCGCGATCTGCCACCCGGCAGCCTCCATCAACCAGGCCAGGGGAACAGCGAAGACCTCCGCGGCGAGGCGATCCACCTCGGCAACCTGATTTCGGGTCAGTGCCGGAACCCGGCCGGAGGTTGGGCCCATGCATGGTTTCCTCTGCTGCGGGAAGGATTGGAAGGGAACCTATGTACGCGGTTGACAATCTGAGATTGCCACCTAGAATGGCTATTAAAGGGGGTGTGTGACTGTAACAATGCTTGAAGATGCTTGTGTAGAGATTGACGTCCTGACCGAGAAGGATCGCCAGGACCGCGTCGTGAAGTATGCCCGGCGCAATCGAATGCGGTACATCGACCAGCTTCTGAACGAGCTCGAGATGTTGAATCTCGCGGACCAGGTGAGGATGCCCGAGAGGCTCAGTGCCGCCGTGGATACCCTGCTCGTGGAGACCAGGACCAGGAACCCCAAGGGTCAGCGAGCCCTGGCGACTGTCCCCGCCGCAATGGATGTCCTGTATGACATCCAGGACAGCCTGATGTACAACCAGATCGAGGACGAATAACCCAAACCTCCCCTCGTCTGAAACAGATAGTTTGGTCCGACATGGTTCCAGGTTGGGCCAATTTCATTTCAGGCGGCTGGCAAGGCGCAGCGGTCGACCCATTTCGATAGGGCAGCAGCCCTAGTGGACTAGTGGACGGGTTCGCTGCGCTTGGAGACATGCCCGTGCTCCTTGAGGAACTGCCTCACCATGAGAAGGGCGGCGATGCCCTCTCCCACCGCTGAGCCCAGCTGCTTGGTCGAGCCCTGGCGGACGTCGCCGGCGGCGAAAATACCCGGCACCGAGGTCTGAAACCGGCCGTCGGTAACAATGAATCCCCAGCTGTCGAGTTCGATCGAACCCTTGAGAAACCCGGTGTTGGGGTCGAGCCCGATGAAAACGAAGGCCCCCGCCGGATGCCAGTGGAACTCCTCGCCGGTGCCCCGATCCCGCGCAACGACCTCATCGAGCCTTCCCTTGCCGCGAAGCTCGACGATCTCGGTGTTGGTGTGCACAACAAACTGGGGATGGTTCCGGACCTTGTCCTGCAGCAGCTTCGAAGCCTTGAGCTCGGGGGAGTGCCCGACGATCCGGATTTTCTTGGCGAATTGCGCCAGGAACAGACCCTCCTCGACAGCGGAGTTGCCGCCACCGATCACCAGGAGCTCCTCCGCTCCCCTGTAAAAGGGCCCGTCGCAGGTGGCACAGAAGTGGACCCCGGCGCCGATCAGCTCCGTCTCGCCGGGGACTCCCAGGCGCCGGTAGGTCGAGCCGGTGGTGAGCAGGGCGGCGTGGGCTCCCACCTGCTGCCCGCTGGCGAGGCGAAGGCTGATGTCGTCTCCCTCGCGGCTGACTGACTCCACCCCGAGCGCGGAGAGCAGCTCCACTCCGTACCGCCTGGCCTGGGCGATGAACTTCTCCGCCAGGTCGGCTCCGCCGACTCCCTCCGGGAACCCCGGATAGTTGTCGATCCTTTCGGTCACGCCGGCCTGGCCGCCGAGGGCGCTCTTCTCGATGACGACTGACTCGATGCCCTCGCGCGCAGCGTAGATCGCCGCCGCCAGCGCGGCCGGGCCGCCGCCGACGATGGCAAGGTCGTAGAAGGGACGTTCCGCCTCGATCTTCAGGCCGAGCTTGCGAGCCAGCTCATCGTCAGATGGCTCCAGCAGGTGAGAGCCATCGGCGAACACAATCGTCGGGATGGTGCGGCCGCCCTTCTGCAGCTCCTCGACAAAGCGGAGCCCAGCGGCGTCCTGGTCGATGTCGATCCATTCGAAGGCTACGCGGTGTTCGCCGAGGAACTTCTTGGATCGCTTGCAGTCAGGGCACCAGGGCGCCCCGTAGAGCTTGATGTCAGCCATGCCATCCTTTTCTGGCGAGCGCCTGGCTCACCCTCGTTCTCTGTTGGTGGAAGCGGCCTTCGACCCTACAAGATCCTGGCGGCGGCCACCCCGGGAAGCTCGCGCCAGGCGCTGGGCTCGGGCGACTGTCAGGAGACCGGCAGCTGGTCCACGAGCCGTCGGTCCACCAGCTCGAGGGCAGCCTCGGATTCCTTGGTCGGGCTGTGGGACCAGGCGTGGTTGAACGCGCGCAGCGTGCCATTTCCACCCAGGGCGAGCAACGCTCGCCGGGCCGCGGCCCCCGCTGCGCGGTGCACCGTGAAATTGAGGTCGACCGTCGACTCACCTGCCGCGCTGGCCATCATCAAGGGCATTCCAAATTGCATGAAAACTCCCATGAGGCAGAGCAGCTCTGAAGAATTCAAGGGCAGAACATCCCCCAGGAGCTCCGCGCTCACGTCTCCCTCTGTGGCCATGGCGTTGCGCACGCGGGCATTGAGGCCGACCCAACTGTCGAAGGCATCGATTGCGACCTGAACCGGGAGGCGGCCCAGGTCGATCCGCACCGTGTCCTCGGGCCCCTGGGCGAGGAGGGCAGACACCACTTCGGCAAGCTGTCTCAGGTTGCCACCCTTGAGGACGGTCGCATCCGGCCGGCTCCCGCCGGTCATGTCCAACCCGTCAGCGTCCGAGGTGTAGACCACGATTCGCATGTGCGGAGCCGCGGCTCGAAGCAGCGGGATGGCTTCCGCTCCGCCCATGCCGGGCATCCTCAGGTCGAGGGTCATGATGTCGGGTGAAACCAGCCGAGCGAGTTCGAGTGCCTCGGTTCCGTTGGCCGCCTGGCCGGCGAGGTCGAGGCCGGGGATCATCCCCAGGCGGACCGCAAGCAGCTCGCGGATATCGACCTGATCGTCGACGATCACCATCGAGTGGCGGACCACCCTCATCGATGCGTTGGGCGCAATCGGCAGTGGTGTTTGAGCCTGGTGAAGCGAAGGCGTGCTCATGTCCTGATTCAAATAGCCGTCGTTGCCCACCGTCACACCGCTGATCGCCGTGTCACCCCCTGCCAAGCCCTTCTAGCGGTCGTCGCGCCTGCTCGCCGTTCCCGCTGCCCGCTTAGCTTCGCTCCCCCTCGCGGTAGGCCCGCAGGGCCTAGCGTGAAACGAGTCGAGTAATAAAGTCAGTAACAGCCACCGACCGGCTTTTGCCGGCCGCCTCGCCATTGCGCGTCAGGCGAGCCTCGTGGCCGAGCGAAGCTCGATATCGCGGGCCAGCAACTCGAGACCCAGCCGCATCCTGCCCTTGACCGTGCTCAACGGCACTCCGGCCCGAACTGCGATCTCTCGAGCGCTCCAGCCTCCGAAATAGGCCTGCCTGATGGCATGCCCCTGCTCGGGAGGCAGGCCCGCGACGACGGCGGCGATCGCCTGCCGGTCGAGCTTGACGAGAACAGCATCCTCGACATTCAGTGGCGATCGGGGCTCCGCCGGCATCCCACCCTCGAGGTGCTGGCGCGCGCGCCGCCGTCGGGTGACGTCGATGGCACGGTTGCGGGCCGCGGCGAGAAGCCAGGCGCAAAGGGAGCCGCGGCTGGCGTTGAACTCGGCCCGGTGCCGCCAGGCGGCTGCGAACACGTCCTGGGTCACCTCTTCCGCCTGCAGCGGGTCGCGCACCACTCGAAGCGCGAGGCCGAAGACCCGCGCGGAATACTCGTCATACGCAGCGGACAGGGCCGCCTCGTCGCCCGCGGCCAGCCGCGCCATCAGAGCGGGCGTGGACCGAGTGTCGAAGTCCCCCTCCAGCCTGCCACTAAATGCTGCAATTGCGATGTAACAGATGCTATGATCCCGACTGCAAAAAGGCCGCAATAAATCCATCGGGGTTCATAGGAAAGCAGGTCTTGGGGCAGGAGGTATGCACGAATTGATGCCGGATCGGCCCCTGCCGGTCTTTGGTATCCACCGCCACATTGCGCTGATCTATGACGGGCCGAGCGACAACGTGGCCGCCACCGCCCTTTTCCTCAAGGAAGGGCTCGAGCGACACCACCTCTGCCTCTTCGTGCACGACGAGAGCAGCGATGCGACGGTCCTGTCCGCCCTCGAGAGCGCTGGAATCGATGCGCAGGCTGCGATCGCCGCCAAGCGGTTGGAGCTTTCTCACACGTCGACGGTCTACATAACTGACGGACGCTTCGATCCCAAAACGATGATCGAAACCCTCAGAGCGAAGGTCGCGATCGCCGCGGAAAGAGGGTTGAACGGACTCTTCGCGGCAGGTGAGATGTCGTGGGCCCTCGGCCGCCACCCGGGGGCCGAGCAGCTGATGGGGTACGAGGCGCTGTGCAGCGACTTTTACCAGGCCAACCCGGCGGTTTCGCTCTGCCAGTACAACCGCAAGGCCTTCGATGCGGAGGCGCTGCGCCGCGTCCTTTTGACGCATCCCTGGGTTCTTATCAATGGCCACCTCTGCCGCAACTTCCACCACGTCCCCGCCGGCGCACCGCTCGGTGAGGCCCTCGAAATGCCCATCGACGTCGACCAGGTGCTGGCCGGGCTGGTGATCCGCGATGCCGCCGAACGGATGGTGGCGGGGACGACAATCGCGATCGAGGGCAGCGGTGCGGACCAGGTCACGGCGGAAGATGCGAGTCGTTTGGCAACCATCTACAGCGAGCTGGTGCTCTTCAAGAGCCAGGTGCTGGACCGGGCCGAAAAGCGCATTGCGGGCCCGACGGAGTCGCTGGCGCGCGCCGAAAACGACGCCGCCATCCTGCAGCTCCGCGGCGAGTTGTTGGCATCGCAGCAGCGTCTCGACTATTGGCAGGACAGGGTGCGCCGGATGGTCGGGCTCGACTACGACCCCGAGGGCCTGCGAGTTCGGTTCGGAGACCGCTCGGTGCGGTTGAGTCGCCGGGAGTCGCAGTTGGTGGCGGCGCTCATCTCGCAGAACGGCCGCTCCCTGGCCGCGCGCGAATTGCTCTGGCGGGCGTGGGGAGGCAACCGCCTGGCCGAATCACAGGTCCGTTCGTACATCGTCCAGCTGCGCAAGAAGCTGGCCGGCCTCGAGGTGCCGGCCTCCCTCGTCAATGAACCCGGAATCGGCTACTCGCTGCGTTTCGACCCCGCCCTTGGCAAACCGAAAGGCGTGTCAGCCGCGCGCTAATTCCCCCGCGCGTCGCGCGGGTTGGGGTAGGCCGGCCACCGGAGCGATCGCCAGCCAGCCGAGCCAGCTGAGCTCAACGAGCAAAAGAGGCCCCGGTCCCCAGGTGAGGCTGTAGGCACCGGCCAGCCAGAGCGCTGCGGCGGCGACGAGGACTCGGGGTGAGCGGTCAGCAGCCACTGCCAGCCAGGCTGGAAAGGCGAGCACCGCGAAGTCCTGGAGTGACACGTACGGAGTGACCAGGAGCGACCCGAGCAGGCCGGCCGTGAGTACGTGCGGCATTGACCTGTGGCGCCAGGCAGCGACGGCGACCAGGCTGACAACCCCGATCTCGGCGGCGATCGCAGGCCACCCGCCGCCGACGCTGCCGGCGAGGCTGTAGGTCTTTCCGATCTGCCAGCTCGAGGCGACGCGGAGTGCGTCCAGCCAGCCGTGCCAGCCGGCCGGCCCGAGCATGACCGCGCTGAGGATTGCGATTGGCACGGCCGCTGCCAGGAACCCGGCGAGCGGGCGCAGCCGCCAACCGCAGAGGAGAGCGACCGGGATAAGGAGACCCAACTGGGGCTTCAGGGCGACCGCGGCCGCCAGCACCGCTCCCGCGGCAATGCCGTCGCCGCGCCGATCGAGCCACACGGCCCCGACCAGCGCGGCTCCGATGAGGAATGCCGGCTGGCCGAGAAGCAGCGCGAAGAAACCCGGGAACCAGGCCACGAAGGCGAACAGCAGGAGCCGGCCGAAGCGGTCGTGGCCGACGCCGCTGAGCCACCAACCGGCAACGATCGCGGCCATCAGGGCGAGGCTCCAGAGCAGGCGCGCCACCCCGAACGGGAGCTGAGCCAGCGGAAGGGATAGAGCAGTCAGGGCGGGGGGGTTGAGGTAGGGCGACCAGAGCGCCCCCGGTCCCAGCGCCCGGACCGCCGCATCCTGGAGGGCGAAGTCGTAGATGTGCGGGAAGCCGAACTGCTGAGCGACCTTCGCCGACGCGTAGTACAAGCGGAAGTCGGTTCCGAAGGGGCTCAGGGCAAAGCTGAGCGCCCAATAACCGATCGCCCAGCAGGCGATTGCGAGCGAGGCCAGGTAGGCCACCAGCTCGCCCCGCCGCCGGAACCACTGGAGTGCGCGCCCTGGCATATCTGGCCGGCGATTGTGGCAGAACGCGCCGTCACCGGCCAGTCATTTCCGGGACCCAGCTTCATGACCGCCAGATGACCCCGGAATAACGCCGCCTCAACTTCGCTCAGAGCTTTAATGGCCAGCCCGTGACCAGCCAGCCTCTTCTCTCCCCGGACGGCCTCCAGTGGTATGACGGGTCGGCCTGGCGATCGCTGCTCTCGCCCGACGGTGAGAGCCGCTGGAACGGCAGCGGCTGGGTCGCCCTGGCAGGGCCGGCAGCTCCCACCACAACCCTGTCCCGATCACGAAGACTGCTGCTACTGATCGCCGGCGCCGGTCTGGCCGTCTTAGTGCTGGCCGCCTACCTGATGGTGACGGCCCTTCACCCCGGCTTAGTCTTCGTCAGCAGCGGAGCCGATTCGGCAGCTCAGTTTCAGGCCGAGATGCGGTATCGCACGGTCTACACGCGCGCCGCCACCACGGTGAGACGGGACTCGGTCCCTTTCGCCGCCACCGCGACCTCTCCCGGAGTTTGCAATCGCGGCGGCAGCAAGCAGAACTGCTTCGACACCGACGTCCGCGTTCAGGCTGATCTGCAGGCCCTTCTCCGCGATATCGGTCAGGTTCCGACGCCCGATCGCTACCGGGTGGCCGACGCCGATCTCAAGGCCGGACTCCGGCTGACCATCGAGGCTCTCACCCTGCGCAACCAGGCGATCGCCTCCAACGACCCGAATGCCTCCTTTGCAGCCAGCAACCAGTCGTTCAGCGCGGGCCTGGCGCTGCTGGAAAAGGCCGCCCGAGAGTTTCCAGTCGACAGCCGGCCGGAACCCAGCCTGGTCTGAACCACGTGGCAGTCCGAGCCGGAGCCGACCTCTACCTCGACCAGGCCCGCTGGCTGACGGCTGAGGGCAGGCTGGCCGACGCCCGCGAGCTTCTCGGCCGGGCCCTGTTGGAGGATCCCGAGGATTCCTACCTGCGGACAGAGCTGGCAGCCGTCCTGCTCACGATGGGAAATCCAGGGGCGGCGCTGACCGAAGCCACGGCTGCGATCGCCCTGGCTCCCCAGGTCGAGTGGCCTCACCGCCTGGCCGCCTTCGCCTGGCTTCAGCTGGGTTCTCCGGGGGAGGCGCTGGCGCAGGCCGACGCTGCCCTCGGGGCAGATCCGTCGAGCGCGCACGCACTAAAGGCGCGTTTCGAGGCCCAACTCGCCCTGGGCCTGCCGTTCAGCGCCATGGAGACCGCGCGCATCGCACGCGAGATGGCGCCCGACGACATCTGGCCCAGGGTAGACCAGGCCCGGGTGGCCCTGGCAACGGGGCGCGGCGAGGAGGCGGAGGCGCTGCTCCGCTCGGTCCTCGACCGCGCTGCGAAGCACAGCGAGGCGAGGCAGCTCCTGGCGCTCGCCCTGCGCGCGCAGGGCAAGCATCTCGAAGCTCTCCCCGAGCTGGTCACCTCCCTCGAAGTTGATCCCGAAAGCAGTCTTGCCAGGCGCCAGTTGATGCGCGCGGTCGATCGGCACCTGGGCGCCTGGCCGATCGTCTCGGTTCTCGTGACCGCCCTTCTCGCAGCTCACGGCGCCGAGTGGCTCGGCCTGCGCGGGCAGTGGGCGGCGACCGCGGTGGCGGCCGCGATATTAATCTCGGCGGCCACTTTCCTTCACCAGCGCCTACGCTGCTCTCAGATCTCAGCCGCGGTCTGGGCGCATTACCGGGAGGAGCGCCGCCGGACGCGCCAGCTGCGGTTCGGCTGGGTGCTGTGGACGGTGACAAGTCTCGCCGGCACCGCCCTCGCCGTCGCCGGCCTGGCCCTGGCGGCGGAGGCACTCCATTCATCTCAACTGGAAAAGCTCACCGCGGTCGCTGCGTTCGGCGGGCTGCCGGCCTGGCGGGCGGCGAGCAGTTGGGCCTGGTCCCGTTTCGCCCTCCGCCGCCTCGGCGGCTAGTGGCCGTTACAGTCCACTAGTGGACTGTAACGGCCACTCTAAGCCGTGACCGCCTGGTCGTTCAAGCCGCGGATCTGGCCCGCCGTGTAGCCGAGCTCACCGAGCACCTCGGCCGAGTGCTGGCCCAGGCGCGGGCCGGCCGTGTCACGGCGCGGCGGCGTCTCCTGGAGGCGCATCGGGGAGCCCAGCTGGCGGACGGGGCCGATCGTCTCGTGGGGTCCGTCCCAGAAGTACTCGCGCTCCTTGAGATGGGGGTCGTTGAAGACCTGGTCGTAGGTCTGAATCGCCCCGCAGGGCACTCCGGCCTCGCGAAAAGCGGCCAGCCATTGCTCGCGCGTTCGGGTGACCGTGACCGCCTCGATCAGGGGGATCAGCTCGCCTCGGTTGGCGTGCCGGTCCGAATTGGTGGCGAAGCGCATGTCCTTCTCAACGTGCTCCAGGCCGATCACCCGGCAGAAGGCCGACCAAAGGTTTGGCGAGGGCACCCCGGCCGTGAAGAAACCGTCGCTCGCCCGGAAGGCCTGGTAGGGCGCGCTCGCCTGGTGGGCTGAGCCGAGCGGGCGCGGCACCTCGCCGGTCGCGAAGTAGCGGCCCGCCTCCCAGACGGCGAAGGAGACCCCCGCCTCCATGAGGCTGACATCGATGAATTGGCCCCGGCCATCCCGTTCGCGGGCACGCAGCGCGCTGACCGCGGCGAGGGCGCCGTAAAGCGCGCAGACGAGGTCGCACATCGGTACACCCACCTTCACCGGCTCGCCGCTCTCGGTTCCGGTGATCGACATCAGGCCGCTCATCCCCTGCGCCATGATGTCGAGGCCGGCCAGCTCCGAATAGGGGCCCGACTGCCCCCAGCCCGAGGCGGCCACATAGACGAGGCCGGGGTTGATCGCCTGGAGGCGCGGGTAGTCGAGCTCGAGGTCCGCCATGGTCCCCGGGCGCAGGTTTTCGATGCAGACATCGGACCGCGCGATGAGCTTTCGGAAGATCTCCTTGCCCTCCGGCGCCTTCAGGTTCAGGGCGAGGGAGCGCTTGTTGCGATTGAGTCGGATGAAGTTCGACGACTCGCCATCGATGAACGGCCCGGTCAGCCGGACGTTGTCGCCACCCTGCGGGTTCTCGATCTTGACCACGTCCGCGCCCAGGTCAGCAAGCTGCATCGCGCAGAAGGGGCCGGCCATGAAATTCCCGACCTCGACGACCCGAATTCCATCAAGGGGTGGCTTGCCGGGCATCCGGAATAGGCTACCGCGTACCCTTTCCGGCATGAGTCGCGAATACCGACGGACGGCCTTGGCCGGCTTTGACAACGTCGAGATCTTCCGGCTGGACAGCCGTTCCGACGCCAACCTCGCGACCCTGCCGGTGACCGTGAAGGTTCTCCTGGAGGGGCTGATTCGCGGCGCCGCCGCCGGCCGCGTCAGCGAGGAGAGCGTCAGCGGGCTGGCTCGCTGGCCGGCGCCAGCCGCCGCGGGGGCTGAGGTGCCCTTCACTCCGGCGAGGGTGCTGCTGCAGGACTTCACGGGAGTTCCCGCTGTGGTGGACCTGGCGGCGATGCGCAGCGCGATGGCGCGGGCGGGCAAGGATGCCCGCAAGATCGACCCCCTGGTCCCGGCCGACCTGGTGATCGACCACTCGGTGCAGGTGGACTCCTTCGGCAGCCTGCGCGCCTACGACAGCAACATCGTCCGCGAATACGAGCGCAACTTCGAGCGCTACGCCCTGCTCCGCTGGGCGCAGCAGGCGTTCAACAGCTTCAGCGTCGTGCCGCCCGGCATGGGCATCTGCCACCAGGTCAACCTGGAGCACCTGGCCCGGGTGGTCCAGCTGAGGCAGTTGGATGGCGCCCGGGTCGCGATTCCAGACACGCTGGTCGGAACCGACTCGCACACCACGATGGTCAACGGCCTCGGTGTGCTGGGCTGGGGTGTCGGCGGAATCGAGGCGGAAGCGGCCCTGCTCGGCCAGCCGATGTTCCTCAGCAACCCGGTGGTCGTGGGCGTCAGGTTCAGCGGCGCCCTCCGGCCGGGCGCGACCGCCACCGACCTGGTGCTGACCCTGACCGAGATGCTGCGCAAGCACGGTGTCGTGAACAAGTTCGTCGAGTTCTGCGGCGACGGCCTCAGCAACCTGACCGTGGCCGACCGGGCGACCCTCTCCAACATGTGCCCCGAATACGGGGCCACCTCGGCCCTCTTCCCCGTCGATCACCAGACCCTGCGCTACCTCGAGGTGACCGGCCGGGAGCCCGAGCACATCCGGCTGGTGGAGGCCTACTGCCGCGAGCAGGGACTCTTCCGCACCGATGAGACTCCCATCCCGACGTTCACCGAGCTGCTGCAGCTCGACCTGGCCAGCGTCGAGCCGTCACTGGCCGGACCCCGCCGGCCCCAGGACCGCCAGTCGCTGCCGAATGTCTGGAAGTCCTTCACCGACGTCTTCGGTTCCGGGCCGGAGGACAGCCCCGCCGACGGGCGGGCGAGGATGGGCGGCGAGGGCGGTGATACCCAGAGCAACCTCAAGGCGGCGGAGGCTGCCGCGGCGGGCAGTGGAGGGACGGCCACCGCCACCCGGCCCGGCGAAATCGTGGCTGACGGGTCGGTGGTGATCGCCGCGATCACCTCCTGCACCAACACCTCCAACCCGTCCGTGATGGTCGCCGCCGGGCTCCTCGCCAAAGCGGCAGTCGAGCGAGGCCTGAAGGTCCGGCCCTACGTCAAGACCTCCCTCGCGCCCGGCTCGCGAGTCGTCACCGACTACCTGAAGGCCGCCGGCCTGATGGAGTACCTGGAGAAGCTGGGCTTCTTCCTGGTCGGCTACGGCTGCACCACTTGTATCGGCAACAGCGGTCCGCTGGCAACTCCGGAGGTCGAGCGGCAGGTCGCGGACGGCGATCTCAGCGTCGTCGCCGTTCTCTCCGGCAACCGCAACTTCGAAGCCCGCATCCATCCCCTGGTGAAGGCAAGCTACCTCGGCTCGCCGCCCCTGGTCGTGGCCTACGCGCTGGCCGGGACAATCCGCCGCGACCTGACGCGCGAACCACTCGGCACCGACACTGAGGGCCGGCCGGTGATGCTGAGCGACCTCTGGCCGTCCCCCGAATTGGTGGAGAGGACTGTCAGCGAGGCGGTCCGCCAGGAGATGTACACGCGGCAGTACGCACGCATCTTCGACGGAGACGAGAACTGGCAGAAGATGGCGGCGCCGACCGGACCGATCTTCAAGTGGGATGCCGCCTCGACGTACGTGCAGGAGCCTCCCTACTTCATCGACATGGAGGCGGAGCCCGAGCCGCCGGGCGACCTCGAGGGCGCCCGCTGCCTCGTCATGGTGGCCGACTCGGTCACCACCGACCACATCTCACCCGCGGGGACGATCCCCGCGCAATCTCCGGCCGGCGCCCACCTCATCGATAAGGGCGTCGAGAAGATCGATTTCAACAGCTATGGCGCTCGGCGCGGCAACCACGAGGTGATGGTGCGGGGAACCTTTGCCAACATCCGTCTTCGCAACGAGCTCGCGAACGGCAGGGAGGGCTACTTCACGACGCACCAGCCGGGGGGTGAGGAGATGACGATCTTCGACGCCGCGCTGCGTTACGCGGAGTCCCGGACTCCCCTGGTTGTCATTGCCGGCAAGGAGTACGGCTCGGGCTCCTCGCGCGACTGGGCCGCCAAGGGACCCCTCCTGTTGGGTGTGCGAGCCGTGATCGCGGAGAGCTTCGAGCGCATCCACCGTTCCAACCTCGTCGGCATGGGCATCCTGCCGCTCGAGTTTGCCGATGGCGCGACCCGCAGCTCGCTCGGGCTGACCGGTCGTGAGACGTTCAACATCCGGGGACTGGGCGACCTCAAGCCACGCCAGAGGCTGACCGTCGAGGCGCAGGGCGAGGGCGGAACACACTCCTTCGAGGTGGTGGCCCGACTGGACAACGAGACCGACGTGGAGTACCTCCGGCACGGCGGCGTGCTGCCCATGGTCCTCCGCGACCTCATGGCCCGAGCTTGACCGCGCGCGCCGTGTCTCCCGCGCTCTCCCTCACTCTCCTTGGGGCAGAGCCCCTGGGGCGAACCCCCCACCAACCTCCCCCCGCATGCGGGGGGAGGACATTGACTAGGATTTAGCGGTGCGCAGGCCTCGCTGGTTGACAGCCTCGGCGGTGGCGTTCCTGCTGCCGGCACTGCTCGTCGGCTTTGGCGGTGCCGCGCTGGCCGCGTCGCCGGCCGCGTCTCCCGCCGCCAGCCCGACCAGCGCCGGCGGGGCGAACGCAACCGCAACGGCGACCGGTGATCCCACCCGCGGCCAGCAGGTCTATCAGTCCTCCGGTTGCGCCGGCTGCCACGGCGGCGCACTCGGGGGCGGCATCGGACCCAAACTGCGCCCGATGCAGAACTTGGGCGACACCAAGGATCCCCTCGACCCCGAGTACATGACCGCCACGCTCCAGAACGGCAAGCAGGGCGTCGGTGGTTATGGGGTGATGCCCGCCCGGGGCGGCCAGAACATCAGCGATAAGGACATCGCCGACGTGATCGCCTACCTCATCCAGGCCAACAAGCAGAAGGGGCCGGTTCCGCTGAGCGGCAACGAGCTGGCCAAGAGCACGGTGATCTGGGTCACGCTGGGCATCCTGGCAATGCTGTTCCTCACCTACCTGCTCTCCCGGTACAACATGCGGTGGATCGCCAGGAAGTCGGGTCGCCGCGGCTGACAGCCCGACCCCCGCGCGCATTCGGCGGCCGAGTGCACGCCAAATTGAGACACCTGGGGTTCATTAGGCATCCGAATGCACTTGGCAGCGGGGCGGGCCCGTGAACCTCTACGACGTGATGAGGACCGCCGGCACCACTCGCCGGTTCCGGCCCGATGCGGTTCCCGATGAGATCCTCTACCGCGTCCTCGAGAACGCCCGCTTTGCCCCGAATGGCGGCAACCGGCAGGGCTGGCGGGTCATCGTCGTCACCGACGGCGCCACCCGGCGCGCGCTGCACGACCTCTACCAACCGCCCTGGCACGCCTATCTGGCCGAGCGTTACGGCATCTCGCCTGACGCCCCCGATCAGCCGGACCTGCCCGAATCGCTGCTCCGGAGCATGGAGTTCGCGGCCGGCCTCCACGAGGTGCCCGTGCATCTCCTGGTCACGGTCGACCTCGGTGCCCTCGCGGTAACCGACCGCGACCTGCCGAGACAGAGCATCGTCGGCGGCGGCTCGGTCTACCCGTTCGTCCAGAACCTGCTCCTCGGTCTCCGGGCCGAGCGGCTGGGCGCGGCCCTGACCACGATGATCATCCCCGCAGAGGCGGAGGTGAAGGGACTGCTCGGCATTCCACCCGAACACGCTCTCGCCGCCCTGATCGCGGTGGGATTCCCCGCCGACCCCCTCCCGACGCGCTTACGCCGCCGTCCGGTCGCGGAATTCGCAGTCTGGGAGCGATTCGACGGCAGGCCCTTCGACGACCCGGAGAGCACGCCCGCCTAACCCCCGCGTGCATTCGGCGGCAGAGTGCACGCCAGATCGAGCCAAAAGGGGTGCATAAGGCATCCGAATGCACTTGGGGAGCGGCCGGCGGGGGGTCTTCAGGCCGCGGCGCTGTCGAAGGGGAGGCGGCGCTCTTCGCCGCAGTCGGGGCATTCGAACAGACCGAGCAGCTCACCCGGCCGCGCCGAGTCCGTGTGGAGGGTGCGAAGGCGCATCTCGACACCCGCGTCGTGACGCGGGCACAGCGGGGCGCCGGGACCAGTCATGCAGCTGACACTACCTTTGAAGTGGCCCTCGAGCTAGTAGGCCGGGAACAAGCGGACGCGGCTGCCGTTATATATAGGTCACTAAGCAAGATGAGCGATGCTGATCTGCCCGAGCAACTGATCCCGGCCCCGACGGTGGCCGAGGCGATGCGGCTGGTCGGGTTCGACCAGGCGAAGCTGGTGGCGGGGGCGGGCGGTTTGGATCGGCGCGTGAGGTGGGTCCGGGTCATCGAGACGCCCCAAACCGCCCGCCGCGCCCGCCCTGGCGATCTCCTGCTGACCACCGCCTACCCGATCAAGGATGACCCCGCCGCGCAGCTTGACCTCGTTGCAACCATTGCCAAGGTGGGCGGGTCGGGGCTGGTCGTGAAGCTGGGAATGTACCTGCAGGAGCTGCCGGAGGGGATGGCGGGAGAGGCGGACCGCCTCAACCTGCCCCTCTTCACCCTCTCGCAGGATGTCCCCTGGGCCGACTTCATGGAGCCGCTGCTGGAGCGGATCATCAACGCCGAGCACTCCCGGCTGAAGCAGTCGATCGCGATTCACCGCCGCTTCACCGAGCTGGTCCTCGACGGAAAGGGCCTCGACGAGATCGCGCGAACCCTCTCGGAGCTGCTCCAATCGGCCGTTTCCATCGAGGACGCGACCTTCCACCTCCTGGCGCACGCCGGCGGCTCGGACGTCGACAAGCACCGCCGCGAGACCATCGCCCACCACGGCACGCCGCCCCGAGTCCTCTTCGACCCGGGCATTCAGCAGGTGCTCCGGGAGGTGGCCAACCACCGCGGCCCGATGAAAGTGCCCGCCTTCCCACGGCTGGGAATGGATCGCGAGCGGATCATCGCCCCCATCTACGCGGCCAACCAGGTGCTCGGCTACATCTCGGTGCTCGACCATCCGCCGGACGCCGAAGAGCTCGCCTTCATGGCCATGGAGAACGCCGCCACGGTCGTGGCGATGGCGCTCATCAAGGAGCGCGAGGTGGCGGCGGCCGAATCGACCGTGCGGGGAGAATTCCTGGAGGACCTCGCCCAGGGCAGCTACGGCGACGAGGCAGCCGCGCTCCGGCGGGCCCGTCACCTGGGCTACCCGATCTCCGGGCAGCACGTGCTCGTGATCGTCGACATCGACGGTTTCAGCGCCTTCGCCCGCAGCCGGGAGCTGACCGAGGAGATGATCCAGTCGCTGAAGCGCGAGTACCTGCGGCGCGTCTCGGGGGTGGTCCGGCACAGCTACCAGCGGGCGCTCCTCGGCCCCCGCTCCGACAGCATCCTAGCCCTGATTCCGTTGGGGCCGGATCCCGCCGGCCATGAGACCAAGGTGCGGGCGCTGGGTGATCGTTTGCGGGAGGCGATCGCCGAATGGAAGCCCGGCTTCACCGTTTCCGTCGGGTTCAGCGCGCCGACTGCAGCCCCCGCCGGCGTGGCCGCCGCCCATCGAGAGGTCCGCAGTGTCATGGAGACGCTCACCCGGTTCGGCCGCACCGACCAGCTGGTCTCCGCCAATGAGCTCGGCGTGACGGGGCTGCTCGCCAGCGTCGCCGATGATCGCCTCCTCGACTTCGCGCGCCGCCACCTGGGCCCCCTGGTCGAGCACGACAAGCGCCGGGGCGGGGACCTGGTCGAGACGCTCCGGGCCTTCCTCGAGGCGGGCGAACAGCAGGCCGCGGCGCGCCGGCTCAAGGTGCACCCGAATACGCTCCGCTACCGCCTCGACCGGATCATGGAGATCTCCGGAGCCGAGCTGAACGATCCCGAAACAAGGCTCAACCTGGCCGTGGCGCTGCGAGTTCAGGCTCTGCTGAATTTGTAGACCGGCTACGAGACGAGGGCTGCTCCGTTGGTGCGGACCGACTAGGCCGCAAAGCCCCTGTCCGATAGGTTTCACAGCAGGAATGCCTCCCTCCTTAAGTTCGCGCGCCTTGAATTCCCGGGGCTACTGGCCGGGGGACCTGCCCGCCTACCGCGCCGCCTGCGGGATGGGATTTGTCGCAACGCCCGCGCTGCCGGCTTCCCATCGGGTTGTGGAGCTGGCCACCGGAGCTCTCGCCCGATTGGCGCATCGCGGGGGGATGGACTCGGACGGCAAGAGCGGCGACGGCGCCGGTCTCCTGATCCAGGTTCCCCACCGGCTGCTGGGTGGCCGGCCGGGCCGGCTCGGAGTGGCGATGCTCTTCGAATGGGACAGCCGCGCGAAGGTGCTGCTGGCGGAGGAGCTGCGGGCTGCCGGCAGCCCGATCGCCGAATGGCGAGAGGTACCGATCGAGGTCGATGTCCTGGGCAGCAAGGCGGCCGGCGACCGGCCGGCGATCTGGCAGGGGCTGATCGATGCGCCGGGCCTCTCAACCGACGAGTGGGAGGGCGCCCTGTACAGAGCGCGGCGGGCGGTGGAGAGGCGCGCCGCGGCCGAGGGAGTTCGGCTCTACATCCCTTCGCTTTCGTCCCGCACGGTCGTCTACAAGGGCCTGCTCGCGGGAACGCACCTGGCGGCCTTTTTCAAGGATCTCAGTGACCCCGCCTGCGAGAGCGCACTGGCTGTCTTTCACCAGCGGTACTCGACCAACACGATGCCGGACTGGCGCAATGCGCAGCCATTTCGGATGCTGGCGCACAACGGGGAGATCAACACCCTCTCCGGGAATCGCAACTGGATGCGCGCCAGAGAGTCGTACCTGCCCCACGAGCTCCGCGACGTCATCGAGGCGGTSGGGTCGGACTCAGCCTCGCTCGACAACGCGTTGGAACTGCTGGTCCGGCTCGGGGCTGATCCCGCCGAGGCGCTGATGACGCTGGTTCCCGACGCCTGGGAGGGGCGCGGCGACATCGACCCCAGCGTGCGCGACTTCTATCGTTTCCAGTCCACGCGCTACGAGCCCTGGGACGGTCCCGCCGCACTCGCCTTCAGCGATGGCGTGGTGGCGGGAGCGGCCCTCGACCGCAACGGGCTGCGCCCGCTGCGCTACCAGCTGAGCGACGACGGACTTGTCGTCGCCGCCTCCGAGGCGGGGGTCGTGCCGATGGACCCCGCCCGCGTCATCGAGCGCGGCCGTTTGGGGCCGGGCCAGATCCTTCTCGTCGACACCTCGGACGGCTCGGTCCTGCATGACGCGCAGGCCAAGGAGCGCGTCGCCGCCAGAGCCGAATACGGGGCGCACGCGGACCGGCTCCTCCACCCCGTCTCGAGACGCTGGATCGACTCCGAAGCGCTGGAGCTGCTGGCCGGCCTGCAGCGAGTGCACGGCTGGGGTTCGGAGGACATCAAGATCGTCGTTCGCACCATGGCCGAGACCGGCCTTGAGAGCGTCTATTCAATGGGCGACGACACCCCGGTTGCCATCCTCGGCCGGACGCCGCGGCGAGTCTACAACTACCTCCGCCAGCGGTTCGCCCAGGTCACCAACCCGCCCATCGACTCGCTGCGCGAGCGGTTCGTGATGTCCCTGCGCGTGGTTCTCGGCACTCGGGTGACGATGACCGGGCCGCCGCCCCGCAAGCCTGCGCCGCCTCCGCTTCTCGAGCTCGAGAGCCCGATCCTGGGTTCGGGCGAGCTCTCGCGGATTCTTGAGACAGGACTGGTTCTCGACGCCACCTTTGCCGAGGATGAGACCCTGCGCGACGCGCTGGCACGGCTCTGCGACGCCGCCGCCGACGCCGCGGACGGCATCCTCGTCCTGAGCGACCGGCGCACCTCCCGGCACCGCCTCCCGGTGCCCATGGCCCTCGCCGTCGGAGCAGTGCACGAGCGCCTCCTCGCCGACGGCTCGCGCCTGCGCAAGGACCTGGTCGCGCTGGCAGGCGACTGCGTCGACGTTCACGACCTCGCGATGCTGGTCAGCACCGGGGCGTCAGCGGTCCATCCCTATCTCGGCTTCGCCACGGCGCGGGCCGCGGTCGAGGGCTCCGATCCCCAGGAGGCCGAGAACGCCTACCGGCGGGCGCTCGAGGCGGGGCTCCTCAAGGTGATGGCCAAGATGGGCATCTCGTGCGTGGCGAGCTACTGCGGGGCACAGGTCTTCGAGGCCATCGGCCTCGGCGCCGAAGTGATGGCGACCTGCCTGCCGGCGGTCCCCTCCCGGGTGGGTGGCGCGGACTTCGGCGACCTCGAGGCGGTGATTCGAGATCATCATCGGGCGGCCTGGACGGCGAGTGACGCGCCCCCCGACCTCGGCCTGGTCAGGTTCCGCAAGGCGGGCGAATGGCATGCTCACAACCCGCTCGCGGTGCGCCAGTTGCAGAAAGCAGCGCAATCCGGCGACCAGGGCGAATACGAGGCCTACCAGCGGCTGGCCGACATGGGCGCGCCGGCGGCACTGCGCAACCTGCTCGAGATCCGTCCCGCGCAGGCCGCGGTGCCGATCGACGAGGTGGAGCCGATTTCAGCCATCCTGCCCCGCTTCATCGCAACGGCGATGTCCCTCGGCGCGCTCTCCCCGGAGGCCCACCTGGCTCTCGGCCTGGCGATGAACAGCATCGGCGGCCGCTCCAATTCCGGCGAGGGTGGCGAGGACCCCGAGCTCTACGGCGCGCCCGGGCCGCGGGGAGACAACCGCATCAAGCAGGTCGCCTCGGCTCGCTTCGGCGTCACGCCGCACTACCTGCTTCGAGCCGACGAGCTGGAGATCAAGATCGCCCAGGGCGCGAAGCCGGGCGAGGGCGGCCAGCTGCCGGGGATGAAGGTCACCAGCCTCATCGCTCGGCTGAGGCACGCCCAGGCGGGCCAGCAGCTGATCTCCCCCCCACCCCACCACGACATCTATTCGATCGAGGACCTCGCCCAGCTGATCCACGACCTCAAGGCCATCAACCCGCGGGCCCGCGTCGGAGTCAAGCTGGTGAGCGAGGCCGGAATCGGCACGATCGCCGCCGGGGTTGCCAAGGCGCACGCCGACTTCGTCCTGATCAGCGGCCACGATGGCGGCACGGGGGCGTCGCCGCTCTCCTCCATCAAGGGAGCCGGGGTGCCCTGGGAGCTGGGGCTCGCCGAGACGCAGCAGGTACTGGTGACGAGCGGCCTGCGGGAGCGCCTGACGGTGCGCACCGACGGCGGCCTGCGAACCGGCGCGGACATCGTCAAAGCCGCCTTGCTGGGAGCCGAGGAGTTCGGGATGGGCACGATGCTGCTCGTAGCGCTCGGCTGCGACATGGCCCGTCAGTGTCACCTCAACACCTGTCCCACCGGTATCGCCACCCAGCGCGACGACCTCCGCGCCAAATTCGAGGGCCGGCCGGAGCACGTGGTGAACTACCTCACGCTCGTGGCCGAGGAGGTCAGGGCCATCGTCGCCGGCCTCGGCGCCCGCGGGCTCGACGAGTTGATCGGCCACGTGGACCTGCTGCACCAGGTTCCCACCAGCCGCCTCGACCTCTCCTACATCCTGACCGGCACGCCACCCGAGCTGCCGCGCCGGCGCCTCTGGGTGCGCAACGGCGATCTTCCGCAGCTCGACCCGCCCAGTGGCCCGATCCTCAACGCGCACCGCACGCTCGGCGCCTCCCTTTCGCGCCAGGCCGTCGAGGAGGGAGTGGCATCGGTCCGCGACTACACCGGCAGCGCTGGCCAGAGCTTCGGCGCCTGGCTCTCCGACGGGGTCACCTTGAAGCTGCGCGGCGAGGCCAACGATTACGTCGGCAAGGGCATGGCGGGCGGCGAGATAACCATCCGTCCCTTCGACGGCGACGCGGCTCGCGATCCGGTTCTGGCCGGGAACACCTGCCTCTACGGAGCCACCGGAGGACGCATCTTCATTGCTGGGAGCGCCGGCGAGCGCTTCTGCGTGCGCAACTCCGGCGCCGTGGCCGTGGTCGAGGGCGCCGGGGATCACTTCTGCGAGTACATGACCGGGGGCACCGTCGTCGCCCTCGGGCGCGTCGGCTCGAATGTCGGCGCTGGGATGACTGGCGGCGTGGCCTACATCCGCGACTGGCTCGGTCTCAACCCGGACAGCGTCACCAGCCGGCCGGTGCCGGCCGAGGATGAGGGGGCGCTCCGCCGGCTGATCGAGGAGCACGCCGACAAGACGGGCAGCGGCATCGCCCGGGCGTTACTGACCGATTGGCGCGCGAGTGTCGCCCAGTTCCGCCAGGTCGTACCGGTGGCCAAGCTCCAGGCTGCGCCGGACCCCGTCGAGGACGCGAAGGTTGGCGATCGAGTCCTCGAGGGGAAGCGGGGCGGGTAGGCCGTTGAGCGCAGCCTCGCTGAACTCCTCGACCATCAGCCGGTAGGGGTCGACGCCGGCCTCGGCGCCGGTGAATGGCCGCTCCAGGCGCAAACTGCCGGCGCGGAGCTGCTGCACCTCGGGGCTGTCAAAGCTGGCGAAGAGGAAGGCGCGCCCGCCGGCCGGGAAGCCGAGGGTCATTGACACCGTGACATCGACCGCCTCGACGCGCCCGCTGGCGCCGACCCAGGCCGGTTCGCCGAGCACCCAGCGGGCGATGCTCACGGTGTAGAAACCGACGTCGAGCAGTGCCCCGCCGCCCATCTCCGCAAACCAGCGGTAGTTGTCGGCCCGCGGCATTGGGAACCCGAAACTGGCCCAGAGTGAGGCCGGTGCGGCCTTCCGCAGTTCGGCGACCACCGCCCGCGTCCGGGGATTGAACCGGTACATCGCCGCTTCCATCACCAGCCGGCCGGCGGCCGCCGCCGCCGCCGCGATCTCCACGGCCTCCGCCGCGTTGAGGGCCAGCGGCTTCTCGCAGAGAACATGCTTACCGGCGGCGAGGGCCTTCAGCGACCACTCCCGGTGAAGGTGGTTGGGCAGCGGAATGTAGACCGCATCCACCTCGGGAGCATCGACCACAGCCTGGTAACCGGTGACGACCTTCCCCGACCAGAAGCCGGCCGCCCGGGCGGGCTCCCGGGTCCCGACCACCGTCACCCGGGCGTTGCGCGACCCCTCGATCGCGGGGAGCAAAGCCCGGGCTGCGATGTTCGCCGCGCCAAGGATCCCGAAGCGCAGTGGCTCGGAGCTCACCTAAATTTCGACGCTGATCGGTGCACCGCCCAGCGCCACCGACCGGGCGGCTGCCTCCATCACCGCGATGTTGCGCCGGGCCTGCGCCGGGGCGACCGCAAGCGGCTCGGCCAGCAGGAGGTGATCGGCCAGGTTGCGGTAGAAGCCGTTGMGGACGCGGCGGGGCAGCGCCAGGCTCTCGGCGTTGACCCCTCCCTCGCCATTCGGCCGGAACACCGTGAGCCGCGCCGGCGAGTCGGCGGGGGCGAGTCGATCCTCAACCAGCTCTGACATCACGCCCCGCGTCAAAACTGAGTTTGTCTCCCAGTCCCCGACCACGCCACCCGCGGTCGCCAGCAGGTACCACTTCGGCTTCAGCGCAACGGCAATATCCGAGTGCAGGAAGGTGGCCTCCGCCCCGCCGGCGAAGCGGAGGTTGACGTTCACGTGGTCCGAGTTGGTGACGTCATGCCAGACGAGCGTCTGGGCCACCGCGGAGACCGTGCTGACCCGATCTCTCATGAGCTGCAGCGTCCAATCGATGTAGTGCGATCCCCAGTCGAAGATGGTCCCGCCCGAAATCGGCTCGTGGGAGTGCCAGTAGCTGCAGGGGTGGCCGTAGCCACCGATGAAGGATTCAAGATGGAATGGCTCTCCGATGGTGCCTGACTGGACCACCCGTCGCAGCGCCACGAAATCGGGATCCCAGCGGCGGCTCTGGTAGACCGTGAGCAGCCGGTCGGCGGCGCCGGCCGCGGCGATCATCCCGTCGACCTGGTCGAGGCTCAGCGCGAACGGCTTTTCGCAGACGACGTGCTTTCCGGCCGCCAGCGCCTGCAGGACAACCTCGCTGTGCGTGCTGGGAGGGGTTCCGACGACCACCAGGTCCACGGCCGGGTCGGAGAGGAGCCCGGCGAGGGAGTCGAAGACAGCCACGCCGAAGTCGGCGGCCGCCTGCCGCCGCCGTTCGGGCGAGAGATCGCAGACGCCCGCGAGCTCCAGGCCGGCCACCTCGCCCACCTGTCGAGCATGGTCGGCGGCGATCGCTCCGTAGCCGGCCAGGCCGACCCCGAATGAGCGGGCTGCGACGGCCCCGGCGGCGAACCTGACGCTGCGCAGGAGGAACTGCTGCAGGGTCGGGTTGCGGAAGGCGGCGGCCTCCCCGCCCAGACCGACGTGGACGAAGGTGCCCCCACCGGCGGGCCGCGTGAAGGCGGCGACCTGGTCGGTGTAGCGCCAGGAAACGGAGAGCAATCGCGTCGCGTCGGAGGGGATACCGTTGCTGGTCAGCTGGAGCCGGTCGGGCAGGAAGAACTCCTCCTCCAGCCGGTCGGTGACGGGGTGGCCGGCGACCGGACGAACGGCCAGCTCGGTGAGCCTGGTCAGCTCGCCGGCGGTGAAGCCGACGATCTCGCGCAGCCGGTGGTTCTGGGACCAGGCGGCCGCGGTCCGGTGGAGAGCGACCAGGCCGCCGCCGCGGAGCACCCACTGGCTGAGCGCGTCCTCCTCCTCGGCGCCCAGCGGTCCGCCGTCGGAAGCGGCGAGAACGACGTCCAGGCCGGCCAGGTCGGCGAGGCGGGCCGGATCGCTCGTCAGCTCGACCCGATAGCCCCCGGCCGCTTCAAGGAACTGGATGAGGGGAGCTGCCGCGGCGCGGTAATCCGTGCCCTCACCACCCAGGTAGGCGAGCACGCTCATCGCCTGGCCTTTCGCCCTGTTATCGCTCATTGCCCCCTGATCGTACCCAGCCCTCGATGTGGACTCATATGGGCCATGATCTCCAACACCCCTCGGGCGGCCTCCTCCCAGGTGTACTGCTTCGCCCGGCGCCGGCCCAGCTGGCCGAGACGATGGCGCAGCTTGGCATCATGGACGAGGCGATCGAGAGCCGCTGTGATCTCAGGCATGTTCTCGGGATCGACACTGATGACCGCCTCACCGCCCAGTTCGGGCAGGGCGCCCCGGTTGCCGACCAGGGCCGGCACCCCCCTTGTCATGGCGTCTAGCAAGGGCAGCCCGAAACCCTCGTAGAGGCTGGGAAAGGCCAGCAGCAAAGCGTTGTCGTAGAGCGCACCGAGGGTGGCGTCGTCGACATGCCCCAGGACGTGGACCCCCGGGCCGTGGGGCGGGCGCTCCCCATTCCAACCGGGTCGGCCGGCGATCACCAGGGGCGGTGCCGTACTGCCCAGGGCCTGGTGCGCCGCCACCAGACGGGCGTAGTTCTTGCGCGCCTCGACAGTCCCCACCGCCAGCAGGTAGCCCGGCGCAAGTCCGGTCGGCAGATTTCCGCCTGAGGGCAATGGCGTCGGGCCCTCGGCCACCACGTGGACGCGCTCAGCCAGACCCGCGAGCGGGTAGCAATCCAAGAGGTCGCCGCGGGTGGCGGCCGAGGGCACGATAACGGCGGCCGCGGATTCCAGAGCGGGCGGGAGAACCGTCCCGAGATATCCCCGCTGCTGCCAGGGCACCTCCGCCGGCCGCAGCCGGAAGGCGAGGTCATGCACGAAGAGCGCAGCGGCGGGGGCGCCGGCCCGCCGCCGAGGCGGTGGTGGCCAGTACGGATAGAGCATCGCATCGAGCCCGGCGGTGCCCTCCACGAAGGGGAGCCAGAGAAGCTTGTTGGCCACCTCGTGGCGGTGGGGAGAAAGGATGGCCTCGTAACCGTCGGGCAGTCCCGGAACCCGTTCGCGGCTGCTGAAGACGGTGAGGTCGCCCGGGCCGGACAGTGCCAGCATCGCCCGCGTCAATTCGACGGCATGGGTGACCATCCCGACCCGAGGTCGCCAGCAGGCCGTCAGGTCAACGCCGAATCGCGACACGCCGGAATTCTAGTGAACTAGTGATGCCCCTCCTTATGAAAAGAGAGAAGGTCCCTCGCTCCGACGCGGGGGACCTTCCGAAAGGAGGGAGGGCAATTCAATATGCGACATCGTCAGTATACGCTCCTCGCCCACCAACGTCATCACCTATCAGCTCAGGCAAGTCACGCTCCGCGTGTCGACAAACCAAAGGCAGGAGTCCGCTCTCTCGAAACTGGTCAGAGGAGTTCGGCGTACGCCTTGTAGATGTCCTTCAGATCCTTGGGTGGATCAAGGTCGTTCTTCTTGACCACCTCGAGGAGGGTGAGAAGGTGCTTCACACCGGCCAGGTTGACACCCTTCTCTCGCGTCAGCGTTTGGATGACGCGCAGCTTGCGAATGTCGCGCTGCGAGTACCGGCGCCGGTTGGTCGGAGTGCGAAATGGCTCGATGAGGCCGACGTCTTCGTAGAGCATCAGCGTTCGGGGGTGTGTCTCGAGGATCTCGGAGGCCACGCTGATCGTGTACAGCGGCTTGTCGAGGTCGAAGCCGGAGCGGATGTCGGCACGCCGATTCAATGCCATACCCACTATTCCTTGAGCCAGCCTTCGACACCCCGGGACAGGTTGGCGGGTGTCGTCTGGCTCTTGATCAGGTACTCCAGCGCTCCCAGCTTGAGGCCGCGGTCGACCAGCTCGCGCTCGCCGTAGTTGGAGAGGATGATGACGGGCACCTCCCGGGTGCGCTCGGCGGAACGGAGCTTTTCGAGCACCGCGAAGCCGTCCATCTTGGGCAGCCGGGTATCGAGGAAAATGATGTCCGGCGGGACGTCGTTGGCGACGCGCAGACCCTCCTCACCGTCCTTCGCGACGGTGACCGTGTAGCCATCCAGTTCCAGCTTCAACCTGTACATCTCGGCGACAGCCGGATCGTCTTCGATGAAGAGGACTTTGACCTCATCGTCAGGAGCCTCACTGACCGCTCCGTCGTCGCTTGCCTGCACCATATTGCGAGTCTCATCCTATCAAATTAGTTCCTAACTGTCTGTCAGTTAGTCTCCCTGCGCCGGGCTGCTGTCGACCACAGGGTTTCGAGGTCGTAGAAGGACCTCTCGCCGGGCAGAAAGACATGCACAAGGACCGCGTCGTAGTCCATCAGGATCCAGGTGGCGTCCTGGTATCCGTCGACTCGCAGCGGTCTGATACCCGCCCCTCGGGTGCGCTCGAGGATGCCGTCGGCGATCGCCTTCACCTGGCGATCGGTCTCGCCCTCGCAGATGACGAAGTAGTCGGCGACCGTGGTCTTACCGCGCAGCGGGATCCGGACCGGTTTGCCAGCCTGCTTGTCCTCGGCGGCGGCCTGGATCAGCTTGGCCAGGTCAAGTGGCGCCATCGGTGTCGGGGTCAATGGGGCGCTGCGAATTTCAAATTGGGAGCTCAGTCAAGAGGATCAGCTTATGCGCTCATCGGGCCGCGACCGCGTAGAGGTCCCGTTTCCGGATGTATTCGGCCACCCCGGCCGGCACCAGGGAGTCGATCGATTGCCCATGCTCGGACAGCCGCCTGATTTCGCGGGCGGCGACATCGGGGGTCGTGATCAGGCACAACGTCACGCGAGCAGGGTCAAGGCCGGCGTCGCGAAGCGCCTCGGGGTCCGGATTGGCCAGCCCGGGACGGGCCACGATCACCAGGCGTGCCAGCCTCTGCACCTCGTCCGGTTCGCGCCAGGACCTGATCTCCCGGGCGGCATCCCAGCCGAGGATCAGAAAGGGCTCATCGCCGGGCCGCTCGGCGTGGAAGCTCCGCAGCGTGTCGACCGTGTATGACGGGTCATCTCGCAGCAACTCCCAATCGGCAACGCGCAGGTGCGGGTGGCCCGCCGCCGCGAGCCGGCACATTTCCAGACGGTCGGACCCGGAGGCCACCGGCGCGGCCTTGTGGGGGGGGCGCCCGGCAGGCACCAGGAAGACCTCGTCAAGTCCGGCACAGGCGAGGCTGGCCGTGGCCGCCTCGAGGTGGCCGAGATGGATCGGGTCAAAGGTGCCGCCCAGGATGCCGACCCTCATGGCTGGTACTCGAACTCGCTCTCGCCGATCCTCACCGTGTCGCCGGGTTCAGCTCCCGCCTCGGAGAGAACCGCGTTGATGCCCATTCGATCGAGTGCGACCTGGAACCTGTCCAGCCCATCGCGGCTGGCGAGGTCATAGCGCGCGAGCAGCCGGTCGAGCCGGGCCCCCGTCAGCTCCAGGGTTCCCTCCTCATTACGGTGCACCTTGACGGCGGCGGCGGGCGGCAGCAGCCTGGTCGGCCGCAGGGCGGGACTGTGGCGCGGCGAGGGCGGCGCCTCGCGGACCGCCCCGAGCAGCGCGCTGCGCAGCTCCTCCAGTCCAACCCCCGTCTCGGCTGACACCCAGCAGCCCGCCCGCCGCTTCCGGCCGGCGACGAGGTCCGACTTGGTGTAGACCACCAGCTGGGAACGCCCCTGGGCGATGTCCGTGACGGCGGCGAGCTTGGCCCGCAGCTTGGCGAGGTCAGCTGGAGAGGAGGCATCGACAACCAGGACCACAACCCGGGCCCGGTCGATGTGGCGCAGGTACTCGTCGCTGGGGATCTCGCAGAGAATCACCGGCTCGCCGTGCTCCCCGAACATCACGCCAAGCTCGGGCCGCGTCGTGCTGTGGGCGTAGGGCGCGATCTTGGGGCGTGCGGCAGTGAGCTCACTGAGCAGCGTGCTCTTGCCCGAGTTGGGCAGCCCCACCAGGGCGACGTCGATGTGCAGCCGCAGCTCGAGCCGAAGGTTCCGCTCCTCACCCGCCTCACCCGGCCCAGCCGAGGTCGGGGTGCGATTGATCGAGCTGGCGCGATGGATGTTGCCGCCCCCGCCCAGCCCGCCTCGGGCCACCACTGCCGTGTCGCCCGGTTGGGCCAGGTCGGCGAGCAGGTCACCGGTGTCGGCATCAAAGGCGAGCGTGCCGGCCGGCACGTCGATCGTGACATCGGCACCGCCCCCACCCCCCTTCCTGCCGCCGGCGCCCGCAGTTCCCGACTGGGCCTCGATGAAGGGCCGGCCGGCGACCCGGCCCAGGTCGGCGCGGCCGGCCGAGGCAAGCAGGATGACGTCGCCCCCCCGCCCGCCGTTGCCGCCGTCGGGGCCGCCACGGGGCTCGAACGGCTGAGCCCGAAAGGAGGCGGAACCGCGCCCGCCTCGGCCCGCTCGGACGCGCAGGGTTACCTGGTCAGTGAACAGGGGAATCGACTCGCTGGCAGCGGGTGGCGACGGTCTCCGGGGCGGGCGGCCCCGGCTTCACCGGGTGGCTTCGGGCGCGGGGACGGCGAGCACGCTGGCCCGCCTGCCGGACTTACCGGTTCGCTGATAGACGACCTGCCCCGCGACCAGGGCGAAGATCGTGTGGTCGCGACCCTCGCCGGCACCGGCTCCGGCGGTGATGTTGGAGCCGCGCTGCCGGACCAGTATCGAGCCGGCCGTGACGATCTGCCCGCCGTAGACCTTGGTGCCGAGATTCTGGGCATTCGAGTCGCGGCCGTTGCGCGACGAGCCGCCGCCCTTCTTATGTGCCACTCAGCTCTTCTCCGCGGCCGGCTTGGCCACCGCTTTCCGGGAGCGCGGGGCCTTGCTCGCTGCCGCCTCGGCGGGAGCCTTGGGCGAGCGAGACTGGCTCTTGGGGCGCGCCTCCGCGCGGTGATCACCGATCGCCAGGATCTCCAGCGCGGTGTAATCGGCGCGCGCGCCCTTGTGCACCCGCACCCGCTTCTTCGACTTGTAACGCAGCACGTCGATGCTGGGTCCGCGCGAGTGGCGCATCACCTTGACCGTCACGGCCAGGTCGGCCACGGTCGGGTTGCCGATGTGAAGCGTGCTTCCGTCGTCATGCATCAGCACCCGGTCAAGTTTCAGCTCGGTGCCGATGTCATCCTTCAACCGGCCGACCAGGATGTGGTCACCGGCGGCGACGCGGTACTGCTTGCCTCCGGTCACGACCACAGCCATGACGGAGCGTTTGGTTTCGGGCACGACGGGAGATTGTATCATCGGCCCGCCGCAGCGCAGCTCGGCGGCCGCGGCTACCGCGCGTCGAGTGCGGCGGAGATCAGGCCGACGCCCAGGCTGATCCAGGCAAAGGGTACGACCACACCCCCGTAGAAGCGCCCGGTGAACAGCGCTCCCCGGAAGACCAAATTCACCGAGATGGCGACGGTGACCGCCGCCGCCCCCACGACGATTCCCGCGAATCGGAGCACCTCGAGCGGCGAGTCGGAGCCGGGGGAGAAGAAGAGCGACGCGAAGAGGCCGCAGTAGGGGAGCCAGAGCAGCATTCGAAGGCTCGAGAAGCCGGCGCCCTCAGCTCCCGCCGGACGCCCCGCCCCCCCGGGCAGACCCTGCGGCGCCGTCTCGGGGATGAGATGGAGGAGGGCGGGCAGGCAGAGCAGATAGAGGATGCCGCAGGCCACCTTGACGGGGAGGGCGGGACTGAGGGTCACATAGCCAAGGGTCTGGGGCTTGAGCGTCTGCGGTATCACCGCCGGCACCAGCAGCGCGACCAGCCAGGCCAGCTGAACGGTCAGCATCAGCCGGGGGTCGAGCTCCCCCCTGCTCCAACCCCAGGTCCACAGGATCCAGGCCACTCCGACCAGGGCGATCGCAGCAGTCAACAGATTGCGATTCCCGGGTGGGGTCGGGCTGTAGGGCGCGGCCAGCTGGATGGCGGCGAGCGCGGCCAGGAGGGCTGCTCCAACCGAGTGGAGCGGGAAACCCCGCCAGGGTCGCGCGTGGCGGAGGGGGGCGAGCACCCGCCCCGCGGCCGGGCGCAGCGAGCGCCGGTCGGGGAGCAGCAGCCAGGCGGTGGCGATCTCGAGAAGTATCCCCAGCCCAGCCGAGGCCACCAGGCCCGGGTAGATGAATACCCCGGCGGCGCTGAGGCCGATGTCGCGCCAGCTCATCAGCGCGCGCCAAAGAGGCCGAGGAGCGCGCTCGGGTAGAGGCCGAGGGCAAGATTCAGGACCAGCAGCAGCGCCGATCCGGCGAGGACTCGACCGCGGGGGCGGCCGATGGTCCGGGCCAGCTTCACCGAGAGGGGCAACCAGCTGAGCATCGCCACGACCATGACGAGCGCGATCGGCCAGGCCACCTGGGAGGCTCCCCGCAGGATCAGGAGCCGGGCCGTGAAGCCGACGAACGGAGGCCCACCGGCCAGGGCMGCGGCAAGGACGATCGTCAGCAGGCCGGCTCGCGCCGGCGGCTCGGCCCGGACCAGTGCCGGCCGCGCCAGCAGGTAGAGGGGAAGCCGGAAGAGAAGGACCCCGACCAGCAGCAGATAGGATCCCCCGGCGGCCGCCGAATTGAGCAGACCGAGTCCGACCAGGACCAGCCCCCAGTCGGCGAGGAAGGAATGTCGCCAGAGGTCGACCGGCGCCGCCGCCTGCCAGGCCCCGACGGCCGCGATGCCAAGGTTGAAGATGCCCATCCCGAGCAGGACGGCCGTGTAACCGGGGCCCGCCTCCTGGGGCAGGGTGGCGGCGAGTCGCGTGACCAGGACGACGGCCAGCGCCGGTCCCAGGAAACCGAGCCAGGCAATGGTTGACGCCGGGGTTGGCTCACTGGCCCGCAGCCCGTGTAGGTAGGGTGCGACGCCGATCACAGCGGTGACCCCGAGCACCAGGGCGAGGCCGGCGAGGCGAGCCAGCGTCGGATTGGCGCCGCTGGTCGCGGCCAGACTGCCGAAGAGGATCAGCAGCACTCCGTAGAGCGGGGCGCGAACGCGCGAGGCGAAGGAGGTCGTGCCGGGCAGCGCCGAGTGCAGCGCCGCGGCCACCATCAGCACGGCTGCCAAAAGCAAAGGGTCCGAGAGCGCGACCAGCGCGGCGACCGCCGCCAGCCCGACCAGCACGCAGGCCAGGAGTGGGACCCGGTCCGCTCCCCGAGGGACCAGGACGACGGCCAGCGCACCGCTCACGAAGGTGACGATCAGGACCGCCCGGCCGGGAGCCGAAGGGGCCAGATCGAGCGAAGGGATGAGTATCGGGAGACTTGGGATGCCGGGCAGTGCGGCACCGGCGGCGCCCAGGGCCGCCACCAAGAGGCCGGCGAGGCCGAGAGCACCACCGGCGGCGAGCGCGGCCCCGCGGTGGCCGCGGAGGACCGAGACGGCGAGAGCGCCCGCGGCCGGGAAGGCAAAGGCGAGCTCAGGCATCGGCAGCCTGCTGGGATTCGCGCTCGGGGCGGAAGGTCCAGGGGACGAGGTTCAGAAGCACCGCGCAGGCCCCGCCGAGCAGCGCGGCCTCGACCCCGCCGCCCCGCCCGGCGGCGAGGGCGCCGGCTCCGAGCACGACCAGCGAGGCACCGGGCAGCGCCACCGCGATCTCCGGGGTGGCCAGCGCCCGCGCTCCGGCGAGTGCCATCAGGATCGCGGCAACAGCACGACTCTGCCAAGTGCCCGGCGCTCCCAGTAGCCGGGAGCCAAACCAGAGGGCCGCGGCGCCGACCACTGCGCAGAGCACGATGCGCGAGGTCGAGCCGGCGGGCAGCACCGCCCAGCCCGGCCGATCCCCGCCCCTGAGGGAGGCCAACGCCCCCAGGACACCGGCAACTGCGGTCACCGAAGCGTTCGCCAGGCTGCCCTCTGCAAACTGGGTCAGCGCCAACCCGAGGGCGGCGGCGAGGAGTCCGGCGACGACCCCCCGGCGACCATCGGACAACACGAATAGGCTGACGCCCACCCCACCCAGAACGATCCCCAGGAGGGCGAGATCAGGCACCGGCGAATTCCCTCCTCACCGGCCGAGCACCAACCAGCTCAGGAGGAGCAGGAGTGCCACCCACAGCCAGACCGAACCCCTCGCCATCGCCGCGTCGATCCTGGCCCAGCCGGTCACCTGCAGTTCAGGCGGGAGGGTCAGGCTCGCCAAGCCTGCTCGCAGCCGCTCGGGCAGGCGGGCCCAGCCGGGCGCGAGCAGGGCAGGCGGCGGGGCCACTTCCCCGGCCGGCAGGGCTGATCGCCAGCCGGCCAGGCCCGTGGCGACCAGGGCGAGTGCGACAACGCCCCCGACCGCCACCGCGGGCCAGCTGCCCGACGCCGCCGCGGTCTCGAACGGAATCCCGGTCAGGGCGCTGGCTGGGAAGCTGACGACCGCGGCCGCCGCGGGAACCGCAATGACAGCTTGGAGAAGGCCGGCACCGACGCCGCCCACGGCCAGCACCACCCCCCCCACCCCGGCAACGGCGCCGGCGGGCCGTTCCGACCCGGAGCCGGCGGGTAGCCGGACCGCGCGGGCCGCAGCGGCCACGCCGACGATCCACGCCGCCGCTCCGCCGAGACTGAGATAACCCATCACCTCGTTGGCTTCCAGGCCCGCCTGGAGATCGAGAAGGCGAGTGGCGAAGAGCGCACTTGGCGGTAAGCCGGCACTCACCAACAGACCGAGCAGCACCGGCGCCGACAGCTCGGAATCACCAAGCAGGGGAAGCACGGCGGCGAGCATCGCTGCAGTCGCCAGCGTCGCGATGGCGGCGGCCACCCCAAGCGGCGTTCCCAGTCCGAGCGCGATCAGGCTGAAGCCGGCCGCCATCGGCAGAACCTCGCCGAAGTAGGCGGACCGGTCGGCCACCGCCTGGGCGCGGAGCGCCGCGCCGAGGGCGCACGCCGTACCGAGGGCGACCAGCGCGTAGTTGAAGATTCGGAGTGGATAGTGCCCGCCGCCGGCCTGGTACATCCGGACCAGGAAGTAGAAGCCCGTGAAATAGAAGAGCGGGATGGCTGGGCCGGCGATCCGCGGCCGCACCCGCTGCCACAGCTCGGCGGGCCAGGGCCGCCAGGGCAAGAGACCCGACCCGAGGATGGCGGCCAGGGCCACCAGGGTGAAGATGGCTCCCTGCAGAGAGGAGACCGGTATCGCGGTGAATTGGTCGGTGCCAGCCCGGCCGGAGAGCRCCGCCGCCGCCCAGACCAGGCACAGCCAGGCAGCTCCGCCGCGCAAGCCCGAGCGCGCCGTCACCTCCTCGCCGCCGGCGTAGAGGAGCAGGGAAAAGGTGAGCAGGGTGGCCCCCCAGGCGAAGGCGGCGAAGATCATCCCGCTGGCGAGCACGGTCAGGACCGCGGTGGCGGTGGCCAGAACAGCGAGGGCCGGTGCCGCGGGGCGCAGGAACACAACCAGGAATGCGGCGGGCGTGAGGATGAACACCGCGAAGGCGAAGGAGACCGCGTCGAGCCGGATCCCAACCCGAATGCCGGCTCCGATCTCGCCGAGGACGATCTCGAGCGGCTCCCGCTGCGGAGTCCAGATCAGGACCAGCGCGGCCAGWGTCCCAACCATGGCTGTCGCGGCGATCAGCCGCGAGCCCGCCCCCAGGAGGCCGGCCAGCCAGGCCAGGAGAGAACCGCCGGCGAGCAGCGCCAGCGGCAGGAGAAGAGCTGCAGCGGGCACGCGCTAATTTAGCGCCCGCGAGCGGC
>JRHI01000319.1_pt1 | contig 54669 bp, 38 predicted proteins | sample 215371 | NCBI WGS metagenome assembly JRHI01 (sample SAMN02929681, study PRJNA255918) | sediment metagenome | biome: cave system; feature: Ice Cave; material: Sediment; isolation source: sediment from deep within a dark volcanic ice cave with no known source of... ...
TGCCCATCAAAAACTGTCTCATCCGAGGGGTGCAGTCGAATAAACTGGGAACAGATCGAGAACAAACTGGGAACAAACTACCGAAGAACACCCTTGAAATACGTAGGTCAACAAATACGTAAGTTGTTGAGAAACAAAGACGGGCTAGTATTTTATCCGTCTCACAACCCGAAGGTCGTCAGTTCAAATCTGACCCCCGCAACCAATTTTTAGTTGATACGAAACGGCTGAGGAGCCTCCACTTCTAAGCTGTCTTCATTTTTGCGTCCAATTGCGTCCAGAATTCCCCAGACGGCGTCTCCCAACTGACCCGCAACCTTTCGCGAATCTTCGCTCGCCACGTGAGTGTAAATGGTTTGCGTTAATCGCGGATCGCTGTGGCCCAATCGTTCCTGCCGTACTTTCAACGGCGTCCCAAAGCGATCCACCAGCGTTGCATTCGCGTGACGGAAAGCGTGGAAACCATTACCCTTCGGGACTGCCATCCCGAGTTTCTAGAGAAGTGGTTTGAACTTGCGCTTCAACATCAGGTTCGCATCCCACGGAGTCCCATTCCGAGTTGCGAAGAGAAGTCGTGAGGCGTTCGGTCGCCAAGAGTGAAGGAACGTTGCCATGTGGCCCGCTGCCTGAGGCGAGAGTTCAAGTACCCGGACTGAATTCACTGTCTTCGGATTGCCGAGCTTCCCGCGCCACGGACTCTGGCGCACGAAAAGCAAACTGCGTTCCAGATCCAAGTCGTCGATTCTTAGCCCACACAGCTCGCCAGCTCTTAGTCCTGTTTCGGCCGCCAATCCGTAAAACGTCCGATCCGGCTCCGGAGCCATCCCGATGATTGCTTTGCCTTCCTCTGCCGAGAATAAGAACCGCTGCGCCCGCTTTGCCGGTGCGGAGACCACTCCGTCCATTAGTTCGTGGGTGACATAGCCCCAGGCACGTGCCGAACGCCAGATGCTTTGAAACGTGATGCAAATATTCCGCACGGTCTTAGGACTAGCCTTCGATGAGGAAACGAATTGCGGAACAAGTCCCGGCCTCAAATCGTTCATCGCGTATTTTCCGAAGAACGGGATCAAATGCTTCTTCAGATGAACGCGATAGTCGATTGCCGTTGAGGAGCCGAACTGTCTTAGAACTATGTTGATTGCATAAGGCTCTCGCGAAGTACTCCACGCTGAATATTGACCGCGTCGCAGGTTTTCGTTGGTTGCAGCATACGCGTGAAAGTCTTTGCCCTCGGCTATTCGCTACTTGCTATTTCCTATGCAGCGCTGTGGGTAGTCCTGCCGACACTTGGGCTCACATCCTTCCTGGCAGTCTCTGCATATCACTTTGGCGGCGACTGGGAGTGCCGTGGCACAATGTGGACGCGCTTCGCTTATGGTTCAATTGTTGTCACACTTCCTGCGGTTCGACATCAAGATCAGGTCGTCAAGATATTCTGTGAGCTTGGTGCAACCCGAGTTCAATGCCTTGTTCATGCTTCAATGGCAATCGCAGTCATAGCTTCCGCTGCAGGGCTTATCGCTGCAATCTCCCAATGGAAAACCCGAAGGGCGGATTTCTTTGAGGTTTCTGGGATCATTGCAGCGGGCATTTTCTTAGAGCCTTTGCTCTTTTTCTCCTGCTATTTTTGTCTACTCCACAGCCCTCGTCATCTTTTGGATTCGGCGAAGAAGGTCGGTCTAACTCGCCTTCGAGACATCGCCTGCGCCGCCGGACCGGTGGTTTTGGCTACCGTAGCGTTGGCATTTGGCGTTTGGATTCTGCTTCCACCGGGCCACCTAGACGAGCGGCTCTTGCGCGTTATTTTCGTCGGCCTCGCCGCGCTTACCCTTCCCCACGTACTCTTCGAGAATTTCGTCAGGGACCGAAACTTGCTCGGATGAAACAGTCCGCTCAGTTCATGCCTTGTGGATTGAAGGTTGTCAACCGTTGGATTGTGCAACACCCTGTTGGCCGGACTCGAGCGGTAACCGCGCATGCTGTTCCTTCATATAAGTTCAGCGTCCCGAAGCAGACTCTAGGAGCCTGTCGTGCACATAATTTGGGAGGCTACTGGTGTTATCCGGATTGATTAGACAACGGTCGCTAAGACCGCTGAATCCGATTGGCGATCCAGCGCGCCTGCCTCTCAGGCAGGTGCGCTACGCAGCTTTAATATACTGGTCTAGGCCACCTGCTTGTCTAGCATGCGCGTTCCGAGCCAATCAGCGAAGGGAGCGGTAGGCGGTGACCTCGTCGACACCAGCGATCCGGAGTGGGAGAGCTACGAGCTACGGCGCAAGAACGTAGAGAAGGGATTGGATGCCAAACGCACAGCCGGGCGCTTTCACAATCCGACTACGACGCGATCACCGGCGCGCTGAAAATTCCGAAGAACACTCCGTAAGGCCAAGTCGCGCGGACCTACCGAAGACGTGCGAAGAGCCAGCTTACATCCTCGCGCAGACCTACGAGCCCCATCCATTTTCTGCAATCACCGCTTACAGCATTATCCGCCACCAGCTCTTCAGCTGATGATTTTCATCCTCGATCTGCCGCAACCGCTGCGCCTTGTTCACATCCAGCCCGCCGTAATTCGCCTTCCACGCGTAAATCTTGTGCTTTGACACGCCCATTTCCCGACCCACATCCGCCCTGCTTCCAACGGCTTCAGCGCTCCGATCATCTCCACTTCTGAATACTTTCTCTTCGCCATACTCCCTCCTTCGCAGATGCACTTGCCCGCCGTGGCGGGGAAGCATATACACTTCTGCGCAGTTTTTGGGGTCAAAGTCACCCGATTTATTGGAAACATTAGTAATTAGAAGCAATGGATGGAGTTGTTGGAGTCGATTGCGCTCGCCTCGGTAGGTTTTGCAGTCCACCGGCTTCGCCTGGCGAATCTGGGAACAAGTTTGGGCACAGAACTCTGCCGAATACCCTGCTAAACCATGTTTCATGACGTAAGGAAATGCTTGAAGAACCAACTACATAGCATTTCTGGATTCAACAGCGGGTTGCAGGTTCGAGTCCTGCCCGGTTCACCACTTCTAGTTCAATGATGAGATCCGTCCTCAAAATACAAAATCCTTAATTTGTACCGTTGAACTGTACGGGTGCAGCGTAGCCCGTCATTTCAAGGTACCCACGACCGGTAAGTGGAGCACTAGCGCGATTGCCGGTGAGGTCGATGGCGCCTTCCCAATATGTCGGCGCGAGGCTGGTCTTGCCAGCGAGTTCCTGAGAAGGCAGTAAGGTTTTGGCTTGAAGCTCGATTTCGAGTTTGGGGACTGCGATTTTCCAGTGAATGGGATAGGTCGCTCCAGAAGCCGGGCTCTTCCACGTTTCCCCCGCAGGCTGCAGCGCAAAATCTAACTTTTTCAGATGCGTCGCTCGGCCTTGAGAATCGATGTACGTGCCCGCAGAGTAGGGATCGATGGAGCCGTCTTTGCGACGGATCTGAAACAGCATCAGCTCGGAGCGGTCATTGAGCTGAAGGCTTAACCAGTCCCACCCGGTTTGTTCCGATGTGAGTTGATGCGTGAAGAATTCGTGATCCATCCAGGAGAGGCCTGAAACTGCGAAGCGCGTGCCGTTAAGAGTGATGCTACCTTCCGTGTCCAGGCGCGTCAGCGAAATATAGTGCGATGCGTCTCCGGAGGCCGCGGCCTTCTGGCTGACGCCATTTTCTCCGTGAATAACGGGCGCCTTCTCTGGATAAAGAGTAATTCTCAGGTCAAAGTTGTTTGCAGTTGCTTGCAGAAGTTGATTGGAGTCCTTCCACTGGACTTGCCAATTGCCATTCCAGATACGCTGACTTGCTTCGTCGATGCCGGCAATGCCCGGTCCGGCACGGTTGGTGCGCTCAATATGATAAAAGCGCCCGCCGCTCAGATCGCTGAGTGCAAGATGCGCGAGGTAGAGATCGTGGATATCCCAATTGGAGTTACGCGAAGCTTCACGATCAATTGCCTGGCGGAAAAAAGTCAGTTCGAAACCGAATCGGTGTCCGTCCGGGGATTGCAGATTTCCGGTGTAGTACCACCATTCAGTTTGAAAGTCCGGGTGATTGAAGTGATCGTGGGGAAAAGAATAACGGTAACCGGGGATCGCGAGGCGGTAGTGTTCGTTGGTTTGCCCGGAAGAAAAAATTAAAAATAGAAAACACAGCGAACACAAAAATATCAGCGATCGGACGGCGATTCTGCGTCTGCGAGCAGCAGGACAAGCGACATCATCCCGCTCGCGACGAATCGCTATCCTCCAATTAATCTTCATGGATAACCTCGAGGGGATTCAGGCGTACGGCGATCTTGGCGGGATAGAGTCCTGAAAGCACGGTGGAGGCAAACACAAAGGTAAGCGCACCAAGCACGATGGCAACCGGCCAATGAAAACGGATAGTCCAGCCAAAAGATTGCTTGTTGATGACGAAAATTAAAATAAGTGAGAGGAAATAGCCAAGAGTTGCGCCTGCGATATTCGCCAGCAAGCCCAGCAGGCTGGCTTCGACAAGGATGAGCTTGCGAACCTGCGAAGAGGAAGCGCCGAGAAATCGAAGCAGTCCCAGCTCACGGCGGCGATCGATGACCAGAGCGAGCAGGGCACCGGCGATTCCCATAACCGCAACAATCACGGCAACCGCTTCGAGCGCGTAGGTGATCACGAAGGTGCGGTCAAAGATTCGAACCGCTTCGCCGCGAATTTCGCGATCGGAAAAAAGCAGCAGGCGATGACTCGCTGTGGCCCGCACAATTTCGGAACGTACTGTTTCGATATTTGCGGTTGGAGCAACGTAGACTGCCAGATTGGACGGAGCCGGATCGCTGAGGTAGCGGAGCATGACGCTACGGTCCATGAGGATCTCGCCGCGTTCGCTGGAATAATCGTAATAAATATCGGCGATACGAAAATTGGCGCGAACTGCGCCCAACGGAAGAATGATGGTGTCGCCGGTTTTTGCGTTCTGCTTGTAGGCGAAGGGCTCGCTCACGACCACATTGTTGCCTTCGCGAAGCTCGCCGAAAACTTTGGCGGCCGGAAGGCCAGAGAAAAAATCTGAGCGCAGGCGCATCCCATAATTGGAAAGATCCACTCCACCGAGCGTGACCGGGCGTCCGTTGTAAACGATTTCGTAAGCGCGCAAGCGATCAATGGCTGCGACGCCGGGGAGTTTCGCGATAGTTTCGGCAACGTCCGGGGAAATCGTGGGATGACGATCAGTGGCCGGTTCGCCCGCGGGGCGAATGTACAAGTCCGCGGGAAGCTGTTCTTCCATCCAGGCGATGACCGTTTCGCGAAAGCTGCCGACCATGATGCCGACGGAGACCATCATGGCGATGGCCGTGGCCAGCGCCGTGACCAGCACAGAAGTACGCCGTAGCGAGCCGCCAAGCGTGCGGGAAGCGAGTAGCGCCTCCGGCCCGATTCTTCGTCCGAGCCATGCAGATGAGACGCGCATGACTCCGGCGACAAATGGTGGAATGGCCAGCGCACACGCTGCAATCAGAAAAACCGCGGCAAGATAGCCGAAGAGCGGTTTACCAGAAATCGCTGGAGCATAGGAAAGTGCAGCGGCTAAAACCGCGAAAAGCAATGCGAGCACACCATCCCGAGATTTGTGGACACGAGTTTCGTACTCACGTTGAGCGCGAGCCATGGCCTGCACCGGCGGGACACGAGACGCTTCGCGCGCAGGTGAACCTGCAGAGACGACTGTCACACCAATACCGACAATAAACGCAATAACGACTGACGCCGGCGAGAGCTCGATAGCGCCTGGACGGCTGCTGACATAGAGAGATTGCACGGTCACGCCCATGAGCTTGACGGCACCGATGGCCATAAATCGGCCGAGGGGCAAGCCGATAATCGCGCCGGCTAATCCCATGCTTGCTGCCTCGACGAGGAAGGCAGCCATCACCAACGCACGGCTGGCGCCGAGAGCTCGGACAATTCCGATTTCCGGGCGCCGCCGAACCACGGAAACAGAAATCGTGTTGTAGATAAGGAAAGCTCCAACCACCAGTGAGATGTAGCTGAGAAGGCGAAGATTCCAGCGGAAGGCCGCGAGCATCTGGCGATTCTCGTTTGTACCGGTGCCGCGCAATCGCACTTCCAGGCCCGCAGGAAGAAGAGCCCGAAGCTGTTGCTGCCAATTGTCGAGATCGGCGGCAGGCGGCATTTTGAGCAGAATGCGATCGACACGTCCGAATCGCCCGAGCGCGCGCTGTGCTGCAGCAATGTCCATAACGATCGCCAATTCTGCGCCATTCGAATCCGGATACGCTCCCCGAACCACGTAATCGTGTTCTTGATCGTTAATGAGCAACTTAATCTTTTCGCCGGTAGCGCGATGTAGGCTCGTGCCGACCCAAACGCTTGTCGGATCGGTGAGGCAAGCTAGGGGACTTTCCTGTTGCTGCTGTGAATTTGAACTGGCGAGAGCACAGCCAGAAATGTTTGAGTCCGGTGAACTACCCGCTTGCGCTAATTGGCCGGAAAAATTATTTGATTCCGCGATGAGATCGAGTCCTATGAGCGGCAGTGTTTGCTTGGTATCGTTAACGACCGCAAAATCCTCTAAACGCGTTGCAACGCCTATTGGATAGGGCAAACCGGTAACAGTTCCCTCCACCGTTTCTGGAATTCCTCCCGCCCCGGTAATTTCCAGATCATGGTCTCCGGAAAGGGTCTCCATCGATGAGCGAAAAGAACCCGCCGCGGCATTCCCGGCAAGGTCGATCGCAAGTACTACGGCGACGCCCAAAGCAATCGCGATTACCGTAAGAGCGGTGCGAACCGGCTCCCGAAAGAGCGGGCGAAGCATCAATCGATAGAATAGGCGGAGGCGAGACATCGTTAGCGTCGAATAATTTCCTCGATCTTGCCGTCCCGCAGTCGGACGACAATGTCGGCGAGCGCCGCAGCCTCCGCGCTGTGGGTTGCCATCAGCGTAGCGGTGGTTTTTTCGCGAGTCACGCGCTGAAGCAATTCAATAATTGCATTGCCTGTGGAGGTATCGAGATTGCCCGTAGGCTCATCCGCGAGCACAATTCTCGGCGAATGTATCAGCGCCCGCGCAATGGCCACGCGTTGCATCTGTCCTCCAGACAACTGGTGCGGCAGGCGGTCTCCCAGGCCGTCGAGTTCGACCCAACTGAGTCGTTCGCGGGCCTCTTCGCGCGCATTGGGCTTGCCTGCAAGAAGCAGTGGAAGCTCAACGTTTTCAAAAACTGAGAGCGTGTGCAAGAGCTGAAACGATTGAAAAATAAAACCGATCTTATTGCGGCGAATACTGGTGAGCGCCGACTCTTGCAGCGTGGAAGTGTTGACGCCGTCGATTTCCACGGTACCCGAGGTGGGAAAATCCATCGCACCGGCGAGAATGAGAAGGGTGGACTTGCCACAACCGCTACGGCCGACCAGCGCGATGAATTGACCGGGTTCTACATTCAGCGAAACGGCATCAAGCGCGCGCACCGACTGGCCGTCGGTGAAATAATTTTTAGTAATATTGCACAGCGAAAGTATCGGCATGAATAAGTGAGCAGTGTCCTGGTTTGATTAGTGTACAGGTATTTCCGATGCGCTTCTTTTGGAGCAACTCCGTGGATTTGATCGACTCGGAGAGATAAATGGGCTGCCGCTAGAAACAGCTGCGTATGCAAACCTCGCTGGTCAGGCCTCAGAAAGTTTCCTCAAACTGGGATTAACAATTAGAAGGATGGCGGGCGTTCGCTTGCGACGTGAAAGGCATGCTCAAGAGCGAGCCCGACGCGGCCAAGCGTGCCTTCGTCGAAAAGTTTGCCGATTAACGTGATGCCGTGAGGGACGCGGCGCGGCGGTGAAAATTTAGGTAGTGGATTTTTAGGATCGGGCGCCCAGTCCGAACGCGCTTCGGACACTTCCACGAAGCCGGCGCGCAGTGTAAGCGATGGATGCCCAGTGTTATTGCTGATGGTCAGCATTTCGTCGCGGAGTGAAGGCACCAGTAGCAGGTCTACTTCAGAGAAGATACGCGCCATTTCTTCGGCGACCTTGCGACGGAATCGGTCCGCCTGCACAAAATCGACGGCCGAGAGGAATCGCGCCTGGCGAAAAAGGTTGGGCCACGCGTCGGGCGTTTGGACTTTCAGCTGATCGACGCCGTGTTTCAGGGTCAACTCCTCGAACGCTGCCGCGCCTTCCGCGAAGAGAAGCAGGTTCAGCGATTGATACGGCCAATCGGGAAGAGAGACTTCGCGCGGAACCATTCCGAGTTTCGGGAGGATTTCGAGAGCGGCGCGGTCCACATCGGTGGACGGATTTTCTTTCATCCATGCGGGGAAATAACCCACGCGAAGACCTTTGACGCTCGCGCCCGCGTCGAACGCGAGATGGCTCAGAACACTCGAAGTATCGCCGGGATCTGTTCCGGAAATAGCTTGCAACACAAGCAGCGCATCTTCGACCGATCGCGTCATTGGGCCGAGCTTGTCGAGCGACCAGCAGAGCGTCATGGCCCCGGTGCGGGGCACGCGTCCGTACGTGGGACGGAGGCCGGTGATGCCGCATCGCATGCTGGGGCTAACAATGCTGCCGCCGGTCTCGCTGCCAATCGCGAACCCAACCAGTCCCGCTGCAGTGGCTGCGCCAGGCCCGGCGCTCGAGCCAGACGCGCCTTCTTCCAGCAGCCAGGGATTCATCGTTTGCCCGCCGAACCAAATATCATTCAGCGCCAGCGCCCCGAGACTGAGCTTTGCGACCAGCACCGCGCCCGCAGCGTGAAGACGCTTAACGACCGCAGCGTTATCTATGGGAATGCGATTGCGAAAAGGCTCCGCACCGTATGTCGTTGGAATTCCGGCGGTGTCCAGCAAGTCTTTTCCGCCCCAGGGAATACCGTGGAGCGGTCCGCGGTATTTGCCGGCGGCGATTTCTTTGTCGGCTTGGCGCGCCTGCTCAAGAGCAAGTTTGCGGGTGACAGTAATTACGCAACGCAGCTTGGGGTCGAAATGCTCAAGGCGGCGGAGGTAAATCTCCGTGAGGCGTTCGGAGGAGAGCTTGCGTTGTTCGATCCAGCGCGATAGCTGCGTTACCGGAGAGTACGCGATGTCTGCGTCGTCGGTGGGCAGAGGCCCTGGGTCGGTGTTGCTGCGCACGAATCGATCACGCTGCGGGCCGGACTCGTGGCCGGGCAGAACAGAAACGTAACGCGACCATGGAGAAACCGTCGCATCGAGCGCCACCTTACGTGGGCCAGTGCGCCGCTCGTAAACGGCGGCCAGATTTACGCGCCAGCTCTCGGCTGCCACGTTGCGTTCGGGCGCGGTTAACTGGACCTGCACGAGTTTTTCGGATTCGGTAAACGTCGCCGCCGAGACCTCCGGTCCGACGGCCGGGCCCGTCCCAAAGGTCGGCGGCGCGCCCGGAGTGGGCGCCGGTGGGGCCTCCTGCGAAGCGACTTGGGCTAGGCCGAGAACATTAGGGCGCACGGCGACAGACACCCCCAACAATCCGATCGAACTCTGCGTCAAAAAATCCCTGCGCGATTTAGACATGACGCCTCCGCGGAACATTGTAGTCGACTATATGCGACGAGACGGGCAGTGCTAATGGCAAAAAAAAGAGGGCGCATTAAAGCGCCCTCCGGAGTTGTTGGGTATAGGTTAGAACTCGAACTTGATCGAAGCCCGGGTGCTAAACGGAGTCAGGAAGCTCTGGCCGACTGGCTTCCTGAAATCCGAGTTCGGCAGGCCGAAACCGAGGTCGAAGAACTGATTGCCGGTCGTTTGCCTCTTGGAGTTGCCAATATTGAACAGGTCTATCGCAAACTTGAGGTGTTTGCGTTCGGTTATCCTCCACGGATACTCGACGTGGGCATCCACCGTCCCAGTTACCGGGGAACGGCCTAAGTCTCCGCGGCCAAAGAAGGGTACTTCTCCAGAATTCTGATAAGCCTGCTGAGCTACCAGCGTGGTGAGAGGTATACCCGATTGCACCCGTAGGCCGGTGCCAAGTACGAGACCTTGCACTTTGCCATTCGGCACCACATATGTGGCATGCACGTTAAGAACATGTTTGCGGTCTCCGTTGAGGAAACCGATACTTTGTTGGTTTTGCAGGAGACCCAGCATGCCCTCTGTTAGGTCAAAAAGGGAGCTGATTCCTGGGTCGGCCTGGTTGTTGTCGTTGCGGAACGCGCCCTCATAATTGCCTCGCAATTGCGACAAGCGGTAGTTGGCGACGAGCGCCCAGTTGTGGCTGAAGGATTTGTTGACTTCAAACTCGAGAGCCTCGTATTCACGCTTCGGGTCCTTATAGGTATCGGGCTTTCCATCGGGTTGGAATTCCCCACCGAAAAGTGCGCCAGGAGCAGGAATGAAATTTGGTTGCCCAGGTTGTCCAGCCTTCGGGTTAGGCACCATCCATGCATTCGTATTGACGGCGGGGAAGCACGCGCTTCCGGCGATTACGCCATTACCGAGAGCAGCGTTATACCCGTTCTGCTGGTTCGTCGCGACGTAAGGTGTTGGATTGTTATTGCTATCGATGCAAGCCGCCGGAAATCCCAGCGCTTCGAGAGCCGCTGAATTGACCGCCGAAGGATTTTGTTCGTCGGTAGCCAGGGCGCAATTAAACGCTCCGGCCTTTTGTCCGTTAAAAGGAGCGGCCGCGCAAGGTGCCGGCGTCTGGTTAACGGCTCCGAATGTGGTTTCCTTCGGATTGACGAAAATATCCTGCTTGGCGTTCGGGTTTCCGATGAAGTAGTTGAGGCCACCGCCATTAGCGGCAAGAGCGTTGAACTGCTCGACAGAGATGCCACCCTGGTCTTCAATGACGCGCTTTAGTCTGCGATCAATGTAGCGGACGCTGGCCACGATACCACCGCGGAACTCATGTTCCGCTCCTACCACGAACTCGTCGGTGTACTCCATGCGCGTGCCCGGTGCAAACGGTTCACCGCCGCTAACCAATGCACCTGCTGCCACGGGAATTCCACCCGTCGCCTGGTTCAAAAGATGAGCCGAATCGGGTGCGAAGGTGACCGTACCTTGGGAATTCAGCACCACATTGCCATTGGCATCGGAAACCGGTGCCCAGTATGGATTTTGGAGATCATCCTCAGAACTGAGCGAGCGCACGGAAATGTCCAGTGGAAGAATATAAGCATACCGGCCGTAGTTGGCATAAATCTTCGATTTGCGATCACCCTTTGGATCCACGACGAAACCGATGCGGGGCGACCACATATCATTAAAGAGCTTCTGAACCACGTTCCCAATAAGGCGCTGCTGTTCCCACCGGACGCCAGCATTAAGCGTTACGTGCGTGCCCATTTGCCAGGCGTCGTTCAAGAAGGCGGCGTGATACTTACCGGTGCTTTTGGTTATACCGGCATCAAAACGCCCGCGAGTTTGCTGAAGCACAACCCGCACGGGAGCCGAATATCCCGGTACATTCATAAACGGGCAGAGGGTGCAACTGGTGTCATTGGGATTGTTCACGACATCAAACAAACCATCGGCACCCGGCGCCTGGGTCCCTGCGATGGCTAAGGAAAGAGCTGCGTTGGCCATCGCTCCGGCAACGGGGGGATTTGTATGATTATCATAGCCCGGGTCCCCGCCGGTGGCATTCAACTGCGGAACTACAAAGTGGCCGCCCGAAAAAGTCGTGATGTCATTATAAGTCGGGAACTGCCAGTTGTAGCCCGCGCTGACGGTGTGTTGGCTACCGAGGAAGTGGAACGTTTTAGACGTGTCACCCTGGAGACTCTTAGTGTTGGAGTCGTACGGTTCGGAAAAGCCGAAGCCCTGAGCATTGAATGCTCCTCTCTGACCCGGGAGTCCGTTGATCTGGGTGTTGTCGAAGATCTGAGTGATGTCAGCGAGAGGTTTTTCGTGAAAGTGATTCCAACTGTACGTGAACGCTCCATCTACCAGCCACGTGGTGCTTAGTGCGCCATCGTAGCGAACCGACCAGTTACGCGTGCCATAGTTCCATGCAGAATTTGCAGTTTTATCGTTGCCGGTGAGTGTGGCGAATGCCGTGTTGTTGGTATGTGAAGGGTCGGCGGAAATAGACGATTCGAGTGTGTGAGCACTTGCGAGTTTGAAAGTCAGTTTTCCCGCGTAGTCATACCGAGTGGTCTGTCGATCTACTTCGCCCTTATAAATGGTGAACAGTCCGGAATTTACCGCAGGGGCCCAGTATTCATGGTTTACCGAAGGATTGAAGGTCCCGAAAAAAAACAACCTTTTCCTGAGGCCGCGAAATGGAACGTAACCACCCAGTTCGAAGTCCCCTTCGTAGTTAGCGTTGTTGATATGGCTTCCAACCAGATTCAGGGTGCCGAATTGCGGATTATCGGCGTTCTGGTAGTCCACCTGCATCTTCCGTGCGTTTAGGTAAGTGCCGATCACACCATGAAATTCGGTTGAGCCTGACTTGGTAATGATCTGTACGATGCCGCCGCTCACGTGGCCGTACTGCGGCTCAAATCCACCGGTTTTAATCTGCACTTCTTTTACGAAGGAGAGGTTGATGCCGGTCCCGAGGGGGCCGTACGCACGAGACCAAACGCCGATGCCTCCGAACGCCGGGTCGTTAATAGAAACGCCGTCGGCAATGTAGAGGTTCTCAAGACCGCTGGAGCCTGAAATCGAAGGATTCTCCTGTCCCGTGCCTCCGCCCGAAACTACTCCGGGAGCTAGGTAGAACAAACTGCTTACACCACGCCCGAGTGGGATCTTGGAGTAAAAAGAGTCGGAAAAATCCGAGTTTACCGAAGAGCTTGAAGTGTCGACCGTTAGAGTTGCGGCGCTGACCTCCACTATCTGGGAGACATCCCCAGTTTCCAGCACGATTTCCACGCTAGTGGTTTTGTTGATCAGAACTTCGGCACCCTGCACGTTGGCTACTTTGAAACCGGCCTTCGAAACCTTGACCGAGTAAAAACCGGGAATTAAGGTGGAAAACAGAAATGTTCCTTGATCGTTCGTTTGTTGCGTCTGCGCGCCGATAGGACCCGTAATCGTGACATCCGCCCCAAGGACCGACGCTTTAGAAGCGTCCAACACGACGCCGCTCAGATTCCCGCGGGAAGAACCTTGGTCCTGTGCCAGCAAAGATAAAGACAGCACTGCGCATACTGCCAAAACAACGGTGCCAGAAAACCACGATTTCTTCATTGGTTTAAGACTCCTTTTAACCACGTGAAGCGAGAATTTTTGTGTTTGATCGGTGGCTGGTGAGAGAACAATTGCTACCCCCATCAATGTAGGACACCTTAACAGAGCACGGGTGCTACCAACTTACACCAATTCAGAGGCTCCATTAAGTACTTTAAATGAATAAGTTAGGTCGCGCCGCTGAGCTCCTGCTTTAAGAGCGCGCATTAATACTAATTTTGATAGAGTTTACGTTGTGGAAATATTGAAATTAGAATTGTCTTAGGCGCAGTCAAGTGGTCGGGCCATATGACTTGCCTTTACGGATTAGCTCGTCAGCTTTTTTTATATTACCCATCTGCTTATAATAATCTGCCAGCCCAAGATAGAGCGATTCATCCTCAGGATGCGCGTTAATTCCAGAGTTGAGTAACGAAACAGCTCCAGTAACGTCGCCGGTTTTTTGCAGGCTGTTGGCGATACGAAGGTACGTTTCAGAGTCGGCTATCTCACTAATACCGGTGTCTTTATACAGACTTACCACGGCAGCGTAATCTTTTATTGTGTAATAAGCTTCTACCAGATGCGCTCTTGCAGGTTCATTGGAATGATCCGCGTTTAAAGCCCGGCGAAGCCACTTTCTACCTTCCTCGACGGAGGATTGGCTTAATAGGCATAAACCTCGCTGCTCGTCAAACACCCCGCTGTTTACATCCTTGGCGATCGACGGTTCGATAATGTCCCAAGGCGCAGGATTTGAGGGTGCGTCGGCCACTTTAAAATTAAGCGTCGCAAATCCGCCGCCCCCCCGGACTGGGTTGGTAATGGACAACGTCAGCATGTAATTACCGGGTGTACGCCCTTCTAAATCGAGCTTCTTCCCGTTGACGAGCGATCCGTTGGCATCGAATTGCGCCATGTCTATTTCGTCCTGCACCACCGTCGCGCTTCCGGGAGCTGCTGGCATACCAACCGCATACTGCAGACCAAGCTTCTCGCCAGCGAGGGAACGCGGGTCACCTGGCGGTCCCCAGATTTGATAAGCGACTTGAAGCTTCGAGTCAGCACTCGCAACCAACCCGCTCGTGGACAAAGGGGTGAACTTGACGCCGGCGATGGTGAAGGGTGTCAATTCCGCCGTAGCGGGATCCACTTGTTCGGCGGTGGAAAACGGCAGAATTCCAGGGATTGAGATCTTATTTCCCTCCACGGCGGGTATAGTTACTTCCCGCTCGGTACGGTAGCTTGCACTCTTGATCCAATCGGTAAACTGGAAGGCTAGGCGGTATTTGCCTGGCGGCAAAGGGAGTATTCCTTCATAGGAGAAAATCTTGTCCTTGAGTTCAGCGAAGTGATGCCTGTCGAACGTCTCGCTAACAGGTTTGTGCTGAGTGAAGATGAGCTTATTTTTTTCTCCGAATACACGGACCAGTATTTCAACGGAATAGGTGAGCAGATCGGATGAACCCGTGGACACGCTCAAGTCGCTGGGATTTCGCAGGCGTACGGCGTAGTCGAGCCGTGTGAGTCCTCGTGAATCTCGAACTGGAAGAATGATGATGTCGAGATTGCGGCCGTCAAGAATTAAGCTGGAGGTGACTTTTTCGCGAAGCATGCGACGGCGGCTAATGTCGGCTCGATTGGCGGGCTGATCGGCGAGACTTTTTAGAATGGAAAGCATGGTGTCGGACTGCAAACTCGAGGTCCCGCTGGATAAGTCCACAGGCTCACCAGGGATCAGGCTCAACGAAATACGCGCGATTTCACCGCCTACCGAGCTCTGAATCATTCTGAGTCCGGAAACGCGGGAATTCACGGCTTCCACGCCGGTGGTCAGCTTGTCCGGGCCATCGAAATAAGGACTATAGAAGCGATAATCACCGTTGCTGTCCCGGTCATAGAACATCACGTAGAAAGCCGAAGGCAGTGAGGGATTGCCGTACGAGTAGAACCAGAGTTCGATGGGCCGGAGGTTCGCGGAGTTTCTGAAGACTTGTTTCTGCTGTGGTTCGCCGAGGGTAATGTAAGTGCGGCCACGATCTGTGCGCCAACCGTCGGTCCCGGAGCCGGGGCCAAATCGGGACTCGGCGAAAGCGATTCGCTGATAGATTTCGTCCTTGAAGTTGTTAGTGGGCGCTCCCGGAACAGGATTTCGGATCTCCCAGAACTCCTGAATGAACTTATCCCGGGCGTCATCGGTACTAAGTTTTAGGAAGGCCTCCCGCTCATCTTTGGTTATGATGTAGGCCACATCGCGTTCGAGCCAGATTTTGTACTGCTTCTGGAGCTTTTGCTTCCCTTGTCCCGCGTCAAGGGTTGGGGCGGACAAATTTAGCGGGAGCGCGAACGCGACCACAATCAGAATAAAGGAAAAAACCCTGGAAGTGAGCGTATGACGTCTTTGTACAAACTGCATGTTCAATCCACCCGGTGAATAGTAATGACAGCGCTACGCCGTTTGCAATCATACCTCCAATCTTAGGTCCACCGATCCCTAACCAACTGCGTTCCTGTTTTTATACTCGGGTTTAGGTTAGGAATGTTCCTTTCTACCAGTCCTTTCTACCAGTCTTTACTTCTACTCGCATCAAGGTTAGTCTTATCTGGGTGCCCACGAGCCCCCGTGGCGATCGCCAAACCTATTGGCAGCCCAAAACTTAGCTACATATACTGTTGATTCTATTAGTATTTAGCAACAGTTAAGTCCACAACGTCGCAAGGGGAAATCGATCCAATGGATACTCGCGCTTTCACACGATTTCGGAATATTACGGCCAAGATTGCTGGCTTTGGCGTTCCATCAATATGCGCCCTACTGCCCCTTGTTTTGTTGGTGGCAGGTTGCGCCGCGGGCGGCGGAGCGGCCCCTCAGCCGATCGCGGGGGTGGCCGTGAGCATAACCCCGAAGCGCGCCGCGCTTACCGTTACCGCTCAATCGCAAGCGTTCACAGCGGCAGTTACCGGAAGCGCCACGACTTCCGTAACGTGGGAAGTGGACACCATTCCCGGCGGGAACACGTCCGTGGGAACCATCAGTTCGTCGGGAATTTATGTTCCACCGTCGACACCCGGAACACATGCCGTAGCCGCCCGGAGCGTTGCCGATTCAACGGTTTCGGCATCGGCCAGCGTAGCGATTACCGACTTGGCGGGAGTGTTTACCTATCATAATGACCTTTCGCGCGACGGTGTAAATGCGCAAGAATACGCGCTGACGACTTCAACAGTTAAAGCTGCGACCTTTGGAAAACGGTTTTCGTGCGCGATCGACGCCTCCGCTTATGCTCAACCTTTATGGGTGGCAAACGTGGCGATTGGCGGCGGCACGCATAATGTTGTGATCGCAGCTACGGTGCACGACACCGTGTACGCCTTCGACGCCGACGCATCGCCGTGCCAGACCTATTGGAAGAAGAGTTTGCTCGCTTCGGGCGAAACATGGGTAGCCAGCACCGACTTGGGCCCACCCCCCGCGTCCACCGATCTGGCCCCGGATGTCGGCATTGTGGGCACCCCAGTGATTGATCCCACAACCCAAACGATTTATGTGGTAGCGAAGTCGAAGAATGGCGGCGTCGGCCTTACTATTCATCAGCGATTGCATGCCTTGAGCCTGATCGACGGATCGGAAAAATTTTCTGGGCCGGTAGATATTGGGGGTACTTCGGGTGGCGCAACATTTGACCCTCTGCGGCAGAATCAGCGCTGTGGTCTGGCTTTGGTGAATGGCGTGGTATACATCGCACATGGCTCGCATGGAGACGCACCGACATATTACGGATGGATTTTTGGGTACAACGCCAGCACGTTGGCCCAAACCGGTATCTTTAATGACGATCCCATTTCAGCCTCTGGAGGGATTTGGATGTCGGGCGGCGCGCCTGCGGCCGATGCGAGCAACAATCTGTATCTAGCTACCGGAAACGGAAACTTTAATGGGACTACGGAATTTGGCGATAGCTTTTTGAAGTTGTCTACGGGCAGCGGAATCGGCGTCGCCAGTTTTTTCACTCCCGGCAATCAGCTCTTGCTAAGCAGTAATGACATGGATCTTGGCGCGGGAGGGGCGACGATTCTGGTCGATCAACCTTCCGGCTCTTCGCCTCGCCTTGTCATCGGCGGTGGAAAAGAAGGAAAATTGTACCTAATGAATCGAGACAGTCTGGGCGGCAACACACCCACCGATACCGGCGTTGTGCAAATTTTTTCGGTTTTGAATGCAATCTTCTCTACCCCTGCGTTCTGGCAGAACACACTTTACATAGCGCCCGTTACCGATCACCTGAAAGCCTACACTTTGGCCACTGGAACGTTCGCAACTGCCCCGTCTTCGCAATCGACTGGAACATTCGGGTTTCCCGGTGCCTCGCCATCGGTGTCATCGCAGGGAACGACGAATGGCATCGTTTGGGGGATTGAAATAGTTTTCACCTCTCCAACAGTACCCGGCCCGGCGGTGCTACATGCTTACGATGCGAAAAATCTAGCGACCGAATTATGGAACAGTAGAATAGCCACCGCCGATCAAGCGGGCCCGTCTGTAAAGTTCACGGTGCCCACGGTTGCTAACGGGAAAGTGTATATCGGGACGGCTACTGAATTGACGGTTTACGGACTGTCGCCAAACTAAGGTATTTATTGCGATTCTCATCACCGGATCGTCGAAGGTTGCCAAAAACCGTACGCCGCCTTCACGACGATCCCGTTTCGCCCTGGAGTAGAATTCGAACTATGCGGATAACGGTTGCACACAACAAATCCAAAGAAGAAGTGGTAAAAACGATTGATCGTTCCTTCGACGATTTGTTCAAAGGCGTAGGGTCCCTTCCCGTGAAATTGGTTCAGGAACGCAGAAGCTGGCAAGAATCAACGCTGACTTTTGCGCTCAAGGCAAGCATGGGGCTCGTCAGCGCGCCAATCAAAGGGACTGTGGACGTCACCGATCACGACATCACCATTGATGTCGATCTCGGTTTACTGGAACGAATGATTTCCGCCGAGAAGGCCCGGGACATGATCGATAGCCGGGTAAAGGGTATTCTGAAATAAAAACGCTGGGATATATGGGCCCACGTGTTTCTGGCCATCCCTATGCGGCGAATTCCAAATCGTGCGCATCCTGCTTTAAATCAGCGTCACCCTTTTTCTTCGATTTCCTGTGACTACTGCTCTCATCTTTAACCGCGATTAAATGATTCCTTGTTCTTCGGCAAGGAGCGCTGTGCAACAATGATTTCGTTTGATTGGTGCCGGAGTACTGCACAGGAACGCGACGGATTTGGATATGGGATCAGATGACGAGGCGATGGGTTATTCCGGTAACACTGACCCGCTGGGCTCTGGGATTATGCGTCACCGGCGCTTGCTTGCTCTTGCCAGTTCCTTCACGCGCGCAAGACTCACGGAATCAGGAGGAGGCCCGTCCGGATGCCGGTCCGACTCCAGCCGAGGATCCCGTCCCGACGATGCTGCCTCACCCGGAGTCGGATCGCTGGTGGCTCTCGGGTCAGGCCAACGTTACTTCCCAGTGGCATCCATCCTTCCACTCTCCTTATCAGGGAACCAATAGTCTTCCACCGGAGGCGCAGGACGCTACCTCGCGTGTCTTGACGCTGTTTACCGGCTTGCGCCTTACAGTTACAACGGAATTATTGTGCGATGTGCAGGAAACCGGCGGACATGGAATCGGAGAAGCGTTAGGCCTCGCCGGCGCCACCAACCTCGATGTGGTCCGGAATCCGCAGTTGAGCAAGGCGCCCTACATTGCGCGGCTGATTTGGCATCAAATCATCCCGCTTACCAAAGAAAAAGCGGCATCGACGCGGACGCCTTACTCGCTGTTCAGGACCCTCCCTTTGCGACGAATTGAGGTGCGATTTGGCAAATTCAGCTTGGCGGATTTTTTCGATCTCAATACCTACGGCACCGATTCCAATTTTCAGTTTATGAATTGGACCGTGGACAACAACGGAGCGTACGACTATGCGGCGGATACACGCGGATTCACATTTGGTGCGCTGGTAGAATACCACGACGGACGATGGGCGGTGCGGTTTGCGGAAGGCTTAATGCCCAAAGTCGCGAACGGCATCCATCTCGACGCGGATTTCGGTCGGGCACATGCGGAAAACGTGGAAGTCGAGTTCCATAGCAACTTCGTGCGCGGCAGCGAGGGAATTGTGCGCCTGCTGACTTATGTGAATCACGCGAATATGGGCAGTTATCGCGAAGCCGTCAATAATTATCTTGCCGGCCTGACGACGCATCCGGAAATTACCGCGCATCCGCTGCAGACCACCATCAAGTACGGCTTCGGTGTGAATTTTGAGCAGCCTCTGTCCGATTCGGTGGGCGTTTTCGGACGATGGGGATGGAGCGAAGGCCGGCATGAATCCTACGCATACACTGAAGTGGATCAGACCGCACAGATCGGGTTGGGCGGAAACGGCAGCAAGTGGAACAGAAAATATGACCGAGCGGGAGTCGTTTTGGTGTCCAATGGAATTTCTCGAGACCACCAGAAATATCTCGCTCTGGGAGGACTGGGTTTTCTGCTGGGCGACGGCCGACTAAATTATGGCCGCGAGAACATTGTCGAAAGCTATTACACACTACATCTTTGGCGTGGCGTTTATCCGTCTTTCGGGCTACAGCACGTGAACCATCCCGGGTACAACCGCGACCGCGGACCGGTGCTGGTGCCATCGCTGCGGTTGCATGTGGAGTTTTAAGTAATCACGCGGCGGGATTTAATCGCCGCGGGTCAGCAGGCCTTGAGCCCGCAATATACGCCGAACTTTTTTGGGCGAAATGGACAAGCGCGTGGCGACGCGGGCGACTTTGCATCCTTCGCGCCGCCATACTTTGGGGATGACGATGGCCGCAAAATCCGCGCTGACCTGTTGAAACGATTTGCTGCCTATAATCCCGCTCGACCAATCGCGCAGGGTCGCATTGATATTCCCTCCAGCGCGTAGCCTGCGATTCAGTTCCTGCAATTCCTTCCAGACATAATCACGATTCATCGGCTTGAGCAGCGCCAACGCTTCGTCGCCGCACTCGCGCGCAGCTTCGAGGTCGCCGGAAAAATCCAGGCAGAGCGCGAGGCCGAGAGCGATGAACGCTTTAGCGATAAGGCGGCGATTTTGGGTGAGCTTGGCGCAAGCGAGCGCTTCGCGAGCAAATTCACATGCGAGATCGGAGGATGGCACGGCACGCGTACCTTCCTCGATCTGTTCTTCGAATTTGGCAAACTCCACAGCGGACTGCAGCATGCGTGCGCGGCCCTTCAGAACATTGTCTTTTTTTTCGTCGCCGAGTTGGTACGCGGTGCCGCCCACGGATGCCGCGAGATCCAGTTCGCCATTGTCGAGGTGCAGATAGCCGAAGGTGACATAGACGTTGCCATTGCCGCGGTGATCGTCGTAACGATCGTAGATTTCGCGCGCCTTTTTTAAATGCTCAAATCCTTCATCGCGAAGTCTAATGAGCTGTTCGCGTCCGTGCGGCGTGCGGAAAGAAGCTGGAGATGAAGCGGGGCCGCGCTTGCGCCGTTGACGCGCGGCGGCGGTATCCAGCTTGTTGCGCAACTGCAGCGCGAGCAGACGTTTGACGAACGCGATGTTGACGAACGAGCGCGCCAGATTGCGGTTATAAGGATCGCGCTTTTCGTATTGCTGGATGGCATTTTCAAATTTGGAAAGTGCGAGATCGTAATTTCCCTGGCGCCGTGCGATGCGGCCATACGCGGAGCTGATGTTGCCGAGGGTAACGTAGTCATCCGTGTCGGCGAGTACGTCTCCTGCTTCGCCCAAAATACGCGCCGCATGCTCAGGTTTGCCTTCCTGAAAAGCGATCCACGCTTCAAGCACCTGCATCACTGCAGCCATTTTCGGATATTTCAGTGCGAGAGCAATTTCGCGGGCTTTCGCGACGTAACCCAGCGCGTCGTCATACCGCGCATTGCGCCGCAAACAGCGGCCTAGCCAGAAATTGGCTATGGAAATGATTTGCTTGTCCTGAATTTCATCCTGTAGCGCAAGAACGATTTCGAAATGGTGGGTCGCTTTTTCAAATTCCTCCCGACGCATGGCGACCAGCCCGTCGGCCATCTTGAGATGGACGAACTCAAGCAGGCTGAGTGATTCGCGGCTGGCGCTGGAAAATTGCGCGAGAAGTTGCTTGAACGCGGTATCAGTAAAACCAATATCGATCCATTGCGCCAGATAACCGAGCAGGATTGGAGCGTTTTTATGACCTGGCTGGCACGCTGCGATCAGCGGCTGGTTTTCGGCGAGGCGCTTCAGTCCGCTGGCAATGTGGCGGCGCACAAGGTCTTCGCGCAGTTCAAGGATGAACTCGTCGGGAATCGGCGGAAGTTGCGCTTCAGTTGATTGTTTGTTCTGTCGACCCACGAACAACCTCGGGACTGGAAAGCAAGTGGGGCCGTAACTAAAGTCCTAGACCAATCCGGTCACTCGTCCGATTCGGACTACCTATTTTGACTTGAAAGATGGTTAGGAGTCTACTCCGATCACAGGAAGGTTGTGCTTCCGAAGCACTGAACGCCTGGAGGGACGGCACTGAAGATGGTCACAGCGAGCACCAAGCGGTCAGTGGCAGTCGGCCCTTCCGCACCCACCAAAATGCGAGCCCAATTTGACGAGCACAGCTATGGCGCGATGATGATGACCGACCGAATCGTCCCAATCAATAAGACGCCTGAGATATTTGAACCCGCGCGAGACCTGCCAAAGGGGTTTCTGGAATTTCTCGCACCTTTGCACGACGCGCTGACCCCGCGCCAGCAAGAGTTAATAGCCCGCCGCGACGCCGCTTTAGCGGCAGCGCATGCGGGCAAGCTGCCGGAGTATTTGCCAAGCTCAACAGCTACGACTGAATCGTGGAGCATCGAATTGCCCTCTTGGTGCGCGGACCAGCGCAACCAGATGACTGGCCCTGCCGACGATGGCGAGCTCGTCGTGAAGATGCTGAACTCCGGAGCGCCGGGCGTGATGCTCGATCTCGAAGATTCCACGGCGAATGATTGGACGCACAACACCAAGGGCATTGAGAACATTCTTGCCGCGCTGTCGGGAAAGCTTACCTATTTCGACCGCAAACGAAACAAAACTGTAGGGATTCGACCGAGCGCGACAGTTATTTTTACCCGGCCGCGCGGATTGCATCTCCATCAGCGCGGAATCCTGCCAGGCGAGTTGATTCCTGCCTCGCTCTTCGATGTGGCCAGGGTTGCGTACCAATTGGATTTCTCCGCGTTGCAGCACCCGTTGTGCATTTACATTCCGAAATCGGAGTCCGCCGAAGAGGCGCTTTGGTGGCGCGATTTATTCCGCATGGTCGCACGTATGAAAGGACTTTCGGCAGACGCCATCAAGTGCATGGCGTTGGTCGAGTCCCACCCGCTGGCTTACCAGATGGAGGAGTTCGCCTGGAATCTGCGCGACCATATTCTCGGGTTGAATCTCGGGCGATGGGATTACATGGCCAGCTTGATCCACTTTAATCTCGAAAATCCAAAGTGGGTCCTTCCGGACCGTAACAAAATTCCACACGACGTGGCGTTCTTTCAAAATTTGCGCGAACTGATCCCTGAAATTTGCCACAAACACGGAATGCTGGCGGTCGGCGGTATGACCGCATTATTCCCGAGCCGCGAAGATGCGGAGTTGAACGCGCGCGCGTTGAAAATTCTCGCAGAGGACAAGAAGAACGAAGCGAATTCGCGGATGGACGGTGCGTGGACCGGCCACCCCGATCAAAACGAAATCGCGGTGTCGCAGTTTCCCCCGCCGAATCAGATCGCAGCTCGCGCGCAGAACGCTAACTCGCATCCGGATTTGCGTCCAGTGCCAGGTAACGTCGGCTCACGCACGGTTGCCGGCACGCGTGCGGCGATCCGAACAGTGATTCGTTATCGCAACGGAGTCCTGAACGGCAAAGGTGCGAGTTTGCTGGACGGCTACATGGAAGACCTTGCGACCGATCGTATCTACCGGCTGATGATCGCACAGCGCATGAAACATCCCGCAAAGGTTGAAATTGTGGATCACCTTGGTGCGGGTGTTCTGCACACGCCGGAGTTAATTCACGTGATGTTTGATGAAGAACTCGACCGTCTCTTGCGCGAAAACACGGGCAAGTTAAAGGATGAAGCAAACGGCGCTGATACCCTTCGCGAAGCGCGAAGAATGAGCGAAGAAATGATTCACCGCGGCGAATTCAATCCCGCGTAATCGCCGCTCGGTGGCTAGGAAATGGCTTACAGAGATTTGCGATTTCTACGAACCGCGTTACGGACTTGAATCAATTTAAGGAGCGATCATGACATCGAACGGAAATGGTAACGGAAGCAAGGCGAACGGGCACGGAACCGTAAATCACAACACGTCCACTTCGGATTGGAACAACAATCCTCGATGGGCGGGCATTACGCGTCCCTATTCGCCGGAAAACGTTCTGCGTTTGCGCGGCTCGGTGCAGATTGAGTACACGCTGGCGAGGCTTGGTGCGGAACGGTTGTGGAATCTGATGCATTCCGAGCCGTACGTTCCGGCGCTGGGCGCAATCACCGGTAACCAGGCGATGGAGATGGTGCAAGCCGGATTGCAGGCGATTTATGGTTCTGGTTGGCAAGTGGCTGCCGATGGCAACACCGCCGGCGATGTTTATCCGGACCAGTCGCTTTATCCCTCGGACTCCGCGCCGAAACTGGTGGCGCGCATCAATCGCGCATTGCAACGCGCGGACCAAATTGAATCCGCGGAAGGGAAGCCGTCGGGCACGAATTGGTTTGCCCCGATTGTAGCGGATGCCGAAGCGGGATTCGGAGGCTCGCTCAATGCCTATGAGTTGATGAAAGCCATGATTGAAGCGGGCGCCGCGGGCGTGCACTTCGAAGATCAGCTTTCTTCCGCAAAAAAATGCGGGCACCTCGGGGGGAAAGTAGTTGTGCCCACGCGTGAATTTATTGAAAAGCTGGTGGCCGCGCGACTGGCCGCGGATGTCTGCGGCGTGCCCACGATTCTGATCGCGCGCACGGACGCGAATTCCGCAGGGCTGTTGATGTCCGACGCGGATAAGCGAGACCATGAATTTATTTACGGCGAACGGACTCCGGAAGGCTTCCTGCAATTCCGCGGCGGCATTGCAGCGGCCATCGCGCGCGGCCTCGCGTATGCTCCTTACGCGGACATGCTGTGGTGCGAGACATCCACGCCGGACATGGCGGAAGCGCAGCAATTCGCCGACGCCATCCACGCGAAGTTCCCGGGCAAGCTTCTGGCGTACAATTGCTCACCGTCGTTTCACTGGAAGAAAAAGCTCGACGACGCAGCGATTGCGAATTTCCAAAAGGAATTGGGAAGGATGGGCTACAAGTTTCAATTCGTTACTCTGGCGGGATTCCACGCATTGAATATGTCCATGTTCCATCTGGCGCGAGGCTATGCGGAGTCCGGCATGAGCGCGTATTCAAAACTGCAGCAGGAGGAGTTTGCAGCGCAGGAACTGGGCTACAAAGCCGTCAAGCACCAGGCGTTCGTGGGTACTGGATACTTCGACGAGATCGCGCGAGTTGTATCCAGCGGGAATTCGTCCACAACGGCGTTGGCAGGCTCCACGGAGACGGCGCAATTCCATGGACAAGAAGACTCAATTACAAGCCCTGCGGTACCGGTGGCCTAGGGCGACTGACTCAGCATTGTATGTGGGTGCAGGAACCAGACTACGGTACGACCGCCTTCACTTCGCTTGAGTACTTACTCTCAACGTTTGACGAACTTACCGTGGTGACCACGTAGTAGTACGTTTTCCCCGATTGCACGTTGCTGTCCACGTAGGAAGTGCCGCTCTGCGGCGAGGACGTTATTCTGGTGTACGGGCCGCCGGATGTAGAGCCGACGTAAACGTCGTATCCAATACCAGAAACCGCACTCCAGGACAACGAAACCGTGTGTCCACTCGCGAGCACGCCGGTTCCGGACAATGCGATAGTAAGCAATGAACTGTTGGAGGTGTTGCTCACCGTGATGCTTCCGGAGTAGGTTCCTGTCGCGGATGCAGCGAACGATGCAGCGATCGTGGTCGTCTCACCCCTCGTTAAAGTCAATCCTGCTGCGCTACCGCTGGCATTGAACCCCGCGCCGGCAACCAGCACCTTCGAAATGGTAATGCTAGAATTTCCGTTATTGGTCAGCGTAATGTTTTGATACTTAATGCTGCCTACACCCACACTTCCAAAATTCAAACTTGTAGCGCTGGCGCCTAATTGCGATTTACTGCTGGATCCCACAGTCAGGGTCGCGGCATTGCTGATTGCGGTGCCCACGCTGTTGTTAATCGTAACGGTAAATTGAGAACCGCTGTCAGAGCTGACTATCGCCGGTGTTGTGTATGTGGACGAGGTCGCTCCGCTTATTGTTGTGCCGTTTTTTTTCCACTGATAGGTCAAAGGCGCGGTGCCCGTGGCCGCCACCGAGAACGTAGCGTACTGACCTGCCGCCAATGTCAGGCTGAGTGGTTGAGTCGTAATTACCGGAGGGGCCGACAGTGCAATGTTGCAAACAGAAATGGTACCGACGGTGCCCAGCAACGCCACGTTGTTCAGGGAAGATACCGTAGACTGCTCGGAACGAAATGCCACATTTGAGCCTAAAGTTATTTGTGTGGAACCAATAATGACGTAAGCGCTGTACGTATGTGTGCTGACGGTTACATCGAAAATAAAATGGTATGTCGCGCCTCCGGAGTAGGAAACGGAGGTCGCCGCGGTGAACCCTGAGCCATTTCTGACATCGATCGTCCCGCCGGAGTTGAATCGCACGGCGGCCGCCAAGGGAGTGAACGCTTGCGCTGCTCCAGAAGAAAGGCCACTGACTTCGTTGACATTCGCAGCCGAAGGTTTCGCGTCGTACGTGACGCGAAACTTTCCCATTGCAGTTTGCGATAACGCCTTGTTCGCCCAACTGCCAGAAGACGACAAACAAGTTTGAGCGCTCGCCGATTTAGTGTTCGCAAATAAAAAGAACGCCGTCACGATAACGACTGCTTTGGCGAGTTTCGAATAAAAGCCGATTACGTTTTTCAATTTTATCTAATCGCCTGCATGGATTTATCGCCTGGCGAACAAGGAAGTGGAGACCCAAGTTCCGGCAGCAACTGAAGGGTAAGGGCAGATGGAAGCTCAAACTACTGTACCCGAGTGCCAATCTTGAACACTATGGCCCCTGCACCAGGACAGGTCTTTCTACAGCCGCGGCGGAGGGTTTCGGCGAACGGTTTTTTGCTGTTTTTGTTGACTCGTGGAGAGTAGTTCAGAAGAGGTGGGGAGGAGAAAAAAGTGCGGCTAACGGGAGTTGGTTTCTACCGTAACGGATTGTTTGCTGCTTACGCGCAAGAGAACCCTGCCGATCTCTTGGCGAATAGCTTGGGCGGTGACTGGCTTTATCACGTAGCCGTCCATTCCGGCCTCAAGGCATCTGCGACGGTCGTCATCAAAGGCGTTCGCGGTGATAGCTACGATAGGGATGTGCCGGTGTGTTTCGTTCTCCTTTAACCTGATTTGCCGAGCGGTTTCGAGGCCATCCATAACCGGCATTTGCATATCCATGGCGATTAAATCGAAGTACTGCTGGGACCACAAGTTGAGGGCGACCGAACCATCGGAGGCGACAACGACGCGGTGTCCCATTTTTTCCAGTATACGGCAGACCAGAAGCTGGTTCACAACGTTATCTTCGGCCAGTAAGATTCGTAGTCCGGACGCAGTGGCGACATTATCGAGTGATGCGCCGGGTAGAACCAGCGGCATTCTCCGTTCTTCTTCCAAAGCCTGCTGTAGGGCGAGGCGACGCAGGGGCCGTAAAATGGTGGAAATTCCCATTCGCTTACATTGATTATCTCGGTCAGGATCGAGCGGTGAAGAAAGCATCAGGATTATGCGGCTTGGGGGGGTCGGCGAAGAGTTAAGGACCGTCGCCAACTCCAGCCCACTCATATCCTGCAAGTCTGCATCGAGTAAGGTGGCAGAGAAGGAAAGGCCTTTTCGTACCTCGCTCTGGTAAATTCCCAACGCCTCTGAGCCACTGGAAGCAAGTATCGGATCAATGCCGCATTGCGGCAGCAGACGGTCCAGGAGTGCGAGGTTCAAGGGATTGTCATCCACGACTAACGCACGGCGGTGTTCCGGCGGGTAGCGATAGCCGGGGTCCAAGGAAGCCCTATTTTTTATGGCTGGAAGTAAAGGAATTTCGAAATGGAATTTACTACCTTTGCCTTCTTCGCTTTCTAGCCAGATTCGCCCATGCATTAATTTTACGAGCCGTTCGGAAATGGACAATCCAAGGCCTGTGCCGCCGTAACGACGGCTGATGGACATGTCCGCCTGCGCGAAGGCATCAAAAATGCTTTGCTGCTTTTCTGGAGAGATACCTACACCTGTATCCGAGATAGTGAAATGGACGACACAGGAATCTTTCGATTGGGTAGCGAGCTCGGCGACAATTTCGACTTGTCCTTCGGTCGTGAACTTCACGGCGTTGCCCAGGAGGTTGATGAGTACCTGCCGCAACCGGGAATGATCACCTCGCACGAGCAAAGGAACACCGTCTACGTTCCATGCCAGTTCAATCCCTTTTTGCCGCGCCAAAGGTCCGAGAAGTTGGAGAGCCTGCTCAATGCAATCTTCAATAGTGAAATCGGAAATTTCCAACTCGAGCTTGCCGGCTTCAATTTTGGAGAGATCGAGAATGTCATTGAGCAGCGAGAGCAGAGACTCGCCGGAGCTCTTTACCATCGTTAGATATTCGCGCTGTTCGGCGGACAGGTCGGTATCCAGAGCTAGCGCCGCCATTCCGAGAATGCCGTTCATGGGCGTGCGCAATTCGTGACTCATGTTGGCAAGAAATTCGCTTTTGGCGCGATTTGCCGCCTCGGCGGCTTCTTTCGATTTCTGTAACGATTCCTCAACTCGTCGGCGCTCCGTGACATCAGCAAACGTAACGACAGCGCCGAGAATCTTCCCGTTTTGCACGAGCGGATGGGACCTCAATTCGACGGCAAAGCTAGTGCCGTCCGAGCGCCACGTGAGCTCATTGACCAGGTGACATTTCTTCGCGTGCAGAAAGGCGTCCGAGAGGGGACATTCACTCCAGGGATAAGACGAGCCATCTCTGCGGGTGTGGTGCATCACGTCATGCATATTGCGTCCCAGCACGGCTTCACGGGAAGCGTAGCCCAGCATCCGCAGCAAGGCCGGATTGCAGAACGTGCAATGCCCCTGAATGTCCGCACCATAAACGCCCTCCCCGACGGATTCGAGCAGCAGGCGTGTGCGCTCCTCCTCGCGCGACAGAGTACTTTCTGTGCGGTTTCTTTCGCTAATCAGGGCGCCCAGGACAAGACCGGTAAGCGAGAGGATGAGCATAAGAAACTGGAGCACGGTAAAATGACCCGGGTCCTCTGGGGTGATGCGAACCAGTACGGCGATGCCGAAATCCAATACGAAGATGCCGGCTGTGACCCCAGGCAAACCCCGGCGCACGGCGATCCAGATGACCGGCAAGAAAAAAAGATAAAACATTTCATGTTTGTAGGAAGAGTTGCGGCCTAACGCGATCCAAAGCGATCCCACAATGGCCATAACGAAAGCCGCTGATTCGAGGAGCCGAGCCGGTCCGTGAGTTTCATGGCGGTCCGTACCGAAATAGTCTGCGTCCAGACTCTCCTCGGTATCCTTCAACCCCACAAAACGACGTAAGCCCGGCATCACAAAGATCAAACAAACAGGTGTTAGACAAGCAATGGCGACGGCGTCACCGACCCACCAGTTGAACGCGGCCTGCCAATACTCCCCCCACGGAATGGTTCTATCAAGCGCCAGCATGAAGGTGCAAGTAAACGCCACGAAGAAGGAGAACGGCAGCGCAATCAACAGCAGCCGCATGACATCGCTTATCGAGCTAAGGCGCCAGTTTATTTTCATGAAGCGGCGCAGCACCACCGCGCCGGATGCGTAGCTGCCGATGATGAGAGCATTTGCGGGCAGAAAACCGTAAGAGAGAAACGGCTGGTGATAGTTCAGTTTTGCCGCGACAAGCGCGCCTAGGAAAAGCGCGGGCGCGTATTCTGCGCCCATTGCAACGAAAATTGCCAGGGCCACCCCCACCGGCGGATACCATGCGCTTACGCCGGGCCACATCTGAAAGTAGATGGACGACCAATCAAGCAAAACGTATACGACGGCAAGAAGAAACCCGGTCATAAATCTGCGCAATGCGAAAATCCGCTCGGAATCCGGGCGACGCTTCATCGCAATGAATGTGGCTTCTCTTTTGGGGATGGATGATACGAGCTTCATTGGGATCAATTCTCGAATCGGAACAATTTCAGACGGAACCGTCCCGATTTGAAAAGATAGCTTCGGGACGAGTCGTTGTAATCACACGTTGACTTTCGCTTAAACCCTGCCGCATGCGATGAAAACCGTCTGGAAACGGCATCTGGGAGCAGCTCTGAGCACACGGATTCGAGCAAGGCAGACTACCTCAATTTATCATCAGCGTCTGAATTGCCAAATCAGGGGAGAACCGCAGGTCATTAAAAGATTCAAATCTCCGAGAAATATCGCCTTAACACCGTAAAGGATCTGTTAGCCATCAACTCGCGGTGTTGGCATAAGAAATGACAAGAATGGACAGCAGGTAAAAGAGAAACATCCCTCCTAGAAAAATGTAGGCCTTGCGATTCGCGCCCCGGAATTCCTTCCAAGCTAGAACTCCCCAAAGGGCCGCAACCATGGGAGCCGATTGGCCTATCGCATAAGAAATGGCGACGCCTGTGAAATTCGCGGCCACCAGGTTGAAAACCGTACCGATCCCCCAAATCACGCCCCCCAGCAGGCCCAGTAAATGACCCGAACTGGGGCCGCGAAAAAGCTCCGAAAAGTTTACTGGCTGTCCGACCAGCGGTTTCTTCATAAAATAAATATTCCACACGAGGCACGAGAGCAAAGCCCCAAGGGTAAGAAATACGGCCACGCTATACGGCCCCAGCGTGTTCCCATGGGTCATAGAACGAGTAACGAACGGCGCCCAGATACCCATCAAGACTCCGGAAACGATGCACGTGACGATATTTTTTGTTGTGATGGCGCGATTGGCGGTTGGGAGGCTGCCGTAGGCTTTGCCGTCGAGTATCACCGCGACCACCGCGCATAGCACTCCCGCAGCAAGCAGCCCGGCGTGGCCTTTCGGCTGAAGGATGTAGCTGGACACGACGCCAACCACCAGCGCTATACCGATTGACACTGGAAATGCTATTGCCAGCCCTGCCATATCAATGCCCGCGACCAAAAGAAGGTTCGCAAGATTGAATATAACCCCGGCGATCATGGTGGAAGCAATGTTGGAATTATCCGCGGCGCGAACATTGTTGAGGAAGCTGGAGGGGTCGTTTGTGGTGCTGCCTATAGTGAATGCGAGGATCAGCGAGATCAGAAATATACCGACAGCGTAGTCCCAGTAAAAAAGCTCAAAACGATAATTTTTGACGCCTTTGTAGGTATTTGCCCAGGAACCCCAGCAAATAGCGCTGGCGATCATCATGAGCAAGGCGATCGCAAAAGTGTGGGGCACAAACATCTTTTAGAACCTCCCTTGGCTACCACGGGACACGTTGGCACGATTTTCGAACCCTATGAGTTAAAACGCCGATTCTTCCGGTTTGCGCTGGGCCTTAATAAGCGCCATTACTTCCTCGCGGCGGCCCATTGAACGCGCACCCACTTTGGTGCAGCAGATTGCCGCGCAAGCATTGGCGAAAAGACCGACACGCGCGAAATCCCATCCTTGGAGTAAGCCGAAAGACAAACCGCCCATGAATGCGTCGCCTGCGCCGGTGGAGTCTACGACTACTACCTTAAAAGGAGACACGCGCACCATTTGGTTGCCGCTAGCAATGAGACAGCCGTCTGCACCCATGGTGAGCGCGACAACTTTTGGACCGAGCGCCAAAAGTTTGGCCGCCATTTTCTCGTAATCGCTCTCACCGGTAATCTCTTTCGCGGCAGCTTTGCATGGTTTCAGCACGTCGACGAGTTGCATGGCGGCGATGAGATCTTGCTCGCTGCCCAATTTGGCTTGAGCGAAGTAACTCGGCGCCACGTCCAGATCGAAAATCACGCGCACCCCTGCATCGCGGGCGATCTGCATGCCTTCCTTCACGGGAGGTAACGACAATTGCGAGGCTTCGGTATGAAAGTGTTTGGCTCTCTTGATGTGCGAAGAAAATAGCGTGCGCACCTGCTCCGCGGAGAGTTTGCCATTCACGTTGGGGAACATGTAGATGCAACGTTCGCCTTGCGCATCCACCGGAATCCAGACAAAGGTGGATTGTTCCCCCTTGATGGTCTCGATGCCGGAAAGATCCAGGCCATCATCGACGAAGGCCTGAACAATCAATCGGCCGCTGTCGTCATCGCCGATTAGTCCCAGCCATCCCGCCGAAACACCGAGGCGGCCAACCTGCGTAAGATTGTTGCCGGTTACACCGCCGGCATGAATCTCCATGCGATCGGCGTTTATTTTTTCTTCCGGGCCCAGTAAGCGTGGAACGATGGCGAAATAATCGACGCCGCAGCTTCCTATGCCAACAACTTTCACTGGGTCGGGCATGTTTCTCCTGGGACCATCGCGAACGAACCTGCTCCTTAATTGTATGCGTCGTCTGAGCGGTGTTGTGTCTCAGCAAACGCCGGAACGATAGCATAAGCACACGCGCGAAGGCCACTTGCATCACGCTGTTATTTTTGTCTGCTATATTTGCTGCGTTTGAACAATGACTGGGTTAATGGTCGCCATACCGACCGGTTTTTCATCAGTTCCGTTGAATTGTCGTGAGCAATGCGAACTCTCCGAACGATAGCCACAAAGACAGCGACCCTGACGGTCATTTTATTGCTCACATGCGGCCTTCAACCCGGGCGCACCGAGGCGCGTGGGTCTGCCGTTCTGTTTCGTGAGCATCAGGGAACCTCGGGAACTGACCTAGAAGCAACGATTGAGAAATATCAACGTGAAATTGCTGGAGCTCCGACCGATGTGAGACTGAGAATTGCCCTTGCTGAACTGCTACTAAAAACTGAACGTTTTCCCGAAGCGATCCATACGTATCGGGAAGCACTTAATCTGCAACCGGACAGCCAGGGATTGGAACTGGGACTAGCAGAGGCATACAGGAAAGTTCACAACGAAGAACAAGCACGAACGGTGCTGCGAATAGCACGAATGCAACACCCGCGAAGTGTTGGAGTTTTACGGGCGCTTGGCAACCTGGAGATCGACGGCCAAAAATACGACGCCGCGATTGAATGGCTGAAGGCTGCCGTCAATCTGGCGCCTGCGGATGACGACGTCAGAAATGTGTTGGCAACCGCCTATTTGAAAAAGAACGATTCAGAGGCAGCGCTTCAGGAATTGAACAAGATCCTTACGCGCGATCCGGCGAATGGCCCCGCGCGCTTCTTGCGTGCGCAAATTTATGTCGATGCAGGAGAAAACGAAATAGCACGGGTAGATGCGAAAAAAGTGCACTCGGCCAGTCCGGAATATCTTCCCGGCCGCGTGCTATATACCAAGGTGCTGGTGCGCTTGAAAGAATGCGAGCGGGCGATCGAAATTCTTAACCCTGCGGAAAATTTGGGGAAGCTTGATGGACCGGGGCTCTTTATGCTGGCGAACGCTTACCAGTGCGCGGGACGGGAGGAAGCTGCCGAGCGCACGCGCGGAGAATTTCAAGCGGCCTCTCGCGCAGAGCACGAAATGAACGAGAAGCGCCTGCAATCGCTGCACCTCGCGGAGCAGGCCAACGCACTGGCGCTGCAAAACAAATTGTCCGAGGCGCAGGACCTGTTGCACCAAGCGCTCGAAAACAATCCGCAGAATGCTTTCGCGTACTCCCAGCAAGCCAAGATTTATTTTTCCATGAAGCAACCGGAGCGGGCGCGTGCGGCGATAGCAATGGCGTTGCAGTTACAGCCGTATCAGCCGGATTTCTTGTTCGTAGAAGGCGTACTTGAATCGAGCGCCGGAAACCTGGACGCGGCGTTAGCGGCGTTCCGATCGGTGACCTATATAAATTCGAAAGAAGCGGATGCGTACTACGAAATCGGGAAAATTTTCATGCAAAAACACGACCGAGCCCACGCGCTGGCGGCGTTTCGACAGGCCGCGACTTTGGCGCCGGATGACGAGGAATATAAAGCGGCGCTAAAAACACCATCTGAGTCACAACCATAGCGAAGTCGAGAAAACGGGAAGGTCCTCATTGGCATGAAAACCTAGCGCACGTAAGCGTCGGTGATGTACTGCTGCACCATGCGTTGTGTGTTGAAAAACGACCCGTTGATCGCAATGGAATGCTGCATGACGCTTAGGTAGCGGTCGCGCTCGTTGTAAAACATAGGCACAATAACATTTTCCAATTTTGCGTAAAGCGCTTCCGCATCCGCTCTGTCGTCAGTGACCAGATCCGGCGTCGAGTAGCGTACGTCTCCGATGGCCCAGCCGGTTACACCTTCGATGTGTCCCTCCGCCCACCAGCCATCCAGAATGCTGAGATTGGGGACGCCGTTGAGAGACGCTTTCATGCCGCTGGTTCCGGAAGCTTCCAGTGGGAATTGCGGCGTGTTGAGCCAGAGATCGACGCCGGCGGTAATTTTCCCGCCCAGGTCCATGTTGTAGTCGTCGAGGAAGACCACCGGCACGGCCTTGCGCAGTGCTTTTTTCGCCTGAAAAATGTGACGAATGATCGCTTTTCCGCCCGCGTCATGCGGATGCGCTTTGCCTGCGTAAACAATCTGGAACGGTCCCACTTTCTTGGCTATCTGACGCAGGCGATCGAGGTCGGCGAGAATCAAGTCGGCGCGTTTGTAGCCGGTCGCGCGTCGCGCAAATCCAATGGTAAACATGCCCGGATCAAATTTCAGTCCGGTTTTCTGTCGCACGGTTTCAAGAAGTTCGTGCTTGGCTATTAGGTGAGCGGACCAAACTTCTTCCGGCGGCAGACCCAGAGCGCCGCGCAAGCTGTAATTGTCTTCGCGCCATGTCGGGATGTAACGATCGAAAAGTTCGCGGAACGCAGGCGCGGTCCAGGTGCCCGCGTGCACACCATTGGTGATAGCTTCGATCGGTACGCCTGGAAACATTTGTCGCGAAGTTTCCCCGTGTTGCTTGGCAACGCCGTTGACGTATTTGCTCAGGCCCAGCGCGAGATAAGTCATGTTCACCGATGCACCCGCGCGCGCGGCCTGCTGCAAGTCTGGAAATTCCTGTTCGGCTTGCAACACGCGTTTCACCAAATCGGCCGAGGTCGCATCTTTCAGATCGAAGAAAGAATTCTGATTGGGAAAAACGCGAGTCAGATACTCCATGGGAAATCGGTCGTGGCCGGCGGGAACTGGCGTGTGTGTCGTGAACACGCACTTCGCGCGTACCTTTTCAATATCTTCCGCGCGAATCGTAGCTCGCCCGGCCTTTTCCGCTTCTTCTTCCAGGAGCTCGAGAGACAACAACGCTGCGTGGCCTTCATTCATGTGGTACCGCGCCAGATTCGTGTGGCCCAGGGCACGAAGCATTCGCACACCACCCACACCGAGCAGCACTTCCTGGCAAAGCCGATAGTACGAGTCGCCACCGTATAGCGTGCCAGTCAGGTTGCGGTCGACTTCGGCGTTGGAGGGCAAATCCGCGTCGAGAAAGTAGATGGGCACTTCAAATCCGCGAACTCCGACGGCGTCATAGCGCCAACATCGAAGCTCGACACGGCGATCTTCCACCGGAATGGTTACGCGCGCGGGTTCTTCCTGAAGAAAATCTTCCACGCTCCACTCCACCGGATCTTCGATCTGTGTGCCGATGTCGGACAGCCGCTGAGAAAAATATCCTTTGCGATAAAGCAGCGAGACAGCCACCATCGGCAGCCGCAGGTCCGCAGCCGCACGAATGGTGTCGCCGGCCAGAACCCCGAGGCCGCCGCTGTAAGAGGGCATGGAGTTTTCGAGTGCAATCTCCATGGAAAAATAAGCAACTATCCGTTTGCTTGCGTTTGCCGGGCCCGTCATTCGATTCAATTCTCCCGTGCGAAGAAGGATGAGCGCACACGGCGCTAAAAACTGCATAGCCGAGCTTCCTATTGTCGGGGAATAGCGCTGGGCAGGCAAGCACCCGCGTAAGAATCGCGGGACCAGTATTCCCGAAAGCTAGTAACCGATCATTGACGGTCCTGTAACTTTATGGGGCGTGGAATTTGCGGTCGCGCGGGGCTCACTGGGAACCACAGCACAAGCGCTTCCTCCGCAATAAACCGGTCTTCATCAAAATTATAAAAAGAAAAGAGGTTTTTGTTCTCCACCGAAGTGGAACTTTACTTTTGCCTTGACACTTCTTGCAGTTGAACGCTAGCCTTACGCACAAATTATTTCTGAGGGGCCGGTTCTGCAGCGAGACATTCGATGTTTTTGTTCGTTGGTCGTCGTCCCACGCGACGGGCAAGCCCTCGTCGCTTACCCTGACCAATGTCCCCGGGTTAAATTGTTTTCCTTCGTTTCGCGATTTTTCCCACCGCGTCAGCTTTATTTCCTGATTGTCTTCTGTACAGTGCTTGTCACTACCGCGCAAGCCTCCACGCGGAAGGTTATTTTCGATACCGATCCGGGTACAGACGATGCCATGGCTTTGATGCTGGCCCTGAATTCTCCGGAACTGGATGTGCGCGCGATCACTGTCGTGCCCGGCAACGTTACCGCAAAACAAGGCTTGGAAAATGCCTTGCGTATGGTGTCGCTCGCGAACCGTTGCGATATCCCCGTTGCAGGCGGAGCGCAGCATCCGCTGTTTCAAAAATTGATTACTGCGGAATTCTGGCACGGGAAAAACGGGTTGGCAGACATCGAATTGCCGTCCAGCAAATGCCAGGCTGACCGCCGCTTTGGCCCGGATCTGATTATAGAAATGGTACATGCGTCGCCCCACGAGATCACGCTGGTGCCCGTTGGGCCGTTGACGAATATCGCGCTGGCCATTCAAAAAGACCCGTCAATCGTTCCTTTGGTGAAGGAAGTGATTTTGATGGGCGGCTCAATCAAGGGCGGAAACGTAAACGCGGCTGCGGAAGCCAACATCTACAATGATCCGGAGGCCGCACAGATCGTATTTCAGGCTGGCTGGCCGCTGACCATGGTGGGGCTGGATGTCGGCGACAAAACTCTGTTGGGTCGCAAGCAACTGGAGCAACTTGCGAGCACGCATGGGCCGATGAATGATTTCATCTACCGCATTGATAAATTTCTGGTGGAGCTCTCGGAGAAATACAATGGCACTGGCACGCCGATGTACGATCCGCTGGCCGTAGGCGTGGCGATCGACGCCACGCTCGTGACCGCTCCGCCGATGCATGTTGAGGTCGAGACGCGCGGCGAGTTTACGCGGGGGGAAACGGTGGCGAACCGCCGCAACGAAGTTGAGCGCAATGTGCTGCACGGCGATCGCTACATTATCGAAGGATTGGACAAAGTCGAGCCGAACGCAAAGGTTTGCATCGAAGTGCAGGCCGACCGTTTTTTGCAGCTTTTTGTTTCGCGTATTCAGGGCAAGTAGGTTGTTCCACGGTTTTGGATCGTATCGAGAAATCGGATTTAAGAGAGCGGGAGCAAAAAAATGATACAGCGACTGGTAAGATTTTGTTGTTTGGCATTAGTTTCGTTTCTCGTGATCGTGAGCGCACCGGCGCAGACACTCGAACGTGGTGCGGTTCGCGGAACTGTTTCGGATACCTCGCATTCCGCGATCCCCAGTGCGAAATTGACGCTCACGAATTCCTCCACGGGATTCCGGCGCGAATTCACTACGCAGGAAGATGGCGCGTACGATTTTGAGTCCGTTCCTCCCGGCACCTATAGCTTGCTGGCGGAAGCGACTGGCTTTGCCATCACTACGATACAAAATGTCGTGATCAACGTCGGCGGTTCGCTGAACATCGACGTCAACATGCCCTTGAAATCGGCGCAGGAGTCCATAACCGTGACGGCTGAAGCGGCGGGTGCCGTGGATACTTCGACGTCCGGCATTACGCAATTGCTGAACGAGAAGAACGTGGAGAATCTTCCTTTGGAGGGCCGCGATTATCGCGACCTCGCGCAATTGAGCCCATCCGCGCAGGTGGTGCCCGGACTTCGTGGAGGAATTCGTCTCGGTGGACAGCAGAGCGATTATAGCGGCCTGGTGATCGACGGCGCGGACAACACCAATAATTTCTTCGGTGAAAATTTCGGATCGCTGGAAACGAAAAATCTTACCGTCCCTCTCGAAGCAGTGCAGGAATTTCAAGTTGTGACAAACGGCTTTGCTCCGGAATTCGGTCGCGCCACGGGCGGCTTGCTGAACGTTGTAACCAAGTCAGGTACCAACGACGTGCACGGGGAAGCGCACGAATATTATCGCGGCGGAAGCTTGACGGCGAACGACGCACTTTCCAATCCATCCAACATCGATATTCAGAATCAATTCGGCGGATCGATCGGATTTCCGATTCACCGCGATCGGCAATTCCTTTTTCTGTCCACCGATATTCAGCGGGAACACGGCCCGTTGAAGACGGTCTTTTGTCCTCCGGGAGCGGCAAATTTCGCCGCCTGCGAAGCTTCGCTTCTTACCGCCGGCCCTATCATTAAGCCGCCAGTTCCGGGATCGAATGAAGTGTTACCCTCGGGTTGCGGCGGCAACGCAGCAATCGGGCAGAATTTATTGCCGGGCTGCTATGGCGTACCGAACCTGGCAGCCTTTGAAGGCTCGCACACGCAATCTCAGAATTTCTTCACGCTGCTGGGACATTACGATTACCAGATTACTCCCGCGAATCACTTCAGCATTCGAGGAATCGGGACGCGCAATCACACCGATGGATTTACCGGCGGACAAGGACAAAGCGAAACATTCGATGCTTTCGGCAACACGGAAAATTTTGTCAATCAGGGGATTACCGGGGTGTTCGGTCTAACCACCGTGCTCGGCGCGAAAGTGAACGAGTTCCGCATCAGTATTAATGGCGAGACTCGCAAGCGTAAGGCCAACTCCACGGGCGCGCCGGAAATTGCCATCAACAGCATCGGAAATTTTGGCCAGCGTTTTTATTTACCGGGGAACAACGACAATGGCAAGCTGCAGGTACAGGACAATTTTTCCTACTCGTTCGGCAAACACGATATGAAGTTTGGCGGTGATGTGGATTCGTTCGTCGATCGCAAGGATATTTTCGCGGGCTGGAGCGCTGGCGAGTACGTTTTCCCGACGGTCGAGGATTTCAACAATAACAACACGGTATTTTTCTTCCAGGGACTGGGGTTAAACGGACAAGACCCCTTCAAAGCCAACACTCTCGCTCCCGCATATCAAACCGGTATTGGCGTTTATCTGCAGGATAAGTGGCAGGTCACGCCCCGGCTCACCTTCACCTACGGCATTCGCTGGGATGGCACGAAGAATCCGCAGCCGCAATCGAGAATTCTCGGGTCCGTCGTGTGGATAGGTGAGGGCAGTGGCAGCCGCCAATCTCCCGTTCCGCAAACTGTTCCCAATGATTTGCGGCAGTGGGGACCGCGGTTTGGATTGGCCTGGAACGTCGGCGGAACGTCCCATCCCACCGTAGTCCGCGCCGCGTGGGGAATGTATTACGCGCAGACACCGACTATCTTCTTTCCAACGTTGGGTGGCACAAGAAGCGCGAATATCTTCTGTCCGCCGCAATTTTTCTGCGCTCCGCCTCAGGACACAGCTCCCGGCGTGGGAATATCACCGACACAAGGCGGACCGCCGTACCTGTTCCCCTCTACCGCACCGTTCAGCGCTGATCAATTGTGTGTCAGTGCACCAGGCTGCCCGGCGCCGTCTTACGTGGACCCAGCCTTTCGCAATCCGCAAGTTTCAAACCTGACGGTTGGGTTGGAGCACTCGCTGACGAACAACTGGACCGTTTCTGCCACGTATGCGTACGTTCATTCAGCGCATCTGCGCATCGGAGGATTCAGCACTACCAATTGGAATCGCAATGTGATTCCTGCCGGAACCGACTCGTTAGGGCGAACCATACTGGAAGCCGCGGCCCCATTTCCTAATTTTGGAACGTGCGCGGCTAATGGAAATCTTATTTTTGGACCTGCCCAGCCGCTGGACTGCACACAATTCGCGAACACCGAACTGGGAAGCTTCGGTCACGGCAATTACCACGAATTTGTGGCGGCAGTGAACAAACGCTTCTCGCACCGCTACCAGATTTTCGCCAATTACACCTGGTCGCGAAATTTTGCCAATGGCTCCAGCGAACGCGACACTGACACGTTCTTTGGTCCTCAAGACCCATTCAATGTGCAGTTGGACTACGGGCGCTCCGGCCTTGATATTACCCACCAACTCAAGGCGGGTGCCGTCGCGGATCTTCCTTGGGGCTTTACCTTCAGCACGAATATCATCACTCACAGCGGATTGGCCTACCCGGCTTACATCCTGACCGATATAAACGGGGATGGTGTGAGCAACCAGGGAATTGGTACGAATGACAGACCGGCAGTCCAACTCGGAGGTGGCAAACCATTTTTGCTTCCCGATTACCCCGGACGTCAGCCGAATTTTTTCAATTGGAATATGCGCCTGAGTAAGGACTTCAGATTTACGGAGCGCTATTCGCTGCGCTTAGCCGCGGACCTTTTCAACATAACGAATGCGTCGAACTTGTATTCCAATCCGGATAACAGCGCGTTCGTCAATGTGCCAGGGTGCGTGTCCAATGGCAACGCTCCAGGGAACACCTGTCCTGCGATTACCGCATTGCCTAAGCCCGGCGATCCTACCCCGGTGGGCACCACGTATCGCAGGCTCGACCAATTGGCTCCGGGCGCAACCCCATTCGCTTTACAACTCGGCGTGCGCCTTCAGTTTTAAATGAATCCTGGCATTGGGGAGCGGCGTGGCTTCCTGAAGTCTTTGGCTGGGTCATTGGCGATGCTGCCTCTGGTTGGCGGTGAGACCTTTATCGCGTTGTCGTCAAAAACATCTCCAAACGTTGCCAAGGAAAATTCTTTGCGCTGGCCCATTCTGACTGGCAGCCCCGTCCTGGACAGCCTCCGTCCGGTAATTGCCGGTTCGCGGGATGTCCGCACGAACATAGACAAAATCATCGAAGTGGCGGGCTGGATGGGCTACGAGGATCTCCCTCTTCCAGAGTTCACTCTTCCTCTGGGCGTCGGGGGCGGAGACGCGGATGAAGCAATCGATTTCATCATGGTCGCCGATTCCATAGATACGGCCTTCACCGATTTTTCGACCCACGAAAAATTTCAGGTCGATTATGCCGGGCAACACTGGTCAGACTCTGACGCGGAGTTTGCGTGCCTGAAACGAGCCATGGACGCGGGAATCCCGATCCTGGAAGGCACTTTCCTGTCCAAAATATCTTCTGCGGAATTGGACAAGATATTTGAAGGCAACATCAGGATGCCCATGCTCGACGAGAAGTTGAACGTGCTGCGGCAGGTGGGAACCGTTTTGGCGGAAAAATACGGAGGTCGTTTTCACAAATTCGTGCAGTCGTGTCCTCCGCGTTTGTATGACGCCGGAAGCGGAATCATTGAGCGCTTGGTAAAAGAATTCCCGCGTTTTAATGATGTCAGCCAGTTCGATGGACACGAGATAAAATTCTATAAGCTGGCGCAACTGGGAATCTGGATGATGTATTCCACGCTGCACAAGAAGGGACAATTTCGCTTGGACGATCCCGGGAAGATGACTGCTTTTGCGGATTACATTGTGCCTGTGGCGTTGCGCCTGCTTGGCGTAACGATCTATTCGAAGGAGCTGGAAACGACGATCCACACGCATCAACTGATCGCGCGCGACTCCCGGCAGGAAATTGAAATCCGCGCGCACTGCTTGTACGCCACAGCCTTGCTAACCGAAGAAATCAACAAGCTGCGCGGACCTGGACAACAGGTAATCATTCCCCAAATCGATGCGCGGCTATGGACGCACTATCACACGACTTCCTGGCCGCACCATCTGACGCGCACCATCATGTATTGAAATCCACGAACAAAATGTTCTGCTGCTGAAGAAAAGGAAACCTTCATGAAATGGACGACGCGGTGTCTGGCGCTTATTTTGCTGGGGACGATTCTGTACCCAACGGTCTACGCGCAGGGGAAACGCAAAGTCATCATCGACCAGGACTGCGCCGGACCGGGCGGAACAGACATGCAGGCCGTTCTCGCGCTCATCAATTCGCCCGACACAGATATTTTGGGCATCACCGTGCTGACCGGCGACGCGTGGCGCGATGAAGAGGTGCAGCACACTTTGCGTTTGCTTGAAATCATCGGGCGAACGGACATTCCCGTAGTGCCGGGTGCTGTTTTTCCGCTGGTGAACAGCAAAGAATACATGGCCAAATGGGAAACGCTTTATGGAAAAGTCATGTATCAGGGCGCGTGGAATTACGCGAAGGGCTTCAAGGTACATGGACCGTATGATATTCCGCCGATGCCGGAAGGCTCCCCGAAAGCCAAAGCTTCGACGGAAGACGCCGCTCGGTTCATGGTGCGCATGGTTCACGCACATCCGCACGAAATTACGATTTACGCTGCCGGACCGATGACCGACCTGGCGCTGGCCATTGCCCTTGAGCCGCACTTCGCCGAGCTGACCAAAGAATTAATCCTGATGGCCGGCAGCATCAATCCACGCACGGATGATCCTGAATTTAGCGTAACGCCGCGGCGCGAATTTAATTTCTGGATCGATCCCGAAGCGGCGCATGCTGTCATGCATGCGAGGTGGCCGCGCATCGTGCTAACCACCGTGGATATTTCCGTGCAGACGCGCATGGAAAAAAGCCTGATTGCGGAGGTAGCGAAAAGCCCGACGCCCGGCGCACAGTATGTCGCGAAGTATGCGGAAGCGAATTATCTGTGGGACGAACTGGCGGCCGTGGCCTGGCTTGACCCCAGCTTCATCACCAAGTGGCAAAAACTTTACATCGACGTGGACATCGACCACGGTGCGTCGTATGGCGATACCCTGGCATGGACTCCGGGTCAACAACCGGGCATGGGTGAGCAACTTGTCGAAGTGCAGCGGGAACTCGATAAAGAGAAATTTTATAAGGAATACGTCGGCCTCTTGACTCGGCCAACCCCCAACCCCTAAACAACTGGCGTCATTCGTGCGAGCCGGCAGAGGCAGTTACTTCAGTATATTTTTATACATTGCCATACCCACGGCTGCGTCCATGTCCAGCTTTTGCAGGGTCGCTATTTCGCGCCGTGTTTTAATGCCGCCTGCGGCAATGATGGGATAGGTCGTCGCCGCGCGGAGCTTCCGGAACCACTTCAGATTCGCGCCTCCCATAGTCCCTTCGCGATCGATATCAGTGCAAAGAAACCCGCTACAGAATGGCTCCAGTTGCGCCATTACTTCTTCGGGTCGCAATTCAAGCGTGCGCTTCCAACCGTGAATGGCAATGCGTCCCTTATCGGTATCAAGAGCGATGACGATTTTGCTCGACGGAATTTCTCTTAGCAATCTATTTAGGAAGGCCGTGTTTATAGCACCGTGGCGAAAAGCCGCGCTCCCAATGATGACTTGTTCCGTTCCCCAACCGGCCAGCGCCACCGCCCGCGCCACAGTTCGAATGCCCCCGCCGACGCGCACTTTCATTCCATATTCATCTGCCGCAGCCTGGCAGACCTTCCGCGCAAGTTTAGCGTTGGAGCGCTTGCCCATCGCGGCATCCAGGTCGATCACGTGCAGCCACGGGTATTTTTTGAATTTTTCAAGCAGACTTAACACGTTCGCCACCGCTAATTCGCGTTTGCGGCCGTGCACCAATTGCACAGCCTGGCCACCCTGCAGATCGATGCAAGGAATCAACACGGAAGTCGAACCTGCACGTTATGGGCGGCCAGGTACTGCTTAAGCGAGCGGATGGACTGAACGCCGTCATGAAAAATAGATGCTGCCAGCGCGGCCTCTGCCTCTCCATCGCGAAAAATCTCGAGAAAATGCTCAGGCAGTTTCGCTCCACCGGATGCAATCACCGGAACAGAAACCTTCTTCGCCAGCGCGGAAGTAAGCAGCGTGTCAAAGCCGCTTTGCGTTCCATCGCGATCCACGGAGGTCAAAAGAATTTCACCCGCGCCCAGTTCAACACCTTTCATAGCCCACGCTAGTGCATCAAGTTCAGTCAGATCTCGCCCTCCGCGGACCGTCACCTTCCAGCCGAAGTCATTTCCTTTTGCATCGATCGCCAGGACTACCGCCTGCGCACCGAATTCCGCAGATAATTCCGCGATCAATTCCGGGCGGGATACTGCCGCAGTATTCACGGTGACTTTGTCCGCTCCGGCGCGAACCACCGCTCGCGCATCATCAAGTGATCGAATCCCGCCCCCCGCGGTCAGCGGAATAGCCAACTGGGCTGCAACATTTCGAATTGTCTCGAGAAACGTCGGGCGCCGGTCACGCGCGGCGGCAATGTCCAGAACCACCAATTCGTCGGCCCCCTCGGCATTGTATCGAGCCGCGAGCGCCACCGGATCGCCGGCATCACGCAGTCCGACGAAGTTGACGCCCTTCACGACGCGCAGGCCATCGGTGTCGAGGCAGGGAATTATGCGGCGCGCCAGAGTCATGCGGCGACCTGAAGAAAATTCAGCAGCACATGCTGGCCGGCGTCGCCGCTTTTTTCCGGATGGAACTGGACCGCGAAAAGGTTCTCTTTCTCTGCTACGGCAACAAATTCAGTTCCATGCACGCAGGTAGCGCGCACTTCATCGCCTGCGTGGATCGCTCCATAGGAGTGCGCGAAATAAAAATACGACGCCGAATTGATGCCCTCCAGCAATCGCGAGTCTTCCTTCAGTTGGAGCTGATTCCAACCCATGTGCGGCAATTTGACGGCACCTGAAAGAGCATTGATGCGTCCGGGGAAAATGTGTAATCCCTGTAGATCCGGTGCTTCGTCGCTGGTTTCGTATAAAGCTTGCAATCCAAGACAAATCCCAAGGAACGGAATGCCGCGCGCAATTGCGGCAACGATAGATTCGCGCAGGCCGTTTTTGTCCAGCGAGCGAATCAACGCGGAATAGTGCCCAACGCCAGGAAGAATCAACGCCGACGCTCTGGATACACGTTCAGATGAGTCGGCTCGTTCGGTATCCCCTCCCAAACGCTGTATGGCGCGCTCGATGGAAGGGAGATTCCCCGCCCCATAATCGATAAGGGTAATTTTCATAGCAAACCTTTGGTGCTGGGCAACACGCCACGAAGCCGCTTGTCGCGTGCCACGGCGAATCGCAAAGCCCTGGCGAAGGCCTTGAACATTGCTTCCACCCGGTGATGCGAAGAACGCCCATATAACACCAGCAAATGGACATTCGCCTTGGCGGCCTGCGCGAAGCCCTGGAAGAAATCTTCGATCAGTTCGGTTTGAAGATCCCCGACATGACGAACGGAGAGTTTTGCATTAACGACACAATGCGGACGGCCGCTCAAGTCAACAGCAGCAACCGTCAGCGATTCGTCCATCGGCATGACAAAATAGCCGGCGCGCAAAATTCCGCGTTTGTTTCCCAATGCTTTCAGAACGGCCTCACCGATCGTAATGCCCACGTCCTCGACGGTGTGGTGCTGGTCTACATCCAGATCACCGCGCGCGACGATGTCCAGGTCGAACGCGCCGTGACGCGCTGCCAGCTCCAACATGTGGTCGAAGAAACGAATTCCTGTTGAGATGCGCGCTTTTCCGTGCCCGTCGAGATTCACCTTCACGCGGATGTCGGTCTCGTTTGTCTTCCGATGAACGCTCGCAGTGCGAGGCATCCTCAGCTAGCCTCTTGTCTGAAGAGTCCGACGGACTCTTTTCGAATTGTTTTCAACAGTAGCCGCATTTCGGATTCCGTGCCAATCGTGATGCGTACAAAACCGGGTCCGATGTCTTTGCTTCTCTCGCGCAACAAGATTCCCTGAGCGGCGAGTTTGGCGAAAAGCGCCGGACCCCGCGGACCAAAATCCGCCAGCAGAAAATTTCCTGCGGTCGGATATGTTTTTACCCCGAGCCTCTGCAACTCGTCGGCAAACCATCGGCGCACTTGTTTTGTTTGCGTTACATATTTCCGCATCGTCGCGCGATCGTTTACCGCGGCCTCCGCCGCCACCAGCGCTGCGATATTAACCGGAAAGGGAGGCATGGCCCTCCGCAGGTATGTCAGCGATTCTCTGCAGGCCATTACGGCACCCAGGCGCAACCCGGCCAGGCCTGCGGCTTTCGAAAATGTGCGGGTCACAAATAATTGTGGATGCTTGCGAATCAACGGGAGCACGGTAATTCCCGAAAACTCGGCATAGGCTTCGTCGATGACAACCGCGGTATCGGTTGCCGCGCGCAAGATTTTCTCAATGGCTTCGGGTTGCAGCAGCGTGCCGGTGGGATTATTAGGGTTCGCAATGAAAACCACGCGAGGTGTTTTGCGCATTGCCGAGATGAAATCGTCGAGCGGAAACTCCATTTCCACGCCGTAACGAACCGTTTCGATGTGCGCGCCGCTAATCTCCGCGTAGTAGCGATACATGGGGAATGTTGGTTCGCAGATGAGAATGCTGCTGTCGGGCTCTACAAAGGCATCGAAGAATACGCGCAGGGCGTCATCGCCGCCGTTGGCGAGCAATAGTTCTTCTTCCATAACACCAAAGTGCGCCGCAATCCGGTGGGTGGGCTTGGCGTACTCGGGATACATCGCCAACTGCTGGGGCCTAAGTGTTTTCAGCGCGCGCAAAACCGCTCGCCCGCACCCGGACGTATTTTCGTTGAAATCCAGGCGCACTTTATGCAGGCGACCCTCTGCGGGAGCTTCGTAAGTCTGGCGTCGCAGGATGGCGTTCCGCACTGGTAGGCGAGGTTTCATTGCCGCGCCTCCACTGCGTTGGCGTGCGCGAGCAAACCCTCTGCGCGGGCAAGTACTTGAACATCTTTTGCGAGGCGATGAAATCCGCCGCGGCTGATGGACTGCACGCTGATGCACTTCACGAAATCCGCGGCGCTGAGTCCGCCACGCGCGCGCGCCCATCCAGAGGTCGGCAGAACGTGGTTGCTGCCGCTCGCATAGTCTCCAAATGGTTGCACGGCCCAAGGGCCCACAAAAACCGTTCCAGCAGCGCGCACCTTCTTTATCAAGTCATTTGGATTGTGCGGCAAGCTCAAGTGTTCCGGTGCGAAACGATTTACGAACGCGCACGCCGCATCGATAGAGGGAGCCACCAGAATTGCGCCTGCTCGCGACATGGAGATGCGCGCGGGATTTGTGCTCGATAAAAGTTTCAGTTGCTCTGCCATTTCCTGTTGAACCCTGCGGGCAAGTTCCCGCGAAGTGGTGACCAAAAAGCATACTGCATCGGGAGCGTGCTCTGCTTGAGCCAGTAATTCGGCGGCAATCCATCGCGGATTTCCTGCGCTGGCCAGCACGATGGCCTCAGTGGGACCGGCGGGAAGATCAATAGCGCAATCACTGCTAACCAATTGCTTTGCCGCAGTCACGTATCGATTTCCGGGTCCGAAGATTTTATCCACGCGCATAATGCTTTTCGTTCCGTGTGCGAGCGCGGCAATTGCCTGAGCTCCGCCTATCTTCAAGATGCCCGTGACCCCAAGCATTTCAGCCGCTGCCAGTAAGTCCTCATTGGGCTTCGGGGAAGCGACGACGATACGTTCGACGCCTGCAACCAGCGCGGGAATGACGGTCATAAGCAACGTCGAAATAAGCGAGTAGCGTCCGCCCGGCACATAACAGCCGATGGATTCGATCGGGCGAACAAACTGTGAAATGCGGACTCCGGGTTCAACTTCGAGCGTCCATTTACGAGGCAGCTGTTTTTCCGCTACGCGACGGATGTTTTGCGCAGCGTGCTCCATGGCGCGTAATAAATCTTTATTTACCTTGCCAGCGGCTGTGCGTATCTCTCGCGGAGAAACCCACATCCCCTCACGCAAATTGAGCCCATCCAGTCTCTTCGTCCACTCCACCAGCGCCGCGTCGCCGCGTTTACGTACATCCGCGATAATTCGCGTCGCCACCCGCTGCGCTTGTGAATCGCACTGGCGTCGAACATCCAGAAGCCCGCGCTCCACATTTTTATTCAGCTTTACAATTTTCATCAGAGCACGATCTTGTTCAAAGGGTATTCAACGATCCCTTGGGCTTTCGCGGCTTTCAGCCTCGGCAGAATCTGCCGCACCACGGCTTCTTCAATGATGGTATTGACGGCCACCCACTGCGGATCGCTTAAAGTCGAGATAGTGGGATTCTTCAGCGCCGGAAGCACGCCCAGCACCGCGTCCAGATCCTCACGTCTGACATTCAGCATCAGTCCGACCTTCGTAGTGGCATCAATCGCGCCCTGCAACATCAGGATCAAGTTTTCCGCCTTCTCGCGTTTCCATTCGACGACGGCTGCTTCTTGATTCATGATGAAAACTGTCGCGGACTCCAGAACGGTATCGACGATCCTCAAACGATTGGCACGCAGTGACGATCCCGTCTCCGTTACTTCCACGATCGCATCGGCAAGTTGCGGAACCTTTACTTCGGTGGCTCCCCAGGAAAAATCCACACGCGCAGTCACGCCATGTTTCGCCAGATACTTCTTCGTAGTTTTTACAACTTCTGTAGCGATAATCTTTCCAGCTAGATCGGCAGGCTTTTGGATCGTCGAGTCTTCCGGCACCGCCAGAACCCAGCGAACGCGTGCGAGTCGCTGTTTGGCATACACCAACTCGGCTAATTCCTGAACCTGAGCTTCGGTTTCCACCACCCAATCGTGTCCTGTAATGCCTGCGTCGAGAGCACCGGTTTCCACATATCGCGCCATTTCCTGCGCGCGCACAAGCAGGCATTCGATTTCCGGATCGTCTATGGATGGTACATAACTTCGCGAACTGAGCCCGATTTTCCATCCGGCTTTCGCAAACAGATCGATGGTTGCGTCTTGAAGGCTGCCTTTTGGGATTCCAAGTTTGAGCCGGTTCATGATCGCGGGCTCCGGCCATAGACGTCATCAGGGATAAACGCGCGTTCGTCGATCACCGAGGCAGTGCCATCGCCCTCCAGTTTGCGGTAGAAACAACTCCGGTAGCCTTTGTGACATACCCCGGGTCCAATCGGCTGCACGCGAATGAGCAGCGTGTCCGCGTCGCAATCGATGCGCACCTCACGAACTTTCAGCAGGTGTCCGCTGGATTCACCCTTCTTCCATAATTTGTTGCGCGACCGGCTAAAGAACACTACTTCCCGCGTCGATTCCGTTGCGGCCAACGCTTCCGCGTTCATAAACCCTAGCATCAACACCTCGTTGGTAGCGTCGTCCTGGACAATAGCCGGAACCAGACCGTTAGATTTTTCGAATGCGATTTTCACCATGCCGCCTTTCTGAAACCGGTGCCGAAAATAAAAAACCCGCCGAGGCTTTGCATGCCGGCGGGCCGATAAGAGCTTTGTGCTTAGTTTAGCGAATCGCTATGCACACCCTATCAGACGCGGCATTTGGCCGTGATGGCGATGATGCCGATGCGTCTGGGTTGCGAGTGCGATGTTCATTGAGAAAAGCCACAATAAGGAAATTTGGCGCGCGTGTCAACCGGACTTTTTATCATTTGCGGCCAATGAAACGAGAAAGCGGTACAGTGAATCAAATACCCAGGGTACCCAGAAGCTGTATGGAGGATTTATGGAAGAGAAGATACGCAAGAACGAAAGCGACTGGAAGAAAGAGCTAACGCAAAATCAATTTTATGTCACCCGCCAGAAGGGAACCGAGCCGCCTTTTTCGGGAGAATACGCAGACACCAAAGATCCCGGCACATACAATTGCGTGTGTTGCGGACAGCCCCTATTCGCGTCCGATACGAAGTATCACTCAAATTCCGGTTGGCCCAGTTTTTATTCACCGGTCGACCAGAAAGCGGTGGAGACGGAAACTGATGGCAGTCACGGCATGTCCCGGACAGAAGTGAAATGCAGCCGATGCGAGGCGCATCTCGGGCATGTATTCGAGGACGGGCCGAAACCAACAGGCCTTCGTTATTGCATAAACTCTGCGGCGTTGAAGCTTGACGCCAAATAAAAAAGAGCCGTGAACACCGCGGCTCTAATCTTTTCGATCGTGACATAGGCAGCTAGCTCATACAGTTACAAATTTACGCGGAGCAGCCCACGCAAGACACCATTTCAGCAACCGGGTCGCGCTCCCAGACGCCGAGCAGCAGCACCTTGGTGCCTGTGGGATATTTGAAAATATAAAATATGCTTTCGGATCCCTCAATCTCAAAGAATCCTGGCCGACGCGGGTCCGGCCGCGACGGGGCGTCTTGATTAAGTAATATACGCAATTCGGCGATCTGCTCCCGGGAATGATGGCGCAGGTCTTCCACAAGGGGCGGTCGTTTTGTTATGGTGATCATATGTTTGTCCGCCAATTCAGCTTACAGTTGCCACTCACTTATAAGACGTAAAAAGTCCGGGAATGTTTCATGAGCCACAACATTCTGGAGATTATTTCTGACGCGGTAACAACCCGGGTTCCGGGACTAAATTGACAGAACTCGCTCGTTTTTAGTTAGATGCAGCGAAATCGTGCGGAGATAGATTACGTTAAGTCCAATTCACTACATTGAACGTAATAAATAGCGCGTTACTATCATTAGTGGTACTTGCGCGGGCAGGGTTTCCCTCCTATAGTGCGCCCAATCAACGCTCCAAGACAGGATCCAACGGTGACAAAAAGCACAGCCAAAAGTAGCGCTAAACAAGAAAAGGCCAACTTCGCCAGGGATCGTCGCCGAAAACATCATCACTGGCTGGTAACGGTTTTCTATGCCGACGGTGAGAAGTTTGGCCGCGTGTACACCGACAAGGAAAAAGCGACGCGTTTTGCCGACCGCCAAAAGCGTTCGCCTGTGGTGAAGTCGGCGCGCATAACGCAAGTATCGTAAGCCATCAAGCCGTGGCCTGGCGGATCTTACCGCAATGTAAATACTCCGATAGTGCTAGGCTTGCCGGGAAACGACCCAGCCGTAGCGAAAATGGAAGCTAGGATAACGGGAACACTTGTGAGCGCTTGGCTGGCCGTGTTATATAAAGAAGAGTACTTGAGCGGCCTTAGTATAGTGGTAGTACGGAACCTTGCCAAGGTTCAGGTGTCGGTTCGATTCCGATAGGCCGCTCCATAAATCCAAAAAGTTTTTACAAACAGATTTGTGAGCGTCGGAACGCGACAGAATACCCCTCGCTCTTCTTGTTCTGAACCCAATTCAACAGTTTCTAGGCGTCAGAATTCGTACCTTAGCGCGAACTGCATTACGCGCGGTTGCGTCAACAGGCCGGTGTACGCGCCAAAGCTCGACGGCGACTGCGTCAGCGACGTTAGCAGCGACGCACCCACGCCCTGCGCATTAAACCGCGTCAGGTTTGGTACGTTAAACACTTCCCACCGGAATTGAATCGAATGGCCTTCCCATGGCAATTGCCATCTCTTTCCCAGGCTCATATCCCAACTCGCGAAACCATCGCCGCGCAACACGTTCCGTGTACCTACCTGTCCTGGCAGTGGCAACGTGAACTCCGTTTGAGCTAATGCCGGATCTGCAAACACGCTCACGCTTCCGTTTCTCTTGAATACCCCAGTCCTTGGCCTCGCCGTCATCTCCGCGATGGCTGTCAGGAACCAGTTCGTCGGCCAGCGCTGCCCGCCGTCCACGCTGAATGGAAATCCGCTGGTCCAGCGTGCAAGTCCGGTGAGCTGCCACCCGCCGAGAACCGCGTCCAGCGCTCCTCCCGCGTCGTGCCCGAAGGCTCGGCCTTTGCCGAACGGCAGGTCGATGATCCAGTTCGCGTTCACTTGCTGAGTAACGTCAAAATCGGATACCGCCCGCGCCAGATTTGGCGAGAAATCATTTGCCAGCCGGCTTCCCACCAGGCCGATATTCTGGTAGCCGTACACGGAAAAGCCCACGCGCGCCGCCGCCGAAGTGATGTCAATCGACTTCGAGTACGTGTAGTTAACGTCGAATTGCACTCCTTGCCTGAACTGCTTGCGAACGCTCGCTTGCAGCGCGTGATAGCTGGAATTCCCAATCGAGCTCCACCCGTACGTGGAAATCGCCTGGTTATTTAAGAACTGCCCGGAACCATTCCCGAGGAGTCCCGGCGGCCCATTGAAAAAATACGGCTTGGCGGAGCCGCTATTGTCCCCCAACCCCCCATACAGATCGATATCTGCGATTCCAACGATCTCATCGCCGATCACCGACAGCGCCGGGTTGTAATACAGATCGAATACCGATTGCAGCAAGCCATCCGTCGTGTTGGTGGTCGTGGGATTGAATCCTGTAAAGAGATCCTGATACTGGGTTGCGCCAGGCCGCAAAGCGGGCAACATATCCACCCAATATTGTGCCGTCGGTCCCACCATCGAGGCAGTGATGCTGGAAATCTGCGCCGGCGTGATCACCGCTTGATAAAAATTATTGCCCGTCGGCTGGTTAGCCAGTGCAAACGTCCTGGCCATGCTGGAGAGCGCCGATGCCGCCGCGTAGTAGTCGACGCCGCTCTTTGGATCCACGATATCCAGGGGCTGATTCAGATCCCTCTGAGTAAGCAGATTGCGGCCGAAGCGGCCCACGTACGAAAGTTGAATCGAAAATCGTTTCGGCAATTCCCGCCCGATGGAGAAATCAACGGTGTAGGCATGCGGTGTCTTCAACGTGTCGTCATTCCCCCAAAGGTTCGCCTGGGCAGCTTTGTTAGGCATTTGCGGAAAGCCGGACGTCGGCGGATCCTGCAGGAACTGCACACCGTTTATATTATTCTTGGGAATATCGTTGATGCCGGTGATCCGCGGCAAATCCTCCGCGCCGGTCACGCCAAACGTGCAGCAGGTGTTTTGAATCGAGGTAGTCAATCCCGCCGCGCCGACCTGGTCGAACGTATTCAGCAACGCAAATCCTGCCCGGTCGTAAACGCGCGCAAATCCTGCGCGAATTACAGTCTTGTCGTTACTGCCGAATATCCTGTTCAATAGTCCGCTGTCGGGACGCGGCGAATATGCAATGGAAATCCGCGGAGAAAAATCTGTCTTCTTGAAATTGTAGAAGCCCGGCCCATGGTTGACTGGACCTCCGAGTTGAAATTCAATTGGCGGCTCCCCTCCGTAACCGATTCCTTTCTTCATGTTCGCTACGTTCTTCGCGAATTGTGTTCCCAAGCCAAACGTCGGCGCCGTCTGCAAGCCATTCGTCTCCCATGGGGGAGGGAAAAGCGACCAACGCAACCCGTACGTGAAGGTGAAGTTCGGTTTTATGCGCCACGTGTCTTGCCCATAAAATTCATACCAGTCCAGTCCGTAGTTCCTCTTCACCGGCTCTCCCTGCGCCAGTACAGTTCCGTTGCGGTCGAGATTGTAGTTCGCCACTACATCCGAAATCATCCCGTACAACGCCAGAAGCGGGCGATCGTACTGCGTCGCGCTCAGTGGCTCCGGTGCCGTACCGTCGGTACCCAGCAGTGGATGAGCGGCCGCGTTCATCGGGTCGAGCGTGCTCGTAGTTCCCGCAAATCCGATAGGGGAAGTCCAATTGGTGGTTCCTATCCCGAGATGCGACGAGTGTAGAAATGTTGTTCGCGGGTCCCGCGCGATTCCGATCGACGCTCCGAACTGAAAGGTATGGCTCTTTTTGCTCCAGGAAACATCATCCAGCAGATTGTGGATACCCACTTGAAAATTGTGACTGTACGCAATTCCCTGATCCAGTCCGAGGAACGTGTTCCACTGCTGGTTCGTATTCCCCACAACTCCGTAGCTCTGCCTCGTGTATCCCCAGCGGAAAGAGTTGGTCAGCGTATTTGTCAGCACCGCCGTGTAGCCCAGTGCGAATCCTTTGCTATGATCCACTGTCGTTGTCTCCGGCGCATCACCCGGCAGGAATGGTGCTCCCGGATTTCGCAAGTTCTGCAGCGCACCGCGCCAGAAAATCGTGTGTTTCCCGTCGGAGGTAACCCGGTAATCCACGCGGCTGATGAACACATCGTTATCCAGTTTTGTCGGCGCGCGGAAAACGAACCCTGCGTAATTCAATCCATCGCCCGCAGATAGATCATTGGTTGCGGTCTTCCCGGTGCAAAAAGTTTTATCGAGATAACCGGTGTGATTCGTTAAATCCAGCATTGCGGGATCGATTCCAATGCCACGCGGGTCCAGGTTCGTCAGGTCCGCGGGAGTGAACGTGACCAGGTTCCCGCCCGTGTCGAGATACCGGAAGATCCCTTGGCACATTTGCGGGGTGGGAATAACCCTCTCTGCACGCTGCTGTTCCCGTTCACGCGTTCCTTCATAATTCGCGAAGAAAAACAGCCGGTCTTTACGAAACGGTCCTCCCACCGACGCCCCGAAAATATTTCGGTTGAGCTGCAAGGGTTTGTTCGGCGCACCGATGTTCAACTCCGACTGCTTGACCAGGTAATCATTCGCGCTGGTGATCGTGTTCCGCAGATTTTCGTACGCCGAGCCGTGAAAATTATTTGTCCCGCCCTTGGTCACCAGCGCCACCTGCGCTCCCGATCCCTGGCCCTGATCCGCGCCATAATTCGTCGTGGTCACTCGGAATTCCTGCACGGAATCCTGCGTCACTGGCAATACCGACGTGAAGGCATAGCCATTCGACTGGTCATTCACGTCCACTCCGTCCAGCGTCACGTTACTCTGATCGCTCCGCGCGCCATTCACCGAACCGTTACGCGTGTCCTGATCCTTGTCCCCAATGCGATTCCCGGTGTACGCCACCCCAGCCTGCAGGCTCAGAAGGTCTGGAACGTTTCGTCCTTCCAGTGGAATCTCGCGCACTTGTTTTTCATCGAATGAGTTGCCGATGGAAGCATCCACCAGGTCCAGCGCCGGCTCCTCCGTCGTGACGCGCACCACTTCACTCGCGCTTCCAACTTTAAGCTCCGCGTTCACCGTCGCCGGAGTATTTACCAGTAGCACCAGTCCCGCGCGTTCGTAGCTCTGAAATCCCGCCGCCGTCACGCCCAGCGTGTACGTCCCGGGTGGCAAAAACGAAAATTGGTACGCGCCGTCTTCCGCCGTAGTGAGCTTGCGCTCAATTTTAGATTCCGTATTTGTCAGCGTAACCGTCGCGCCGCTCACCGCGCCTGCGGAAGCATCGCTCACTACTCCGCGCAGCGAGGTCGTCGCCTGTCCCCACAGCGAGCCAGCGCAAACCAGCAAAACAACAAGAAACATCGGCGCTACCCGAAACAATACTTTCTCGTTTCTGGTGCTGCCTTCGGAATAAATGGAATGGGCAAGATACAAGCTGGTTCTCATCGCTTGCTCTCCTGTGCGCCGGTTAAACCGGCGAGGTGTAGTGA
>JRHI01000320.1_pt1 | contig 54645 bp, 43 predicted proteins | sample 215371 | NCBI WGS metagenome assembly JRHI01 (sample SAMN02929681, study PRJNA255918) | sediment metagenome | biome: cave system; feature: Ice Cave; material: Sediment; isolation source: sediment from deep within a dark volcanic ice cave with no known source of... ...
CGCAGGGATAGAGCACCGTGCTGCCGTGCACCGCGCGCATCATCGCCAGATCCTCGAGCGCCATCTGGGATGGGCCATCCTCGCCGATCGATACGCCGGCGTGCGAGCCCGAGAGCCGGATGTTCGCCTGGGAGATCGCGGCCATCCGGATGAAATCGAACGCCCGGGAGAAGAACGCGGCGAAGGTGGATGCGAACGGTACCAGGCCCACGACCTGCATCCCGACCGCGCCGGCCACCAGCATCTGCTCGGCGATGAACATCTCGAAGAACCGCTCGGGGTAGGGCTTCTTGAAGTCCTCGGCGTGCGTGGAGTTGCTCACCTCGGCATCGAGGACCACGACGTCGCCGCGCGCGGCGCCGAGCGCGGCGAGCGCCTCCCCGTAGGCCTTGCGGGTCGCGAGCGGCTCGGTGTAGTGCTGCCATTTCGGCGCGGCCACCGGCGGGAAGGACGGCGCCCACCGATCGGGCTTGCGGGTCGGGAAGGTGCGCGACGGGACGTCGCCGATCTCCGAGAGCGCCTGCGCGGTCTGTGCCGGGTCGAGCGTCTTCCCGTGCCAGCCGTCCTGATCCTCGATGAACGAGACCCCGCGGCCCTTGCGCGTCTTCGCGATGATCACGGTCGGCCGATCGGCGGTGCGGGCGCGCCCGAGCGCGTCGTCGATCGCCGCACGGTCGTGGCCATCGATGACGATCGGCTCGCACCCGAACGCGCTCACCCGCTTCGCGTAGGCGTCGAGATCCCACTGGAGCTCGGTCGGCCCGCGCTGGCCGAGCCGGTTCACGTCGAAGATCGCCGTGAAATTGCCGAGGCCCTCGTGACCGGCGCGATCCAGGCCCTCCCAGATCGATCCTTCAGCCAGCTCGCTGTCCCCGGTCAGGGTCCAGACGTGATACGGCGCGTCGAGCGGCCGCTTTCCCGCGAGCGCCACCCCGACGGCGATCGGCAGGCCCTGACCGAGCGATCCGGTGGCGACATCGACCCACGGAAGGAGCGGCGTCGGGTGACCCTGGAGCCGGCTATCGAGCTTTCGGAAGGTGAGCAGCTCGGCGTCGTCGATCGCGCCGGCGGCGCGGAACACCGAGTAGATGAGCGGAGAGGCGTGCCCCTTGCTGAAGATGAGATGGTCGTTCGCCGGGTCGTCCGGACGGGTCCAGTCGTACCGGAGGTGACCGGCGAGGAGCACCGCGAGGAGGTCGGCGGCCGAGAGCGACGAGCTCGGATGGCCCGATCCGGCGGCGCTCGACGAGCGGATGGAATCGGCCCGCAGCTGCCGGGCCAGGTCGGCGTAGAGGTCGCCCGTGGTGCCCGCCTGGGTCGTGGTGGCCATCCGCCTGAGCGTACCTCGTCGGCCAGGCGCACTCGACTATCGTCACCTCAACAGGACGTCGGCAGAAGAGGGGCGAATATGGACATCGGCATCCACGGCCTTGGGCGAATGGGCGGCAATATGGCCACCCGCCTGGCGCAGGGCGGCCACCGGGTCGTCGCGTCGAACCGGAGCAAGGGACCGGTCGACGAGGCGGTCACCCACGGCGCCGTCGCCGCCTACACGATCGAGGAGCTCGTGGCGAAGCTCCCGGCTCCACGGGTGCTCTGGGCGATGGTGCCGGCCGGAGCCGTGACCGATGAGACGCTCGAAGAGTTCGCGCGCCATGCCTCGAAGGGCGATGTGTTCGTCGACGGCGGCAACTCGAATTTCCGCGACTCGATGCGGCGCGCCGAGCGATACGCCGCGCAGGGCTTCCACTATCTCGACGTCGGTGTCTCCGGCGGCATCTGGGGTCTCCAGATCGGCTACTGCATGATGGTCGGCGGCACGGCCGAGGCCGTCGCGATCGTGAAGCCGCTCCTCGACACCCTCGCCCCGCCGAACGGCTGGGCCCATTTCGGGAAGAGCGGCGCCGGGCACTTCACCAAGATGGTCCATAACGGCATCGAGTACGGGATGATGCAGGCCTACGGCGAGGGCTTCGAGCTGCTCCATGCGAGCGAATTCGACCTCGATCTCCGCACCGTGGCGCAGGTCTGGAACCAGGGGAGCGTGGTGCGTTCGTGGCTCCTTGAGCTCGCCGAGCGGGCCTTCGAGGCCGAGGGCACCGACCTCGCGCGGATCAAGGGGTACGTCGCCGACTCCGGCGAGGGCCGTTGGACGATCCATGAGGCGATCGACCTCGGCGTGCCGATGACCGCGCTCGCCCACTCGCTCTTCGCTCGCTTCACCTCCCGCCAGGACGACAGCTACGCGATGAAGGTCGCGGCCGCGCTCCGCAATCAGTTCGGCGGCCACGAGGTGAAGGCGGAATAGCCATGCCGACGACGAGCACCGCTCCCAACCCGCTCCGGGCGGGACCCCGCCTGTCGCGGACCCCCGCGCCGGCGGTGCTCGTCATCTTCGGCGGATCGGGCGATCTCGCCGCGCGCAAGCTGCTTCCCGCGCTGTACAACCTCGCGCTGCAGCGCGTTCTCCCCGCGGCATTCGCGGTCGTGGGCGCCGCGCGCGCGCCGCTCACCGATGAGGCCTTCCGGGCGCAGCTGCATCAGGACATCACCACCTTCAGCCGCACGCTCCCGATCAACGAGGAGGTCTGGGAGAGCTTCGCCGAGCACGTCCACTACGTCTCGACGAAGGACGACGCCGGGTACGAGGCCTTGCGGGAGACCCTCGAGCGGCTCGATCGCGATCTCGGCACGCACGGGAACCGGCTCTTCTACCTCGCGACGCCCCCCGCGGCATACGAGGGCATCATCGGCTCGATCAAAGCACACCGGCTCGCGGCCGCGGGCGGGTCGGCCCGCATCGTGATCGAGAAGCCGTTCGGCCACGATCTCGCCAGCGCGATCGCGCTGAGCGGGGCGCTCCACGAGGTCTTCCGCGAGGACGACATCTTCCGGATCGACCATTACCTCGGTAAGGAGACGGTCCAGAACATCCTCGTGCTGCGCTTCGCCAACAGCATCTTCGAGCCGGTCTGGAGCCGGCTGTATGTCGACCACATCCAGATCACGGTGGCCGAGTCGATCGGCGTCGAGGAGCGGGGTGAGTACTACGAGCACTCGGGCGCGCTTCGCGACATCGTCCAGAACCATCTGCTGCAGCTCTTGGCGCTGGTCGCGATGGAGCCTCCCGCCGCGTTCGACGCGAACGCCGTCCGGGACGAGAAGGTCAAGGTCCTCCGCGCGCTCCGGCCGCTCGGAGATCAGCTCTCCGACAACGTCGTCCGTGGCCAGTACGGGAAGGGCTACATCGAAGGCACCGCGGTCGGCGAGTACCGGGGTGAGGACCACGTCGGCGCGGGCTCGGAGACCGAGACGTACGTGGCGATCAAGTGTTTCGTCGACAACTGGCGCTGGGAGGGCACCCCCTTCTACCTCCGGACCGGCAAGCGTCTTCCCAAGCGTGCGACCGAGATCGCGATCCAGTTCCGGGTGGCGCCCCACCAGCTGTTCAGCCGTGAGGCGAGCGCCGGACTCGAGCCGAATGCGCTCGTGCTCCGGATCCAGCCCGATGAGGGCATCTCGCTCAAATTCGGGGCGAAGGTGCCGGTGCAGGGCATTCGGATCCGGAGCGTGAACATGGATTTCGTGCATGGCGCGTCCTTCATGGTCGATGCCCCGGACGCCTACGAGACGCTCATCACCGACGCGCTCCGCGGCGACCCCACGCTGTTCACCCGGCAGGACGAGGTCGAGCAGGCCTGGCGGTTCGTGGATCCGATCGCCGCGGGCTGGGCGAGCTCCGGCGCCGATCTGCCGGTCTACGCGAGCGGGACCTGGGGGCCGACCGAGGCGGACCTGCTCATCGGGCGGGACGGGCGCGCCTGGCGGAAGCCGTAAGGGCCGGGGTGATCGCGCCGGTCGACGAGCGGTTCTGGGGCACGCCGGCCAGCGGGATCGGCGGCATCGAGCACGACCTTGCCCGGCTGCGAAGATCACGGAGCGCGCACTCCCGCGACCAGGGCGTCCCCGTCGCGCGCGCGTCGGTGCTGAACCTCGTCGTGTTCGCCACGCGGGAGGCCCACGCCCGCCGTGCCGCACGGACCATCGCCGACCTCGCGATCCGCCATCCGTCGCGCGCGGTCGTCATCCTCGCGGACCGGGAGCGCACCGCGGGCACCGGTGAGCTCAGCCTGTATTGTCGGCTCGCCGGGCCGGGCGCGGCACAGCAGGTGTCCTACGAGCAGATCCTCATCCGCGCGCGTGGCGACGCCGATGCGCGGCTTGCGAGCGCGGTCATCCCGCTCCTCCTCCCCGATCTTCCGGTGTTCCTCTGGTGGACCGGCACACCGCCGCTGGAATCGGCCCATTTCGAAGCGCTCCTCACGCTTGCCGACCGGCTCATCGTGGATTCGGCGGACTTCGCGCGACCGGACCGCACCCTCCCGGCGGTCGCCGCCATCGCGCGCCGCGGCCGCGGCCGGTACGGGGTCACTGACTTCAACTGGACGCGCCTCACCGCCTGGCGTGACCTCGTCGCGCAGTTCTTCGACGTGCCGGCCTGGCGCCCGTTCCTTGACGGCGTGACCGGTGTCCGGGTCGGCTTCGCCGTCGATGCCGATGGACGTGAGATCCATCCGTCCCAGGCACTGCTCTTCATCGGCTGGCTGGCGTCCCGGATCGGCTGGCGGGCGGTGGAGCGGCTCGCGCCTTCGGAAGCCGGCGGCCTGCTGTTCGCGATGGCCCGGGACGACGACCGACTGGTGCGGATGCGCGTGCGCCCGCGCTTCGAGCCGGGCATGGAAGAGGGTGACCTCTCGGGGCTGCGCATCCAGGCCACGGTCGACGGGCGGACCGCCGAGTTCGTCATCAAGCGCATCGGCCAGACGCATGCCGGCACGAGCGTCGTCATCGACGGTGCCACGGTGGTCTCGCGGGTGGTGGCGCTCCGCCGGCCCCAGGTGAGCGATCTTTTGGGCGAGGAGCTCACCATCGCCCGAAGTGACGCCATCTACGAGGACGCCCTGGCGGCCCTGGTGGCGCTCGCCTGACCGCCACGGCACCGTTGTTGCGGGCATCGCAGGTATGACGATGGATCGCACCGAGGTCATCGGCGGAGGCCGTCTGGTCGCCGACCGCTACCAGCTCATCGTCCGGATCGACTCGGGCGGGACGGCCGAGGTCTGGCGCGCGCGTGACATCCGCCTCGGGCGCGATGTCGCGGTGAAGGTCCTCGGTGCCCAGGCCGACCGCGCGTTCCGTGAGCGGTTCACCGACGAGGCCAAGCGGGCCGCCGCGGTCACCCACCCGAACGTCGTCACCGTCTACGACGAGGGCCAGGACGGGACCGACGCGTTCATCGTCATGGAGTACGTCCCGGGGAAGACGCTGCGCGACATCGTCGCCGCGAGCGGCGCGCTCCCGCCGGCCGAGGTGGCCCGGCTGGTGAGCCAGGTCGCGGCGGCGCTCGACGCGACGCATCGCGCCGGGATGGTGCACTGCGACGTGAAGCCGGCGAACGTCATCGTCACCGACGACGGCGTCGCGAAGCTCACCGACTTCGGGATCGCGCGCGCGGCCCGTGGCGCCGAGGAGCGTGAGCTTGTCGGCACGGCCCGCTACGTCGCCCCGGAGCGGATCGAGGGCCGCCCCCCGACGGTGCGGAGCGACGTGTACAGCCTCGCGCTCGTCGCCTTCGAGCTCCTCGCCGGACGTCCGGCCTACGCCGGGGTCGAGACCGATGACCTGCTCCGCGACCGGCTCACCGGTGACGCGCCGTCGCTTGCCGCGGCACGGACCGATTTACCGCCCCGGATCGCACCGGTCGTCTCCCGTGGGCTCGCGCGCGAGCCGCTCGACCGCCATCCGAGCGCGGGCGCGTTCGCCGCGGCGCTCACCGACGCCTCGCGGGGCGGCGTCGCCGACCGCATCCGGCCCCTCGCGCGCCGGGGCGGGATGGCCGGCCGGGGGCTCTTCGCCGGCGGCCGCCGCATCACGCTTCCCCGGCTCGACAGCCTCCTGGCGCTCGGCCTGGTGCTCCTCCTTCTCACCGCGGTCGCGCTGTTCTTCGCGCGCTTCCCCGCGTCCACCGCGAATGTCGCCACGCCGACCGCGACCACGACCCCGTCGGCGGTCGCCGGCACCGGTACGCCGCGGGTGATCGGGCTCAAGCTCGACCAGGCGATCCGCGCGCTGGGGGCGGCGGGCTACGCCGTGACCTGGAACTTCGATGCCACGCTGGCCGGGCCGACCTGCACGGTCCAGCGGCAGGATCCGGCCCCCGGTGCCCCGATCGCCCGGGCCGGACGCGTGACGGTCACCTACGTCCCGGGCAAGGACTGCGTCAAAGAGAGTGACTGATCCGGCCGTCGCCCGCAGCGACACCGGCCGCGTGCGCGAGGGCAACGAGGATCGCTGGCTCGCGCGGCGCTACGCCGGGACCGTTCTCCTCGCCGTCGCGGACGGCGTCGGCGGCTCCTCCGGCGGCGAGATCGCGAGCGGCGTCGCCGTGGAAACGCTCGCCGCGGCGTTCGCCGCTCCCCGCCAACGCGAAAGCGCGCGCACCGCGCTCGCGGCCGCGGTCCAGCGCGCGAACGAGGAGGTCCTGCGCCGGACCGCCGACCTCGGCCACCCGCAGGCCGCCTCCACGCTCGTCGCCGCGGCGATCCGTGGGCGCGACGTGTGCGTCGCCAACGTCGGCGACAGCCGGGCGTACCTCATCCACCGCGGCATCCCGCGCCAGATCACGACCGATCATGCCGGAGGCCCGGCGAGCTCGATCACCCGTTTCCTCGGCGATGCCCGCGGCGTGCAGCCGGATATCTTCGTCGAGACCCTCCAGTCCGGTGACCGGCTGGTCCTCTGCTCCGACGGCCTCACCCGCAACGTGTCCGATGCCGAGATCGCCGCGCACGCGTCGGCCACCGATCCGGGACGCGCCGCGGACGATCTCGTGGCGATGGCGAATGCGCGCGGCGGCCAGGACAACGTCACCGTCGTCATCTACCCGGCGGGGGGTCGGGGGCCGGCGCGGGCCAACATCGGGACCGCGATCCTGGTGGGACTGCTCCTCGTCGGGGTCGCCGGCGCGCTGGCCGCGGCGATCATCGGGACGTCGCCCGGCATCCTTCCCGGCCCCGGGCCCGCGCCGCCCGCCGGCTCCAGCGGAGCGTCAGTCAGCCCGGTGCCGACCCCCGCGCCGAGCGCGCCCTAGTCCGTCGCGCGCCGCCGCGAGCGCGCGGCCCGGCGATCGCGCCACGATGAAGACCGCCACGGCACCGGCACCGGCGAGCACCGCGCCTCCGAGCCGGGCGGCGATGCCGACGAGCGGGATGTCGCTCGGCGCGCCGAGCGGGCACACGAATGACGGATAGAACTGGCAGTCGTACTGCCAGGTCGGAAGCACGAAGAACATCGCGGCCTGCTGCGCCGCCACCGGCTGGCCGGACAGGAACGGGTAGAAGAAGACGAAGGCGGCCGCGGCGAGCCCGAGATATCCGGTGACCAGACGCGAGCGGCCGCTCTCCCAGAGCATCACCAGAGCGACGGAGAGCGCGAGGAGGTAGAACGGGAGCGCGGTGTAGAAGTGATAGAAGAACAGCACGCGGCTGATCGGGATCCAGGCCACGTACTGCACCAGGAGCGCGAACACCGCGAACCCCAGTGCCGCCGACCGCGCACGGATCGCGGCGACCGCGCACCAGGCCGTCGCGGCCAGCGCGCCCCAGAACAGGACGATGTTCCCGGCGTCATAGATGTAGGCGTTGTTCGAGCCCTCGGACTGGGCGTAGTACCAGTACACCGGCTTCAAGACGACCGGCCAGCTCCACCACGGGGACGCCGCCGGATGCGGCGAGGTAAGGCCGGAGTGGTACCAGTACATCTGCTTCGTGAGCTCCACCAGGTCCCAGCCGTACGGCGTCGTCGGTCCGCCGAACCAACGGAGGTAGCTCGCCCAGTAGACCGCGAGCGGGATGACCGCGAACGACACGAACAGGAGGACCGCGTTCCGCCCCCGACCGGCGAGGAGATCCAGCGGCCCACCCGATCCGGGACGGCCCTTCACATACGCGTACCCGGTCGCCGCCAGCGCGGCGACGAGCACACCGGCGAGCGTATAGAACGCGGCCCACTTCGACGCCGCGCCCAGCCCGAGGAGCACGCCGGCGATGAGCAGATCCGCGGTCCGGGAGAGCCGCGGCCGGTGCGCGGCGACGATGAAGTACCAGCCGGCGACGATGAAGAGCGCCACGTAGCTATCGTTCATCCCGATCCGCGCCTGCGCGAACATCGAGCCGTCGATCACGACCACGATCCCGACGACGATCGGGAGGATCCGTGAGGCGAACAGCCGCCGCGCGAGGAGCACCAGCACGAACGCGAGCAGCGCCGCGGCGACGACGCCGGGAAGCCGCCAGGCGAGGGCGTGACGGCCGGTGTCGATGCGCACCGTCGGGCCCGAGCCGCCGGTCACGACGACCGAGTCGGCGGTCCCATCGACGCCCAGGAACCGGCGATCCCCCACCCCGATCGAGGCGAACGGCGAGAGGCCGTGTGGGTCGATCACCACAACGCGTCCGTCGGCGACGGCGTAGACGGCGTCGGTCCGCGGGACCGTCGCGAGCGCGGTCGCGCCCGCGGTGAACGCTCCGGTCCGGGCGTTCCCCAGCGGCGCCTGGTCCCGATGTCCGTCCTCGATATCGATGAGGTCGAGGATCGGCTCGCCGGCTCGCGCCAGCACGAGCGCATGCGGGCCCTGGGCATACGCGACGGCGCGCTCGATCCCCACCGACGGGTAGGACTTGGATTCCACGCCGGTCGCGAGATTGATGACATGCACGGCCCCCGCGGGATCGACCAGGTACAGCTCCGAGCCGTCGGTCCTCGCGGTGAGCGCGACGCTCGGCGGCAGCGCGGGGATCGCCGGCGCCGATCCGTCGAACGAGGCGAGCACGACGGTCGCCGTCGCGGTCCCGACCACCACCCGCCCGCCGACCTGGGCGAACGCCGTCACCGGACCGCCGGCCGGCAGCGTGATCGAACGGACGGAGCCCGCCGCGTCGATGGGGATGATGAACACCTCGTCGTCGGTGGCACCGAAGATCGTGCGTCCATCCAGCGCGAGCGCGCGGGCCGCGAGCGGCCGTCGCGCGAGGAGCACCGGCCGCCCGCCGCGCGGCGCGGTGAGGATCGAGCCGTCCGCTCGGCCGTAGACGCGCAGGCCATCGTTCCCCACGGCGAAGGCGGTGAGGTCAGCGGGAGCGCCCGCCTCGTCGCCGGAGATCCGGTCCGCGCCGAACGCGAGGATCCCAAGGGCCATGAGCTCCTTCGCCAGATGCGGATGGGTCCACTCGTACGGCTCGCGCTGGGCGAGCAGCTCCATCGCCGTGCGTGCGTGGTACACCTCGTCGAAGTACATGTCCCGCGGCTGATCGAGCCGGTAGCCGCGGGTCGCGAGCACGGCGAGCGCCACCGCCAGGGCGACGAGCAGATCGCGCCGTTCCGCCGGGTGGCCGGGCCCGAGCGCCGCGGGCAGCGACCAGCGCCGCCGCGCCTCGGCCCCACCCTCCAGCGGCGGTCGCGGCGCTCCGGTCGGAACGGTCCGGTCCTCATCGGCCGGCGCGAACGTGGGCACGAGCCGCGCCTCGCCGCGGACCAGCCGCCAGCAGAGGAGCGCGGCGGCGCCGAGCATGACCACGGCGATCGCGTTCTGGCCAAGACGGGAGAACGCCGTCGCCTCGACCCACGCCGGGGCGACCAGATCGTTCTGGGGATACCGCGTGAACGCGAAATAGAGGGTCACGAAGAATCCACCGGCGAGCACCGTGTACGGGACGATGATCCGCCGCCGCAGGACCGCGAACGGCAGGAGCAGGACGAGCGCCGGGAAGAGGTAACGCTCGTGCGCGCGGGTCGGCAGGAAATAGAACGCCAGCGCCGCGGCCGCACCGGAAGCCAACAGCGCGGCGGTATCGCGTCGCCACCAGAGCGGGACCACCGACGCGAGCAGGCCGGCCACGAGGAGCAGTCCTCCGATGACGACGTAGGCATCGTCGGGCTTCCAGAAGTCCCCGACGATGGCCCAGATGTTGAACGCGTACAGCGAGGTGTACGGATAGGTCGCCGAGGCGCTCCGGATGAGGGCCACGAACGCACCGACCCCGAGCCCGAACGGCAGCGCGAGGGCGACGCCGGTCACCGCGGCGGCGGCGGCGGCGCGCACACCGGGGCGCCAATCGCGATCGCGGATGTAGGCCACGCTGGCCGCGGCGAGGACCACGCCGAGGGCCAGGGTGAACTGCGGCTTGATCAGCAGCGCCAGCCCGGCAAGGGCGCCGGCGATGACCCACCGCCGCGCCCCCGCCGCGAGGAGCGCGGCGAGGAACGGGAGCGTGCCGATGGCATCCACCTGTCCCCAGTACGGCCCGGCGAAGATCGGCGCCGGCTGCAGCGACCACAGGGCCGCGGCGAACACCGCCGCGCCGCGACCGGCATGGCGCCAGACGAGGCGCGCGAGGAGCACGGCGAGCGCGACATCCGCCGGGATGCTGATGGTCTTGACCGCGACCCGCAGGAGCTCGCCGTCGAACAGCGCTCCCAGCAGCCAGAGCACGTAGAGGAAGCCCGGCGGGTAGTCGCTGAAATAGCCCGGCTCGTAGAACCGGCCGGGCCCGATCGCCGCGAGGCGCTCGGCCCAGGCCATGAAGGTCCCGACGTCGGAGGGGAACCCGGGGGAGCGCGCGACGACGAGGCGCGCCACGACGCCCGCGACGACGACGAGCCCGACGGCCAGCCGGGCGCGCCGGTCGCGCTCCCCGTCCAGGATGCCGCTCATTGCCAGTACCCGTAGCGGATGATCGCGATCGTGGCGTAGATGTTCAGCGCGACGCCGAGGAGACCCGCGACGATGAAGAGCACCGACGGCCGCGCGCGCCAGGAACGGAGGGTGAGCGCGTCGCCGCCCACCGCCAGCGCGATGAGGAACGGCTGCGCGTCCAGGCTGAAGCGATAGCCGAACTGGGCGAATCCGACCGTCGCGTGAAGCACGTCGGGAACGAGCGCGAGGCCGGCGGCCGCCGCCACCGCGGCGACGGCCCGGTCACGGACCTGCCGCAGTCCGGCGAAGATGAACAGGAACGCCGGCGTGGTCAGGAACAGGCTCATCCCGACGAATCGGGGACGGAGGAACCAGGGCACGCCCGGGACGAGATCGGGCGGCTCCATGAAGATCGCGTACAGGTGCCGCGGCAGGTACTCGAGCGAGAACAGACCGTGATCGAAGAACGTGTCGCCGGCGGCGAGACGCACGTAACCCGAGTCGAACACGGTTCCCCAGCGCAGGAGGTCGTACCCGACGTAGATCGCGAGGAGCGGGAGGCCGGCGACGATGACCCGCAGGAGCACCGCTGGGTACGGGCGGCCGGAGCGCTGCGCGAGCAGGAGGGCCAGCGCCGGGGTCGCCGCGGCGACGGGAAGCCGGGCGAGCGCCGCCAGGCCGATCAGCGCGCCGAGAAGCCACGGCGTCCCACCCCGCGCGGCGACGAGGAACGCCGCCGAGGTGAACAGCATCGCGACCGAATGCGCCGCGAACCAGGCCCGGCCGTCGGCGCTCGAGAAGAGCAGCGTCGTGCCGAAGGCCGACACCGCGACGCCGCCCAGCGCGACCAGCCGGGGCGCGCCGTACGCGCGCAGCGCGAGGTACAGCACTCCGGCCGACGCGCCGCCACAGAGCTGGGCCACCGCCCCCTGGGCCGCGGCCGTCCCGAGGCCGAGGAAGGGGATCGCCAGGAGCGCCGGCAGCGGCGGATACGCGACACACCAGCGCCCGTCGCCGCAGGAGAGCAGCTCGTTCAGCCATACCGGATCCGCGTCCAGCCAGTAGCGACCGTGGAGCAGCGCCTCGGCGAGTCGCCCGTGATAGTCGTAGACCGTGAGGGTGCCCCAGCCGAAGCCGACGTATGCGGCAGCGCCGATGAGCCCGATGAGGATGGCGAGCGAGCGGTCGCTCGGCGCGAGGCGAGTCATGAGCGCAACGCTACCGGTACGCTCAACGCCTGTGGGTGCCCCGAGCGTACGACTGCCCGGACTGTCCCTGTTCTTTCCGGCCAAGGACGAAGCCGAGAACGTCGAGGCCGTCGTTCGCGACGCGCTGCGGATCCTGCCCGGCGTCGCCGATCGGTTCGACGTCACCGTCGTCGATGACGGCAGCACCGACGGTACCGGCCTCATCGCCGACCGGCTCGCCGCGGAGGATCCCCGGGTCCATGTGATCCACCACGGCACCAACCGTGGCTACGGCGGCGCGGTGCGGAGCGGCCTGCTCGCCGCGTCCGAGCCCTATGTCTTCTATACCGACGGGGACCAACAGTTCGACCTGGCCGATCTTCCCCGGCTCATCGCCCGAGCGGGCGATGCCGACGTGGTGGCCGGATACCGGCTGAAGCGGATGGATCCGCGGCGGCGCCTCGTCGTCGCCTGGGTGTACAACCGGCTCATCCGGATGCTGTTCGGTGTGGGTGTCCGTGACGTCGACTGCGCGTACAAGCTGTTCCGGCGCGAGGTGTTCACGCGGGTACCGCTCGCGCGCGTCCACAGCAACGGCGCGTTCTTCTCGCCGGAACTCCTCATCACCCTGCGCGCCGCCGGTGTCCGCATCGTCGAGGTCGGCGTCCCGCATTACCCCCGCACCAAGGGCACGCCAAAGGGCGCGCCGCCCAAGGTCATCCTCCGCGCGATCCGCGATCTCCTGCTCCTCCGCCTGTCGCTCTGGATCCGACCGGGCAGCTAGCCGCTTCCGCCCGGCGTCCACCCCCGCGCCACTACCGCTCGAGGCGCCAGATGTCGGCGTGGACCTCACGCCGGCGGATGAGACGCGCGCGGCCCCGATCGATGAGCGCGACCGCCGGGCGGACGTGGTGGTTGTAGTTCGAGGCCATCGCGACCGCGTACGCCCCGGCACCCGGGATCGCGAGGACCTCCCCGGGGAGCGGCGTCGGCAGGGCCACGTCCCGGATGAGCACATCGCCGCTCTCACAGTATTTCCCGGCGACCGCGACGTGCTCGGCCGGCGCCGTCGCCGCGCGTGCGGCGAGCGTGGCGGTGTAGGTCGCCCCGTAGAGCGCGGGCCGGATGTTGTCACCCATGCCACCGTCGACCGCGACGAACGTCCGCACGCCGCGGACGCGCTTGATCCCCACGACCCGATAAAGCGCGACCCCGGCGCGGCCCACGAGCGAACGGCCCGGCTCGAGATAGATCGTGGCCTTGGACAGACCGGCCGCCGCGCGGATCGGCGCGCTGATCGCGGCCGCGTAGCCGGCCAGATCCAGGACCGGATCGCCGTCGCGCAGCGCGATCCCCAAGCCGCCACCGACACCGATCTCGCGGATGCGCGTGCCCGCCGCGTTCGCCTCGGCCGCAAGCGCGGCGAGCGCGGCGCCAAGCTCGCGATACCGTGCGGCCTCGTGCAGCTGCGTCCCCAAATGGGCGTGGACGCCGACGAGACGCAGACCCCTGGTGGCGACGATCGCCCGGACCTGCGTCAGCGCGTCCCCACCCTCGATCGGCGCGCCGAACTTGCTGTCCAGCACGCCGGTCCGCAGGTGCGGGTGGGTGTCGGCGTCGATCCCGGGCGACACCCGGAGCCACACGTCGAGCGGACCGGTCCGTCGAGCCACCAGCCGCGCCAGGCGGTCGATCTCCTCGGCGCCGTCGATGACGATCCTGCCGACGCGCAGGCGGATGGCCGCTCGCAGCTCAGCGTCGGTCTTCGCGTTCCCGTGCAGCTGGATCCGCTCCGTCCGGAACCCCGCGCGCCGGGCGGCGAGCACCTCGCCCAGCGAGGCCGCGCTCGCGTCCGCGCCGGCCTTCGCCAGGACGGAGGCCACCCCGCGGAGGGCGCAGGCTTTCACCGCGTAGGAGACCCGGATCGGCCGATACGCACGAAATGCCGCGGCATAGGCGCGATAGGCGGCGCGGATGGTCTCCGCGTCGTACACGTACAGCGGCGTGTCCAGGCGCTCGGCGAGCGTGACGAGATCGACCCCACCGATCCGAAGGTGGCCGCGCGGATCGACCGTTGTCCCGAGGGGCCAGAGCTCCGGCTCGATCAAGCTAACCGGAGGTGGTCGGCGGAGCGGCGGGGTCGTCGGGAAGGCTCTGGATGAAGGACTTGAAGACGCCGATGTCGGTCTCCTCATTCCCCTCCCCGGCCGACGAGATCGACGAGTGGTCGAGGACCTCTTCCGAGACCAGGATCCGCGCCTCGCAGCGGATGGCGAGAGCGATGGCGTCCGATGCCCGGCAGTCCAGCTCGACCTCGCGGCCGCCGACCTGTAGGAACAGGCTGCCATGGAAGATCCCGCCGCCGGTCGTGTCGGTCACGAGGTCCTTCACCACGACCCGGGTGATCTCGGCACCGACGGCCGCGAGCATCGTCATCAGCAGGTCGTGCGTGAGCGGACGATCGCTCGGGATGCCCGCGAGCCGCGTGGCGATGCTGTGCGCCTGGTCCGGGCCGATCCAGATCGGGAGGAGCCGGTCCGAGTCGCGCGGCTGCAACAGGACGACATGCTGCCCGGTGAGGACATGGACCCGGACCGATTCGACGCTGCACGGCACGAGCATCCGAAAAATGCTAGCCGTACCGCGTCCGACGTGACGACTGGCCGCGGCGGAACAGCAGGAGCAGGAGGATGCCCGCGACGAATCCGAAGATGTGTGCGTAGTAGGCGATGTGCGCGGCCGCCGGAAGCGCGGCGATCCGCAGCTCGGCGATGCCCTCGAACAGCTGGATGACGATGAAGAACCCGATGACGACGAGCGCCGGCAGCTGGATCACGGTGATGAAGACCCCAAGGAAGATGAGGGTCCGCACCCGCGCCGTCGGGAAGAGGAGCAGATACGCGCCGAGCACGCCCGCGATCGCGCCGGAGGCGCCGACCATCGGGGACGGCGACACGAGCCCCTGACCGACCGCGGCCGCGACTCCCGCGAGAAGGTAGAAGATGAGGTAGCGGCCGCTCCCGAGCCGGTCTTCGACGTTATCGCCGAACACCCAGAGATACAGCATGTTCCCGATGATGTGCAGCCAGCCGCCGTGCAGGAACATGTGGGTGAACAGCGGCAGGAGCGTCTCGATCCCGATCCGACCACCGGCGATCGCGGCGGTGAAGCGGTCCCAGTCGAACGCGTACCGGTCATAGAACGCTTCGGCCGCCCCCGGCGTGCGGCCCAGGCTCAGCACGTAGAACCAGGCGATGAGGTTCACGAAGAGCAGCACCCGATTCACGATCGGCAGTCGCGTCGTCGGGTTCAGGTCGCCGATCGGGATCATCGGCTCAGGTCGGTGGCGGCGATCTTCGACCCGTGCGCGGTGTAGGCGAGACGCTGGGCCTCCGACACGTAGAACGCCGTCGCCTCAGGGAGCTCAAGCGGCAGCGCGAACCGCGCGACCTCACGGCCGTCCCGGCCGAGCTGCACGATCCGGCGACCCGGGCCGTCGAGGAGGTAGATGCTCCGTTGCCCGTCCATCGCCTGGACCGCGGTGGCCCGCACCGGCTCGCCCTGCCAGCGTGGGATGAAATCCTCACGGGCGGCGGTGATCGCCGCTCCGGTGCGACGGAAGCGGAGGATGTCGCCGTTCGTCGTCGCGATCCAGACCGCGCCATCGACCGCGACCGAGCGGACCGTATTGGGCGCAAGGGCCTGTGCGAGATAGGCCGTGGCCGGACCGAGCTTTCCGTTCTCCTCCTCATGCTTCCAGAGCTGCCCGCTCTGCCCGTCCAGGACGTAGAGGTTGCCGACGAACGACGCGATCGCGGTCACGCTCTTCCATTTGTCGCGATCGGGAGGTGTCACATCGACGACGGTGTTCCCCTCGGCCCGCCAGACCTTGCCTTTGTCGTCGAGGGTGAGCAGGGCGGCATCGGAGGAGGCGACGGCCACCGGGAGACCGACGCCGGCCTTCCCCCGCTCGAGCACCGCGCCGGCGCCGACCGGATCACCGAACACCCGCCACAGGCGGCCCGCGCCCGGGTCGGCGGCATACAGCCCGTTCACCGTCGCCGAGAGCGAGGTGATCTTCGCGCCGGTCCCCGCGGGCGCGCGGCTCAGGTCGATGAGCACGTTCGCCAGCCGGTCGGCCAGCGCGTCGATGCGTACCTGCAGCTGGGCGAGCTCGCCGCGGTCGGCCACGGGCGAGGTGGCGGCCTGGGTGACCCGCCCACGCGCTGCCTCGAGCCGCTGCTTCGCCTTCTCCTGGTCCGGCGGCTTGCGATCGATGAAGCCCTCGGCCGAGGAGAGGTCCGATCGCGCCGCGAGCACGACGATCTGATACTCGTTCTTCACCTGATTGCTCTGGTAGTCCCGCAGCACCAGACCCCCGATGCCGAGGGTCACGACAAGCAGCGCGATCGCCAGCAGGCTCGTGATGCGCTGCTGACGGGCGCCGCGGTCACGCGTGTAGCGATCGACCCGGCCGAGCCGCGGCTCGCGCCGCGGAAGCAGCTCGAGGCCCACGGCGATCGATTTCGCCGCGGCGTGCACGGCAGGAGCCGAGACCACGGACACCGCGCGCCCGACCCGCGGCCGGTGGCGCCAGATCGAATCGATGCGGGCCCGGATCGATTCGGCGATGACGACCTCGTCCGCTTCCCTTGTCGGCCGCGCCGGCGGCGCGAGCCGGGGCGCGGCTCCCGACGCCACGGTGACCTCGATGAAGACCGCGGGATCGCCGCCGGTGCCGCCCTCCGCGACGAAGCGGTCATGGATGTGGCTCACCGCGGCACGCGGATGGAGCGTCACCGCCGCGTTCAGCAACGCCTCGGCGCCAAGCTGGTCGACCAGGCCGCGGCCGGCGAGGATCACCGTGTCCTGCGGCTCGATGCCCTGCTTCCACACCGTGGGGAGAAGGTCGGTCTCGGTCCCCAGCGACTCGGCGACCCGCGTGGTCGTGCGGTGGACGAAGTCCGCCAGCTCGCCCGGCTCGTCACCGGGAAGGAAGAGGCGGGCCCGTCGCACGAGGAAGATCTGAGCGGCGCCGATCCGCGCGGCATAGAGCGTGTTGTCGACGATGACCGCGCAGGCGCAATGGAGGGTGATCCGCCCATGCTGATCGCGGAGCTTCGACGCGGCGCGACGGTTCGCGTCGCGCAGCGCCTTGCGCAGCGAGACCTCGATCCCGGCGGAAAGGTCGTAGTAGTACTCCTGCCGGGCGAGCTCGGCGATCTCGCGCGCGATCTCCGCCCCCTGCCGTCCCGGGGGGATGACCTCGCAGAGGAAGTAGAAGCGGCCCTTCGTCCGGAGCGTCGCCCCGACCTCGGGCTCGCTCACCACGATCGTGTCCGATCCGGCCCGCACGTCGGCGGTGGACCCGACCTTCGTGTGGATGCTCACCTGTCTCACGGCAGGAAGTCTATGGGGGTCGCGGTCGAGCGAGAGGCAGCGCAGCGCTCAAGGATCGGTGGCGGGGCCACCGTCGGCGCGCACCAGGGACCGGATGCGGCTGATCCCCGAATCGCTCCCACCGAGGGCGGCGATGAGCTCGCGCTCGCGCAGCCGGATCTCACCGGACCAGGAGCCGTCGGGCACGGTCACCAGGAGCGTGCCTTCATCGAATCCCACGGCCGCGGTGCGCTCGGCGCCCGCGCCAAGGATCTCTCGGGCGGCGGCGGGCCAGCGTGCGGTCGTGTCCGCGCGCGCGATGTCGGTCTCCAGACCAAGACCGCGGAGCAGCCGAGCGATCGCTGCGCCGAGCGGGCGGAGCGGTCGGGCGGCGCGCGACGGCCGAGTCATCCGACGACCCCGTCGCGCACCGTGCGCAGGCATGCCCCATCACTCATCCGCGCCGGGATACCGGCGGGGAATGCCGCGGTGACGAGAGCCTGGGCCTCGGGAGGGATCGCTTCCACGAGCGCGTCGCGGCGGCGGGGGTCGAGCTCGCTCAGGACATCGTCGAGCAGGAACACCGGCGGCTCGCCGCGATGTCCGGTGATCCACGCCGCCTCGGCCATCTTCAACGCCAGGACCGCGCTCCGCTGCTCACCGCGGGAGGCGAATTCGGGAAGTGGCCGCCCGTGCGCGCTCACCGCCAGATCCTCACGGTGGGGGCCCACGAGCGTGGTCCCCTGCCAGAGCTCGCGTTCGCGTTTGCTTACCAGGAGTGCACGGTAGGACGCCGTCCGCTCTTCGACCGTCTCACCCTCCGCCTGCGAGGCGTAGGCCACATCGAGCGCTTCCGCGCCGCTGAACCGCTCGGCCTCCGCCCGGAACGCCGGGACGATCTCGCGGACCGCGGTGATCCGCCGGAGCGAGATCGTCGCCGCGAGGCGACAGAGCTCCTCGTCCCAGAACGCCAGCTCCGCGAGCGGCGATCGCTCTGTCGTGGCCGGCCTCGGCGAAGCTGCGTCATCGTTGCGGAGCGCGCGAAGGACCGCGTTGCGCTGCTCGAGCACGCGCTGATACTCGCGCACCGCTGACCGATGCCGCCGTTCGATCTGTCCGACCATCGCGTCGAGGTAGCGTCGTCGTCCGGACGGCGCGTCGGCCAGCAGGTCCACGTCCTCGGGAAAGAAGGCGACGACGGCGATCTCACCCACGGCGTCGTCGGCGCGCTTGGGCACCCCGTCGAGGAGGTATCGACGCGGGCGCCTGCGCTCACCGGGCGGCGGCGCGAAGACCAGGGTCTCGACCGTGCGGGCGTCGTCGACGCGCTCGGTCGACGCGCGCACCCGCGCCATCCCCGCGCCCCATCGGACAAGCTCCGCGTCCTCGCCGGCCCGTGGTGAGTCCCCGCGCGCGAGAAGATGGATCGCCTCGAGGATGTTCGTCTTGCCGGCGCCGTTGCTGCCGACGAACGCGGTGATGCCGCCCGGGAGCTCGAGGTCCGCTCTCGCGTAGCTGCGGAAGTCCTCGAGCAACAGGTGTGAGAGGCGCATCGCCGCCTACGTCGGGATGCGGAGCGGCATCACCACATGGAGGTAGCTGTCGTCGCCCACGATCTTCACCACCCCGGGCGCGAGCGGCCCGCCGAGCTCCAGGATGACCTCGGACGCGGAGAGGCTGGAGAGGGCGTCGGCGACGAAGCGCGAATTGAAGGCGATCGCCGTGGGCTGCCCGTCCACCGTCGCGTCGACACGGCTGGTGTTGTCCCCCACCTCGGCCGCGGTCGCGCTCACGATGAGCGGGGTATCCGTCGACGGATCGACCTGGAATCGCACGATATTGGCGGCGTCACGGGCGAAATACGACGCGAGCTTCGTCGCCGCGAGGAGCCCGTCACGTGAGACGGTGACCGTGGTGGTGTGACTCGATGGGATGACCTGACGATAGTTCGGGAATTGGCCTTCGATGATCCGCGAGACCAGGTCGGCCTCGTCGGTGTGAAAGATGACCTGGCTTCCGTTCGGTGTGACCAGGATGTCCACGGCCTTGTCGGTGTCGTCGATGATCCGCGCCACTTCGAACAGGCTCTTCGCCGGAATGATGATCTCGACCGTGGGGGTGACGGTTTCAAGGAGCGACGCCTTGCGCACCGAGAGGCGGTAGGGGTCGGCGGCCGCCATGGTGACCTCGTCGCCGGAGAACGTGGTGAGCACGCCCGTGAGCACCGGCCGGCTGTCGTCGGTCGCGGCGACGAAGGCGACCTCGCCGATCATCCGCCGCAGAACCCCTTGGGCCATCCGTGTCGTCGGGCGGTCGGGGATCGCCGGGATGATCGGGAACTCTTCGGCGTCGAGGCCCTTCACATTCGCTTCGGTCGCCTGGCTTCGCAGATGCACGGTCTTCGTCCGGACGTTCAGCGAGATCTCGATCGGGCCCGGTGGAAGCGAGGTCACAAAGTCGCTGAACAGCTTCGCCGGCACGGTGATCGCGCCTTCGTCCTCGACCTTCGCCGGCACCCAGCAGTTCACCCCGATCTCGAGATTCGTCGCGGTGAGCTTGAGACGGCCGCCGTCGGTCTTCAGCAGGACGTTCCCGAGGATGGGAAGCGTGCCCCGCGTCGAGACGCCTCGGCCGACGGTCGCCAGGCCGCGCGTCAGGTTCTCTTGTAGACAACTGACCTTCACTCAGGCCCTCCGCATCCTCGTAGAGAAGATTGATGCATCCGCCAGTAGCGCCAGTAGCGATGTGGACTATGCGGGTAAGTGCTGGTCTCGTGCACGAGAGAGGGGCGATCCTGGGGCGACCGCCGGTGGACCGCCGGTGGAGGGAGTGGGGACCACCCAGGGTGACGTCGTCGATGCTGTCTCAGAATCAGACAAATCTGTCGTTATGTAACAACGACTCCGACCGCTGTCCACAAAGCACAGAGGTTATCCACAAGGAAACACGCGTTATCCACACGAACGGCACGGGTCCGGACGACCCGGGGCGGCGGTCTGCGCCTCACTCGGCGTAGAGCTGCTCCCGCAGGGAGTTGATGTCGCGGCGGAATTCGTCGCTCTCGGCCATCTCACGCTCGATCTTCTCGCAGCCATGAAGGATCGTTGAGTGGTCTCGCCCACCAAGGGCTTCGCCGATCCGCAGGAGCGGCGCCTCGGTCTCCTCGCGCATGAGGTACATCGCGATCTGGCGCGGGAGGACGATGAGCTTGTCGCGGGCCTTCCCCCTGAGCTGATCGCTCGGCACGCCGTAATAGCGCGCGACGTGCTCGACGATCCGATCCGGTGACAGCGACTGGCGGCGCGGGTTGTACAGGATGTTCTGCAGCATCGTCTGCGCGAGATCCGTCGTGACCGGAAGCGCGTTCAGCGTCGCGTAGGCGACGATCCGGGTGAGCGCACCCTCGAGCTCGCGGATATTCGACACGATCCGCTGCGCGAGGAAGTCGATCACCGCCGGGGGGACCGCGACGTTCACGACCTCGGCCTTCGCCCGGAGGATCGCGATTCGCGTCTCCAGGTCGGGCGTCGAGATGTCGGCGATGAGGCCCCACTCGAAGCGCGAGCGAAGCCGGTCCTCGAGCTGGGGGATCGCCTTGGGTGGCCGGTCGCTCGAGAGGATGATCTGCTTGCCCTCCTCGTGGATCGCGTTGAAGGTGTGGAAGAACTCTTCCTGGGTACCTTCCTTGCCGGCGATGAATTGGATGTCGTCGATGAGGAGGACGTCGATCCGGCGGTAGCGCTCGCGGAACTCCTCGCTCTTCTGGCCGCGGATCGAATTGATGAACTCATTCGTGAATTTCTCGCTCGTCGCGTACGCGACGCGCTTCTTCGGGTGGCGGGCGAGCACGGCATGCCCGATCGCGTGCATGAGGTGCGTCTTCCCCAGTCCGCTGCCGCCGTAGACGAAGAGCGGGTTGTAGCTGTGGCCCGGACGCTCCGCGACCGAGAGCGCGGCGGCGTGGGCCAGACGGTTGTTCGAGCCGACCACGAAGTTCGAGAATGTGTAGCGGGCATTGAGGATGGCGGTGGTGGGGCCGGGCTCTCCCCGCCGCTCGGCTGGGGGCGCGACGGGCGTGGGACCGGCCGAAAGGCCCGGAGAACGTCCCGAAACGACCGCCTTCGCCGCCTGCGCGGCCGCCGCCGTCCCTCCCGGAACGGTGAGGAAACGCACATCGACCGTGCGACCGACCAGATGCTGGAGGGCCGCACGGACCTGCGGCCGGTATTTGTTCTCGAGCCATTCGCGCGCGAACGCGTTCGGCACACCGATGCAATAGACGTCGTCCTCTTCGCTGACGACGTAGGTGTCCTTGAACCAGGTGTCGTAGTTCGCCTTGGAGAGACCGAGCTGCAGCTCGCCGAGCGCGGCCTGCCACAGCTCTTTCACCGGGATGCGATCTCCCGCGCGGACCTGGGACGACGACTCAGATGTCACGCTGCTCCCCACTTATGAACCACGCCTGCAAGAACGCCGATAGGTCATCGCCTGGCCCTGATCCGGACACGCTCCTTAGGAAGCCCGCGAACTATACCCCCGGGTTCTCGCGCGCGGCAACCGTCGGAATGGTCTCTTTCGGGGGGCGGGGACCGGACTGATAGACTTCACCCTACACCTCCGGTGATTCCGTTCCTTCGGGCGAAGAAGGGAACTCGATCGTGAAGCGCACCTATCAGCCAAAGACCCGCCGTCGCGCACGCGTGCATGGATTCCGTGCGCGCATGACGACGACCGGCGGCCGCAAGGTCCTGGCGACGCGCCGCGCGCGTGGCCGGAAGCGTCTCACCGTCGCCTAGCGCGACGGACCTGATGGACGCCGCGCGACTGCGGCGCGACGTGGACATCGCGCGCTGCCGGGCCGAGGGCGTCGCGCGCACCGACCGGCTCTTCTCCCTTCGGGCGCGGCCCTCCGGAACGGACGCCGTCCGCGTCGCGGTCTCCGCGTCTCGCGCGGTCGGTCCGGCGGTGCGACGCAATCGCGCTCGCCGGCGGATTCGCGAAGCGGTCCGCCGGGAGCTCGCCGGACGCGCGCGCTCGCCCGGCGCGGGGGTGGATCTGGTGTTCGCGGCGCGCGCGCCGGCGATCGACGCGCCGGCGGAGGCCGTTCGGACCGCGGTGGCCCGGCAGCTGGCTGCCCTCCTGGGAGCGCCCACCCCGCCCCCAGCGCCAAAAGCGCCCCCATCGCCCCCATCCCCCCATCCCACCGGGGCGCCCGGATGAAGCGGGCGCTGCTCGCCCTGCTGCGCTTCTACCGGGCCAATGTGAGCCCGCTGCTCCCGCCGGCCTGCCGGTACACCCCGACCTGCTCGGAGTACGCCCTGGACGCCGTCGAGCAATTCGGGGCATTCCGTGGGACTCTGATGGCAGCCCGGCGGGTGTTGTCCTGCAACCCGTTCAGCCGTGGCGGCTACGACCCGGTGCCAACGAGAGGGGCGCGCTAGATGCTGGACTTCCTCGCACCGTACTGGAACTTCCTGCTGGTCCATCCGATCCTGTCGCTCCTTGTCGGGGCGTATGACCTCACCAAGGACTTCGGCGTCGCCGTCGTCCTGGTGACCGTCGGGATCCGCCTGGTCCTCTACCCGCTGTTCGTCACCCAGATCCGCAACCAGCGGGCGATGCAGGAGATCGCGCCGGCGATGAACGAGCTCAAGGCGAAGTACGGCAAGGACCGTGAGCGTCTGACCCAGGAGCAGATGAAGCTCTACAAGGAGCGGGGCTACAACCCCGCGATGGGCTGCCTCCCGCTGCTCCTCCAGATGCCGCTCCTGTTCGCGATGTATGCCGCATTCCTGTTCTTCGTGCGCGATCCCGCGCCGACCGGCGCCGAGCTCGGTGCGGCGATCTGGCCGTTCCTGCCGAATCCGATCGGGCCGGAGGAGACCCTTCCGCTCGCCGCGAACTGGCTGCCCTGGATGCCGCAGGGGCTCGGCCATCCCGACCCGCTGCACATCCTGCCGGTCCTGGCCGGCGTGACCCAGCTCATCGCCTCGGTCATGGCCCAGCCGTCGGTCCAGCCGAAGACCGTGGACCCGCAGCAGAAGATGATGCAGAACATGGCCTACTACTTCCCGCTCGTCACGGTGTTCATCGCCTGGAGCCTGCCGGCGGGTCTGGCGATCTACTGGGTCACGACCACCGTGTTCGGCATCGTGCAGCAGTACTTCGTGACCGGCTGGGGACAGCTGCCCCGGTTCGTTCCGGTGCTGCGGACGATCTCATCCCCCGGCGACCGGGCGCTGGCGATCCGCCAGCAGGCGACCATCGTCGAGGCCCGGAGCGACATGGCGGCCCTCGGCGTCCGTCCGGATGGTCCCGGCGCCCAGCGCGCGCCCGAGCACGGTCGCGAACGAAACCGCCGGAGGCGCAAGAAGTAATGCCATTGCGTGGAGAAGAGTTCACCGGACGGACCGCCGAAGAGGCGATCGAGCGGGGCCTGCTGGAGCTGGGGAAGAAGCGGTCCGACGTGGACATCGAGATCCTTGAGCGCGGCAAGCCCGCGAACATGCTCGGCATGGGCGGTGAGGACGCGCGGGTGCTGCTGTCATTCACCGAGGAAGCGGTCGAGGTCGAGGCCGAGCCGGTCGAGGACGAGGCGCTGGTGCCCCGGCGCCCCGACGCGGTCCAGGCGGCGGCCGAGCGCGCCGCCGACCTCGCCGAGGAGCGGCCGCCGCTCACCGCCGAGGAGCTCGCCACCGGTGCGGATGCGCTGCGCGAGCTCCTGCAGAAGATGGATGTCGAATCGGAGGTCGCGATCGATGGACGGCCGGGCCTGGAAGGGCTCGATGTCGAAGGTGCCGAGCTCGGCGCGCTCATCGGACGCGGTGGCGAAAATCTCGTGGCCCTCCAGCAGATCGTCTCCGCGATCACCTCGCGCCGGGTCGGTCACACGACCCATATCCCCGTGGACATCGAGGGCTACCGCCGCCGCCGCGAGGACGATCTGCGCGACGTGGCTCGGCGGGTCGCCGGGCGGGTGAAGTCCACCGGACAAGCGGTGACGCTCGAGCCGATGCTCGCGTACGAGCGCCGCATCGTGCACCTGGCGATACAGGGCGACGTCGGGATCAAGAGCGAATCGGTCGGCATCGATCCGAACCGCCGGGTGATCATCAGCTCGACCGCCCCCGGTGCGCGGGGGCCGATGGCCGTCCGTCCACCGGCGCCAGGCGGATTCCGCCCGCGTCCCGCCGGCTTCGGCCCGCCCCGTCGGCCGTTCGGCCCGCCACGCACCGGCGGATCCCGGCCGCCGCGCGGCGGCGGCTACGGCCCGCCCCGCCCATAGCCGCGGTCGGTCCGGCAGGCCGAAGCGCCATGCCGCGATGACGGCGGTGAAGCGCCATGCCGCGATGACGGCGGTCCGGTCGTAGCCGCGCGCCGCCGTTCGGTTCGGTGCATGCCGGACCGCAACTGGACGCCGGAGCGTGTCCGCTCGAACTTCCAGATCGACGTGTTCTCCGGCATCTGCGCCGGGGCCTACGCCGCGGTCGTCGTCGCATTCCTCCCGGTCGTCGTCCGGCGCATGGGCGGATCGAGCCTCGACGTCGCGCTCGTCGTCGCGGCGCCGTTCGTCGGGCACCTGCTGTCACCGGTGTTCGCCTATTTCTTCGCCGCCCGCCGCCCGGTGCCGGTTGTCGCCGGGACCGCGACGCTCTCTCGCGTGGTGTTCCTTGTCGGCGTCCTCGTGGCGACCACGCCCCTTGTTCTTTCGCTGTTCAACCTGGTGAGCTGGATCATCGCGATCGCGAACATCGCGACCTACACCACGTTGATGGCCGGTATCTACCCCGATCGGGAGCGGGCCCAGGCGATGGCGAAGGTCCGCGTCGGGGCGTCCATCGCCGGCATCGCGACCGCGTCGCTCGCCGGGCTGCTCATCGACGGAGTGCCCGCCGCCGCGGTGTTCGCCGGAGCGGCGCTCATCGGGATCCCCGGAGGCGTCGCCTTTGGGCGGATCCGGTACGACGGGCCGACCGAGCCGATCGTGCGGCGGCCGGCGCGGGTCATCGCCCGGGGGGTCTGGGCCGACGCGCGCTTCCGGATGCTGCTCCTGTCCTTCACCGTGTTCGGGTTCGGGAATCTCATGAACGCGGCGATCTATCCGCTGTTGCTCGTCGACCAGTTCAATGCCTCGAACGGCTTCGTCGGGTTGCTCGCGGCGCTCCAGTCCGGCGCGATGGTCGTCGCCTACCTCGTCTGGGGCCGGTTCATCGACCGCGGCTCGTCGCTCAGGCTCACCGTGGTGAACACGGCACTCGTGCTCCTCGTCCCGATCGGCTACCTGCTGGCGCCGGCGGTCTGGGCGCTCATCCCCGTCGCGATCCTCTCCGGGGTCGCGACCGCGGGCGGTGATATCACGTTCTTCACGAACGCCGTCCAGCTCGCTCCGCGCGGCCGGCTCACCGAATACGCCGCGGCGCAGTCCTTCATGCTCGGCCTGCGCGGATCGATCGCGCCGTTCGTCGCGTCGGCGCTGCTGGGGGGCATCGAGATGCGCCAGGYGATGCTCGGCGCCGTCGTGGTCATGCTCGTCGGTCTGCTGATCATGGTCCGCGCGGTCCGCGACGTCAGCGCCGATCGGGTTGCYGGCGCCGCGTACACTTGAGGGGTCCTTCCGAGGACTACGGGGATGCGTGGTTTCGACAGGGCAGGCGAACGCACCGCTGCGAGCCGAGGAACGCCGTTCCCCCTCGATAATCCGAACGGCAGCCAGATAACTGGCAACAACTCTTACGCTCTCGCTGCCTAGTCAGTGAGCGTTCTCCCGGTCTCCCCTCCGCGGGCCGGGAAGAGCGTCATTCGCGGAGGTGCGGGTGGCCGACCGGCCGGTGAGCCACCCAAAGTTTGCCGGCCTGGCGCGATCCGCGAGCCCGCCGGCAGGCGCTCGGATCCGTGAGACTCGAAAGTGCCGGACACGCTCGTAGACGCAGTGCGGTCAATGGCCTTGGACGGGGAGTTCGACCCTCCCCCATCTCCACCGTCGTGGGGCGGACCCGGGGAGCTACTAGCCATGCTCCCTTTGCCTCGCCGTTGGTCGTGGGGTGCGCTCCGAGCTCTCCATCGCGGTGGTGGATCGCGCCGTCCTTTCGCTGCAGGACGAGCGCGGCCCGGATGGCCTCAAAGCGTTCTGGTTCGAACGGGGCCTCGGGGTGAACACCGCATCGTCGATGACCGTGTCGATCGATCGCTGGAATGACGTCGTCGTCGAGGCGGCGCGCGCCGGGAAGGGCGGGAGCGGGGGCGGCGGCGGCCTCACCGCCGATCGCGAGCGCCAGACCTTCCGCAACACCGCGTACTGGAGCGCCCAGGTGGTCACGAACGAGGACGGCACCGCCGGCGTCGACGTGAAGCTGCCCGACAATCTCACCACCTGGCGGATGCAGGTCCGCGCGGTGAGCGGGGACACGATGGTCGGCGAAGGCACGAACGAGCTGGCCGCGACGAAGCCGCTCCTTGTCCGGCCGGCGTTCCCGCGGTTCCTGCGCACCGGCGACGCGGTGGATCTGCGAGTGCTCGTGCGCAACGCCACCACCGCCGCGTCGGAGGTCCGCGTCGCGCTGCAGGCGGCCGGAGTGCAGGTGCACGGGGACCTGRTGCGGTCGGTGACCGTGGCGCCGGGTGCGTCGGTCATCGTGAGCTGGCCGGCGAGCGCCACGACCGAGGGCACCGCCTCGCTCACGGTGTCCGCGACCGGGACCGGCGGCCTGTCCGACAGCGTGAGTCAGCGGCTCCCGGTCCTGCTCGACGTCACCCCGGAGACGATGTCCACCGGCGGGATCGTGACGACCGAGGGCGCCCTTGAGTCGGTCTATCTCCCGCCCTTCGCCAACACCACACGCGGCTCGCTCCGGGTCCAGGTCCGCTCGGCCCTCGCCGGAGCGATGGCCGACGAGCTGCCGGAGCTCGCCGCGCGCCCGCTCGAAGGGGCCGAGCGCGTCGCGAGCCGGCTCATCGCCTCGCTCGGCGTCGGCCGCGCCGAGCGGAGCGCCGGGACCCGCCGGAGCACGAGTGACGGCACGATCGCGAGCGACCTCGCCGGCCTCGTCGGCCGGCAGCGTCCGGACGGCGGGTGGGCCTGGTGCGACGACCCGCAGTGTCCGACCGATCCGAACGTCACCGGGTGGGCCCTGCTCGCGCTCGGCGAGGCGCGACGCGATGGCCGCACCATCGATGCTGGCGTGGTCTCTCGCACGGCGAGCTACGTCGCGCTGGCGCTCGATCGGGTGACCGATGTCGCGACGCCGGCCGAGCCATCCCCGAAGGCGCTCCTGCTCGCGTCGCTCGCCGCGGCCGGGGAACGGACGACCGTCGTCACCCGGGCCCGCGCGCTCTTCGAGCAGCAGCGAGCGCGCCTGACGACCTGGGGCCGGGCCGCGCTCATCCTGGCACTCACCGACGCCGGGGTGGAGGCCACCGACCCGCAGGTCCGCGCGATCCTCGACGACCTCGCCGCGGCGACGATCGCGAGCGCGAACGGCAATCACTGGGAGGATCCGCCGGTGCGCGGCACCTTCCTCACCAACACCGCCGCCACCGCGCTCGGGGTCCAGGCGCTCGTGCGGGTCGCGCCAACGCACGCGCTGCTCGCCCAGACGGTGCGCTGGCTCGTCGTCGCGCGCGGCGCGGAGGGCTGGCGAACCTCGACCGAGCGCGCGCTCGGTGTGCTCGCGCTCACCAGCTACGCGGTCTCCACCGGCGAGCTCGCCGGCGACTACGCCTACGCGGTGACCCTCGACGGAACGAAGCTGCTCGCCGGAACGGTCGCGAAGGGCGCTCCGCCGGCGACGGGATCGGGCGAGACACCGCTCCGCGCGCTCACCCCCGGCCGCCCGAGCAACCTCGCGGTCACCCGCGAGTACGACCGTCCCGGACGCCTCTACTACACCGTCGACCTGCGCTACACCACACCGGCCGCGACCGTGGAGGCGGTGAACCGCGGGTTCGCGGTGTCACACGAATACACGACAGTCGAGGATCCCAGCCGGCCGATCACCGCCGCGCGCAGCGGCGAGACGGTCCGGGTGAAGCTCACCGTCCTCGTCCCGGCCGATCGCTCGTACGTCACGGTCGAGGATCTGCTGCCGGCCGGTCTCGAGCCCGTCGACGCGCGTCTGCGCACGGTCGATCCGGCATTGAAGGCAAAGCTCGAGGCCGACCGGGCGCGCGCCGCGGAGCGCCAGCAGGGGGCCTACGCCGCTCCCTGGTACCGCTGGTACTACAGCCCCTGGCAACAGGTCGACCTTCGCGACGACCGGGCGGTCCTGGGCGCCGACCGGGTGCCGAAGGGCGTCTACGAGTACGTCTACTACGCCCGAGCGACGACCCCCGGTGACTTCTTCGTCGCGCCGGCCCACGCCGAGGAGACCTACTTCCCCGAGGTGTTCGGCCGCAGCGACAGCACGCGATTCACCGTGACGCCATAGCGGCTACCCCGAGCGGACCTTGTCGGCGTAGTACGCGCGCACCTTTTGCACCTTCGGCGCCGCGTTGAAGCGGATATAGGCGTCGTCAGGATTGCGCTCGGCGTAATCCTGGTGATAGGTCTCGGCCTCGTAGAACGCCTCCAGGGGTACGACCTCGGTCACGATCGGCGCGTTCAGCACCTTCGCCGCCTCGAGCTGGGCGATGTAGGCCTCGGCGATCCGCTTCTGGGCCGGGTCGGCGTAGAAGATCGCCGAGCGGTATTGACGGCCGACGTCGTGTCCCTGGCGGTCGCGGGTCGTCGGATCGTGGGCGATGGAGAAGAACACCTTCAGGAGCTGGCCGTAGGTCGTCTGGCTCGGGTCGAAGCGGACCTCCACCGCCTCGGCGTGATCGGTCCGTCCGCTGCAGACGGTGCGGTAGTCCGCCGTCTCCTTCGTCCCGCCGGCGTACCCCGACGTCACCGCCGAGACGCCCTCGAGCTGCTTGTAGACCGCCTCGACGCACCAGAAGCAGCCGCCCGCGAGGACCGCTCGCTTGGTCGTGTCGGCGCCGTCGTCGATGGGATCCGGGAATCGCTCGGGAGAGACCATGCGTCACCTCATCTCGATCCGGCCGGCCGCGGCATCAACCGCGCCGGTGCACCGTCTGCGGACCGGTCACGTCCCTAAACGTCCCGGACGGACCCGCTGTTCCCGCCGCGGGACCGGCGGCCGCCCGGACCGGCGGCCGCCCGGACCGGACCGCCCGGACCGGCGACCGCCCGGACCGGCGACCGCCCGGACCGGTGACCGCCCGGCCCGGTGACCGTGGTCGCATCGCTGCCCGCGGGCAACACGGCTATGGTGCCGGGCATGCCGATCTGCGCCTGGGCGCTCGGGAGCCCCGAGCTTCGCCGCTATCACGACCGGGAGTGGGGCCGGGCCGGGCGCGACGACCGTGCGCTCTTCGAATTCCTGGTGCTGGAGACCGCGCAGGCCGGCCTGTCCTGGGCCACGATCCTCCGCAAGCGCGAGGGCTACCGGCGCGCGTTCGCGGACTTCGATCCGGACCGGGTCGCGCGATTCACCGCGGCCTCGGAGCGGCGGCTGCTGGCGGATGCGGGGATCGTGCGGAACGCCGCGAAGATCCGTTCGGCGATCCGGAACGCCCGCCGGTTCACGGCGGTCCGCGATGCGGTGGGCTCGTTCTGGGATCATCTCTCGGCATTCGACGACGGCGCCGCGCTCTCCGCCGATCTGAAAAAGCGCGGCTTCACGTTCGTCGGTCCGGTCGTGTGCAGGTCGTATCTCGAGGCCGTCGGCCGCATCGATGGCCACGAACGCGGGTGTCCGGCTAGGCGGCGCGCGCCGGCGCGGGCTCGGCGGCGCGGCGCGGCGCGCGGATGGCGACGAGCACCGCGGTGATGACGATCGCCGCGCCGACGTAGGTGAGCGGCGCGGGGGCCTCGGCCTTCACGATCGCGCCCAGGATGACGGCGATGATCGGGACGATGACCCCGATGAGGCTCGTGTTCGTCACCGACCAGCGGGCGATGAGCCAGGAGAACACCACGAACGCGCCGAGCGATCCGGCCACCACGAGGTAGAGGATCGGCAGCCAGCCGGTGATGGTCGCCGGGAGCACATGGGCCTCTCCGAGCGCAACGCTCACCGCCAGGCACACGACCGCGCCGACCGCGGCACCCACCGCGTTCGCCGGGATCGCCGGCTGCCGTGGCGCCTGCTTCAACAGCACGCCCGAGAGCGCCGCCGCGGTCGCGCCGCCGAACACCGTGAGCAGTCCGGCGAGCGGGACCGCCGCTCCAAGCTCACCGGCGAAGATGACCGCCACGCCGAGGATCGCGACCAGCGCGGCGACGAGCTTGCGCAGCACCAGCCGCTCCACCCCGAGACCGGCGGCGAGGAGCGCGGTCGAGAGCGGCACGGTGGCGAAGAGGACCGCCGCGATGCCGCTCGGCACGGTCTGCTCGCCGATGTACAGGAGCGAGAAGTTGACCCCGAAGTTGAAGAACCCGTAGAGCGCCGCGCCGCGGAGGGCGGCGCCCCGGGGCAGGGGCATCCGGAAGACCCGCGCGATCGCCAGGAGCAGCGCGGTGGCGAGGATCAGCCGGATCGCCGCGCTCCAGACCGGGGCGATCGTCTCGTTGCCCAGGCGGATCGCGAGGAAGGTGCTGCCCCAGATCAGGCAGCAGGTGAGGAAGGCGAGATAGATCCGCATCCGCCGGACAGTAGGTGGTCCGCCGCGAACGGCGCGGACCGAGGCTTGCGGATCTCGTTCGGTGGCCATATAGTTCGTCTACCAAACTATTCGGAAGGCGAAATATAACCTTGACCACCGACCCGTCGACCTTTCCCCGATCGAGCGACGAGGCGCTCGGCGAGCTGATCGTCCAGCTGCTCCCGCTGCTCGGGCGCTTTACCACCCAGACCCTCCGCGAGCAGGGCGGGCCCTCCCCCGAGCGGATCCGGTTGCTTCGCCAGCTGGATCGCGGCCCTGTGCGGGCAGGCGAGCTGGCCCACAGCTGTCTGCTCAGCCCGGCGACGGTGAGTGAGCTGACCGACTCCCTGGTCCGCGACGGCCACGTCCAGCGCGACGCGGACCCCGGCGATCGCCGCGCCGTCGTCGTGGGGATGACCCCGGAGGGAGCGCGCGAGCTCGCGCGGGTCCAGCAGGCGCTCGTCGGCCGGATCGTCGAGCGACTCCGCCACCTGACCCCCGACCAGCGATCGCGGCTGTTCTCGGCGTTGACCGATCTCCACACCGCGTTCGCGGAGCCGACCACCGCAAAGGAGGCGTCCCGTCATGGCCGCTGATCTCCAGGGCCGGCGGCTGGTCCTCGTGACCGTCGGCATCATGCTCGCGCTGTTCCTTGCCGCGCTCGACCAGACCATCGTCGGCACCGCGCTGCCGCGGATCGTCGCCGAGCTCAAGGGTCTCGAGTACTACTCTTGGGTCCTCACCGCGTACCTCGTCACCTCCACGATCATGACCCCGATCTCCGGCAAGCTCGGTGACCTCTTCGGACGCAAGCCGCTCCTCCTCGCCGGGATGGTCGGCTTCGTGCTCTCCTCGGCCCTCTGCGGCCAGGCACAGGACATGTTCCAGCTCATCGCCTTCCGCGGGATCCAGGGGGTGTTCGGCGGCGTGCTCTTCTCCAGCGTCTTCGCTTCCGTCGCCGATCTCTTCGCGCCGGCCCGTCGTGCCCGCGTGCAGGGGATCTTCGGCGGCATCTTCGGCATCGCATCGGTGGTCGGGCCAACGGTCGGCGGCTACCTCACCGACAATGTCGGCTGGCGCTGGATCTTCTACGTGAACGTTCCCGTCGGCGCGATCGCCATCGCCGTCGTCGTGCTCACGATGCCGCGGGTGAAGACGACCGCCACCTGGCGGGACATCGACTTCCTCGGTGCGGGCGCGCTCGCCGCGGGCCTCACCCCGCTCCTGGTCGCATTCTCGATCACCCGCGACCACAACTGGGGCTCGCCGGAGGTCCTTGGCCTGCTCGGCTTCGCCGTGCTCATGCTCGGCCTGTTCTACGTCATCGAGCGTCGCAACGCGCACCCGATCGTGCCGTTCGAGCTGTTCAAGAACCGGACCTTTGCCGTCTCGGTCCTCACCGGATTCCTCGTGGCGGTCGGCATGTTCGGCGCCATCGTCTATGTCCCGCTCATCTACCAGGGCGTCCTCGGGATCGCCGCGACCAACTCCGGTCTGCTCATCACGCCGATGATGATCGGCCTGGTCTTCGGCAGCATCATCGCCGGACAGCTCATGCTCCGGATCGCCCGCTATCGCTACCTCGGCACGTTCGGCGCCGGGCTCATGGCCCTCGGGATGTACTTCATGTCCACGATCACGGCATCGACGGAGCAGGTCGAGGTCGTGCGCGACCTTGTCATGGTCGGGTTCGGGGTGGGGATCACGTTCCCGCTCTACCTGAACGCCGTGCAGTCCGCGGTGGACGCCCGGTACATCGGCGTCGTCACCAGCCAGATCCAGTTCTTTCGCAACATCGGTGCGACCATCGGGACCGCTGTGCTCGGATCGATCCTCTCGCAGCGGCTTCCGGTGAACATTGCGGCGAGGATCGACGCGCTGAACCTGCCGCCCCAGGCGAAGGCGATCTCGCCGGCGGGGTCCGGCAACGTCCAGACGCTGTTCGATCCGGCGTCGCTCGCCGCCGCACGGGCCGGCGTTCCGCCGCAGTTCGCCGGCGCCTTCGATGCGGTCATCGGTGCGGTCCGCCAAGCGCTCGCCGCGACGCTCCACGACCTGTTCCTCTACGCGATGGCCGCGGCGCTGCTCGCGCTCGTGGCGTCGGTGTTCCTCAAGGACGTCCCGATCCGCGCACGTGCCACCGCGAAAGCCACCGAAGGCGAGGCGATCCCCGCGTTCGGCGGCTGAGACCGCCGCGCTACCGGTCCGTACCGGGGCCGCGTCCGATCCGGCGCTTGATGGCGGCGTCCATCTCGCGCCGGGTGTCGCGCTCCTTGATCACCTGCCGCTTGTCGTAGAGGCGCTTGCCCTTGGCCACGCCGATCTCGACCTTGGCCACGCCGTTGCGGACGTAGAGGCGCAGCGGCACGAGGGTGTAGCCGTGCTGGGAAACTTCGCCGGCGAGGATCCCGATCTCGCCGCGATGCAGGAGCAGCCGGCGGATCCGCGTCGGATCGTGGTTCTCGAACGACGCGTGGGTCCACGGCGCGATGTGCACGTTGCGGAGCCAGGCCTGGCCCTTGTCGATCTTCGCGTAGCCATCGGCGAGGTTCACGCGGCCGGCCCGGACCGACTTGATCTCGGTCCCGGTGAGCGCGAGGCCGGCCTCGATCTTCCGGTCGATGGCGTAGTTGAAGAACGCCTTCCGGTTGTCGGCAAGCACCTTGGGCGCCGGCTCTTCCGGCGGCGGCGGCTTGGCGCCCGGCCTGCCGCGCTGGCGGCCATCCTGCGGGGACTTCGTCTTCGTTGCCATGGGAGCGTGAGCGTAGGCGAGGACAAACGGAAAGGCGGCGGCATCGCTGCCGCCGCCAGTTCCACGGGTCTCGCGAAGACCGCTAGACCGCGTTCACCTCAGTTGGATGCATTCCGGAAGCCTGAAGTGAGCACCCTTGGGTCCTCGGATTCCCACTGGTATCGCCCACTCCACATCACCTCCTTTCTTTCGCCGGACATCGTCGCACCAGGAGGAACGGTCGTCAATGTGACCACGGAGGCAAGAGGGCGGCGGCACGATCGGCGAGACCCGGAGGTCCGTCCGCCTGTGTGTCAGGCGGATCGGCGATCTCTCAGGATCAGACGCGCATCAGGGCAGGTAGGGCAGCGGGTCGACCGCCCGCCCGTTCGCGATGGTCATGAAGTGCAGGTGCGGGCCGGTCGTCCAGCCGGTCATCCCCTCGAACGCGATGACCTGACCCGCCTGGACATACTGGCCGACCGACACGATGGGTGGACGAGAGCGATCGTCAAGGTGGCCGTAGAGCGTCGAGAAGTTGTTTCCGTGGGCGATGATCACCACCGTCGCGGTGTCGCCGTAGGCGAGATACGGCTTCCCCACGGTGACCACTCGACCGGGCGCCACGGCGCGGATCGCGGAGTACATCGGCGCCGCGATATCGAGACCGTTGTGGAAGCCACCCCAGCGCGGACCGAAGCCCGAGGTGATCGCACCGCCCAGCGGCCACGTCGGGAGCTTGGTCCCGTTGAAGGCGCCGAGTCCCGAGCGCGCGGCGAGCTGAGCGGCAAGGTTCGCCAGCTGGGCCTCGGCCTGCTCGAGCTGACGGTTGAGGGTCGCGGTCTCGCTCTTCGCGTTCTGGGCCTGCTCGAGCTGGCTGTTCCGGCTCGCCGCGGCGTTCTCACGGAGCGCGGCCTGCGAATCGATCGCGATCTGTGCCTGGTCCACGAGCCGGTCGAACTCGGCCTTCTGCGCCGCGAGGTGCGCTCGCTGCTCGGTGATCTGCTCCTGCAGGCCGACGATCTCCTTCGTCTTGAGCGCGGCATCGTCCTGCTTCTTCGTGGTGTCGGCGCGCAGCGATCTGATGTCGCCGGCGAGCTGGATATCCTGCCGGTTGATGAGGACCATCGCCTGGATACGGCCGGCGAACTCGGACAATGAGCCGGACGACAGCAGCATCTCGAGCGGGCTGATCTGCGCCTGACGGTACGTCGTCTTGAGGTGCTTGGCATACAGGTCCTCGCGCTTGGCGAGCTGTCGGGTCTGCGCATTCACCTGCGCGCGCAGCGATTCCGTGAGCGCCTTCGTCTCGCTCAGCTGGAACGTCACCAGCTGGATCTGCTCTTCGGCGATCTGGATCTCGTAGCCGACCATCTCGGCCTCCGATCGGGCCTGCGATTGCTTGGCGGCCAGCTCGCCGATGCGGAGATTCGCGTTCCGGACGGCGGCCTCGAACTGATTCGCCGCTTCCTTGTAGCGCTCGGTGTTCTGACGGGAGACCTGGACCGCGCGCTCGAGCTCCTGCTTCTTGCGGAGCGCGTCAGCGAGGGGGTCGTCGGCATACGCGGGGAGCTGCTGTCCCAGGAAGAGGGCAAGTGCCGCCAGCACGACGATGGTCGTGCGAAGACCGCGAGTTCCACCACCACCTCCCCGGACGATCCGGGGAGCTCCCATAACGGGAGGATGGTCGCACCCCGCGGCCGGTGCGGTCAAGGAGCGGGTCGCCCGGAGGAGCGGGGGGCTCACTTGGCCAGGTGCGTCCGTACCGAGATCGAGGCGCCGCCGGCGCCGACGAGGAGCGCGAATCCAAAGACACCGAGGACGAGCTCGGCGATGAAATTCGCGCCGAGCGATACCGGAAGGATGTCGAGGAAGCCGATCATCGCCGCGGTGACCGGTCCGGCACCCGCGATGATGATCCCGAGCGAGATGGTCGCCCCGAGCGCCCCCACGAGCATGCCCTCAAGGATGAACGGCCAGCGCACGAACCAGTCGGTCGCGCCGACCAGCTTCATGATCTCGATCTCGTCACGCCGGCCATGGACCGCGATGCGGATGGTGTTCACGATGACGAAGAGTGCGACGAACAACATCATCCCCAGCACGGCGACGCCGCCGACCGACAGCACGCGTGTGATCGTCAGGAGCTTTTCGACGACGGTCGGGTTGTCGACCACGTCCGCGACGATACCCCGGCCGATCTCATCCTTGAGCGACGCGGCGAGTCGGGAGGTCTCCTGCGCGCTCGCCATCTTCACCTCGAGCGAGGCGGGAAGCGGATTCATGTCGACGTCGGCGAGATCGAAGTCCTTCTTCCGGGCCGCGATCTCACGCAGGCGCGCCAACGCCTGCTCCTTGGTCACATAGTCGACCCGGGTGACCGCGGGATCCTTCTCGACCCGCGCCTTGAACCCGAGGATGTCGGAGGGCTTGGCGGTGTCCTCGAGGTAGAGGACGAGYTCGACCTTGGATTCGAGGACCGTCACCGCGGCCTGCAGTCCGCGGTCGGTGACGATGAAGAACGCGAACAGCAGGAGCATGAGCGACACCGTGAGCGTCGACGCGATGCTCATCACCGGGTTGCGCCAGAAGCCCTCCCAGGCCGCACCGGAGACGTAGGCGATCCGCCTCATGCCGCGTACAGCCCTTCGCGCTCGTCGCGAACGACCGCGCCATGGTCCAGATGGAGCACGCGGCGCCGGAGCGCGTTCACGATCTCGGCGTTGTGGGTCGCCATGACCATCGTGGTCCCGAGCTCATTCACCCGGGTGAGGAGCTTGATGATCTCCCAGCTGGTGACGGGGTCGAGGTTCCCGGTCGGCTCGTCGGCGATGAGGATCTTCGGGTGATTCACGAGCGATCGCGCGATCGCCACCCGCTGCTGCTCGCCGCCGGAAAGCTCGCGCGGGAAGTGGCCGCGCCGCTGGGTGAGACCGACCAGCGCGAGCGCGCGCTCGGTCTCCTCCTTCACCTCGGCCCCGGCGTGCCCGGTGACGAGCAGGGCGAAGGCGATGTTCTCGGCGACGGTCTTGTTCGGGAGGAGCTTGAAGTCCTGGAACACGACGCCGACGGTCCGGCGAAGGAAGGGGACCTGACCACGGCGGAGCGTCGCGACGTCGTGCCCGTCGACGATGACCCGTCCGGTGCTCGGGAGCTCTTCGCGGATGAGCAGGCGAATGAGCGTCGACTTGCCGGCGCCCGAGGAGCCGACCAGGAAGATGAACTCGCCCGCGTCGATCGAAAGGTCGACGTCGTGCAGCGCCGTGGTGCCGTTGGGGTAGCGCTTGCTGACGTCGTCGAGCCTGATCACCGGTCCCCTGCGTTCTCCCTCACGGTGTCCGGGTGGCGCTCGCCCGGCAAGCCTGCGCAAGGAACCTAACGAAGGGCCCTCCGTGGGCGCAACGGCTCGGACTGGCGCATTCGTACCAGAACGTCTCAATGACGATGCGGACGATGCGATTCGTACGCTCTGCGCCCATCACGACGGCAGGATCTTTGCCTGATGGGCGGGCGAACTAGGCGCCGTCACGCAGGCCGAGCTCGGTCTGCGAGGGCCGATCCGGCGCGAACGTGGCGATCGAGGCGATCTTCGCCTCGCCGGTCGCCATGACCTTTACTCCCTGCGTCGCGCGCCCAAGGACCCGGATCTGGTCGAGCGGCGTGCGGATGACGACCCCGGTCGACGAGATGAGCAGGACCTCTTCGCTCTTCTCGTCGATGACCCCGATCGCCGCGACATTCCCGGTCTTCGGGGTGAGCGCGGCCAGGATGACGCCCTGACCCCCGCGGTTGTGGGTCGGGAAGTCCTCGACCGTCGTTCGCTTCCCGTAGCCGTTCTCGGTCACCGAGAGCACCTCGGTCCGCGGTAGCGCGACGCCCATGCCGATGACCTCATCGCCACGCGCGAGGCGGATGCCGGTCACCCCCTGGGTCTGACGGCCCATCGGGCGTGTGTCGGTCGCTTTGAAGCAGATCGCCTTGCCCTTCCGGGTGGCAAGGACGATCCGGTCCTTGTCCCCACAGGTCGCGACCCAGGCGAGCGCGTCGTCCTTGCGAAGGGCCATCGAGATGAGGCCGGCCCGGCGGACATTCGCGTACTCGCTCAAGGGAGTCTTCTTGATGAAGCCCTTGCGGGTCGCCATGATCAGGTAGGCCGCCGTCTTGGTGTCGCGCAGCGCGACCAGGGCCGAGACCCGCTCCCCGGACTGCATCGCCTCGAGGATGTTCTGGATCGGCGTGCCCTTGGCGGTACGGCTCGCGTCCGGGATCTCGTAGACCTTGAGGGCGAAGACGCGGCCACGGTCGGTGAAGACGTACAGCTTGTCGTGGCTTCTCGCGACGACGAGCTGCTCCACGTCATCCTCGTCGCGGGTCGCCATGCCAATGACCCCGCGGCCCCCGCGATGCTGCGCCCGGTAGGTCGAGAGCGGCATCCGCTTGACGTAGTTGCGGCTGGACAGGGTGATCACCACGTCCTCGTCGGCGACGAGATCCGCGTCGGTGAGCTCCCGATTCAGGTCGTCGAGGATCTTGGTCCGGCGCTCGTCGCCATACTTCGCCACGAGCTCGTCGAGGTCGGCCTTGATGAGGAACAGCACCTTCCGCGGGTTCGCGAGGATGGACTCGAGCTCGGCGATGAGCGTGATCGTCTCGCGATACTCGTCCTCGACCTTCTGCCGCTCGAGCCCGGTCAGCCGCCGGAGCTGCATCTCCAGGATCGCGCGAGCCTGCAGCTCGGAGAGGCTGAACTTCTCCCGCAGGTTCGCGAGGGCGGTCTCCGGGCTCTTGCTGGCGCGGATGGCCTTCACGATCTCGTCGATGTGATCGAGCGCGATCTTGAACCCCTCCAGGATGTGGGCCCGGTCCTTCGCCTTGCGGAGGTCGAACTCGCTGCGCCGGGTGATGACCTGCTTGCGGAAGTCGATGTGCGCCTGCAGGACGTCCTTGAGCGACAGCGTCTTCGGCTGCGAATCGACGAGCGCCAGCATGTTCAGGTTGAAGGCGGACTGCATCGCCGTCGCTTTCCAGAGCGTGTTCAGGACCCGTTGGGCGGTGTCGTCGCGCTTCACCTCGATGACGACGCGCATCCCGTCCCGATCGCTCTCGTCGCGGAGATCGGAGATGCCGCCCAGGCGCTTGCTCCCGACGAGCTCGGCCATCTTCTCGATGAGCGAGGCCTTGTTCACCGAATACGGCAGCTCGGTGACGATGATCGACTGGCGTCCGGCCTTCCCGTCCTCGACATGCGCCTTGGCGCGCATCATGATCCGGCCGCGGCCGTTGGCGTAGGCACGACGGATCGCATCCACCCGCTCGACCGCGCCGGTCTCGATGTTCTTCTGCTCGTCGTAGCGGTAGATGACCCCTCCGCCGGGGAAGTCCGGTCCCAGGATCGTCTCGCAGAGATCGTCGTTGGTGAGCTCCGGATCGTCGATGAGCCGCTTCGTCGCCGCGGCGACCTCACTGAGATTGTGTGGCGGGATGTTGCTCGCCATGCCCACCGCGATCCCGGTCGATCCGTTCACCAGGAGATGCGGGAGCCGGGAGGGCAGCACCGACGGCTGCTCGTGCCGGTTGTCGTAGTTCGGGTACCAGTCGACGGTCTCCCGCTCGATGTCGGCGAGCAGCTCCGCCGAGATCGCCGACGGCCGCGCTTCGGTGTAGCGCATATGCGCCGGCGGATCGTCGTCGATCGAGTTGTGGACGAAGATCCCCGCCGCGAGCGCGAAGTTCTGCGTCACGTCGACCGAGAGGTCGTACACGTCGGCCTTCCCGGCCGGCTCGACCGAGGTCGCCGCGGCCGAGAGTCCGGCCGGGATCGGGAAGGCTCCGGTGCGGTGGAGGCGCTCCGGGATCGCCGTGCGCGCGAACGGCATGAGCTGGTCCTTGTCCTTCAGCTTGCCGGCCTCGCGATACGTGCCGTCGCGCATCATGAAGCGATGGTCGGGGGTGCAGACGATCTCCTGACCGTTCGCCAACGTGACCTTGACCACCGTGGCGTTGCGCTTCACCAGGCGCGGTGCGCGGAGCGGCTTGATCCGGACGTTGCGATGCGCGTCCAGGGTGAAGATCTCGGCCCGCACGCCGTGGCGGACCAGGTCCACCAGCTCGACGAAGGTCTTGTGCTCGCCGTTCACCAGCTCGACCTTCGTGTCGCCGGCGAAGCAGCCGAAGTTCCCCTGCCCCTGGATCGGCGGGTAGCGCATCGTGAAGTCCTGCGCGAATCGCGCGAGGGCGTCGTAGATCGGGGCGTCACCATGCGGGTGATACTTCCCCATCACGTCGCCGACGATGGCCGCGGATTTACGATAGGGCCGGTCGCTCCGGAGGCCCATCTCGTGCATCGTCCAGAGGATCCGCCGCTGCACCGGCTTCAGTCCGTCGCGCACGTCGGGCAATGCCCGCGCGACGATGACCGTCATCGCGTAGTCGAGGTACGCCTTCCGCATCTCGACCTGCAGGTCGACGTTGACGATGCGCTCGGCTCCGGTCTCATCGATCACGTTCGTGCATGCTCCCGTTCTTCTTCCGCCACCGCGCGACGCACGCGGTCAAAGGCATCGCCGCTGCGCGAGTACCGCCGCTCCAGCTCTTTGCGCCGATCCTCCGGCATCCGCAGGAACAGCGCCTGGGCCTCCGCGAGGATCTCGCCGTCAGCCGCCCGAGCGACCGTTCCGGAGGTCTCGATCGCCCGGCCACGATCCTTCGTCACCGCACCGGTGACGATGAGCTCCTCGCCAAGCGGCACCGGACGCCGGAATGTCACCGTGATCTTCCCGGTCACGCCCCAGATCCCCTGGTGGAAGATCGCCCAACCCATGGTCTCGTCCAGAAGCGCGGTGACGACGCCCCCATGCAGCGCGCCGTCGTACCCCTGGTGGCGCTGGAGCCCGGTGTACCGGGTGGTCGCGCAGTTGGTGGCCACATCGAAGTCCAGGTGCAGACCGGACGGATTCAGCCGTCCGCAGGCGAAGCACCAGTGCTCGAAATCGACGTCGAGCTCGGACAGCCGGGCCACTACAGATCCAGCTCGGCTTTCGCCGCGTTCGCCATGATCCACTTCCGGCGGCCTTCGACCTCGTTGCCCATGAGCTCGTCGAAGACGTAATCCGCGAGCTCGGCGTCGGCGATCGAGACCTGCCGGAGCGTGCGGGTCGCCGGATTCAGCGTGGTGTCCCAGAGCTGGCCGGCGTTCATCTCGCCGAGCCCCTTGTAGCGCGCGACCGCCGGCTCACGACCGCCCTTGCCGTCGTCGGTGCCCTCATCGGTCGACGTCTGGGCGGCGTCCTCGGCGGCCGCCTCGGCTTCCGCGATGACCTCGCCGCGCTTGGCCGCGGCCTTCTTCTTGCGCTCGTCCTTGTTCGTGCGGGCGAGCGCCTTCAGCTCCTTGATCGCCTGGTCACGTTCGCGGTCGGAGTAGGTCCACCGGACCTCCTTGCCGAGCTGGAGACGGTACAGCGGCGGCTGGCCGATGTAGATCCGGCCCTGCTCGATGAGCGGCTTGAAATGGCGATACAGGAGCGTGAGCAGCAGGGTCCGGATGTGCGACCCGTCCACGTCGGCGTCGGCGAGGATGATCGTCTTTCCGTAGCGGAGCTTCGAGGCGTCGAAGTAGTCACCGATCCCCGTCCCGAGGGCCACGATGATGGCCTTGATCTCCTCGTTGCCCAGCATCTTGTCCGCGCGGGCCTTCTCGACATTCAGGATCTTGCCGCGGAGCGGCAGGATCGCCTGGAATCGCCGGTCGCGGCCGCTCTTGGCCGAGCCGCCGGCCGAGTTCCCCTCCACGACGATGAGCTCGGCCTTCTCGGGGTCGCGCTCCTGGCAGTCGGCGAGCTTGCCGGGAAGCGAGAAGCCATCGAGCGCGCCCTTGCGCAGGACGAGGTCGCGGGCCTTGCGCGCGGCCTCGCGCGCGCGGAACGCGGTGAGGCACTTTTCCACGATCCGCCGTCCGTCCTGCGGGTTCTCCTCGAGATACTGGCCCAGGGCGTCGTTCACCGCGGACGCGACCTGCCCGGCGACCTCCGCGTTCCCGAGGCGGGTCTTCGTCTGGCCCTCGAACTGCGGCTCCTTGATCTTCACGCTCACGATCGCGGTGAGGCCCTCGCGGACGTCCTCGGCGGTGAGATTCGGATCGGCTTCCTTCAGCGCGCCGGACTTGCGGGCGTACGCGTTGAGTGTCCGCGTGAGCGCCGCGCGGAAGCCGGTGAGGTGCGCGCCGCCGTCCATCGTGTTGATGTTGTTGGCGAACGTGTAGACCTTCTCGGCGAAGGTGTCGTTGTACTCGAACGCCACCTCGACGACGGTGTCGTTCTCGAAGGCCTTTTCGACGTACACCGGCTTGTGCAGCGCGGCATGGGTCTTGTCGAGGTGTCGCACGAACGACACGACGCCGCCGTCGAAGTAGTAGGCCTCGTCGGCGCCGTCGCGCTCGTCGTGGATCGCCAGGTACAGCTTCTTGTTCAGGTACGCGGTCTCGCGCAGCCACTGCGAGATGATCGACCGATCCCACTCGATGACCGGGAACATCTGGGGGTCCGGCGCGAAGGTCGTGATCGTGCCGGTGGGATTCGTCCGCGGGCGCCACTCGAGCTGCGGTGGCGCGAAGGGCGACTTCGTGATCGTGTGGACCTTGCTCGTCGGCTTCCCGCGCTCATAGGTCTGCTCATAGATCTTCCCATCGCGATGGACGTTCACCCGCAGCTCGGTGGAGAGCGCGTTCACCACGCTCACGCCGACGCCATGGAGCCCGCCGGACACCTTGTAGCCGGCGCCGCCGAACTTGCCGCCGGCATGGAGGATCGTGTGGACGACCTCGAGCGCGGACTTCCCGGTCTGTTTCTGGATGTCGGTCGGGATGCCGCGTCCGTTGTCGGCGACGGTGATCTCGTTGTTCTGGTGGATCCACACGTCGATGCGGTCGCAGGTGCCGTTCATCGCCTCGTCGATCGAGTTGTCGAGGACCTCGCGGACCAGATGGTGCAGGCCGCGGAGATCGGTCGTGCCGATGTACATGCCGGGGCGGCGACGGACCGCCTCGAGACCTTCGAGCACCTGGATGTCGGCGGCGCTATACGAGCCCGCGCCGTTCTTCGCCTTGGTGGCCGACTTGGTGGGCGTCGTCGCCGGTGCTTTGACCGCCATGTGTTCTCCTACCGTCCCTGTCCCGCGTGGATGAGCAGCTCGTAGAGCCGTTCGAAGTCGTCGCTCGAATAGAACCGGATCGCGATGCGTCCGCCCTTGCGGCCGCGCTGGATCTCGACCTTCGTGCCGAGCGCGGCGCGCAGCTCGGCGGTCAGGCCGGCGAGATCGGGGTCCGCACCGCCGGTGCGGGCCCGCGGCCTGCCGCCGACCCGGACCATCTTGCGGGCGAGCGCCTCGGTCTCGCGGACCGAGAGGCCCTTCGCCAGGATGTCCCCGAGCGCGCCGATCGCCTCCGAAAGTGGTAGCGGGAGGAGCGCGCGGAGATGCCCCTCGCTGATCTTCCCGTCCTGGACCGCATCCTGAAGGATCTGGGGGGCCGAGAGCGCGCGCAGGGTGTTCGCCACGCCGGAGCGGGACTTCCCCATCCGCTCCGCGAGCGCTTCCTGGGTCAGGTCGTAGGTCTCCATCAGGAGCTTGTAAGCCCGGGCGGTCTCGATCGCGTTCAGGTCCGCGCGCTGGATGTTCTCCACCAGGGCGAGCTCGAGCCGGTCGCCGACGTCCTCGCGGATCACGCCCGGGATCGTGGTCCGTCCGGCGATCCGCGCGGCGAGCACCCGCCGGTGCCCGGCGATGAGCTCGAAGCCGTCGCCCTGCCGGGATACCACAATTGGTTGCAGGACGCCGTGGGCCCGGATCGAGGCCGCGAGCTCGTTGATCAGGTCGCCATCGAACCGGGTCCGGGGCTGCTGCCGGTTCGGGACGATCCGCTCGAGCGGGATCTCGCTCGCCGCGGACGTTCGGGCGGCCTCCGCCGGCGCGCCGCCGACCGCGGGCGTCGTGGCGGGGCCAAGGAGCGAGTCGAGACCCCGGCCCAGGCCGGTGCGGGCCATCAGCTCGTCACCCCGCCCGGCGCGATCGGCGTGCGGGCGGCCAGACGCATCGCGATCTCCTGGGCCAGATCGCTGTAGGCCAGTGCGGCCCGGGACCCCGGGTCATAGACCGAGATCGGCTGGCCGTGGCTGGGGGCTTCGGCCAGCCGGACCGCACGCGGGATCCGCACCCGGGTGACCAGCTGGGGGAAGTGGCGAATGACCTCCTCGGTCACCTGCATCGAGAGACGATTGCGGCGGTCTTCCATCGTCAGCACGATCGCAAGCACTTCCAGGCGGGCATTGAGACGGAGACGGACCGCCTCGATCGTCGAAAGGAGCTGGGCCAGCCCTTCAAGGGCGTAGTACTCGCATTGCACCGGAACGAGGACCGCGTCCGCGGCGACGAGGGCGTTCACCGTCAGCAAGCCGAGTGACGGCGGACAGTCGATCAGGACCGTGTCGTACTCCCCCACTTTCGGCAATGCGTCCCGCAGCCGAAATTCGCGCGCCAGCAGCGGAACGAGCTCGACCTCCGCACCGGCCATATCCGGCGACGACGGGACGATGTCGAGACCGGGAACAGTCGTCGGCTGGATCGCCTCGGCGATCGGTTCGTCCCGCACCAGGACCCCATACACCGAACGCGGATGCTGCTTGCTGACGCCCAGTCCGCTGGTGGCGTTGGCCTGGGGGTCCAGGTCGACGATAAGGACCCGCGATCCCTTCTCCGAGAGCGCTGCAGCAAGGCTGATGGCGGTCGTCGTCTTTCCCACTCCGCCTTTCTGATTGCTGATCGCCAAGACATTCATGCCGTGTCACACGTGAAACAAACTGGCCGGAGACGCTCAGAGGGGACTCTGTCGTGCGTCACCAAGGTGACCTATTGTACCGGAAACCGCCCCGCGACCGAAATCGTGATTGACTGCGGAAGTGTATTGATACTCATTTTCCCTGCGTTGACTGCATTCGCGAGCTACCTTCTCGGGAGCATTCCGACCGCGCTCATGGTTGCCGGTCTGGCTGGTCGGCCGGATCCCCGGACGACGGGCACCGGGAACGCCGGAGCGACGAATGTCGCGCTCTCGGTGCACCCACTCGCCGGGCTCGCGGTGTTCCTGATCGACCTCGGCAAGGGCTATCTCGGCGGGGTTGCGGGCCTTGGGATCGGCGGCCCGGACCTCGCCGCGGTCTGCGCCCAGGCGGCGGTGCTCGGGCAGGTGCTGCCGGTCTTCGCCGGGTTCCGCGGCGGCAAGGGCGTCGCCACGACGTATGGCGGCTACATCGCGCTCCATCCGGCCATCGCCGTGGCCACCATTGCCCTCTGGTCGATCGACACCCTCGTCATCCTCCGGCGCTTCGTGCCCGGAACGGTGCTGACGCTCGTGCTCCTGGTACCGATCGCGGCGATCTTCGCCGGGCCATCCCTGACGGCCTACGCCGTCGGGGTGCTCATCGTCGGGATCGTCGTGCATCGTCACGACCTCGCGGCCTGGCGACGTGGTGAGGTGCCCACCGTGCGACAGGCGCTGCGTGATAATCGAAAGCGCACATGAACAACCCGCAGCCCGCCCAGTGGAGCGGGGTCACCAAGCGTATCGTCGTCCTGCTCCTGCTGGCGGTCGCGGTGTATGTCATCGCGCGGGCCGGGGATATCGTCCGGCCGTTCATCTGGGCCGCCGTCCTCAGCTACGTGCTCCTGCCGCTCGTCCGCGTCCTCGAGCTCCGGGTGACCCGCCACCGCGGTGCGGCCGCCGCGATCGTCTTCCTGGCGCTGCTCGGGCTCATCGTGAGCGGCGCCCGGCTCCTCGTGCCGCTGGCGATGGAGCAGATGACGATGTTCCAGCGCTCGCTACCAGATTTGGTAGCGAACGCCCAGAACACGCTGGTCGAATCGCTCAATCAGCTGGGCATGGAGGATCTCACCCCGGTGGTCCTGGGGCCGGCCGGCGGCGCGCCGGTCGAGCTCTCGCGCAACGCCGCGAGCCTGGCGGTCCCCTTCATCGTCGGCTTCGGGCACTTCCTGCTCGAGTTCCTCATTTTCCTCATCGCCACCTTCTTCCTGCTCCGCGACTGGCCGCGCCTGATCGGCTGGATCGGCCGGCTCGCCCCGCGGCGCTACCGGCACGAGCTCGTGCCGCTCGGCCGGCAGGTGAATGCGTTGCTCGGACGGTACGTGCGTGGGCAGCTGGTCCTCATCGTGATCATGTGGGTCGTGACCACGATCGGGCTCACCGCCTTCGGGGTCCCCTTCAGCCTCCTCCTGGGATTCATGACCGGCGTGCTCGAGATCATCCCGATCATCGGCCCGATCACCGCCGGCGCGATCGCGTCGCTCGTCGCGCTCGGTCACCCGAATCCGTTCGGGTGGTCGCAGCTCCCGTACGTCGCGGCGATCGCGATCATGTACACGATCCTCCGCCATGCCGAGGACTACTTCGTCATCCCGCTGGTCATCGGCCGGATCGTCCGGCTGCACCCGGCGGTCGTGATCTTCGCCCTCCTGGGCGGGGGAGCGCTCTTCGGGCTCATCGGGGTCCTCCTCGCCGTCCCGGTCACCGCGACCCTCCGCCTCGTCCTCATCTACGTCAGCGCGAAGCTCCGTGACGAGGATCCCTACCCCCGCCTCGAGGAGGAGCTCGCCGGCGAGGAACTGCCCCCGGCGGTCGAAGTGCGGAAGATCCATCCGGCCACCCACCCGTAGCGGGGCCGACCCCGCTCGCGGCGTAGCGTCCACCGGTCGAACCGCGTTCCGTAGCTAGGAGGGACCGTTGCGCATCGCGCTCGCCGTCCTCGTCCCTCTGGGCGCCGCCGTCCTGCAGGGGTCGGTGATCCCATTTCTCACGATCGGAGGCGCCCGCCCGAACATGCCGCTCCTCGTCGCCGCGTCCTGGTCCCTCGCCGCCGGCGCGGGCGAGGCGGTCTGGTGGGCCTTTCTCGGCGGCCTGGCCACGGACCTCCTGTCCGGGGGACCGCTCGGCGCCTTCGCGCTCGCGCTCCTGCCGCCGGTCGCGTTGGCCGGCCGGGGGGAGCGTTCCATCGGCCGTCCGGCGGGGGTGCTGCTCGGCGGGCTGATCGTCGGGCTCGCCGCGCTCGCGGCCGGCGCGCTCTACGTTGGCGCCCTGGCGCTCGCCGGGCAGCCCCTGCCGGGGCCCGGGATCCTGGCCGCCGAGACCGCTGGGGGCGCGGTCTACACCGGTCTGCTCGCCCTCGCGACGTATCCGCTCGCCCGGCGCATCCGCCGGGCGAGCGAAAAGCAGGCATCCTGCTCGTGATGGCCACCGAGGGGCGCGCGTTCGTGCATCCGCGCCGCTTCGTCGCGCTGGGGCTGGTCTTCGTCCTGCTCCTCGGCATGCTCACCGCGCGCCTCTGGGATCTCCAGGTCACCAACGGAGCGCGCTACCGCGCGCTCGCGGAGGACAACCGCATCCTGCGGCTTCCGGTGACCGCGGACCGCGGGATCATCGTCGACCGCAACGGCACGATCCTGGTGCGGAACATCCCGGGGTTCGCGGTGAGCATCGTGCCGGTGGACCTGCCGCGCGTCCGCGAGATCGACGTCGCCGGACGGCTCGGAGCGCTCGTTGGCCGTGAGGGCCAGGAGATCCTCGAGCTCATCGCGGCGCAGCGCGTCCGCAATCCCTATGAGCCGGTGAAGGTCTCGACCAAGCCGATCCCGCGCGAGGTCGCGCTCCTCCTCGCCGAGCGGGCGGAGGCGTATCCCGGCGTGCGCATCGATGCCGAGGCGATCCGCCAGTACGTCGAAGGTCCGCTCTACTCGCCGCTCATCGGCTACGTCGGTCCGATCCGACCGGACGAGCTCGATGAGAAGCGCGATGCGGGGTATCTCCCGACGGACGACGTCGGCCGGACCGGCCTCGAATGGCAGTACGAGCGCTACCTTCGCGGTACCTATGGCTGGCGCGAGGTCGAGCGCGACGCCGCGCAGCGCGAGATCAAGACCCTCGCCCAGACGCCGCCGGCGGCGGGCGGGAACCTGAAGCTCACGATCGACGCCCGGCTCCAGAAGATCATCGCCGGCGAGCTGCAGGCCGGCGTGGACAAGGATGCCTTCACCCAGGCGGTCGGGGTGGCGATCAATCCGCAGAACGGCGAGATCCTGGCGATGGTGAGCACGCCCGCGTACGACAACAACGTGTTCATCCGCGGCGTGACCACCGCCGAGATGAAGGCCTTCAACTCCGACGACCGTCATCCGCTGGTGAACAAGGCGGTGGGGGAGATCTACCCGCCCGGCTCGACGTTCAAGATGGTCACCGGCCTGGCCGCCCTCACCGAGGGGACCGCGAACCGGAACACCCCGGTGAACGTGACGGCGACCTCGTTCAGCATCTCCGGCACGAGCTTCTTCGACTGGCGCGCGCATGGCCCGCTCGATTTCGTCACCGGCTTCGCCCACTCGAGCGACATCTACTTCTACTCGCTCGCCGGGGGGAGCCCGATGAGCAGCGTCCGGGGCGTCGGGCCCGATGCGATCGCGAAGTATGGCCGGATGCTCGGCTTCGGGCAGCGCACCGGGATCGATCTGCCCGGAGAGGCGAGGGGGATCATGCCCGATCCGGCCTGGAAGCAGGAGGTCTTCGGCGAGCCGTGGTCCATCGGCAACACCTATCACGAGTCGATCGGCCAGGGTTTCGTCGCGGTCACGCCGCTCCAGCTTGTGAACGCGTACGCCTCGGTCGCGAACGGCGGCACGGTGTACGTCCCGCATCTGTTGAAGGAGGTGGACGATCCGCTTGGCAACCCGGTCGTCGTGAAGGCGCCCGAGGTCGCCCGCAAGCTCGAGATGAAGCAGGAGGATCTCCGGCTGCTGCGTGAAGCGGCGCGCCGGGTGGTGACGATTGGCCACGCTTCCATGCCGGGCGCGAAGCTCCCGATCGCCGGGAAGACCGGCACCGCCGAGTTCGGCCCCTCCGGCGGGCGGGACAGTGCCGGGCGCAACCTGCTCGGCTTCCACAACTGGTTCGTGTCGTTCGTCCCCAAAAAGGACAACACCGACCCGACCGCCGAGATCGCGATGGTGCTGTTCACCTTCAACTCCAGCAAGAGCCTGTGCGACGTCTGCCTCAACCCGGCGGTCGCGATGACCCAGCGGATCTACGAGGCCTACCTGCTCGGCGCGCCGGCCGGTGACAAGAAGGCGAGCCTCCCATGAGCGTCGGACCGGTCACGATGACCCGGGCGGCCACACCGCTCCACGACCGCCCGACGTTCCGGCGGCTCGAGCAGATCGATCCGTACCTTCTGCTCGCGACGCTGCTGCTGGTGGCCTACGGGCTGGTCATCGCCTATTCCGCGTCGTACGAGGACCGCACCACGACCGACCCGCTGCAGTCGGTGGCCAAGGCGGTCCTCTTCTCGGCGCTCGGCCTGGGCATCATGGCCGCGGTCGCCTACTTCGATTACGCCTGGTTCGGCGTGTTCGCGCCGCTGCTCTATCTGCTCACCATCGGGCTGCTCGTGCTCGTCCTGGTCATCGGTCACAACATCCTCGGCGGCCAGCGGTGGGTGACGATCGCCGGCCAGAAATTCCAGGTGAGCGAATTCGCGAAGGTCCTCATGATCGTCGTCCTGGCGAAATGGTTCGCCGATCGGCACGACCGGATCGGGTCCCCGCTCGTCCTCCTCGGCGCGCTCGCGCTTGTCGTCCCGCCGTGGGCCCTCGTCTACCGCCAGCCCGATCTCGGCACCAGTCTGGTCTTCGTCGCGATCTTCTTCGGCATGGCCTTCATCGCCGGGGTGCGGCTCTGGCAGCTCGCGTCGCTCGTCGCGGTCGGCATCGCGTCGTTCCCGCTCGTCTGGTCCTTCCTCCAGGGCTACCAGCGGGCGCGCCTCACCGCGTTCCTCGATCCATACGCGGATCCCCAGGGCGCGGGCTGGAACATCATCCAATCGCTCATCGCGATCGGATCCGGCCAGGCGACGGGGAAGGGCCTCACCGCGGGAACGCAGTCGCCGCTTGGCTACCTGCCGATCGCCGAATCGGACTTCGTCTTTGCCGGCCTGGCCGAGGACCTCGGCTTCGTCGGCGCGCTCATCCTGTTCGCCCTGTTCGCGGTGCTCCTCGTCGCCGCGCTGCGCATCGCCTTCCGGGCGCGCGACCCGTTCGGCACCTACCTCGCCGGTGGGGTCGTCGCGATGCTCGCGTTCCAGATCGTGGTGAACGTCGGGATGGCGATGTCGCTCATGCCGGTCACCGGGATCCCGCTGCCGTTCATCTCGCACGGCGGGTCGTCGCTGCTGTCGATCTGCCTGGCCCTGGGGATGCTCCAGTCGGTGGCGATGCGCCGGGACCAGGACCGCCTTCGCAGCTAGCGGCCGCCGCTCGCGCGACCGGCGCGATCCGGCCCGGGCATCTCGAGCGGCACCGGCGGGAGGGTGCAAACCGCTTCGGGCACGGCGTAGAGCGGCCCGGCCGGGTCGAACAGCGGGTCACCGGCGGCGATGCGCGCCCGGATCGCGTCTCGCGTCGCCCGGACCGCGACCTGCTCGGCCGGTGCCAGCCCGACGAGCTGATGCTCGTCCTTCTCCGAGACCGCCCCAGCCGGATCGATCATCACGTCGAGGTAGAGATCGAGGTACTCGATGACCGCGGGCCCGATCCGGTTCCAGCGGACGACATCGATGTAGAAGCGCTTGCCGCCGTCCGGTCCGTGACAGCTGATCGCGAACGGCAGGGTGTTGCCGAAGATGCTCACCCCGGGGACCTCCTGGGTCCACCCGCCCAGCGGGTTCCACCACGGCGTGCCGGCCGGCTGGTAGACCCGGGCCAGCCCATCCCGGTCGGGGAGCCGGTACCCCGAGCGGCGCTGCCAGAGGGAGCCGCCGGGAAGGCGCTTGTCGACGCGGACGACGCGGTGCATCGCCCTATACTTTGCCCTTCAACGGCTGGGAGCGGGAGCAGTACCCGCCGCCTTCGCGCGAAGAGAGCCGGCGCTCGGTGCGAGCCGGTGCGTGAAGGGCGGGGAACTCACCCGGGAGCCGCGAGCGCCAGGTGTCCGGCCCGTTCAGGGCGGGAGCCAACGCCCGCCGGGATCACGCCCGTTATCACGTGCTCGAGCGGAGACTCGGGGCTGTGGCGCAGTGGTAGCGCATCACACTGGCAGTGTGGGGGTCAGGGGTTCGAATCCCCTCAGCTCCACCGGGATCAGGGCCGGGCCCACCTTCCGGAGTCTCAAGTCGGGGTGGTACCGCGGAAGTGACCCTTTCGTCCCCAACACGGACCGTGGGTCATTTTTTGCGAGGAGGTCCCGCGCCATGTCGAGCGAGACGAGCGAAAGCGCACCGACCAAAGCCGCGCGCTATGCCCCGTCGGAGATCGAGCCGAAGTGGCAGGCGCACTGGCGGGACAGCGGCCTCCATGACACCCCGGACACCGCCGACCGGCCCAACTACTACTTCGTGACGATGTTCCCGTACCCCTCGGGCGAGATCCACGTCGGCCACTGGTACGCGTACGCGCCGTCGGATTGCGCCGCCCGGTACGTCCGAATGCGCGGCCACAACGTGCTGTTCCCGATGGGCTTCGACGCCTTCGGCATCAACGCCGAGAACGCCGCCATCGACCGCAAGATGCACCCGGCGGTCTGGACCGAGCAGAACATGGCCCACATGCGCGAGCAGTTCGTGAAGATGGGGACGGCGATCGACTGGCGGCGCGAGGTCGTCACCTGCTACCCGGAGTACTACCGGTGGAACCAGTGGATGTTCCTCAAGCTGCTCGAACGGGGGCTCGCGTATCGCGCGACCGCGCCGGTGAACTGGTGCCCGCGCGACGAGACCGTCCTGGCGAACGAGCAGGTCATCAACGGCCTCTGCGAGCGCTGCGACACGCCGGTGGTGAAGAAGGACCTGACGCAGTGGTTCTACAAGATCACCGCCTATGCCGATGAGCTTCTCACGTTCGATGGCCTGGACTGGCCCGAGCGCGTGCGGGTGATGCAGCAGAACTGGATCGGCCGCTCCGAGGGCGCCGAGATCGCCTTCACCGTCGACGGGCACCCCGGTGAGTCGATCCGGTTCTTCACGACCCGCCCGGACACGATCTTTGGCGCGACGTTCATGGTCCTGGCGCCGGAGCACCCGCTCGTCGCGAAGATCACGACCGCCGCGCAGCGCGCCGCGGTCACGGCCTACGTGGAGCAGGCCCGCAACACGACGGAGATCGATCGCACCAGCGCGGAGCGGGCGAAGACCGGGGTCGCCACCGGCGCGTTCGCGCGCAACGCCTTCACCGGCGAGCCCATCCCGATCTGGATCGCCGACTACGTCCTGGCGACCTACGGGACCGGCGCGATCATGGCCGTGCCGGCGCACGACGAGCGGGACTTCGCCTTCGCCACGGCGTACGGCCTGGAGATCCGCGAGGTGATCTCGCCCGATCGGACCGAGCACGGCCCCCTGGCCGCGGCCTACACCGGCCCCGGGACCCTGGTCCGTAGCGGCGCGTTCACCGGCATCCCGAGCGATGAGGCGAAGCGGCGGATCGCGGCGGAGGCGAAGGCGCGCGGCATCGGGGACGTCTCGGTCACCTACCGCCTGCGCGACTGGCTCATCTCGCGTCAGCGCTATTGGGGCACGCCGATCCCGATCATCTATTGCCCCGACTGCGGTACCGTCCCGGTGCCCGAGGCGGAGCTGCCGGTCGTCCTTCCCCGCGATGCGGAGTTCACCGGACGGGGCGGATCGCCCCTGGCGAACCTGCCCGACTTCGTGAACACGACCTGCCCCCGCTGCGGGAAGCCGGCGAAGCGTGAGACCGACACGATGGACACGTTCGTGGACTCGTCCTGGTATGTGTATCGCTACCTGGATCCCACGGACGCCTCCCGCTTCATGAACCCGGCGGTCGGCCGCCACTGGCTGCCGGTGAACCGCTACACCGGCGGGATCGAGCACGCGATCCTGCATCTGCTGTACGCGCGGTTCGTGTGCAAGGTCCTCCGCGACCTCGGGTACCTCTGGTTCGACGAGCCGTTCACCCATCTGCGCAACCAGGGCACCATCGTGTTCAAGGGCCGCAAGATGTCGAAGTCCCGCGGCAACGTCGAGGCGCCCGACGCGTATGTCGGGCGCTACGGCGCGGACACCCTTCGCCTGTTCATGATGTTCATGGGCCCGTGGACCGATGGCGCCGATTGGGACGCCGCGGGCATCGAAGGCAGCTGGCGGTTCTTGAACCGGGTCTGGACGATCGCGCTCCAGGCGCCTTCCTCCGGGCCGCGCGACCCCGGTCTGGACCGGATGGTGCAGCGCACGATCCAGAAGGTGTCCGGGGACCTCGAGGCCTATCACTTCAACACCGCGATCGCGGCGATGATGGAGCTGTCCACCGCCCTGTTCCACGCCTCCGGCCCGAGCCGCGATGCGGGCGTGCAGACGCTCGTCCTGCTCCTCGCGCCCTTCGCGCCGCATCTGGCCGAGGAGCTCTGGCAGCGGCGCGGCGGGACCGGCTCGGTCCATCAGCAATCCTGGCCGGCCTTCGACGCGTCGCTGGCCGCGGACCGCGAGGTCCAGATCGTGGTCCAGGTGAACGGCAAGGTGCGCGACCGGATCGCGCTTCCGGCGGGAGCGCCGGAGGAGACGGTGCGGTCAATGGCGCTCGCGAGCGAAAAGGTCCAGGCCGCCATTGGAGGTGCCCCGGTGGAAAGATCGATCGTCGTTCCCGACCGGCTGGTGAGCATCGTGACCGGACGGCCGTCATGAGCCAGGCCGAGGTGCGCCTCGCGGCGCTCTGCGACCACGCCCTCGTCGGCCAGGACGGGAAGGTGAGCCTGCTCGGGATCTTCCGGAACATCAGCGTGACCGGCCTACCGGCCCAGCATCCGCGGATGTTCCTGGTCGCGATCCTCGGCCTGGATGCCGGAACGCACACCGTCGTGGTCCGCCTCCGCACCCCCGACGGCGCCCAGGCGGCGACGAATCCCCCGGAGATCGCGGTGCAGGCGTCCGCCGGCCAGGACGTGAATGTCATCGTCGAGCTGAACAACCTGAGCTTCGGTGCGTTCGGTACCCACCGCTTCGACCTTGAGGTCGACGGCGCGGTCGTCGGCACGCTCCCGGTCTCCATCATGCAGATGCCGGTGCCGGCCGGAGGTCACCGCCAGAACTGATATGGAGTGGCCTGTCAACGGGCGAGCCGTCATCGGCGGCCCGGTGGCACGAGGGAACGGACGGGCAGGTGGCAGCGGCGTCTGGCCACACTGGGCTCGCTCGGGACCAGCCCGGTGAAGGCCATGAACGCCGCCGCGGTCGGGAAGCGGCGGAAGTCACCGACCTCGACCAGCAGGGTGAGCGCGGTCAGGGTCTTGATCCCGCGCAGGCAGCAGAGCCGGCGGACCGGCTCGCGGTACGGCTCGCGGTCCGCGATCTGCTCGATCGCCGCGTCCATCAGGTCGCGTTGGCGCAGTCGGGTCTCGACGATCGCGAGGTGGTGGCCGACCAGATCCTCGAGACCGGCGGTCTCGAACGTCTGGCGGCGGACCCAGGCCAGATGCCGCTCGGTCCACTTGTCGCCGTCGTGATAGACCCGGTCATGGCGCAGCAGGAACTTCGAGAGCCGATGACGGGCCCGCAGGATGTCCTCAGTGAGATCTTCCCGCGCCCGGATGAGGTCCCGGACCGCCTCTTCCGCCGGTGGCGGGATCCGGATCGCGGTGAGCTCGCCAGCCCGGAACAGCCCGGCGAGCTTGCGGGCATCCCGGCGATCGGTCTTCACCCGGGTGCCGGGCCGGACGGGGATGAGTCCCGGGGCGATGACCTGGCAGTCGACCCCGAGGGTGGCGAAGGTCCGCTGCAACCCGTACCCGGTCGGCCCGGCCTCATAGCAGACTCGCACCGCCTGGGGATCTTTCCAGCGCCGGACCAGCGTGGAGGATGTCCCGCTCGTCGTGGAACTTCGGGCGGCCCTCTGACCTTCGA
>JRHI01000321.1_pt1 | contig 54564 bp, 61 predicted proteins | sample 215371 | NCBI WGS metagenome assembly JRHI01 (sample SAMN02929681, study PRJNA255918) | sediment metagenome | biome: cave system; feature: Ice Cave; material: Sediment; isolation source: sediment from deep within a dark volcanic ice cave with no known source of... ...
CATTGCTCAGGGKGAAACACAGAGAGACTGACACTCTCAGTCCGTGCACCGGGGCGTGAAACCGCACTCGAACGCCGCGGTTCCCGTTGGTGGCGAACGTCAGGCCGCGATCGGTCACGGCCAAGCGGGCGGGCCCAGCCGTCTTGAAGAACCGGTACGGGCCCGTCACCGCCACGTCTTTCAGGTTGGCCAGCGGCGTCTTCACCCGCCAGCGTCCGAACCGGGCATCAAACACCTCCTCGCCAACCTCAACCCACGCGTTCGCCTCCCGCACGCCGAACGCGCGCGCCAGCCGGCGGTAGGACGGATCAAACGCGAAGGTGAAGCGTTGGGGGTCATTAGGCACAGGCCGATCCTAGCCGGAGCCCCGTCGACACGGCAGGTGCCCCGCTACGGTTTTCCTGTCCGCGCGGACAGGCCGAGGCGTTCACCGGCGAGATGCTCGCCGCCGACCTAGGGGTCGGCGATGGAGCTGGCCGGGGGTCACGACATCATCCGCCTCGAGCTTCCTCAGGTGCCAGACGGCACCGAGTTGACCTTGCTCGATACGCTCGGGGAGCAAGGCAAGCCAGTGCGGGACGGAGCCGGATGGAACGCTTGCCTGGACGCGCTGGCGGCCGGCCTCCAGAGCCGTGAAGACGCTCGCAGCGCGATCGCTGTCTGGCCGGTGCTCAACGCGAAATACATCGAGCGGTTCGGTCCGGAGGCAGCAACGATCGGGCCGGCGGAGGAATTTGGAAGGACATATGACTGAGATGACCAAGGACACACGATCGCGCTGGATCGCACTGATCGTCCTGTGTCTGGGCACGCTGATGATCGTCCTCGACAGCACAATCGTGAACGTCGCACTGCCATCGATCAAACGCGACCTCGGCTTTTCGCCGACGTCCCTGGCCTGGGTGGTAAACGGCTATCTGCTGACCTTCGGGGGTTTCCTCTTGCTCGGCGGCCGGCTGGGGGACGTGTACGGACACCGGCGGTTGTTTCTGGCCGGCCTGTCGCTGTTCACGGTGGCCTCGTTCGCCTGTGGGCTCTCGCCCGGCCAAGGGGCGTTGGTCGTGGCGCGCGTGATCCAGGGCTTCGGCGGAGCCGTGGTTTCGGCCGTGTCGCTGTCGCTGATGATGTCCCTGTTCGTCGAGCCCGCAGAGCGCGCCAAGGCGATGGGGCTGTTCGGTTTTGTCGCCGCCGGGGGCGGCAGCATCGGAGTGCTGCTCGGCGGGGTCCTCACCGATCTGCTCAATTGGCACTGGATCTTCCTGGTCAACGTCCCCATCGGAGTCGTCGTCTGCGCCCTCGCGCTACGGGTTCTGCCGATCGGCGCCGGAGGCGAACGACGCTCCCGGATCGACGTCGCCGGCGCCGTGACCGTCACCGTGGCCCTGATGCTGGCGGTGTACGCGATCGTCAACGGCAACCACGCCGGCTGGCTCTCCACGCAGACCGCCGGGCTGCTGGTCGCCGCGCTGGCGCTGGTGGCCACGTTCCTGGTCATCGAGTCTCGCGTGGCGTCGCCGCTGATGCCATTGAAGCTGTTTCGCCAGCGCAATCTGTCCACCGCCAACGCCGTCGGGCTGCTCTGGGCCAGCGCGATGTTCGCCTGGTTCTTCCTGTCCGCCCTCTACCTTCAGCTGGTCCTCCACTACAGCCCGCTGCAGGTCGGACTCGCGTTCCTACCCGCCAACCTGATCATGGGCGCCTTCTCCATTGGGCTCTCAGCCAAGCTGGTGATGCGCTTCGGCCTCAAGGCGCCGCTCGGGACGGGGCTCCTCCTGGCCGCCGCCGGGCTTGCCCTGTTCACCCGGGCCCCGGTCCACGGACGGTTCCTGGTCGATGTGCTCCCCAGCATGATCCTGCTCGGCTTCGGCGCCGGAATGGCATTCAATCCGCTGTTGCTCGCGGCGATGGGTGATGTCGAGCCCCACGACTCCGGGCTCGCCTCGGGGATTGTCAATACATCGTTCATGATGGGTGGCGCGCTGGGGCTCGCGGTCCTGGCCAGCCTCGCTGCATCTCGCACGAAGGCCCTGCAGGGCGCCGGGCACAGCGCCGCGAGCGCGCTCAACGGGGGCTATCACGCCGCCTTCGTGGTCGGCGCGGTGTTCGCCGCGGTCGCCGCAGGCGTCGGGCTGGCGCTCCTGCGCAAGTCGCCTCAGGCCCAGGGCGCCGCAAGCCCGGCCGTGCCGGAGCCCAGCGTCGACTCCGCCGTGCATGATCAGCGACTCACGCGGGTGGCTGGTGATAACGACATCTTGCGCCCCATGATGTAGGCGCCGATGCCCCGCGTGACCTGGTCGATCACCTCGGCGTCAGCCGAGCGCTCATCGCCCTCGAGCCCGTGCTGGGCGCACCAGCTTTGGGGCTCGAACCCACAGTCGTGCAGCTCATACCACCTTCGCCGATCGGATTCTCGGGTTTCTGGTTCGGTCCGGCGACAAAACCGTCGCGCGAGCTAGAGACCTGGCAGGTGACTTTGCTCATGGTCTAGACCGCTCCACCGCCCGAGAGTCATCGCACACGCACGTCGCGTGGACTCGATGCGCCGCCCCGCGGCGAGCCCTCAACGCCCCAGCGCCCGGGCGATCGCCGCGATGTGGTCAGGCGTGGACCCGCAGCAGCCGCCGACGATCCGGGCACCCTGCGCGGCGAACTCGCGCAGGTGGTCGGCGAGCATCCCCGGATCGGCCTCGTAGAGCACCGCGTCCCCGACCACCCGGGGCACGCCGGCGTTGGGCTTGACCCACAGCGGCACCGACGGGGATGCCTCGAGGAACTCCGACACGATCACGTCGGTGTCCTCTAGGGAGCGGCCACAGTTTGCGCCCAGAGCGGCAACCCCCAGGGGCTCGATCGCCGCGACGACGTCCGCGGCTGCCAGCCCCATCATCGTGCGAGTGCCCTGGTCGAAGCTGAACGATGCGACCAGCGGAAGACCGGTGACGCTGCGCGCGCCCTCGGCGGCCCAGATCGCCTCGTCGAGCGCGAAGAAAGTCTCGAGCACGAGCAGATCGACGCCGCCGTCGGCGAGCGCCTGGGCCTGCTCGGCATATGCCTCGATCGCGATGTCCCGGGTCAGCGTGCCGAACGGCTCGGCCAATTGCCCGGTCGGTCCCATCGATCCGGCCACGAGGCGGCCCTCCCCCACCGCCTCGCGTGCGATCTCGGCGGCCCGGATGTTCAGCTCCCGGGTCCGGCCGGCCAGCGGACCATCGACCAAGCGCAGGCTCGTGGCCCCGAAGCTGCAACTGAGGACGAGATCCGAGCCGGCCTCGGCGAACCGGCGATGTAGCTCTCCGACCCGTTCCGGGGCGGAAAACACCCACTCCTCTGGAGCCACTCCGGGCTCGATCCCCATGTCCTGGTAGTTCGTTCCGGTTGCGCCGTCCGCGAGCAGGACTCCCCGCTCACTGAGTTTTTCCGTGAATGACGGCACCGATTGAGCGTAGCTACCGCGCTCAGACGACAGCCGGCGTCAGGCCTCCTCGCCCCCGCGAGCGCGGGCGTCCTCAGCCAGAATCCGCGGGCTGTCGATGATGATTCCCCGGCGCCGGAGGCCGCTCAAGAGGGGTTCTTGGCCGGCTAGGCCGACGAGCGTCGCGACAGCCGTGCGCATCCGGATGGTCAGCTTCTCTACGTCGTTGTACGCGAGCTTTCCGTCGACTTCGAGGCGAGCCCCACCGAACGCCGGGCCGACCTCGAGCTCCACCTGCGAGGCCGCCGACACGACGAGCGGCGGACACGAGCCGCCATGGCTTGACAGCGGGGTCAGCAGAAACGCGGCGGTCTCCGGGGCCAGCAACGGGCCGCCGGCGGCAAACGAATACGCGCTCGAGCCGATCGGCGTGCTGACCACGCATCCGTCACCGGCCAGACGGGCGTAGAGGATTCCGTCGACGCGAGCCGAGGTGCGAATCTGGCCGTCGCCTGCGCGGACGAGCGCGATGTCGTTGAACGCAATCAGCTCCTCACGGTTGCCGAGTACGACCTCAAGGCTTGGCACCTTACGGGGATTCCACGCGCCACGGCGGAAGCGCTCAAGCGCGTCGAGCACGTCGTCCGCCGCCACGCCGGTCAGTGCGCCGAGGCTGCCGCAGGCCACCCCGAGAACCGGGCGTTCGACAGCGGCAGCGGCACGAATCGCGGCCAAGGTAGTTCCATCGCCACCGATCGCGACGATCACGTCACAGCCGCTCGCCTCACCCACCGGCGCGACCCTCTGCTGCTGGCCGAGCACCGGCACCTGCACGACGTCGACGGCTTTGCTCTCGCTCCAGCTGCGCAGGGCCTGGAACGTCTCGTCGACGTCCCGGGTCGGGTGGACCACCAAACCGATCCGCCGCAGCGGTGTGCGGTCCGACGAAGGTTGACCGCTCACGCCGTAGCCGCCGGCTCTCTGCGCTCACGCTGCCGGCGCAGCTCCTGCCGAGCCAGTGAAAGCTTGTGCACCTCGTCCGGTCCGTCGGCCAAGCGCAGCGTCCGCAGGCCCGCATACATAGCCGCGAGCGGGAAGTCATCGGACACACCGGCGCCACCGTGGACCTGAATCGCGCGGTCGACGATCTTCAGGCAGATGTTCGGTACCGCGAACTTGATTCCGGAGATCTCGATCCGAGCGTGCTGGTTGCCGACCGTGTCCATCAGCCAGGCGGTCTTCATCACCAGCAGGCGAGCCATCTCGAGCTCGATTCGCGATTCGGCGATCCAGTCACGGATGTTGGCGTTGTGCGAGACCGGACGGCCAAACGTCTCGCGGGCGTCAGCACGCTCGCACATCAGCTCGAGCGCGCGCTCGGCGGCACCGATGGCACGCATGCAGTGGTGGATACGCCCGGGGCCGAGGCGGGCCTGGGCGATCAGGAAGCCCATCCCCTCACCCGCGACGACGTTCTCCAGCGGCACGCGGACGTCGGTGAACTGCAGCTCACCGTGGCCCTCGGTGTCGTGATAGCCGAACACCGGTAGACTGCGCTTGACCTCGAGCCCCGGCGTTTGCCGCGGTACCAGCACCATCGACTGCTGCTGGTAGGTGGCAGCATCTGGATCCGTCTTGCCCATCACGATCAGGACTCGCAGATTCGGATGCAGCGCGTTGGTGGTCCACCACTTGCGTCCGTTGAGCACGTACTCGTCTCCGGAACGCTCGATTCGCATGGCGATGTTGGTCGCATCGGCCGAGGCGACATCCGGCTCGGTCATGGCAAAGGCCGAGCGGATCTCTCCCTCGAGCAGTGGCGTCAGCCAACGCGCTTGCTGCTCCTCGGAGCCGAACTGATGCAGCACCTCCATGTTGCCGGTATCCGGCGCCGCGCAGTTACAGGCCTCCGAGGCGATCTTCGTGCGCCCCATAATCTCCGCCAACGGCGCATACTCGCAATTTGATAGCCCCGCTCCGTGCTCTTCGCCGGGCAAGAACAGATTCCACAGCCCGCGGCGTTTGGCCTCGCCCTTGAGCTCCTCGACGATCGGCGCGTGTACGTGCGGCGTGTCCGCGCTGCGCACCTGCTCTGCCCAGATCGGCTCCGCCGGATATACGCGGTCGTCCATGAACGTCTGCAGGCGCTCCTGGAACTCCTTCGCTCGGTCCGAGAGGTCGAACTGCATGCATGCACTCCTGGTGTCGTGATTCGCGAATCCGACATTGTCCAGCCCGGGAGCGTTCAGCGCGGCGGAGGTTGCGCTGTTGCCGCCACATCGTCCTCCGCGCCCCAGCGCCTGACCGTGGTTCGCAGGCTGATGTAGCCGGCAACACCCGGCAGCGTCGGAAGCCAGAACGACAGCGCGCGGTAGGCGAGCACTCCGATCACCGCGCTGTCAGCTGAGATCCCGAAGGCGACAAACGCACCGATCATCCCGCCCTCCACGCCACCGATTCCTCCGGGCAGGGGAAGCAAACTGCCGAGCGTGCCCAGGAAGTAGCAGATGATCAGCACGGCGACCGGCACGACAGTTCCGAAAGCCCGGAAGCAGACTCCCAGCACCGCGATGTCAAAGCCCCAGTAGGCGACCGCCCCGAGCAGGCCGAGGCGCCGCTCCCGCATCAGCCCGAGCGCGGTGCGGACGCCGGCGCCGACCGTCGCCGGTGCGGTTGCAAATCGGGCCGCGATGCGCCCGAGCCTTCCCGCTCGGGTGGCCAGCCGACTCAGCCGCCGCTCGAAGTCTCGCGGCACCAGGGCCATGCTCGCCACCAGCACGATGAGGCCGCCGCACAGCAGGGCGGGAATCGTCGTCAGCAGAAACGGGGCCCCGCCGGGGAGCAATCCGAAACGCAACCCGAGCCCACAGACAATGATCGCGCCCGTGTACACGAAGTACTGGATCACGTAGCTCGCCACCATCCGGCAGGCGATCACGCGCGAGGACAGACCGGCCCGGCTGAGCGCCCACGCGGTCACCGCCACCCCACCCGCTCCGGCGGCCGCGAGCAGCCTGATCGCGGCGATCCCGGCCAGCGGAACCTGGATGCTCGTGCGCCAGTCCACGCGCGGGACGTCGCGTCCGAACACGGTCCTGAACAGGACCGCGTAACCGGCGACGGACAGGAACTCAAGGACGGCTCCCAGCGCCAGCAGCCACGGATCCCCGTGACGAAGTCTCCCCCACGTCTGATCGAGGCCCGCGAGCTTCGGCAGCAGGAAGTACAGGCCGCCGAGCGCCGCGGCGACGAAGATCACGCCGATGGTCACCCGCCGCCGGTTGAGGAGCGCGCCGGACCCGTCCCGATCGCTGTCGGGCACCGGGCCAGGCGCCTGATCCCCGGCGCCGACCACCGGTGCGGGGCCGGAGTCCGAATCAGAATCGGGCAGGAGCGCATCCGACTGGCTGGGGCGCCCGTGGGTGAACCGGATCAGAGGGGTCGGAGCACGCATCAGGACTCTGCCCCCGCGGGCTACCCGCGCACGCACGGGGGGACTCGGATGGGGAGGACACTAACCTGGGGCAGGTGAGCTCTGAGGCGATATTTCTGCGCGACGGCGCTCGACTCCTGCGCTTCACCTACGAGGACATGCTCCGCTACCACGGCGGCGGCTCCCCGGGGGGCGTGGCGCACGCGTTCAAGGTGCTCGAACGAGGACTGGTGCTGCTCGGCGACGACGAAACGCTCCAGCGGCGTCAGGTCGAGATCGAGACGGCGTTCTCGGGACCGGGGGCGCGTGACGGATTCGAGCTCGTCACGCGCGCCGTCACCGAAGGCCATTACACGGTGAGCGACACGCTGCGGCGAGGCGATCTCGGCCCCGAGCGCGAGCAGTTCGTATTCCGGCTCTCCCATGGCGCGCACACCAGTACCTTGACACTGCGCGATGGGTTCGTCACCCCCGAATTTCACGAGCTCTCCCTTCGGCGCGATCGCAGCCCCGCTGCCGAGCGCGAATTTGACGGCCTGAAGGCGGAGATGGCGAGCCGGGTGATGGCGGCTTCCGCCGAGCAGGTATACGACGCGGACGCGGTCTGACGCCCCAGGCCGAGAGCGCCGCCAACCTGGACCGTCGTGTTGACGAAACCTGAGGCCAGCCCCGCGACATCGCTTGCGCTGCCAGAACGCAATCTCCCCGCTGCTCTCGGTGCTGACGACGCTGCGCCAGCCGGCTGGGCCCTCTCGGGGCTCGAGCAGGACGGTCGCCTCCAGGCCCCGGGCTCGCTCGGTGGCCACCCCGATGTCGGGCACGTCGACGTACGGAAGCCACAGCGCGGTCGGTGCCAGATTCCACCGCGCCGCCCCGCCCCGCCCCGGCGCCAACTCGAGCGCGCCGTAGGAGCCATCAGCGGTCTGAACGTGCTCGAGGCGCCAGCCGAGCAGCTGGCGGAGTTCTCAACGACCGTCGCGGGGTTGATGGCGTTGCGCGACTGGCTGGCGGCGTATCGCGTGACGCACGTCGCGATGGAGGCCACCGGCGTGTTAGGCGGTCAGCATCGAGTGCTTGACGGCACCGAGCGCGCGTCCGTGCCCGATCCGGGGGCGGAGTCGTTGGTATTGAGCGGCGAGGTACTGGCACATGTTCACCAGCGGTGAGACCTCCCGCGAACTCGGCGGGGACTACTTCCAACGCCGCGACCCGGAACGCGCGACCAAACGAGTCGTCTCCAAGCTCCAAGAACTCGGGCACGCCGTCACTCACCAACCAGCCGCTGCTAGATCCAACCGTCATTTCCCATCAACAAATTCATCGCGGTCGCCGAGCATCACGCCCCCGTCACGTCTGATGGGAAATGACGTTGGGGTCAAGCGGCGGCTGGGGTGAGGGTGACTTCGTGGCCGAGGGATTGGAGGCGGGCGATTAGGCGTTTGGTGAGGCGTTCGGGGTCGCGGCGTTGGTAGTAGTCGCCGCCGAGTTCGCGGTAGGTCTCGCCGGTGGTGAACATGTGCCAGTAGGCGACGAGCATCGAGTGCTGCACAGCACCGAGCGCGCGGCGGTGCCCGAGGCGGGGCTTGAGGCGCTGGTATTGCGCTTGGAGATAGCTGCCTTTGGCGCGGGTCGCGGCCAGCGCGGCTTCTTGGAGCGCGATCCCGAGGAACTTGCTGCCGTTGCGGCGGTGTCCGGAGCGGCGTTTGCCGGCGGATTGGTCGTTGCCGGGGCAGCGTCCGGCCCAGGACGCGAGGTGCCCGGCGGAGGAGAATACCGACATGTCGGTGCCGATCTCGGCGACCATTGCCTCAGCGGTGCGGGCGGCGACGCCGGTGATCGTGGCGGCCAGCGTGATGGCCGCCTGCCCGGTAGGGCCCAGCTCAGCCTCGATCGCTTCAGAGAGCTGGCCGATGTGCTCGTCTAGGAAGTCCAGGTGCGAGAGGATCGCGCTGATGATCAGCGCGTGATGGGGTTCAAAGCGGCCCTGGAGCGCTTCTCTGAGCGCGGGGATCTTGGCTCGCAGCTTCCCTTGGGCGAGGTCAGCGAGCACGTCGGGGTCAGTCGTGCCGGCCACCAACGCGTCGAGCATCGCGCGTCCGGACTTGCCCAGGATGTCTGTGGCGACGCAGTCAAGCTTGATCCCGGTGTCCTCCAGCGCCTTGTGCAAACGGTTGGCCTCGCGCTGGCGCTCAGCGATCTGCGTCTTGCGATACCGCGTCAGCGCCCGCAGCCGGCGCTGGGGCTTGGGTGCGACGAAGCTGCCGCGCAACAGGCCGGCCTCCATCAGCTGGCACAGCCATTGGGCGTCAGAGACGTCGGTCTTGCGGCCGGGAACGTTCTTGACGTGCCGGGCGTTGCACAACGTCAGCTCAAAATCGTCCTCCAGGATGTGCCAGACCGGCAGCCAGTACACGCCGGTGGCCTCCATCGCGACGTGCGTGACCCCGTAGCTCTTTAGCCAGTCCGCCAACGCCAACAGCCCCGTGACCGTGGTCGAGAACTCCGCCAGATGCGCCACCCGCTGCCCAGCCGCGTCCGCGACCCGCACGCACGCGGTGACCTGCGCCTTGTGCACGTCCAGGCCCGCGACCCGCTCAAACACCGCTTCAAACACCCTCGCCATCAGCACTCCTTCAGATCGGATTGCCACAGATGCCGCTCGGCGGGCCTCCAAGACAGACGAGTCTGATGAGCGTGCTCAAAGGCAACAATCCGGTACACCGGGGGAGGACCCTGCGTCAAACTAATCACGGGCTCACGAGCACCAAGACGAAAACGACGTCAACAAGCGGTCCGTGGATCCTCGCCCATTTCACCCATCCGCGTACGGCCGAAGGCCACCTCAACTAATCGGGTTTGCTGCGATGCGTCTGAGGGTGAGCCCAGGGCGGCCTATTCGGCAGGCGTGGTGCGTGCGCGGAGCCACTCAATGAAGTCCGGCTCGCTGATCGACCCCTCGGCTACAGCCTCCATGGTGGCCACGCGCTCGTCCTCGCTCGGCGGGTTCCACTCGATGCCGTTCATGTCCAGGAACATCAGCAGCGCGAGGTAGGCCGAGCGCTTGTTTCCATCGAGCGGGAGCGGGTGATTGCGAGCGAGGCGGGAGCAGAGAATCGCGGCCTTCTCGATTGGGTCCGGGTAGAACTCTACGTCGCCGAACCCTGCGAATGGAGCATGCAGCGCGGACTCGGCGAGGGACAGATTGGCCATGTTGGTCACGGCCTGGGCGCTCATCCCGAGGACGCGGGCGGCGATCCCGAGGTAGTCGTCAATCTGGATCATCTCCACGGCCCAGACACTATCATACTTTCATGCCATCGTACCATCGTGCTTGACTACTTCGGATAAGCGTGTTATCTTGGCGGCATGCAACCCGACCGAGGAGACCCATGCCTACAAAGACGCTCACGGTGCGCCTGCCGGAGGACCAAGCGCGCGATCTAGAGACGCTCGCTCGCGTCGACGGCGTCTCCGTAAACGAGGAAATCCGCAACGCAATCACCAAGCGCGTAGAGGCCAAGCTCACCGATCGCGACTTCCAGGACCGGCTCAGCCGACTCATGGACCAGGAACGCGCGGTGCTCGAGCGCCTCGCGCGATAAGCCCACCCAACGAGGAGATACCGATGGACCTCCAACTCATCAGCTGGCTCTTGATGTTGGCCTTTGCCGTCTTGCACCTCGGCAAGGTCCTGCGGACCGGCCACGGCCGCGGCTACATCTAAGCCAGCCGCACCAAGCAGTACGAGCGGGCCCGCCAATGCGCGGGCCCGCTGTCGTTCGGGTATCACGTCCGAGTTAGAAGCGAGAATGCTCGACGTGCCTTCTCTCTCGCTGATCGCCGCGGCCACCCGGGTACGCGTGGCTCCGAAGACGATTAAGGTCTGGCATTACGCCGGCCTGCTTCCGGCGGTGCAGGTCGGCAGCCGGGGCAAGGCCTGGAAGTTCGACGAGGCCACGTTCGATCGCAAGGTGGCAGCTCTACCGCGCTGTGCATACAGCGGAGGTTGCGATCGGCCGGTTGCTCGGAGCGGAGACCCGTGCCGTGATCACCGGCTTGCCGCCGAGGGCCTCGGCAAGCCACGGTCGCCTGAGATCGTCGAGAAGGTCGCGCGGAGTCTCCGCAAGTACCAGGACGGCGACTACTTCTGCGAGGTCGACGGCTGCGAGAACGAGCTGCGCGAACGCAAGGGCTGGCGGATCGCCCAGCGGAAGGCAAAGAGCGAGGACGGCGTGGTCAGATGCGGGTCATGCGCAGCTAAGCGCCGCCACGAGCTCCACCCGATCTACGCGGACGCGAAGTCAACCGCGCAAGAGCACGAGTTGATCGTCGGGCTCGCCGAGATCGCTGCCGCGCTTCCGCGTGAGCTGCGGCGATCGCCGGCCGCGGTGCTCGGCCACATTCGGAGCGGCGCCCTGCCAGCGCTTCGGGACGGATGGCTACACACCATGCCGAAAGCGCAGATGCCGGTCTACGTCGAATGGCTTCTGAATCACCCAGACGGGCGACTCCGGCACTTCAACGCAACGAGCGTCGACCTGGCGAGAGCTCGTGGGGCCTGGTACCAGGCGCGCCACAACAGCGGGGATGAGTTCGGACGGCTCGCGACCATCATCAATAAGGCCGGTCCTAAGCCAAAGCTCGCGCATGACGAGGAAGAGAAGATCCACGAGCTGCGCGCGCGAGGGCACTCGCAGCAGCGGATCGCAAACGCCGTGGGCGTTAGCCGGAAGCAAGTCCGCGGCGTACTCGAGCGCGCCGAGCTTGGAGCGTAGGGGGTTAGGGCCAGCTTTCTATAGGCGGCGCTTGGCCCTAACCCCCGGGTAAGGGCCAACACCCGGCGTAGCGTCGCCGTCCATGAGTTATTCGCATGACTTGGCCGCTGCTCAGTCCGGTTTCGGTGTCAGCAGGGACCCTCGCTTTATGCGCGCACATGAGCGCGATTACGGTGTTGTTGTTGCTTTTCCAGCTGTTTTAACACCAACAACGACAGAGCCTTCCAGGGTTCGAGAGAGCGCGAGCGCTGGCGCCAATGGCTGAGGAGCTCCGCTCGATGGACGCGGTGAGGGCGTTGCGCGAGCGAGGCATCGACAGGCCCGAAGGTCTGCTCGAGCACGCGGCTCCGTCTGTGATCCTTGCGACCTGCCGCTGGTGGGACGGACTGACGGGCGTTGGCACGGGATTGCTTGTGTCGCGGATCCGTGGAGGTGGCGTAGCCGACGAAGAACTTGCGGATGCCACAGAACGAAAGCTCGCCGGTCTCCGTGCGGGGTTCGAGGAGTACGCAGAGCGATTTCCCGAGGGGTCGGTGGCTGAGCCGCACGCTCGAATGCAACAGCGGCGGTGGCCTGATGACCAGGCCTGTGTGGGCGATCTGATCGTGATCGAGGCGACCTACCCGAGCCTGTCGGTGTGCTGCGATGTGTGTCAGACCGAGGCGGCCTACACGGTCAGGGCGCTCGGAGCACTGCCGTCGAAGTCCGCTGCGGTGAGGCTCGCCGCGTGATGACGAGCATCCGTCCGACGACGCCCGCTGGGGCGAACGTAGTGGCCGGATGGCTAGGCCTGCCGGTACCGCCGATCCCCAAGCATCGGAACCTCACTCGAGCGGGCTATCGCAAGACGGTGCGTAAGCGCGAGCCGAGCGAGAGCGGCGTCTATTCGCTCGGCTTCGCTGGATTCCTCGCCGGGCTGCTGCCCAGCACGTACACGGTCATCGACGAGCCCGCGGCGTGTCCGAGGTCGACGGCCGCGCGGTTTGCTGTTCGGAACGCGGTCGGTGAGAGGTTCGTCCTGCGTGTCGAGCACGTCCGTGAGGCGGCACCGTGAGTCCCGCGGAGCTGCTGTCGCCTCGTGACCTGGCGCTCGTCGATGCGGTTGCGGCACGCGTGCTCGAGCTGATCGACGAGCGAGAGACAGCCAGCGCCGGCTTACGGTTGGTAAGCGCCGGAGCCGTGGCGCGGATGCTTGGCGTGGCCCGGTCTTTCGTATACGACCACGCCGATGAGCTCGGCGTTACGAGGCTCGGGACCGGTCCGAAGGCGCAGCTGCGGTTCGACCCGGAGCAGGCGCGCGCTGCGATGTCACGTTCGAAGGACAAGCCATCGGACACGCTGAACGCCACGGGCGACGGGGCCTCGGCCGCGCCACGCACGCGCCGGCGCCGAGGAATGCCGAATGGACTGCCACAGCCCGGTTCCGTGCTGTCCGTTCGAGATGGTCGAGGACCTGGCGATGGCTAAGCCGTCGAAGGATCGACTTCCTCCGTTGGAGCGGTACAGCGCTCTATGGCCCCGGGCCGAGAACGTAGGCGACACGTTCCGGTTCTGGTGGCATGCGAGCTACCGATTGCTCCGCGACAGGGGTAAAGATCCACAAAAGGCGGTGCACCGCGCGGTCCGCATGGCGCGCGTCCAGCTCCTGGTCAATCGTGGCTACCGGCTCCCCACGATTGCCAAGGAGCTCGGAGCTTCCGAGCGCACCGTCGATTACGACCGGGCGATGTTGCGCCGAGTCATCCGCGAAGGATGGCTTGAAGCCGTTCCAGACCCTCCACAGCCGATCCCCTGGACCCCGGAGAGTGATTCCGACTGGATCGTGCCGCCGCTGATCGGCCGGAAGCGAGCGGAAACCTCATGAAACCTCGTCTTATCTCGTGTCAGAAATCCAGGGGAATCCTGCGGAACCCCGGCGCGAGCAGCTTCCAAAATCGGGTGAAATCGGGTCTCAGTCCACGCTGTTGCGCCAAATCGAGCCTCCGATGGAAGTCACTGGTTAGATGCTCCGACTAAGACGACTCAACCACCCTCTGGAGCTGACCGCCGTCCCGCTCGACTTACTCGAACAGGAGGCCGAGCGCCGCGGGCTCGAGCTGCGAGCGATCGGAGCGGCGGTGACCTATGAGCGCGACCTCGCGTCGCTGCGCACTGAGATCAGCGAGCTGGAACGGAAGTTCAACAGCGCGATGGAGATCGCGTTTCGTCTCCACCATCAGAACGCCCAGCTGGAACTCGAGGCGACGTACCTCGCGTCGCTGGCAATGGAAGGACTAGTGACCACATTGGAGAACGACGATGGCTGACCCGTACGCGCACATCCATCCCGCTGTGCGGGCTGCCCACGCGACCGCTGACCTTGGAGTGATGGCGCCGCGGCAGACGGACAGCGAGCAGTTCGATCGACTGGCCGCTGCGGCCGGCGGCGGTAACGAACCGCCTCCCGTTCCGCCGATGGAGGACCGGTGATGGCTACAGCCGAGAAGGCCGTCTACGCGACGGTTCACCTCCTACACGGCGGCCGGCGGTTCGCGCGAGGCGACCGACTCAACGCGTACGTGCCGGCGAACGTCCTCTCGGAACTGCTCGCGCGCGATGAGGCCACTCACACGCTGCCGAAGCCCGTGTACGCCACTGCGCACATACAGCTCTTCGGAGCCGTGCGCGCACATCCCGGTCTCCGTCTTGACGGCGAGGTGCCGCCAGAACTCCTCGAGGAACTGCTGCAGAGCGGCCAAGCCTCGCACACGAAACCCAAGGAGGCGAGCTGAATGGCCGCCGAGGAACTGAAACTGCTGGACTCAGCCGCCGGAGTGCTTTTCGATCATCCATCGGCCTTCAACCGCATGATTGGCGAGGTCCAGCGCCAACTCGAAATGCCCTACGACCGAGCCGTCGATCGGTACGCGAAGGCGATGCCAGAGGGCGGGACGGTAAGGGGCACGCTCGCGCAGCTCGGGGTATACGTCTTGGACGAGGATGTTGGCCACGAGCTGAAGCTGCTTGACAGCATCGATCAGGAAGTCGCCGCGACCTTCCAGCGGGACACCGCGAAGCTCAACGACGAGCCCGTTGATGCGCATGGCCGGGTGCTGCTCGCCGAGGACGCCGACGTCGGCGACATGCTCGCCGGCCCGGAGTTCGAGCGGCGCCTACGTCGCGCGAGACGGATGCAGCGCGGCTACGAGGGCGACCCAGGCCGCGAGAAGTTCCGCGAGCTCGATCGCCAGCACATCGACGGTGGAGTGGATCTCGTTCGCACTCTCGAGCGCCCGGCAGAGGTGCGGGCTGCTAACACGCACGCCGGGCAGGTCCGCCGTCAGCTCGAGCAGTCCTTCAAGGGCGAGACGGAGGCGCGTGCTCAGGTGCGGCAATTGGATGCCGAGATGGCGAAGCTGCGCGAGAAACGCGACCAGGCCGGATCACGGACCGCGACGACGGGCGAGCAGGCGAAGCGGCTCCGGCTGCTGGATCAGGGCTTCAAGAACGACGAGGTTCTCAGCGCTGTGCTGCAGGTTCGCGTCATCGATCGTCGGCGGGCGAACCCGGACGAGCCGTACGAAGAGTCGCGCCGGCGTGTGCTTGAGCAGGCTGAGCCAGGATGCCCGCTCACGCTCGAGGATGAAGCTGGCATGGGCCCGAGCGACGGAGAGTCGGCTGGCGCACAGGTATTCGTTCAAACGGACAGCGGACTCAGGGTGCTTGACGACGGCGGATCCGTGCCAGCCGATCGCGAGTTCCAGCGGCGCCTTCGTGCTCGCCTGCTGGAACGCGGCTACGGCCCAGGCGCCACGGTTTCAGAAGCCGTGTTCACCGAGACGCTCAAGCAGCTGCTAGCCGAGGACCAGGCGAGCGCGTGACCGTCGGGCCAGGTGCGCGCACGACCCCGACCCTGATGGACAAGCGAGATCCCACTCGATTGAAGGTCGGGGTCGTGCGGGCCCCTTGGCCTGTCAACGGTGACCGATGCGCGAAGCTGATCTGATCGCGACCGAGCAGGAGTTCCGAGCGGCCGTCCGCCAGTCGGTCGACGATTACGAAGCGGGACGCCTCAGAGCCGATCAGCGGCGAGAGCTTCGCCGGACGCTCAGGAGCTACATCCTCGCCCGGTTGAAGAACAAGCACAGCCTCCGAGGCATCGACCGTGGCGAGCTCCTCCGAGAGTTCCGCAGGGAGGAGGGGGACGAGTCGTTGGACCCGGTGTCGCGGATGCGAGCCGGCAACTCGATCATCGCGCTGACCCTTCTCAGCCGCATCGAGCGCAATCAATCCTCGCGCCCAGCCCGCGGAGGCCGGCGGCGGCGATGATCCGGCCCGGGTTCGTGGCAGACGACTGGCAGACGGATCTACGTAGGGATCCGGCGCAGTGACGATCCATGCCCTGCTCCCCGTCTGCACCGACGCAGAGCGGACCTGCGATCGCTTGCTTGAACCGCGAACAGTCGCTGGCTTTCCGGCCGCAGCAGGCGTAGAATGCAGCGCACTACAAAAGCGGGGCCCGCAGCGTTGTAGCGCCACGGGCCCCAGACGCCGAAGGAGCGATCTTCCTTCAGCGCGCCAGCCACGTTATCCGAACGGACGGCGTGTCTTCCTCGCCAGAACGGATCGCTCTCTCGGTGTCACAACCAAGAGGAGCAGGACATGGCCAAGAAGAACGCGGACCCTCGCGAGGAACGCGAGCTGTACCTCGTCGGCGAGTTGCGCCGGCTGAGCGGTGTGGACGACTTCGCGGGCGCGATGCCGGTTCTAGACTGCTACCCGCACCTCTCTCGACACGAGCTGTCCGAGTTCGAGCGCGACATGCGCGACTGGGGCTTCGTGTACGGGGTCGCGCTTGGGCTAGCTGTCGCGAAGTGGCCCGGAGAGCCGCATGAGCAGACTGCGCGCCTGGCCTTCGACGCCGCGCGGATGGCGCACGTCCGCTGGGCTGGTGATATTCACGACCCGGCGCTCAGGCGCGAGGCTGCGCTTCGAAGGGTCGTAGAGCAATACGACGCGTGGGAGGAGGACCGCTATGCCCGCGGTTCTGGCTCCGTCGAGCCCATGGGTGTGAGCATGTCGAGCGCGCTCCACGAGCTGCGCGGCGCGGTGTCGTGATGACGACCATCACGATCAACGACGAGGGTGAGCGTCGGGCGCTAGAAGCGGTCCTGTGGCACGAGATGCGACCGATCCTCGACCCGAACGATATGTCGCCGGTAGGCAATGCGCTGTGCGACGCTGCGGACGCCGTGGTAAGGCATGCAGGTCACGCCGACCTGTCCGCTGCGTCTGCCGAGATAGGCGACATGATCAGCGCGCTGCTCGCCCTGCGAGACGAGATCGACCGGCTCCACGCGCTCCAACTGGGCGACGCGATCGATCTGAGAGTCAGCAAGGATGCTCTCGTTTGGCGGCTCGACTACGTGAAGGGCAGCATCGAGGAGGGCGGCAGCGACCACGGCGACGGCGGTTTCTGGAACCAGGAGCCGGCCGTGCGCGAGCAGTTGCTCAGGAGCCGGGACGGCGCCGCGCGGCTTCTCGCAGGACTCCGTACCGAGGCGGTGGCGTGATGACACGAAAGGGGGGTAAGTGATGGCTCGCAAGATCAGCGGAGCGATCGTGGAGCACACCGGCAAGGACGGACTCACATACCGGTCGCTGCGGTTCACGGCGCACGGCAAGCGCCGGTTCGTGGCGCTCGGGCCGGTCAGCGAGGGTGAAGCGCAGCGCGAGCTGCGTCACGTCCTCTCAGACCTCGAACGCGGTACATGGCTTCCCGCGGAAGCGGTACTGCCGCCTCCTGAGCCGGAGCGGGTGCCGACGTTCCACGAGTACGCAGAGCAGTGGTGGATACGCAACCAGGGCCAGCTCGCAGAAAGCACAACCCTCGACTACAAGTGGAGGCTTGAGCGGCATCTGCTGCCGTTCTTCGCGAGCTATCCACTCGATCGGATCACGTACGACCTGGTCGAGCAGTACATCGCGGCGAAGCTCGCGGAGGACGAGCCGTTGTCGGCACGGTCGATCAACATGACGTTGACGCTGATGGCGGCGATCCTCGACGGCGCGGTCGAGCGGGCTCTCATCACCCGCAACCCGGCGAAGGGCAAGCATCGGCGGGTCCGGGAGAGAGAGCCTCGCCGGACGTACCTCGAGACCGCCGAGCAGATCTCCGCGTTGCTCGATGCTGCCGGGGAGCTCGATCGAACCGCGAGGGCCGATCGCCGGCATGTGGAGCGCCGGGCGATCATCGCGACGCTGACGTTCGCCGGGTTGCGGATCGGCGAGCTGTGTGCGCTGCGGTGGCGCGACGTCGACCTCCCGAATGGTTGGCTGCGGGTCGGCGAGTCGAAGACCGACGCTGGCCGGCGACGGGTCAAGCTCCGCGGCGCGCTCAGGGACGAGCTGCTCGCGGTGAAGGCGAGAACGGCTCACGGAGGTGCGGACGAGTTCGTGTTCGCCACGAAGACGGGCGCTCGGCCGACGAGGGAGAACCTCCGCAACCGAGTGATCTCCTCGGCGGCGAAGAGGGCGAGCGACCAGCTGATCGATGCTGGTTTCTCGCCGTTGCCGGTGCCGCTGACGCCGCATTCGCTGCGGCGGACGTTCGCGAGCGTGCTGTACGCGCTCGGTGAGGATCCGGGCGTCGTGATGGACGAGATGGGCCACACGCACCCCGCGCTGGCTCTGCGCGTGTACCGCCAGACGATGCGTCGGGGTGATGGTGAGAAGGAGCGGCTGCGCTCGCTTGTCGAGGGCGGCGAAGTGGCAGTTATTGGCAGACGGGCCGTAGAAACGGCCGAAGCTCGAAGCGAGTTGAACGCAGCGTGAGCGGAAACCCTGCTGTTAGCAGGTTGTTTGTGATGGGCACGGCTGGGCTTGAACCAGCGACCTCTCGCGTGTGAAGCGAGCGCTCTCCCACTGAGCTACGCGCCCGGGCTCGGTGATTCTAAAGCGCTGGCGGCTTCACCCGGATGCCCCCTCACCTTTCGGTGCGGTTTATCGCGAGGGCCGCCCAGCGGCCGAGGTCTTGTCCCAAAAGCCCCCAATGGGTCGCAGCCGTTCCAATCACAATCGGACGCCAGGGTAGAGATGTTCAAGCCGGTCCACAGCCGCGCCGTAGGATCCGCTGAGGGCACCCGGTACGTGACATCGCAATTCGTGGGCCGGAGGAGCACTTGACTCCGGTCGAGCCTCCACCGCCGGCCCAGGCGATTTTCAATCGAAAGGAAATCGAGCCGGCGCAGATGGTCGCCGGCGAGGGCAACGTCGCGATCGCCTACACCCTGACCGGAAACCCACGAGGGCGACTTCAACGGGATCGCCGCGACCGGCAAGAAGATCGAGGTTCGAGGCGTGCAGATCGGCCGCTTTGAAGGCGGCATGATCGTCGAGCGGTGGGGATCCAGCGACGAGCTCGGGATCCTCAAAACAGCTCGGCGTCGATCCGGCTAACGGCTGAACTCCACCACGCCTTGACGCCGCTACCGCCGCGGCTTTGCGTCCGTAGATTCACCATCGATCCTCCAGGAGCAACACATGTCAGATGAGCTGAAGGGCAAGAACATCGCGATCCCCGCCGCGGACAAGCCGATCGCCGACGCCTCCGTCGAGGACTACGACGCGCTGATCCTCCCCGGCGGCGCCGTCAACCCGGACAACCCCCCCAAGACGACAACGTCATCTCATTCCTGCAGGCGTTCTTCAAGACCGGCAGGCCGGTCGGCGTCATCTGCCACGGTCCGTGGACACTCGTCGAAGCCGATTTGGTCCGCGGTCGGACGCTCACCTCGTTTCCGAGCATTCGCACCGACATCCGCAACGCCGGGGGCAATGTCGTCGACCAGGAGGTGGTCGTCGACCAGGGGCTCGTGTCGTCCAGAAACCCCGATGATCTGCCGGCGTTCTGCGCCAAGATCGTCGAGGAGTTCGCCGAGGGGAAGCACGAAGTCGCCCCCGAAGGGGCGACGGCCGCGTAGGCCAGTCGCAGGCCGTGGCTAGAGCCGGACGATGTTGCCGCCGTGCATCTTGCGCGTGACGCCACGCAGGTCGATGAACAGCGGGACCTGGTGGACCACCGCCTCGTGATCGATCCCCGGGTGGGCGGTTATCAGCACGGCGGCGTCGGCGTCCTCGAGCGTGGCCTCGAGCTCGGTGTGGGCCAACCCAAGCGCCGGCAGCTCGGGTACGAACGGGTCGTGATAGGCGAGCCGTGCGCCGCGCACGGTCAGCTCCTGGATGATCCGCAGCGCCGGTGACTCACGGATGTCGCCAATTCCGCCTTTGTAACTCACACCGAGCAGCGCGATCCGGGAGCCCTTGATCGGTTTGGCGGCGTCATTGAGTGCCAGCTCGATCCGCTCGACGCAGTGATCGGGCATCTGCTGGTTGATCTTGCCGGCCAACTCGATGAACTCCGTCGACATGTGGAACTCGCGGGCGCGCCAGGTCAGATAGAACGGATCGACGGGCAGACAATGGCCGCCCATGCCCGGCCCGGGCTCAAAGCGCATGAAGCCGTAGGGCTTGGTCGCTGCGGCGTCGATTACCTCCCAGATGTCGATGCCCATTCGATCGGACAGGATCGCCAGCTCGTTGACCAGCGCGATGTTGACCGAGCGGAAGATGTTCTCGAGCAGCTTCGTCATCTCCGCCGCGTCCGGGGACGAGAGCGGGATCACGTGATCACAGATGCGGCTATACAGCGCCACCGCTCGGTCGGTGCAGGCCTGGGTGACGCCGCCCACCACCTTTGGCGTGTTGCTCAGCGTGTAGTCGGTTCGGCCCGGGTCGACGCGCTCGGGTGAGAACGCGACGTTCAGCCCGTTTCCGACTCGCAGCCCGGACTCCGCCTCCAGAATCGGGACGAGCCGCTCACGCGTGGTGCCCGGATAGGTCGTCGATTCCAGCACCACGAGTTGGTCACGCTGAAGGACGTGGCTGAGCGCCTCCCCAGCAGCGGTGAGCGGTCCCAGGTCAGGCTCCCGGTTGCGCGTCAGCGGTGTGGGCACGCAGATCAGCACGGCATCGGCGCGAGCCAATGGCGCGAAGTGAGTGCTCGCTTGGATGGAATCGGTGACCGCAGCGAGGCGCTCGGACGGGATGTCCTCGATATAGGACTCGCCGGCCGCGACCGCGGCAACCCTGCGCTCGTCGACGTCGACGGCGATCACGTGCTCGCCCGCTTCGGCGAACGCGACGACGAGCGGGAGCCCGACGTACCCCAGGCCAATGACTCCGACGGACATAACTCGCGCGGACGATACAGACGCCGCGGCAAGGCGCTGAAAAAGTGACCGTGCACCCTCCTTCGAGGTCGGTTCCCGGGGTCGCGGCCCCCGCTCTTGGCTCCGATCCAGCGCTCCCGCTGCGCCTGGAGGTGACCGCTTAAGGCTGCTTCCTTCCGGACCTGACCTGGTTCACGGCTCTCCATCGCGGCGGGACCGGACCATCAGCACCACAAGCGGGGCGCTAATCCGGGGCCTGCACCCCTCGAGAGGGAGTTCAGCCCCGCTAAAGCGGATTGCGGGTTCAGGGCGCCGCTACGTCCCCGCCTAGCACGGTCGGGGAGAATCGTAGCGCGCCGGTGCTGCTGGCGCGATTGCCCCGGCCGGACCTCGCACTAGACTCGGGCCTCCGTGTCCACCGGTCCGTCGCTCTACCGCCGCCATCGTCCGCGCACGTTCTCCGACGTAGTCGGCCAGGAGCATGTCGTGCGGACATTGCGCAACGCCGTGGAGCAGAGCAAGGTCCATCACGCCTACCTGTTCGTGGGCTCACGCGGGACCGGGAAGACGAGCATGGCAAAGATCCTCGCGGCCTGTCTGAACTGCTCCGAGGGCCCGACGATCTCGCCCTGCGGAGTCTGTGAATCGTGCACCTCGATCCACAGCGCCACTTCGCTCGACGTGATCGAGATGGACGCAGCGTCGAACAACTCCGTCGATGACATCCGTGACCTGCGGGAAAAGGTTGCCTACGCGCCGGTCTCCGGGCGCCACAAGATCTACATCCTCGACGAAGCGCACATGCTCTCCCCGCAGGCTTGGAACGCGTTCCTGAAGACCCTCGAGGAGCCACCCCCGCGGACGATCTTCGTACTCGCGACAACCGAGGCGCAGAAGGTGCTGCCCACCGTCGTCGACCGCTGCCACCGCTTCGATTTCGGCCGCCCGTCGGTCGAGCAGGTGGCCAGGGTGCTGGGACGCGTCGCGCAGCAGGAGCAGATCGACATCGACGGTGGCGCGCTCGCGCTGATCGCTCGGCACGCCACGGGAAGCTTCCGCGACGCTCTGGGAACGCTCGAGCAGCTCCTCACCTACTCCGGAGATGAGCGGATCCTGCCCGCCGATGTGCTGGCTGTGCTGGGCGTGGCGGACTCCGAGCAGCTGTTCGCCGCCATCGATGCAACCGTCGCGCGGGACCCTGCGGGCGCACTGCGCGCGGCGGCCAAGCTCGCCGAGTCAGGACGCGATCCAGGCCAGATGCTGCGCGATCTCGAGGTGCATGGGCGAGAGCTGCTGGCAGTACAGGTGCTGGGGGAGGTTCCAGTGGAGTTGAAACTCACGCCCGAACGGGACCGGCGGCTGGCCGAACAGGCTCAGGCGCTAGCCGAGACCGATGCGGTCCGTCTGCTCGACCTGGTCGCCTCCGCGCTCGAGGCAACCACGAACGGCGCTCAGGCAAGAATCCAGCTGGAGCTCGTGCTGATAAAGGCGGCAGCGCCCGAGGTGGACCCGTCGATGACGGCGCTACTCTCGCGGATCGAGCGGCTGGAAGGCAGCCTGCAAGCGGGCGGCGCTGGGCTGCGCGCGGTGCAGACCGCGTCGGCGCCGCGACCCACGCCTGCCGCTATGGCAGCCGAGCCGCCGCGCGTCAGGTCGAACGGAGACAGTCATCAGCCAAAACGCGCGGCCGCGACGGCGTCGACATCCGCTCCGGCCGCCGCGACCCAGGTCGTGACCGCCCCGGCACCCGAGACCGCTCCGGCACCCGAGACCGCTCCGGCACCCCAGGCCCCCCGGGGGCCCCAAGGCGTCCCCAGCCTTGAGACCATCGTCGACCTGTGGCCCGCTGTCGTGGACATAGTCCGCGCCGAGAACGCGATGCTGGCTGCGCTGCTGGCCGACGCTCGACCCGTCGCCTGCGGCGATCATGAACTGACGCTCGCCTTCCCGCCTGGCGCGGCGTTCCTCAAGCGCAAGGCCGAGCAGGACGATCATCGGCGGGTGGCTGCGGAGGCCTTCCGGGCCGTGACCGGCCAGATGCTTGCGCTCCGCTATGAGCTGAGGGAGCCAGAGGGGCACCAAGAGCAACCCGCCGGCGCCCCGATTCTCTCCGGAGAGGAACTCGTGCGACGCTTCCTCGAGGAGTTCGACGCAGAAGAGCTTCACGACGACGACCCTGACGAACGCGAGGCGAACCGCTGATGCCACAGCAGCCCAACATGCAGCAGATGCTCAAGCAGGTCCAGAAGATGCAGCAGGACATGATGCAGGCGCAGGAGTCGCTAAAGGACGAGGTCGTCGAGGCCTCGGCCGGCGGCGGGATGGTGACCGTGGAGGTGACCGGCGAACTGCACGTCAAGTCGATCAAGATCGATCCTCAGGCGGTCGACCCCGACGATGTCGAGTTACTCCAGGACATGGTGCTCGCCGCCGTCAACGAGGCACTGCGATCGGCTCAGGAGCTGGCGTCCTCGAAGCTGGGAGGCATCGCGGGTGACCTGGGAGGACTGGGAGGACTGGGCCTGCCGGGGCTGTAGGCCCCGGCGCACCTCAGCATGTACGCGCCGCCGGTTCAGCGACTGATCACTGAGCTGTCCAAGCTGCCGGGGGTGGGGGGGAGGACCGCGCAGCGGTTGGCGTTTCACCTGCTCCGGGCCGATGATGGGGACGCGTTGGCGCTCGCCGACGCGATCCGGGAGGTCAAGGAGCGGATCGGTCTGTGCGAGGTCTGCTTCAACCTGGCTGACGCTCCACGATGTCGGATCTGCGCCGATGAGCGGCGGGACCCCGAGCTGATCTGCGTGGTGGAGGAGCCCTCGGATGTGATCTCGATCGAGCGTACGCACGAGTTCGGCGGCCGCTACCACGTGCTTGGCGGGGCCCTGTCGCCGATCGACGGGGTGGATCCCGAGGACCTGAAGATCGAAGAGTTGTACGAGCGCATCCGCACTGGCGAGATCCGCGAGGTGGTGATCGCCACCAACCCGACGACCACCGGCGAGGCAACCGCGCTGCACATCGCCGCGGGGCTGCGGGGGATCGCGCCCGGGATCTCGGTCACCCGGCTGGCCAGCGGGCTGCCCGTGGGAGCCGACCTCGAGTACGCCGACGAGCTGACGCTTGGACGAGCACTCACCGGCCGCCGCGTTGTCTGAACGCGGGTTCAGGCCAAAGCTGACGTTCGGAACCGGGGCGAGCTTCCGGGCGTCTACGGCTCAGTTTCACTGTGCGTCGTGCCTTCCGCTTCGAGGCGTTTCCCAATAAGCGCGGCCCGGGAGCGGGTGCTGACCTCTACGCAGCGCGTAAGGTGGCAGTCAGCATGGTCGCTGTATGTCGAGGTGATCCGTGGAGCGCCCGAATGCTGATCGTCAACGCCGACGACTTCGGCGCCTCGGAGGGGATCAATCGCGGCATCATCGAGGCCCACCGTGAGGGCATCGTCACCAGCACCAGCCTGATGGTCACTGGTGCGGCAGCCAGAGCTGCCGTCGATCTTGCCGGCGAGCATCCCGAGCTTGCCATCGGCCTGCATTGGGATCTCGACGGAGAGCAGGCGGAGCCAGAACTTGATCTCAGCGATACGACCGTGGTTCGCGGAGAGCTGGCACGTCAGCTCCGGGTCTTTCATGAGCTGATGGGACGCGAGCCGACCCACGTGGATTCCCACCACCACATCCACCGCAGAGCGGAGATCGGCCTGATTGCTCGCGAGCTGGTGGACCCCCTCGGGGTCCCGCTGCGTGAAGACGGTCGGGCGACCTTCATCGGCGGGTTCTACGCGCAGCGGGAGCGCCTCGTCACCGACTTGCACCACGTCAGTCCGGAGTTCCTCATCTGGATCCTGCGCAACGAGGTCGGCGAGGGATGGACCGAGCTCAGCTGCCATCCCGGCTACGTCAGCGAGGACTTCAACTCGGTCTACCTGACCGAGCGGGAAGTCGAGCTGCAGACTCTGAAGGATCCGAGCGTGCGCCAGGAGTTGGATACGCTCGGGATCCGGCTCGCCAGCTACGCGGAGCTCATCGCGTGAGCACGCCGTAGCGTAGCTTCAGAGACAGCACCCGCAGGAGAGCGCCGTAGACCAGCGCGCGCACCGAGCCGTTGTTGCGGGCGGCAGTGAGCACGGCTGTGTAGGCGGCCTTCGCCTCGCTCGGAGGGCCAGTGATGTAGAGCAGATCATCACCCGCCCGCAATGCCTGAACTGCGACGGTTCCGGGATCGGAATTGGTCGGCTGCAGGGTCGCGTCGAGATCGCCGCTCATCACCACGCCCTGGAAGCCGAGGCCCTGGCGCAGCAGTTTCACGGCCGCTGGGAGCAGGCTCGCGGGCGTTACTCCGTCGAAGGCGACATAGGCGGCGTTGGACATCACGATCACCGGGGCGGTGTCGGCGATGGCGGCAAACGGGATCAGATCGCGGCGGCGGAGATCCTGCAAGCTGCCTCCCACCGTGGCCGTCATCTGGTCCGGGTCGGCCGAGGCGCCCCCGGAACCGGGAAAGTGTGCGACGGCTGAGATCACCCCGGTACCGTCGTAGCCCGAGACCGCGGCCTGGCTGAACTGGGCTACGGCGGTCGGATCGGTGCTGAACAGCCGTCCGCTCAGAGCGCCGCTGGGGTTGTCGACGTCGGCCAGAGGAGCGAGCGTCATCGAGAGGCCCAGCGACCGCAGGCGCGTGCCCGCGAGCTGTGCCTGCACGCCGGCCTGCTGCGGGGTACCCGTGGCACCGAGCGATGCCTCGCCCTGTGGCGGAAGGTCCGGAAACGCCGTGTCGGGGCCACCCTCCTGGCTGGCGGCGATCAGCGGCGCAACGGCGGGCGCGGGGAGCGCCGATGCGTCGATTGCGCGGGTCAGCGCGGCCAGGCCGTGATCTCCACCGAAGTTCTCGCGCCCGAGCACGTAGCCGCCCCAGTTCACCGGGCCGCGCTTGGCGATCGCAGCGGCCGAATGTCCAGACACGCTGACCAGGAACAGCTGTGCCACCTGCTGCTGGAGCGAAAGGGCGCCGGCATGCATGACGGCAGCCGGAAGCGGCGTAAAGGCCGGAGGTGGACCCGATCGCAGTGCGGCGACGGGCCCGCCTGAGGTAATCACCGTAGCCGGGGGCGAGCCGGAGCGAACGAAACGCGGCAACTGCGTGCTGGACCGGCCGAACACCAGCACCGCCAGCAGAATTCCCAGTACCAGCACGAGCACCGCGGCGACAGCACCCGCCACCAGGCGCCGGCGCCGGATGGTCTTCGGACGGGGTGGAGGTTGGCGTGAGCTTCCGGCGCTCACCCCGTAACCTCCTTCGCCGTGTCGACTTCTACGGTGGTGATGAAGTTCGGGGGTACCTCGGTCGCCGATGCCGAGCGAATCAAGCGTGCCGCCAGCCGGATTGTCGCCCAGCGCGACGCGGGGCGACGCGTTGTGGCGGTGCTGTCCGCCCGCGGCAAGACCACCGACGAGCTGATCGCGATGGCGGAGGAGGTCTCACCGCGACCTGATCCGCGTGAGATGGACATGCTGCTGTCGACCGGAGAGCGGATCTCGTGCGCACTTTGCGCGATGGCGATCAACGACCTCGGGCACCGGGCGATCTCGCTGACCGGATCTCAGGCGGGGATCGTGACCGATGCGTCTCATACCAAGGCAAGGATCCTCGATGTCCGCGCGGAGCGCATCCGTGAAGCGCTCGCCGACGATCTGATCGTCCTCGTGGCAGGGTTCCAGGGGGTCTCGACCAGCCGCGATGTGACCACGCTCGGCCGGGGAGGCTCGGACACCACGGCGGTGGCGCTGGCCGCGGCGATCGACGCCGAGGTGTGCGAGATCTACACCGATGTGTCCGGCGTGTTCACCGCGGACCCGCGGATCGTGCCAGATGCGCGCAAGTTGGCGTACGTGAGCTTCGAGGAGATGCTGGAGATGGCGGCGTCCGGGGCGAAGGTGCTTCAGCTTCGCTCGGTCGAGTACGCGCGCACTCACGGCGTGCGGATTCATTGCCGCTCCAGCTTCGAGGACGGTCCCGGTACCGTTGTTCTAGGAGAAGACGAGACGATGGAACATCCGCTGATCACCGCAGTCACTCATTCCGCCGAGGAGGCGCGGATCACCCTGCTGGGTGTGCCTGACCGCCCCGGTGCTGCTGCGTCGATCTTCCGGGCGCTGGCTGATGCCGGGTGCAACGTCGACACGATCATCCAGAACGAGCCGCGAGGCGAGGGACGGGAGGCGGAGGTGTCGTTCACGATCTCCAGCGAGGACCTGCGCACCGCCGAGCGCGCGCTCGAGCCGATCCTCGCCGACCTCGAGATCTCCAGCGTCGACACCGACCCGGAGATCGGCAAGGTGTCGATCGTCGGCGCCGGCATGCGCTCGCATCCGGGCGTCGCGGCGCAGGTCTTCGAAACCCTGGCCGCTCAGGGCATCAACATCGAGATGATCTCCACCTCACCGATCAAGATCTCCTGCGTGATCCGTGCCGACCACGTACCGCAGGCGGTGCGCGCCCTGCACAACGCCTTCGATCTCGGCGCCTCCGGGGTTCGGCGGGAGCGCCCGATCGGACAGGAGGCCCGATGAACTCGCGTCCCCGCGTTGCCGTGGTCGGTGCCACCGGCGTAGTCGGCACCACGATGCTCGGGCTGCTCGAACAGCGCGAGTTCCCGGCCCGCGAAGTCGTTCCCTTCGCCTCCGAACGCTCCGCCGGCCGTGAACTCGGGGGCCGCGTCGTGCTCGCGCTGTCCGAGGGCTCGATCCAGGGCTTCGATATCGCGCTGTTCTCCGCTGGCGCCGGCGTCTCCCGTGAGTGGGGGCCACGGTTCGTGGCTGCCGGCGCCACGGTGATCGACAACTCGTCGGCCTTCCGGCGCGATCCAGCGATTCCGCTGGTCGTCTCTGAGGTCAACCCGCATGTGCTCGAGGGCTACCGCGGACTGATCGCCAATCCCAACTGCACGACGATGCAGATGATGGTGGCGCTCGGCCCGATTCAGCGAGCGGTGGGGATCGAGCGGCTCGTGGTCGCGACCTATCAATCGGTCTCCGGCGCCGGCAAGAAGGCGATCGATGAACTGGACGCACAGGCACACGCTTCGTTGCACGGGATGGAGATGCCGGCGCCTGAGGTGTATTCCCAGCCGATCGCCTTCAACGTGATCGGGGCCGCGGGATCGTTTGCCGACGGGGACGATCACACCGAGGAGGAGCGCAAGATGATGTTCGAGACGCGCAAGATCCTCGAGGACGAGTCGATCGGCGTCGCCGTCACGTGCGTCCGGGTTCCGGTGCGGGTGGGCCACTCGGTGGCGGTGAACGTCCAGACCCGCGAACCGCTTTCCGCCGCGCAGGTGCGAGAGCTGCTCGGCCGTTCCCCGGGCCTCGTGCTCGAGGACGTGCCGACGCCCCTGCGCGCCGTCGGCCGCGACGAGGTGTTCGTCGGCAGGATCCGAGACGATGACTCTCATCCGCGCGCGATCAGCCTGTGGATCGTAGGGGACAACCTGCACAAGGGAGCGGCCACCAACGCGATCCAGATCGCCGAGTTGGTGATCGGGAGCCGGGAGGCGGCAGAGGTTGCCTGAGCAGTTCGCCGGGGAGCTTTACGCCTCGATGCGGTGCGCGCCGTCGACGCGCCGGTTCACCGAGCAGCCGGTTCCGCGAGAAGTGCTCGAGCGGGTCCTGGACAACGCTCGCTTTGCCCCCAGCGGCGGTAATCGGCAGGGCTGGCGGGTGATCGTCGTAACCGGCCAACAAACTCGACGCCGGCTGCGTGAGCTCTATGAGCCGGCGTGGGACGCCTACACCAAGGAGACCGGAGCGCGGGCTGTGCTCGATGATCCGGAAGTGGCCGCCGGCCTCCCGCCTGGGCGGGTGAAGATGCTGCGTAACGCAGACGAGTTCGCGCACCACTTCGACGAGGTGCCGGTGCACCTGGTGATCTGCGTGCAGATCGACGCGCTGGCGATCGTCGACAGCTCGCTCGAGCGCCCGAGCATCGTGGGAGGCGCGTCGGTCTACCCATTTGTCCAGAACGTCCTGCTCGGTCTCCGGGCCGAGGGTCTCGGCGCGGCGTTCACAACGTTGCTGGCCCCGGCCGAAGGCCAGGTGCGGGAGCTCCTGGGGTTGCCGGGGGGGATCGCCCTGGCCGGGCACATCTCGGTGGGTTTTCGGGCCGACCCCTGGCCTCGGCGCCTGAGCCGCAATCCAGTCTCGGAATTCACCTTCGGAGAGCGCTGGGGCGAGGACTGGTGAGTCCCGGACTCAGCCCCGGCTGCGCAGCTCGCGTCGCGTCCGCCGCGGGTCACCGGGGGTCTGGCAAGAGGCCGAGTAACAGCTCTAGGAGGTCCTCGGCGCTTGCCTGCCACTTGTCCCCGCCCAGGTGGCCGCTGAGTTCCAGGCCGGTAATGCCGTGGGCGGCGGCCAGCAGAAGGCCTCCGTACTGCTTGGCCTGGCCTGGGCCTACGACCCCGGACACGACGGTCAGGAAGAGATCCTGGGCGCGCTCGGCCACGCGAGCGAGAGCGGTCGGGTCGGCGGGCGGCGTGGCGAACATGAGGCGGTAGAGGTGTGGGTGCGAGCGGCCGATCCCCACCAGCGCGAGCAGCGCGAGGCGGAGCGCCTGCTCCGGCGGCGTGTCGCCATCGGGCCCCAGCCTCGCCAGAGCGTCGCCGACTCCGCGCCAGGCCTCCGTGGCGACCGCGGTCAACAGCCGCTCCTTGTCCTCGAAGTGACGGTAGGGCGCTGACCGCGAGACGCCCGCTCGGGCCCCGACTTCACGCAGCGTCACCGCCTTCGGACCCCCGGCGTCGAGCAGCGTGCCCGCGGCATCGAGGAGTGCGCGGCGGGTCGCCGCTGAGGTCTCTGAGCGCGTTACCACCGGAGCCGATTCTAGTTGACAACGTCAACTGAAGCGGTTAGGTTGGGATGACAATGTCAACTGAAAGCGAACCATGTCATCTGCGGAGTCGAAACCTACTTTCGGCGAGCTGATCGTCGTCACCGGCGCCTCGACCGGAATCGGCGCCGCCACCGCTCGGGAGTTGTCGGGTCGCGGCTTTCCCGTAATTGCCGGCGTACGCCGGGACTCCGACGCCGAGGCGCTTCGGGCCGAACGGATCGAGCCGCGCAAGCTCGACATCACCGACCCGACGGACGTCGCTGCGCTCGCCGAACGCGTCGCGCACGACCCCGCGGGCCGCCACCTGCGCGCCCTGGTCAACAATGCCGGCATCGCCGTCAACGCGCCGGTCGAGGCGCTGCCGATCGCCGAATGGCGCCGTCAGTTCGAGGTCAACCTGTTCGGCCACGTTGCGGTGACCCAGGCGCTGCTGCCTGCTTTGCTCGCAAGCTCCGGCACGATCGTGAATATCAGCTCTATCGGCGGGCGGGTCGCGAACGCGACGTATGGTGCCTACTCCGCGTCGAAATTCGCGTTGGAGGCCGTCAGCGACGCCCTCCGGCGGGAGGTTGGCCCTCTGGGGGTCCGGATCGTCGTCGTCGAGCCAGGGGCGGTGGTTACCGAGATCTGGGACCGCGGTCTGTCCCACGCGGAACAACTCGCGGCCTCGATGACCCCGGACCAGCACGAGCGCTATGACGCGCTGATCGGCGCCCTCACCAGGCAGGCTCGGCAGTTCGCCCGCGACGGCGTGCAGCCCGCACAAGCAGCGCAGGTGATCGCCAAGGCGATCACGGCCACGAAGCCCCGGACCCGGTACACCGTCGGCCGGGACGCCGCAATCGGCGTGCGACTTGCCCGCCTGGCTCCCGACCGACTCCTCGACCGAATGCTGCGAGCCGCTCTGAAGCCGCATTACTAGCCAACCAGGTTCAGGATCAGCAGGATCGCCCCCAGCGCGATCAGGGCGACGCCGGCGATCGACTCTGTCGCGTCGCGCCAGCGCGCCCCGAGACGGTCGCCGAGCCGGACTCCGATCTGAGTGACCACGAACGCTTGGACGGCGATGGCGATCACCATCGGTAGCACCGGCAGCCGCAACAGCCCCGCGCTGAAGCCGATCGCCAGCTCGTCCAGGCTGATGCTCACGCCGAGGGCGATCGCTGCCAGCGGTCCACGCTGGGTCATTCCAAGCAGACGTTCGTCATCGTCCTCCTCGAGCAGCAGGTAGACCCCCAGCGCCGCGACGAGCCCGGCGGCGATCAGGTCCGCCGCGTGTCCGATGGCGTGCCCGAGTGGCACGCCGAGGCCCAGCCCGATCAAGGGCATCGCGGCTTCGAAGCCGGCGAACAGCACCGCGATCTGCGTGCGACGTCGTGCCGGCAGGCCGGCGATCCCCAAGGCGAGCGCGACGCCAAACGTGTCAAGGCCGAGCGGCAGGATCAGCGCGATCAGCTTGAGCGTCGACCCGGGCAGGTGCTCAGCCTACATCGGAGTGCCGAGCTCGACCAATCCGCCGAACGGATCGCGCACGAAGGCCACGCGCTGTCCGTGGGGCTTGTCCTGCGGCTCGGCCAGGGCATCCGCGGCGCTGGGTCTTGCATCACGCAGCGCCTCCGGCTCGATCAGGCTCACCAGCGCGCCGGCTGCTCCGGGCCGCAGCCGGGCGCCGACGACGCGCGCCCCGGCTGGAGGGGCAGCGATGAACGCGATCGTGTTCGGCCCGGCTACCTGGGCACCGATACCCTCGATCCAGATCAGGTCGATGCAGCCGTCGGGCAGCATGCGCACCGACTGGGCGGTTCCCTGTCGCTCCCACAGACACTCGAGCCACGGCGTCAGCGGAGCCGGCGGAGCGTGCTCGCTGTAGGACATCAGTCCTCCGGTGGCGCGATCGACGCCTTCAGCCGTCGCCGCGCCGCGTCGATCCGCTGCGCCGCGTCCGGCGAGGGATACGAGCGGGCGTCGGTGCGCAGCTCAGTCTCGGCAGCAACCCGCGGGGCGGGCGAAGGCGCCCCGAAGACTCGTCGCAGGGCCGCGATCACGCGGCTGCGGCGCCTACCACTGATGTCGACCAATCGATCACCGACGTCGGCTTGATGATGTGCTTGCCCATACCGAGCTCCTTTGGGGAGAGCCCGAGGGCGAGCCCGACGAGCTGCGGGAGGTGCAGCACCGGTAGCCCGAGCTCGCGTCCGACGACCTTGGCCGCTCCGGGCTGCTGCATGTCGAGATTCAGGTGACACAGGGGACAGGGCACGACCAGGCAGTCGGCCTCCGCGTCGATCGCGTCGCCGAGATGACGCCCCGCCTGGGCGAGCGAGGCCTGCTTGTTCATTGTGATGACGGGAAAGCCGCAGCACTTGTAGACGCCTGCGTAGTCGACAACGGTGCCGCCGAGGGCCTCGATCACCCAGTGCATGTACCGGTCGCGGGGGTGTTCATCGTCGATGCCCAGCCGGTTGACCGGGCGGACGATGTAGCACCCGTAGAACGGGCCGACCCGGAGATCGGTGAGCGGGCGCGTGACCTTCGCCTTCAGCGCATCGAGGCCGATCTCCTCCACCAGCAGCCAGAGGAAGTTCTTGTTCATCAGCGGGCGGGCGGGATCTTTCTCATAGCTCAGGCCTTCCGCGGCCAGCGTGCCGTTGACCCGGTCGCGGTACTCGGTGTTCGCGTCCAGGCGCTCCTGACACTCCGACTGCGCGCCCTGACAGGTCGAGCAGATGTTCATCATCAGCTCGCCGTCGGTCTGCTGGGCCATCGCGAACGTGCGCGCGTTGAGCGTGTCGGCAAGCTCCTGGTTGTGCTCGGCGATCACGCCGGCACCGCAGCAGTTGGCGCGGTCGAGCTCGATCAGCTCGATGTCGAGCAGCGGCGCAACCTGAGCCATCGATCCGTGCAGCTCCGGGGTGAAGCCGCGACTTACGCAGCCGGGCCAGTAGGCGACCTTCATGTCGTTTCCTCCGTTTGAGGGGCGGAAGTCTCCGGCGGCGGCTCGCGATCCGCGGCGCCGGACCGATCCGGCTGACCCTGGTCCTTTTCGGTCGCCGCTGAGCTGTCGTGCGCGGTCGTTCCGGGTTCCTCGGGATCGTCCTCGTAGCCCGTGACGTAAAGGTTGAGTTCGATGCGCTCCTCGCGGCCCTCGATGTCGTCGAAGATCTGCTTGACCTCCTCCGAGGACTTGTGCGTGTGCAGCAGCGCGGTCCTGGGGGTCATCTTGCCCCGCGACAGTGCCTTGATGGCGATCGGCACTCCGCTCAGCAGCTCGCGACCCGCGGCCGGGTTGAGCTTGCCGCCGTATGAGTCGGCCAGCAGGTCGGGCTCGTGCAGGATCCCGTTCTTGCGAATGTTCTTGACGAACGCGTGCTCGTGGTTGTAGCCGTTGTTGGAGTCCTTGATCTCGTGATCGGAACCGGCCATGCGGCGCAGGCGCATGATCTGGCTCATCGGATCGACGCCCTTGGGGCAGGCGTCGATGCAGTTGAAGCAGTGCGTGCAGTCGTAGATGCCGTGCTTGTCTTCGGCGAGGTCCGTGAGCCGCTCGGCGTGCTCGGCGTCGCGCGGATCGCCGACGAACCGGTACGCCTTGGCCAGGGCCGCCGGGCCGGCGAACAGCGGGTCGATCTCCATCGACAGGCAGTCCGAGACGCAGGCGCCGCACTGGATGCAGGCCATCGTCTGCGTAACGTCGACCATGTTCGCGTGGGGCACGATGTACTCGCGCTCGGGCACGGGCTCCCTGTTGATCAGCCACGGCGTGACGCGCTGGATCTTCTTCCAGTGGACGGCGTCCATATCGACGATCAGGTCGCGGATCACCGGCATGTTCCCCATCGGCTCGACGTCGATGATCGTCTTTCGCTGGCCCTCCTCCGGGGGGTTCCAGCCGGTGCCGTGGCCGCGGTCGGCCGCTTCGCCGAGGTGCGTGTTGCACGCCAGTCCGGGCTTGCCGTTCATGCGCACGCCGCAGGATCCGCAGATCGCCTGCTGGCAGGAGCAGCGAATTCCCACCGAACCATCGACGTCGTCACGCACCTTCAGCAAGGCATCGAGCACCGACTGGGTCTCGGGCATGTCGACCGTGTGCTCGTCCCAGTACGCGGCCTCGCCCGACTGCGGATCGAACCGGCGGATGCGGAGCGTGTATTCAGGCATGGGCGGTCAGTAAGTCCTTTCCTGGGGCTCCCAGCGAGTGATCGTGACGGGGGAGTAGCTGACCTTCGGCGCGTCGGCACCGTTCATCGAGATGTCCACGTGCTTGAGCCATTCGCCGTCGTTTCGCTCCGGGAAATCGGTGCGGAATTGAGCCCCTCTCGACTCCTTGCGCTCCTGTGCTGCCACCACGATCGTCTCGGCGACATCGAGCATGTACCCAAGCTCGATCGCACCGAGGACGTCCTGATTGAAGATCTTGCCCCGATCGTCGACCGTGGCCTTGGTCGCCTCCTCCTTGAGTCTGCGCACGATCTCATGCGCCTGGGCGAGGCCGTCGGCGTCACGGAACACCGCGACGTGGTCGTTCATCGCGTCGCCGAGCTCGGCCTTGACCGACGCCACGCGGCGCCCTCCGGAATCGCGACTGATGATGTCGGCGATGTGCCTCTCGGTGTCCAAGACGCGGGCCGTGGGGGTGGTCGGCATCGTCATGTGCATGGCCCGGCTCGCGGCGTGCTCGCCCGAGCGGCGCCCGAAGATCAGCGTGTCGAGCAGCGAATTGGCGCCGAGCCGGTTGCCGCCGTGCACCGACACGCAGGCCACCTCGCCGGCGGCATAAAGACCGGGGATCGTGGTCTGGCCGTCGATGTCGGTCTTGACCCCACCCATGATGTAATGCTGGCCGGGCTTGATGTGGATCGGCTCGCGGGTGATGTCGACGCCGGCGAAGTCCTTGCCGATGTTGACGATCTCCCGCAGCGCCTCGAGCGTGCGGCGGCGTGGGACCTTGGTCACATCGAGAGCGACGGTCCCGTCGGGAAAGCCGCGGCCCTCGTTGATCTCAGTCTGCTCGGCGCGGGAGACGACGTCACGGGACGCCAGCTCCAGCTTGTTCGGCGCATACTTCTCCATGAACCGCTCGCCCTGGCCGTTGAGCAGCCACGCCCCTTCGCCTCGGGCCCCTTCGGTGATCAGCAGTCCATTGCCGGCCAGCGTGGTTGGGTGGTACTGGATCATCTCCATGTCCATCAGCCGCGCGCCGATGCGGTAGGCCTGGGCGATCCCGTCGCCGGTGACGATCAGGCCGTTGGTGGTCGGCCGGTACGCCTGCCCGGCCCCGCCTGAGGCGAGGATCACCGCCTTGGCGTTGAACAGCTCCAGGTGGCCGTCGCGGAGGTTGCGGCAGATCGCGCCGACGCAGCGGCCGTCGCCGTCCTGGAGCAGATCGGTGGTGAACCACTCCTCGTAGCGGTCGACGGTCCCCGAGTGCTTCATCAGCTGCTCGTAGAGCACGTGCAGGATCGCGTGGCCGGTGATGTCGGCGACGTAGTAGGTCCGGGCTGCGGAAGCGCCGCCGAACGCGCGGGTGCCGAGATGGCCGGTCTCGTTGCGGTGGAAGGTGACGCCAGCGTGCTCGAGCCACAGGATCTCGTCCGGTGCCTCGCGGCACATCACCTCGATCGCGTCCTGGTCGCCCAGGTAGTCCGAGCCCTTGACGGTGTCGAACGCGTGCGACTCCCAGGAGTCCTCTGGATTCAGCGCGGCGTTGATGCCCCCCGCCGCGGCGACCGAGTGCGAGCGGACCGGATGCACCTTCGAGATGATCGCGACCGTCGCGCCGGCTTCGGCGGCGGCCAGCGCGGCCCGCTGGCCGGCCAGGCCGGCACCGATGATCAGAACGTCGTGGGAGGGCACGAAGATCGATTCTATTTAGTGGCAGGCTCCGTCGGCTTTGCGGGTCCGGATTCGGGGTGTTTGCTCGGGCGGGGCGATCGGGCTCGCTTGGGGCCAAAGCGCGTATTGCTCAAGTGCGGCGAGGCCGCCGTGTCGCGGAGCCGCCCTCTCAGGGCCCGACCCCGGCTGGGCCCCGGCTCACACCACCGGCGTACCGAGCGCCGACTGCAGCGCCCGCCGGACCTGCTCGACCGTGACGACACCGCGCAGCACGCCCTCGGCGTCGACCGCCATCAGCGCGCCGATCCGCCCGAGCGACTCCGAGGACAGCACCTCGGTCAGGGGGCGATCCTCGTCGACGTGCCAGTTGGCGCTCTCTGCGCCGTCGAGGCCCGCGCTGGCGGTGAGCCAGCTCTCGCCGCGGTCGACGGCCGCCTGCATCACCTCCTGCCGGGCGATTCCGAGAAACCGGCCCGCCTCGTCGATCACCGGAAACCACGACCAGCCGTAGCGCAAGAAGTACTCCTCCAACGCTTGGGCGACGGGGGTCTGGGCGTCGATTGTCACCGGCTGGCGGTCCATGATGTCGGCCACCCGCACGCCTTCGATGTGCTCGGTGAGAGCGGTCTGAACCAGCGCACCACGTGCGGCCTGGCCCAGGAGAAAGGCCAGCAGGATGAGCCAGATTCCGCTGAACGCGCCGCCACCCGATAGCGCCAGCCAAATTCCGACGCCGGCGAGGATCACCGCGAACGCCTGGCCGAGCTGTGCGGCGGAGCGCGTCCCGCGACGTTTGTCGCCGGTGACCCGCCACACGATCGCGCGGGCGATGCGGCCGCCATCGAGCGGGAAGGCGGGGACCAGGTTGAACAGCAGCACGGCCAGGTTCATCAGCAGCAACCAGCTGAGGGCGAGCAGAACCGGGGTGACCGTGACCTCACCGTCGAGCAGGAACGCATGCCACAGCCGGTGCGGTCCGACGATGGCCAGATCGACGACCAGGAACACCAGCACCATGCCCAACGTCGCCAGCGGCCCGGCGGCGGCGATCTTGAATTCCTCGCCGGGGGAGCGGGCGTCGCGGGCCATCTGGGTCAGGCCGCCGAACAGGAACAGCTGGATGCTCTTGACCTCGATGCCCTGCCGGCGGGCGGCCAGCGCGTGGCCGAGCTCGTGCACGATCAGCGAGGCGAAGAACAGCAATGCGCTGATGACGGTCGTCAGATAAGCCTGGCCATCTGAGCCGTGCAACGTCCCGCGGAAGGACGGCGAGAGCCAGAGGATCACCAGGAACAGCATCAGGAACCAACCAGGGTCCACGCCTATCCGGATCCCGAGTACGTCCATCAGCTTGATCGAGCCAGGACGGCGCAACATGCCGGAATGGTCGCACAGGCGCTACCGTGATCCGCCGCGCCTCGTCCGCTTTGAGATTGGAGTGCTCCTGTGACTGATTACCTGCGAGAGCTGCGAGTCCACCTTGGTGAGCTGGAGGACCTCCGCTACGCGGCGGGCCTGCTCGGCTGGGATCAGCAGACGATGATGCCGCCACGCGGCGGTCAGACCCGGGCGGAGGCGCTGGCCACGCTCGAGCGCATCACCCACGAGATGTTCGTCGGTGCACAGACGGGCCGGCTACTCGACGCCGCCGAAGCTGATCTGGACGGCGCCTCGCCGGACTCCGACGACGCCTCGCTCATACGTGTCACGCGCCGGCAGTGGGAGAAGGCCCGGCGGGTGCCGGGCTCGCTCGCCGCTGACCTGGCGCGGGCGGCGTCGGTAGGTCAGGAGGCGTGGGTGACTGCGCGCGCGCAGAGCGACTTCAGTCAGTTCGCCCCATACCTGACACGGAACCTTGAGCTGGCCCGGCAGTACGTCGACTGCTTCGACGGCTTCGACTGCTCGTACGACGCGCTCCTGGACGACTACGAGCCCGGCGCCAAGAGCGCTGAGGTGGCAGTTCTGTTCGATGAGCTAAAGGGGGAGCTGCGGCCGGTGATCGCGACGTTGAGCGAGCACGCCGATGCCGTCGACGACAGCTGCCTGCACGGAAGCTTTCCCGTCGAGCGGCAGCGTGCGCTGGTGGACGGGGTGATCTCGCTGATGGGTTTCACGCGCGACGGCTGGCGCCTCGACGATGCGGTGCACCCGTCCGCGGCGGGGTTCGGTGCGGGAGATGTGCGAATCACCACACGCTGGGAGTCGAAGTACTTTCCCGCCGCGCTGTACGGAGCGATGCACGAATGCGGGCACGGGCTCTACGAGGACGGCGTCGCCGACGAGCTACGGCGCACTCCCATGGGCCACGGCGAGTCGCTCGGCATGCACGAGTCCCAGAGTCGAATGTGGGAGAACATGGTCGGCCGCGGGCGTGCCTTCTGTGGAGTGCTGGCGCCGCGTTTATCCGAGGTGTTCGGCGGCTCGCTCAGCGACGTCGACCCCGACGTGCTCTACCGCGCGGTCAACCGGACCCGGCCGTCCTACATCCGCGTGGAGGCCGACGAGGCGACCTACGCCCTGCACATCATTCTGCGCTTCGAGCTCGAGCAGGAGCTGATCGAGGGACGGCTGTCCGTGGCCGACCTGCCCGAAGCCTGGAATGTCCGCTTTCAGGACTACCTCGGCCTGGAGGTCCTCGACGATGCGAACGGTGTGCTCCAGGACGTTCACTGGTCCTGCGGGCTGATCGGGTACTTCCCCACCTATGCGCTTGGAAATCTGATCGCCGGCCAGCTTTGGGAGCGCGTGCATGAGGACGTACCCGACCTCGAAGCCTCGATCGCCGCCGGCGAGCTGGGGCCACTGCGCGAGTGGCTGCGCGAGCGCGTGCACCGCCACGGAGCGAAGTTCCAGACCACCGAGCTGCTCGAGCGCGTCGTCGGGGAACCGATCTCCGTTGGCCCTTACGTGCGCTACCTCAAGCGCAAGCTGGGCGACGTTTACCGCCTCGAGCTATAGCTGCTCGAGCGCTTGGTTGAGGATCGAGCTCGGCCGCATCGCAGCGGCCGCTCGTGCGGCGTCGGGCCGAAAGTAGCCGCCGAGATCGACCGGTGAGCCCTGGACGGCGCTCAGCTCGTGCACGATCTGCCGCTCGTCCCGTTCCAGTCGCTCGGCCAGCGGCCGCAGGCGCTGAGCGAGCTCAGCGTCCTCGCTCTGCCCTGCCAGCTCCTGCGCCCAATAGAGGGCGAGGTAGAAGTGACTTCCGCGGTTGTCGAGCTCGCCCGCCTTGCGTGACGGCGAGCGATCCTCCTCAAGGAGGCGGCCGGTAGCGCGGTCGAGCGTGTCGGCCAGCAGGCTCGCGCGCGGGTTGTCGTCCACCTGCGCCAGCAACTCGAGCGCGGGGGCCAGGGCGAGGAATTCACCGAGCGAATCCCAGCGCAGATGGTTCTCGTCGGTGAACTGCTGCACGTGCCTGGGCGCTGAGCCTCCGGCTCCGGTTTCGAACAGGCCGCCGCCGTTCATCAAGGGCACGATCGACAGCATCTTCGCGCTGGTGCCGAGCTCGAGAATCGGAAACAGGTCGGTCAGGTAGTCCCGCAGCACGTTGCCGGTCACCGAGATCGTGTCCTCGCCCCCCCGCGCGCGCTCGAGCGTGAACCGTGCCGCTGACGCGACGTCGCGAATCTCGATCTGCATGCCCGTGAGATCGAGCTCGGCGAGCGCCGGTCGCACCTTCTCCAACACCTGTGCGTCGTGGGCGCGAGTCTCATCGAGCCAGAACACGGCTGGTGTGTCCGATTCACGCGCCCGTTTGACGGCAAGCCGGACCCAGTCCTGGATCGCCGCGTCCTTGGTCTGACACATGCGCCAGACGTCGCCGGTGTCCACCTCGTGCTCGAGCACCGTCCCGCCCGCGTCATCGATCACCCGTACTCGGCCCGGGCCGGCAAGCTCGAACGTCTTGTCGTGGGATCCGTACTCCTCCGCGGCCTGCGCCATCAGGCCGACGTTCGGCGTCGTGCCCATCGTGGCCGGATCAAACGATCCGCGCGCACGGCAGTGCTCGAGCGCCTCGGCATACAGCGACGCATACGAGTGATCGGGGATCACGAACTTGGTGTCCTGTAGTTCGCCCTGGGCGTTCCACATCTGACCTGAGGCGCGGATCGCGGCCGGAATCGACGCGTCGATGATCACATCGCTGGGCACGTGCAGGTTGGTGATCCCCCGGTCTGAATCGACCATCGCCAGCGGAGCCCCCTCCACGTACGCCGCCTCGATTGCGGCCCTGATCTGGGCACGCTCAGCGTCGGGAACCTGGCCAAGCGCACCGAGGAGCGCGGCGACGCCGTCGTTCGGGTTGATCCCGGCCTTGGCCAGGGCGGCACCATGCGCGGTGAACAGCGTGGAGAAGTACGCGCGGACGGCGTGACCGAAGATGATCGGATCAGACACCTTCATCATCGTCGCCTTCAGGTGCACCGAGAACAGGACCCCCTGCTCGCGCGCAAGTCCGATTTGCTCGGTGAGGAAGCTCTGAAGTGCGGCCCGGCGCATGACGGCACCGTCGATGACCTCGCCTTCGAGCACGTCGACCCGCTCCTTGAGCACCGTGACCGCCCCGTCCGCGGACACGTGCTCGATGCGCAGCGCACCCGCACGCCGCATCGTCATCGACTGCTCGGTCTCACGGAAGTCTCCGTCGCTCATCGTCGCCACGTGAGAGCGTGATTGTTTCGACCATCGGCCCATCGAGTGGGGGTGCTTGCGGGCGTAGGCCTTGACCGATGCGGGGGCGCGACGGTCGGAGTTGCCCTGGCGCAGCACCGGGTTGACCGCGCTGCCCTTGACCTTCTCGTAACGTCCGCGGACCTCGCGCTGCTCGTCGTCCGACGGATCCTCGGGGTAGTCGGGGATCCCGTAGCCATGCTGCTGTAGCTCCACGATGGCTCGCTTGAGCTGGGGCATGGAGGCGCTGATGTTTGGCAGCTTGACGATGTTCGCCTCAGGTGTCTTGGCCAGCTCTCCGAGCTCCGTCAGGGCATCCGGAACCCGCTGCTCGTCGCTCAGGCGCTCGGGAAACTGCGACAGGATCCGCGCGGCCAGGGAGATGTCCCGGCTTTCGACCTCGATGTCCGCGGCCCGTGCGAAGGCCCGCACGATCGGCAGCAGCGACAAGGTCGCCAGCGCCGGCGCCTCGTCGGTCTGGGTGTAGACGATCCTCATCGCCCGGGCACCCTAGCGACCGGAGGCTGGGCCCGACGTGAGGGCGCGGGTCGGTTATACAGTCGAAGTGACACCCCATCTGAGGAGATGAACGATCCGTGAGCGATTCCCCTGTACGAGTGGCGGTCACCGGCGCGGCCGGTCAGATCGGCTACGCCCTTCTCTTTCGCATCGCCAGCGGCCAGCTGCTCGGCCCTGACACCCCGGTTCACCTTTCGCTGCTGGAGATTCCCGACGCGGTCAAGGCCGCAGAGGGCACGGCCATGGAGCTCGACGACTGCGCCTTCCCGCTGCTGGCTGGAGTGGACATCTTCGATGACGCCAACCAAGCCTTCGACGGCGTGAGTGTGGCTCTGCTGGTCGGCGCTCGGCCGCGCTCGAAGGGCATGGAACGCAGCGACCTGCTCGAAGCCAACGGGGGGATCTTCAAGCCCCAGGGCAAGGCGTTGAACGCCCACGCGGCCTCGGACGTGAAGATCCTCGTGGTCGGCAACCCGGCCAACACGAACTGCCTGATCGCCCAGAGCAACGCGCCTGACATCCCCCGTGAGCGCTTCAGCGCGATGACCCGCCTCGATCACAACCGCGCGATCGCCCAGCTGGCCAAGAAGGCCGGCGCGGCGGTCAAGGACATCACCAACGTGTCGATCTGGGGCAACCACTCCGCGACCCAGTACCCCGACCTGTTTCACGCCAGGGTGGCTGGGAGCAGCGCGGTGGAGCTCGTCGACGACCAGTCCTGGCTCGAGGACGATTTCATCCCGACCGTTCAGAAGCGCGGCGCGGCGATCATCGAGGCGCGGGGCGCCTCCAGCGCGGCGTCGGCGGCCAACGCGGCCATCGACCACGTTCACGATTGGGTACTCGGGACGCCGGCCGGGGACTGGGTCTCGATGGCGATTGCATCTGACGGAGCCTACGGCGTGCAGGAGGGTCTGATTTCCAGTTTTCCAGTCACTTGTTCCGATGGTGGCTACGAAGTGGTACAGGATCTGGAGATCAACGAATTCTCACAGTCACGAATCGACGCGACGGTCAAGGAATTGAGTGAGGAGCGAGACGCGGTTGGTGAGCTGAAGCTGATCTGACGTGCAGGGCGTCACGCCGCGCCCAAATGGCGCAGGGCCGCGCTGCGACGCGGCCCTCTGCTCCGGTTACCCGGAGGCCGAATGCCAGCCCTGGCCGTCGCGCTTGACCTGGCCATCAGCGACGAGCTTGGGCATCACGCGGTACAGGTAGTTCGGCTCGATCTTCAGCGACTCCGCGATCTGAGGGATGGTGATCCCTGGCTGGCTGCGGACGAGCTCCAATGCCTGGTTTGCTCGGGTGTTGCCTCCGCGGCGACCGCGCGGGCGCCCAGGACGACGACCGCTGCGACGTCGCGTCGTGCCGGACTGCGAACCCGGCGGGCGACCCGGCCCGCGACGCGTGCCCAACAGCGCGGCGCGTGCCGCTTCAAGCTTGGAAACCTCCTCTTTCAGCGCGCGCAAACGGCTGTCGATGTCCTTAACCGTGGTGTCAACGAAATCTGCCACTGACTTCTCCCTGAGCGGAATTTGCGAGAAAGGGTATGGGTGAACCATACACACACGCTGTTCACTCCTCTGAACGCTGGACGACGCGCGGGTGGGGCCGGGGAGGACGGAGCGGCTCAGCCCCGCTCGAGCAGCGCTTTCAAGCGGCTAAGTGAACCGTTCGCCTCACGTTCCGAGGCTGCGCCAACAATGATTCTGCTGGCCACGTTGCCGAGCATCCCGCCGGGAGGAGTGAAATCGTTTGTGTACTTGAACAGCGTGCGGTCATCGCCGCGGGGTGAGAGCTCGTAGCGGATACGAGCCCGCGAGCGCGCCGGGCCACGCCCTTCCCACTGCGCCGTCGTCGGCGCGCTGAGGTCAACCAGTGTCCAATGCACCTTGAATGAAACCCCGCGCATGCGAAATTCCTGGTCCATCGTCGAGCCCTGCTTGAGCGGCTCGGATACGTTCTCGACGGAGCGGTGGATCGTGACCCAGTCCTTGAGCCGGTCGGGATTCATGATCGTTTCCCAGACCCGCTGCACCGGGGTCGCGATCTCGATCTCTGCCTGGACTTCACTCATCGGCTCGTAGACACTAACGTGGCGAGCACTAGCGGGCGGCAAGCGGTTCGACGGCCTCCCAGTCCCGCAGCGAGCGATCGATTGCCGCGCCCAGTGAATGCAGGCGAACATCGAGCAGCTCGGCGGCACGGTTGTCCCGCAGCAGAAGGTCACTGTCGAGGCTCTCCATCAGGGGACCGATCAGCTCGGGGTCCTCGCCGGCGATCATCGACGCGAGCCGGCTGGCGATCGGGGTGACGGTAAGTCGCTTGAAGTTGAAGGTGGGGCGGCCGACGAGCATGTGATCGCGGATCGTGTTGATCAGCTGTCCGTAGGAGACGACGTCGGGGCCGCCCACGTCCAGCGATTGCCCGCGGATTTGATCATCGGCGGCGGCCCGCGTGAGCAGCTCCACCATGTCACGCTCGTCGATCGGCTGAGTGCGGTTCGCGTGCCACGCGGGCACCGCGAGGACCGGTAGCCGCTCGACCAGTCGGACCAGGAAGCGAAACGAGCGCGAGCCAGCCCCGATGACGATCGAGGCGCGGAAGGCAACGGAGTCGGGCAACGCGGCCAGCAGCGTCTCCTCGACGGCCAGGCGGCTCTCCAGGTGAGGCGAAGCTGGCCCCCCCTCGGGCACCAAGCCGCCCAGATAGACGATCCTCCGCACTCCGGCCGCCACTGCGGCGGCGGCAAAGTTCTCCGCGGCCGCGCGCTCGCGCTCGCCGAACGCGCCGTCGGCCTGGGCCGCGGTCTCCATCGAGTGGATCAGGAAGTAGGCCACCTCGATGCCCTCGAGCGCTTGCTCGAGGCCGGCTCCCGAGACCGCGTCGCCGGCGACTATGGGGACGTGATCGAGCTCGCCGTGGGGATGACGTGACATACCTCTTACCTCGTGTCCGTCCCGGAGCAGCCGGGGGACCAGCCGGGAACCGACGTAGCCGGTGATGCCGGTCACGAGAACCTTCATTGCCCTGTGGCTACCCAGGGCGCGCGGGTGACGAAGCTCCGATCGAGATTGTCCGCGCCCCCGGCGCCCGAGAGCGCCAGCGCGGAATCGAGCTCGCCCAGCAGGATCTCGAGCACTCGGGCCGCGCCGTCGGCGCCATCGGCGGCGAGGCCCCACAGCACTGGTCGCCCGATCATCACCGCGCACGCACCCAGTGCCAGCGCCTTGAGCACGTCGGTGCCTCGCCGGATCCCCCCGTCGACCAGAACGTCGAGCTGGTCGCCGACCGCGTCGAGCACCGCGGGCAGCGCATCGGCGCCGGACAGGACGGTGTCGAGCTGGCGGCCACCGTGATTGGAGACGACGATGCCTTGCACCCCGGCTCCGGCCGCCAGCCGCGCGTCCTCCGCGGTGAGGATGCCCTTGACCAGCACGGGCACGGGACTCGCGGCGGCAAAGCGCTCGACGTCACGCCAGTTCAGGTCCGGATCGATCAGCCCGGCAAAATCGGCCGGGGTCATGGCTCCATCGGCGCCCGCCGAGTGGGCGCTGGCCACCGAGGCGGCGGCCGCGTTGACCCCCGAGCGCAGGTCCCGCTCGCGCAGGCCCATGATCGGCAGGTCAACGGTCACGACGAGCGCCTCGTAGCCATGATCGACCGCCTGCGCCACCAGCTCACGGGTCACTCCGCGGTCACGGAACACGTAGAGCTGAAACCAGCGGCTGCACTCCGGGACCGCTGCGGCCAGCGCGTCGGGTCCGGTCGTGGCCAGTGTCGAGAGGCACATCGGGGTCCGGGTTCGGGCCGCTGCTTGGGCGGTTGCGATCTCGGCGTCGCGGTGAGCCATTCGCTGGAAGGCCATCGGGGCGATGATCAGCGGATGCGGGCGCCGCTGTCCGAGCACCGTGACACTGGGGTCTCGGAGCGCCACGCCCGTGAGCATCCGCGGGCGGATCGCCAGCCGACGCCACGCGGCCACGTTGTCACGCAGGGTGAGCTCGTCCCCGGCGCCGCCGGCGTAGTAGCCGAACGGCCCCGCCGGGAGCCTTTGCTCGGCCACCGCCTCGAAGTCCGCGACCGAGATCATCTGCCGCTGCCCGCTGGAGTGCTCCGCCATCGTGCGAAAGCTACGGAAAATGCGGGAGCTTCTCGTTCGGCCTGCAAAAACTCCCGCAATGTCCAGGTATTTATCTCGTGACGAAGATTCCTGCGATTTCCGGGTTTGGCCGTTGCACGACGGGGGCGAGTTCCGCTTTAGTGGTGTTTGTCGTCGGTTGAGCTTCTGAACACGAACGGGGTCCGCAGGCATGGCAAATGGGCGCGCTGCCGCAGCCAAGGTGAGCTGCGAAAACTGCTTCTTTCACGCGAATCTGCTGTGCGCGGTGTCGCAGGCCGGCCCGTGTGCGACGTTTCGCCCGGCTCACCCCGAGGGCCTGCGGCCGCCTAGCCAGCTCCGGTTCGTCTTTCGCCAGGAGCGGCGCCTCCAAGTCGCTTGGGCGTTCCCGTCCGCCAGCGACCAAGTCGCGCTGCACGCGTCGTAGCGATATGTTTCCGCCATGTTCTGGCCGCTGATCGGTGGATTCATCGCCTTCGTGCTGCTGGCCATCATCCTGGGCTGGGTGCTGGATCCGGCCCGGCGCCACGACGCCAACGAGCACTGAGCTCGCGCTAGCCGTCGTCCTCGCCGCCTGAACGCCGCGCGATCCACCGCGCGCCGGGGGTGTCAGTGAGCCCGTGGAGGACGATCGAGCAGAACACGGCCAGGGCGGCCAAGTTGAAGATCCGGCTGCCCGCGACGATCTGGTCGTTCAGGACCAGCAGAGAGAAGGTCATGGTCGCCACTCCCTTCGGGCCGAACCACGACATGAAACCCTTGGTGGCGGCGTCGGTTCCGGTTCCCGCGAGGGCGACGAATACCGCCACCGGTCGCGCCAGCAGCAACGTGGCGGCCACTATCCCGATCGCCGCCCAGCCATCACCGAACAGCCCATGCAGCGTGAGCAACGAACCGAACACGACGAAGATGCCGAGCTTGACGATCTCGACGATGTCCGCCCCCTGCTCAGCGAACACGCCGCGAATCTCCGCGCGGCGTATGCCGAGGGTGATTGCCGCTACGAACACGGCGATCAGACCGTTGCCGTGCGGGGGCAGGACCGCGACACCGTAGGCCGCGAACGCCGTCCCGAGCGCGTACAGCGACTTCTGATGAGACTGGACGGCACCCTCGCGCGGCATCAGCCAGGAGGCCACGAGGCCGACCACCAAGCCGGTGGCCAGGCCGACCGTCACATCCTGGAGCACAAATCGCCACCAGACGAAGTGACCGGCGTCGGTGCCCAGCGCCGCGGCCAGGGCGAGTACGGCGGGAAGCGCCAGCCCGTCGTTGAGCCCCGACTCGAGGTTCAGCGAGTGACGCACCAGCCGCGGGACCCGAGGGTTGGTGACGACGCTCGAGGAGAGCACCGGATCGGTCGGTGAGAGCAACGCGCCCAGGAGAAAGCACTCCGTCCAGGTGAGATCGGTCAGCAGCCGGGTGATCGCGGCAACGATCACCGCGGTCAGCGGCATCGCCAGCACGAGTTTGCGTAGTGGGAGGTGCCAGTGGGTCACCAGCATCTCGCGCTCGACCTCGAGGCCGTCTCGAAACAGGATCACGATCAGCGCCACCGTGGCCAGGTCGCCGACGAACGCCGACCGGGCCTGGAAGTGGAGCGCTCCGGTGAGTCCTGGTCCGAGGGCGAAGCCGATCAGGACGAACAGGGAGGTCAGGGAGAGGAAGCTTCTCCGGGCGAGGCCCGAGGCGAGCGCTCCGAGGACGAGCAGCGCACCAAGGACCAACAGCGCCGCGTCGAAGCGATGCGTGCTCGCCGCGAGCAGCAACGGCATCTGCGCGTGCGCCACGGTCACGCGGTTAGAGTGTCAGAGTCACGAGAGAGGAGCGGTGTTGCAAGTCACCGTGCTTGGCAAGTCGCCGGCATGGCAGGACGCGGGCGGGGCCTGCAGTGGGTACCTGATCCAGGAGGGTGAGTTCGCGCTGCTTCTGGACTGCGGCAACGGCGTGTTCTCCAAGCTGCGCGCGGTCTGCGACTATGTCGATGTCAGCGCCGTCCTGGTCAGCCACCTGCACGCTGACCACATCCTCGACCTGATCCCGTTCTCGTATGCGCTCACCTACGCGCCGCGCCAGCAGCCGGTCGCCGTCGGCGGCTGGCCCGGCACCAGCCACCCCGCCCGTCCGGCCCTGTATGCGCCCGTTGGCGCGGGCGAGGTATTCCGACAAATCGTCGGATGCTGGGGCAACGCGGACCTGATCGACAACGCGTTCAGCCTGCGCGAATACGACGCTCCCGACGAACTCGTGGTGGGTCCTTTCGCGGTCCGCTTCTGCGAGGTTCCGCATTTCACCCCGACCTACGCGATCGAGCTGGCCTGCGCCTCCGGCCGGATCACGTTTAGCGCCGACTGCAGCCCCAACGAGGAACTGGTCGCGTTCGCCGACGAGACGGACCTCCTGCTGATCGAGGCGACGCTTCCGCGCCCGGAGCGCACCGGCATCCGCGGTCACCTGACGCCCGAGGAGGCCGGCGATCACGGTCGCCGCGCCCGCGCGCGGCGCGTGGTCCTCACCCATTTCTCCGACGAGCTCGACCCGGAATGGGCGCAGGCGACCGCGAGCGCCAGCTACGGGAAGTCCGTCGAGCTGGCCTACGAGGGTGCCGTCTACGACTTGTAGCAGGCGCCACGCCGCCCGCCCCCGGAGGGGAGACCGGGACGGGCGACGGGCAACCTTGGCTGGCCGGTAGAACCGGTCGGTGTCGTCTACGCGCCTGGCCCACGACCGGATCAACATCTCCGCAGCCCCGCGGTTACCCTTGCCTTGATGCCCGAGCGAGACCTGTTTGCCAATTTCGATCGGATGCGGCGGGACATGGATGAGCTGTTCGGTGACGTGCTCGAGCGCACCGGGCTGTCCCGCCGGAGGCTCGGGTTCTCGCCGGCCGTGGACGTCGCCTACACGGCTGACCCCCCCCGCGCGATCGTCACCGCGGAGCTGGCCGGAGTGGTGAGCGAAGAGCTCGAGTTGGAGATCCAGGGGCGAAAGCTGATCCTGTCCGGGCGGCGCGCGGCGCCGACGGTCGAGAGCGACGTCTACCAGCAGGTCGAGATCGAACGGGGCAGCTTTCGCCGGATCGTCGAGCTCGGCGCTGACGTTCAGGCGGATGCGGCGAAGGCCCACTACGAGGACGGGATCCTGCGGATCGAGCTGCCGCTCCTGCAGGCCGACCACCGCGTGCGCTCGGTGCCGATCGAGCACGAAGCATGATCGAGGTGGGAACCCCTGACGCCGGTCCGCAGGACATCGCCGTCGGTGGTGTGCGGCAGCTGCCGGACCGGGTCGGCGTGCTGCCCCTGCGTGACACGGTCACGTTTCCGGAGATGCTCGTGCCCCTCAACGTAGGCCAGCAACGGAGCATCGAGCTGGTCAACGACGTCCTCCGGGGCGATCGCTCGATCGTGATGGTGGCCAGCCGCAAGCCCGAGGACGAGATTCCCGCCCCCGACGACCTCTACGACATGGGTGTAATCGGCGTCGTGGCGCGAATGATCCGCGTTCCCGACGGAACCCTGCGGGTCCTGATTCAGGGCGGTCAGCGTGTCCGGATCGCTCGGTGGCTCGCCACTGAGCCATACCTGGTGGCCGAGATTGCCGAGGCGCCGGACGTGGTCCGTCAGAGCACGGAGCTGGTCGCACTGATGCGCAACGTCCAGCACACCTTCACCGACATCGTCGCCGAGGTTCCGTATCTGCCCGAGGAGCTCCAGATCATGGTGGCCAACGTCGAGGATCCGAGTGTCCTCACCCACCTGATCGCCGGCGCCCTGCGTCTGAAGACCGACGAGAAGCAGGCCCTGCTCGAAGAGCTCGACGTCGCCAAGCGACTACGCCGGCTCTCGGAGATCCTGGCTCGCGAGCTCGAGGTGGTGGCGATCGGATCCAAGATCCAGTCGCAGGTCCAGTCCGAGCTCGAGAAGGGCCAGCGCGAATACTTCCTGCGCCAGCAGCTGAAGGCGATCCAGGAGGAGCTCGGCGAATCGGACGAGGTCCAGGCCGAGGTCAGCGAGCTGCGCGAACAGCTCGTCGCCATCACCCTGCCTGAGGAGGTTCGCAAGCAGGCCGACCGGGAGCTGAGCCGGCTCGAGCGTCTGCAGCCGGCGATGGCCGAGCATGGAGTCGTGCGGGGCTACCTCGAGTGGATCGCCGCGCTTCCGTGGGACAAGTCAACCGAGGACAACCTCGACCTCGCCCACGCTCGCGAAATCCTCGACGAGGATCACTACGACATCGAGCAGGTCAAGGAGCGGATCCTCGAGTTTTTGGCCGTCCGCTCGTTGAAGCCCGACGCTCGAGGGTCAATTCTGTGCTTTGTCGGTCCCCCCGGCGTCGGCAAGACCTCGCTCGGGCGCTCGATCGCGCGTGCGCTCGAGCGGAGCTTCGAGCGCATCAGCGTTGGCGGCGTGCGCGACGAGGCGGAGATCCGCGGGCACCGGCGTACTTACATCGGCGCGATGCCGGGGACGATCATCCGCGCGATGCGCGATGCCGGCGCCAACAATCCGCTGCTGATGATCGACGAAATCGACAAGCTGGGCGCCGACTTCCGCGGCGACCCATCGAGCGCGATGCTCGAGGTCCTCGATCCCGAGCAGAACGGAAGCTTCCGTGACCACTATCTGGATCTCCCGTTCGATCTCTCCGGTGTGATGTTCGTGACCACGGCGAACACGCTCGAGACGGTGCCCGGTCCCCTGCGCGATCGAATGGAGGTGATCCAGCTCGCGGGGTACAGTCAGGGTGAGAAGCTGGAGATCGCCAAGCGCTACCTCGTTCCCCGGCAGATCGAGCGCAACGGACTCTCGAAGGCTCGAATCGCCTTCAGCGACCAGGCGCTCCGCGCGATCATCTCCGACTACACCCGGGAAGCGGGCGTGCGGCAACTCGAGCGGGAGATCGGCGGCGTCTGCCGTAAGGTCGCCCGCCGGGTGGCGGGGGGCAGCACCCGCAAGGTGATGGTGTCCGAGCCCCGCGTGCGCGAAATGCTCGGGAAGCGTCGCTTCTTCTCGGAATCGCGCCGACGGACCTCCCGTCCCGGCGTGGCCACCGGGCTGGCCTGGACCCCGGTCGGAGGCGATGTGCTGTTCATCGAGGCGACCGCGATGCCCGGCAAGGGGCGACTGACCATCACCGGGCAGCTCGGCGACGTGATGACGGAGTCAGCCCAGGCGGCGCTGTCCTACATCCGCAGTAACGCGTCCGAGGTGCTGCCCGAGCTTGGTGAGGACTGGTTCGCCGAGCACGACATCCACATCCACGTCCCGGCGGGCGGGATTCCCAAGGACGGACCGAGCGCCGGGATTGCGCTGGCGACGGCGCTGGCGTCGCTGCTGTCCGGACGGCCGGTGCGCAGTGACGTGGCGATGACGGGGGAGATCACACTGACCGGCCAGGTGCTGCCAATCGGAGGCCTCAAGGAAAAGGCGCTGGCTGCGCAGCGCGGCGGCATTCGCGTTGTCATCGCGCCTGCGCTCAACGAGCAGGATGTCGACGAGATTCCCGCTCACCTGCGCAAGCACCTGGAGTTTCGGTTCGTCTCGGAGATCGGCGACGTCCTTGAGGTAGCGCTCCAGCGGCGCGCGGCGCCCCGACGTCCGAGGACCTTGCACTCCGTGAGGTAGGGCGTTGTTTGTGGTTCCGAACGCCGAGATGGTGATCCTTCCCTGAGTCCTGGGTATTCTCACCAAGACCCGCCCCACGCACCGAGGGAGATTCATGGCAAAGAATAAGACGAAGGCCGCCAAGGCGGTGGCGTTGAACGCCGCTGACGTCGCGAACATCGCGAAGTCCAATCCGTACATCCAGCGTCTGATCGACGACGCCAATCTGCGCGAGAACGTGCAAAAGGCGATCGAGTCGAGCAAGAGCGCCTACGCGCGACTCTCCAACGGCAAGGCGCCGCATAAGGCGATCGTCGAGGACAAGAAGCTCCAGAAGGATCTACGGCAGGTCGTCGAGGCCGTCCGTGATGCTTCGGTCGCCCTCGCCGATGCGCCGAAGAAGCGCAGTCGCAAGGGCCTCGGCCTGGGTCGCAAGCTGCTGATCGCAGTAATCGGTGGTGGCGTGGCGCTAGCCGGCAGCGAGTCGTTGCGCTCGAAGGTCCTGGACACGCTGTTCGGCAAGGAGGAGGAGTTCGAGTACACGCCGCCCGCGGGCTCGGCCTCCACACCCCCGGCCGCTCCGGTCACCGCCGCCTAGTCGGCAGTCCGGCAGCACCGAGTTGGTTTAGGAGAGGCGCCCGAGAGGGCGCCTCTTTTGTGCAACTGGAACTAGACTCCGTGCCGTGGAGGCAGCCGCCGCAACCGAGCTTCAGCCACAGCGCGAGCTCGCAGGAGACAAGGCCGCTCGCATCGTCGACGCGATGCGTGTCAGCGTCGCGGCCCGGGGGATCGCCGGAGCCACATTCGACCATGTCGCCCGGGAGGCCGGCGTCTCGCGCGGGCTGCTGCACTACTACTTCGCCACCAAGGAGCGGCTCCTGGTGGAGGTCGTCCGGCGAGAGTGTGAGGTTCGGATCGAGCGGCTGGAGGCCGCGGTGGGAGATGCGCAGGACGCCGAAGGCGTGCTCGCCGCGCTGGTGCGGAGCTTTGAGGAGCTCCTCGGGGAGGGCCAGACCGCAGTCGTCATGTTCTACGAGATGATGACCCTCGCGCAGCGCAATGCCGACATCGCCAGCGAGCTCGCCGAGCTCGGCCGCCGGACCCGTCAGCACATGGCCGCGGCGCTGCGCGCCAAGTCCGAGGCCGGCGTACTGCGCCTGCGCGCTGATGCCGAAGTGCTCGCCACCTTCCTGTTCGCCCTGGCCGACGGGATCTCGGTCCGGAAGCTGAGCGAGCCGGAGCTCGACATCGCTCCGGTCGTGGGCCAGGCGCTGGTCGCCGTCCGCGCTGTCCTGAACTGACGCCGGTCGCAGCCCGTAGGTCGGTGGCGAGCCCTAACGTTCCAGCGCGGATGCGCCGCCTGATCGCGCTGGGTTCAGTCGTACTCGTGCTGTCGCTGCTCGCGGTAGCGCAGCTGGTGCTTCCCGGTATCGCCACACAGCAGCTGCGGGATCGCCTGGCTCGTTCCGGCACCGTGCTCCAGGTTGAGGTTCACGCATTCCCGGCCATCGAGCTGCTCTGGCATCAGGCCGATCGGGTGGTGATCCGCATGGGTCAGTACCGCAGCAGCGCGCCACAACTCGGCTCGACGCTTGGTCAGGCCGGGGGCGTCGGGACGCTGGATGCATCCGCGACTGAGGTCCGAGCGGGCTTGCTGATCCTCCGGGACGCGACGTTGCACAAGCGCGGGAACGAGCTGACCGGGTCGGCGCGGATCACCCAGGCCGACCTGCGCAGCTCCGTGCCGTTTCTCCAAGGCGTGCAGCCGATCGCTTCGGGGAGTGGTCAGCTCGTGCTCCGCGGCACCGCGACCCTGTTTGGCGTGAACGCGAGCGCCGACGCCACGGTCGCCGCGCGGAACGGTCAGCTGATCGTCCAGCCCAACCTTCCGTTCGGAGCTCTGGCGACGGTGACGCTGTTTAGCGACCCACACGTCGCCGTGCAGGCGGTGGGCGTGACCGGCGTCAGCATCGGTGACTTCACCGTCGATGCGCAGGGCTCGCTGCGGTGAGCGATCCGCTCACGGAAGCGCGTCGAGCGAGGCAAGCCCCGGCAGCGCGCCCGCGCGGAGCATCGCGGCGAGGGCGGGGCGATCGCCCTTCAGATAGTGGTTCATGAACGCGATGCTCACGCGCTCGACAATGCCGAGCTGGGGCTGCTCGTCGGTGTAGGGAGGCAGATGCGGCGCGCCAAGCAGGTTGAGCAGGAACTTGGGCGCAGGCGCGGCATCGAAGAAATCGTGGGTGAAGCTCGGCGGGTTGATCGTGTCGGCGGTGCCCTGGGTTGCGAGTAGTGGTGGTGAGTGAGCCGGAAAGGCGAAGGCTCCCAGCGTCGGAATTCGTGCGCCCGAGAGAATCATCGCGGCGTCCACCCGCGAGTCCAGGAGCCTGCTGTCATAGGCGGCGGCGAGTGCGGTGTCGCCCCCGTCGGACTGACCGCTCACCGCGATCGCATGCGGGTTGATCCGGCCGCGCAACGCACCCGAATTTGCAGCGCTGGCCCGCACGAGCTCGGTGATCACGAAGCTCATGTCGCGCGGCTGGTTGACCAGGTCCGCCTCGTTCGGGCCCCCGCGCGCATCGGCGTTCTCGAGCGGGAAGATCGGCGCCGCGACGACGTAACCAGCCCGCGCCCAAGCATCGAGTAGCGCAGCATACGGCCGCGGCGTGACCGCAAAGCCGTGCCCGAACACGATCAGGGGCAGCGGTCCAGCGGGCTGTGCGGGAAAGCGGACGATCGTCGTCAGCGCACGAGGCTCAGGCGGTGCACCGGGAAACTGGACGGTTCGGCTGTGGTCGACGAGCCCGAGGACTTGCTCGACGATGGCCGAACGGGGCGGGCGGCGCGGCGCCAGCCGGCTCGGCGTCCGGCTCGTGGTGGTGGCGCTCGTCGTCGAGGTCGCGGCCGACGTGACCGAACTCGTGATTGGGGCGGGGCTCGGCGCGCTGGAGCGCGCGGCCTGGCTGCCACCACATCCTGCCAACACGCCACCACATCCTGCCGACACGGCGGCCACCAGCGATCCCGCCACCCACCGCTGGGCACGGAGCATTCCTGCTCAGCGGAGGTAGACCGCGAAGAAGTCGCGATCCTCCGGGGACAGGTATCGGCTGGGCGGCCGGTCCATGCTCGAGAGCAAGTTGTGTGGATTCTGGGCTCCGGCCCCGTGGTAGGTGATGAAGCTCGTCCAGTACGCGTTGATGTCGAGCTCCATCGCCCGGACCGCGCCCGCGTGGCGCATGATCGCCGCCAGTGAGCCGACCGTCTGAATATTGGCGGCGGCGTAGATCAGATTGCCGTGCCGGTCGACGCCGACCGCCGAGCGCCAGACGCGAACCGCGTTACCCAGCGTGGCGCCCCACGCAGGGCCGTCGGACAGATTGGGATTCAGATGGCCCCCGTCCACGATCAGGGGCAGGTTCTGGCGGGCATAGATGATGTCCGGGCCGACGCTCGTTCCGCCGCTCCACGGAAGCACGTCAACCCGCCCGTCGCGGTAGCGCACGAACGTCGCGACGCCAGCCTTCATCGGCGCGTACGTGCGGCCTCCGATTGCGAACCCCCCACCGGAGTCCTTGAGCTTGAAGCCGCTGTTGAAGCTGGCCACCAGCTTCGACCGCAGCCGAACTGGGATCTCGGTCGGCCCACGTGAGCTCAGCGAAACCGCGGGCTCCTGCCGGCCGGGATATAGCCACGTGGTGGTCCGGTGGGTGTCGATCCAGGCGACGCCGGCCACCAGCTGGGGATAGCTCGGATCAGGCCTGAAGCTCGTAACCAGGACCGGAGGACGGGTGCCGCCGCCTCGGAACGTGGCCCGCCACGCGCCCTCGCCCACCAGCGCCGGGTGGATGACCGGCCTGATCCGGGGCGGGCGGTAGCTCGCCGCCTGGCGCTTGAGCAGACCCGGAGCCACGCCGACCCCCGGCTGATTCGGAAGCGCGCGCAGGCCCGGGCCACCGGTCGAGGGTCCGGTCAGCGAGTAGTAGGTCGACTCAACCCAGTTGACCAGCCCGCGGGCACCGTTGTCGCGCAGCCACTCCACCGTGCGGATGCCGATTCCGGCGTTCGAGGTCTGGGTCAGCGCGCCGGCGTAGGAGATCAGCGCCGGGA
>JRHI01000322.1_pt1 | contig 54501 bp, 46 predicted proteins | sample 215371 | NCBI WGS metagenome assembly JRHI01 (sample SAMN02929681, study PRJNA255918) | sediment metagenome | biome: cave system; feature: Ice Cave; material: Sediment; isolation source: sediment from deep within a dark volcanic ice cave with no known source of... ...
GTCATACAAGCCGGAGATAAATTGTACGTCGGTACGCGAATTGGTATGAGATGACGACGGCATACGAGAAAGTAAAGGTCCAGAAGGAGAGCATGAATGAGAGCCTGCAATAGGTCGGGAACATGCGCAATTGCACAAGTACCATCAACACGGCATAGCCTGCCAGCATATAGGCCAGTACATCAATCCTCCCACACGTAAGTGTGAAGTAGGCATTGCCAGAAACCGCTGGGGGTGTCACTTGAATAGCAAGGGTAGGTATCAGCGCAGTCGGTAGCATAGAGCGAAAGAATAACCGATTCATAATAACCGAGCTTATCACAAACCAGCTAATCATACCAATACCAAAACTCATCCACCCCAGACCGACAAGCCCAAAATGAGCAGCCATATCTGCACCGACCAAGGGTCCTGTCACAGTTGGCAACAAATAGCCCGGATGACATATATCAACGTCTAACTTGCCCACCATCCACTGTCCAATGATCCATCCGCTAAACAGTATCGTTGCGCTAAAAAAGAGAAGAAATAGCACGAATGCGACATCATGTGCATATGGCTCAAGTCCAAGCGAAAGCAGCATACCACTGATCGGCAAAAGCGAGTTGAACGGGCTAAGAAGCGGATGTTGGAACTCGGCAACGCTACTCTCCCATGCTAGCACAAACTTTGTTACAAATGCAGCCACGAGCAAGAGAAACACAAGAGCAGTGAGAAGATAGAGCGCATCTCCAATCATAACTGGCACTCCATAGAATTCGCCAGCTAAGTGCCATATGCGTGCGAGGCCCGCAAGTCCCATAGTGATCGCAAAGAAATTTGGGGGAATAGCGAGTGACACACGCCGCCATTTAGTAGCAGCGTTGCTACTCTTGGCTAGCGCAAGGTCAAATTCTTCAAGTGTGGGCATAGAGACGTTCTCCCTCACACTATACAGATATCTGAAACAACACACGGTGAAAGAAGGAATTCCAAAGAAAGAAGTACTATCAATACTGTACCATAATTGATCGAGAATATGGTACAGATTTTAGGAAGAGGAGTGCGTCAAAGCATACGGAATTTTGGCTTGCACTTCGGCGAGGCGGCGCTTGAGAAATGCTTGTTCGACAGCATTTTGTGTCAGATGCAACGATTGACAATAGGCTGCCTGAGCAGCTTGCCAGTTTCCGGCACGGCGGAGTAGGTCGGCACGGGCGGCATGAAACAGGTAGTAGTTTTTGAGGCCACCTGTTGCATCAAGCTCGTCTAGCATTGCCAGGCCACGTGTCGGAGAACTTGCCATAGCAACTGCAACGGCCCAGTTCAGCTTGACCACGAGCGAGCGATGTATTTTGACCAGTTCGCAGTAGAGTATGGCAATTTGTAGCCAGTCGGTTTCTTGGGGGTGAGCGGCTTGTGCATGCAGTGCTGCGATGGCTGCCTGTAGCTGATAGGAGCCGGGCTTGTGCATAGATAACGCTTGCTCTAATAAAGCTGTCCCTTCCGCAATCTGATCTTTGTCCCACAACGAGCGATCCTGTTCTTCCAGGACAATCATCTCTCCTTGTAGACTCACTCTGGCATCACGGCGCGAATCGTGCAGCAGCATGAGTGCGAGTAGGCCCAATACTTCCGCTTCCGCTTGTAACGCTGGCTCATCTGCTAACAACGTCACCAGAGCACGCCCAAGCCGAATTGCTTCTGCACACAAGTCATGGCGAATGAGTGTGTTTCCCAAGCTAGCGGTATAGCCTGCATTGAAGATCAGGTAGAGGACAGCTAGCACGCCATCGAGCCGTTCACCCAGGCGTGCGGCAGGTGGCACTACGTAAGGAATACCGGCATCGCGTATTTTGCGTTTGGCCCGCACGAGGCGCTGCGCCATCGTCGTTTCCGAAACCAGAAACGCGTTAGCAATCTCTGAAGTTGTGAGTCCACCCAGTGTATGCAAGGTCAACGCAACACGTACATCAAGGTGCAAGGCTGGATGGCAGCATGTAAAGATCAGCTTGAGGCGCTCATCGGGGAAAGACTCGGTTTCTACAGGGTCTTGTGCTACGCTCTGCTGTTCTAGCTCTGCTAGCGATTGAAGTATTTCTTGCTTGCGTGCCAGCACCGTAGCACGACGCAAGCGGTCGATAGCTTTATGCCGCGCAGCAGTAAGCAGCCACGCGGCAGGGTTTGCAGGTACACCGTCACGCGGCCAACGTTCGAGTGCTACAAGAAATGCTTCTTGTAATGCATCCTCAGCCAACTCAAAATCGCCTAATTGACTAATGAGTGTGGCACGTACCCGTCCACCTTCCTGGCGAAAGGTACGTTCTATGCTAGCATGCACATGTTGCAGTGTTGTATCCATACTCATACAAGTCCGTGTTTCACCTAAGAGAAGCACTTTCTCTTAGGCGAAACCGAGATGATGTACTAATTGAACTCCATTACAGGACGAATTTCAATGGAACCGTTCTGGGCGCCGGGAATTTTGGCAGCGAACTCGATTGCCTCATCAAGGTCTTTACATTGTAGCATGTAGAAGCCACCCAGTTGCTCTTTGGTTTCAGCGAAAGGGCCATCTGTCGTGAGCGTCTTGTTCTCACGTACACGGACAGTCGTAGCCGAACTAGTCGGATGGAGTGCTTCTCCGCCTAGCATAATGCCACGTGTACTCACCTCTCGCCCAAAGGCATTATACGCCTCCATTTCAGTCGCCTGCTCAGCCTGACTTGCAGTAGCAGCATTGGCCTCGTTCCCATAAATCAGCATCACATAGCGCATGTCGAACATCCTCCTAATATCTTTTACGGTTCTATGTTACTGAGCGGTCAATTCCGCCTTCACCACAATGACGAACGAGGCAGGATAGATTCGACATGTTCTAAGACAAATTTTCTAAGTTACCCGCAAGTTCATTTTCCGTTGTGGCGATTGTAAAGAAGATATTAGATATAATATCTTACGATAAAATAGCGGATCTATCTAGTTTGCGGAAGAGGATATTCATCCTCCAAAACTGAACCTAACCATCGTCAATATTACAGCTAATGAGAATGACGGCAATGGAGGTAAAAGATGGACTCACCATCTTGCTTTGAACAAGAGGTTCTTATACACCCTTCCGAAGCTTTCTACCTGCTTCCTATTTTTGAACGTGGCTTGCAGTATGCCCAACAAGGTCTCTATCATGAGAGCGCTAGCATTTTTCGCTTTATGCGTGAACAGCTTAGTACCAAGCAATCCGCCTTGATTGCTATCCTTGATGCATACATTCTTTCTTATACTAATTACCGTCAAGCACAACACACATTACAGCAAGCAAGTAAACGCTTTGTTGAAGTAGATACTATCCATCAGTATTCCTTAGAAGCACTCAGAAAGCTACTCCCAACGCTCAGGCTACAGGAGTCAGCAACACAATCATCGCCTTCTGCCCCAACATCCATGAAAACCCCCAATCGCGACACGCAGGTACTTCCCGCTTTGAGCATCACCTGCTTTGGACGTTTCACAGTCAGTCGTTTAGAGAGCATTATTACTCTCTGCACGAATCGTAGCGGACAAACCATGCTCCGTTACCTCATAGCACAACCTGATCACAGTGCAACCATCGATAAACTCGTACACGCTCTCTGGCCTGAAGAAGAGATGGATAGTGCGCTTCATAAATTGCGCATAGCTGCGAGTGCTCTACGCCGTTCCCTCAATGATGGGTACGATTGCGCTTGCGGTGGTTACCTTCTCTGCAAAAACCGCGCCTACCAATTGCATCCTGATATTACACTCCTATCAGATGTAGCCGAGTTCCTCAAGTTCTATCACACTGGACTCAAAGCAGAGAGAGACAGGGCAGTAACTTATTATGAAAAAGCCTGCCAACTCTATACAGGCCCTTTTCTCTCAGAAGATATGTATGCCGATTGGTCATTCTTCCAGCGTGAAAAGCTCGGTCAAGCCTATCTTACTATGTGTAGCAGTTTAGCCACTTATTATTTAGATACTCATTGCTACACTTCTGCGGTACAGTGGGCCAGCACCATACTCAAAGAGAATAAGTGTGATGAGACGGCTCATCAACAGCTTATGCGTGCCTATGCTGCCGAGGGACGCCGCGCTGAAGCTCTCAGACAATACCAACGTTGTCAGCAGGTCCTTGATGAAGAATTGGGTATTTCACCCACGCCCGAAACGCTAGAACTCTCTCAGATGATTCAAAATGGCACCTTTTCTACCTCATAACAAAAATAGAACTTTTTTAGACCTGTTCTATATCTGCTCATGTTATAGTTCGCACAAAGGGTAGGGGCACAATTCATTGCGTCCGCCACGCTATTGCGGCACATAGGTAAGGCGTAATAAATTGCGCCCCTACATAGAGCCAGGATGATGTCGTGAGCAGTACACATTACTCTCTTATGGTACGTTGCCAAGGCGATATTACACAAGCTTCCACCCAGCTACAGGTGGTTCGTGTTGATATCGACGAGGCAGTAACATTGAAAGATGGTTACTTTCTTCTTCGTATCACCATAAGTGAGAAAGGAATCGCACGCTGCCTCATTCGACATCTCTCTAGTGGACGCGAAGTACACATACAAAGTGGAAAGTATTTCGTTAACTTTATCCAAGATTGCCTGCTTGATAATAACAAAACACCGTGAGGTCTATCTGATTTATGGCAACATATCATGCGATAGCAGCGACTGGCGAAGCAATTGTTGGGCTGTTAGAAGCGGCCTGTCCTAAAACAGAATTTCCTAATGCGCTCTTTACGCTCTATCGTTCTACCGATTTTCAGAGTCCGATGGATGAGGGAATCTCTCTGTATCTGTATCGTGTAGCGATCAACTCGACGCGCCGCAATCTGCCACCACGTCTCGCACCCGATGCCAAACGCTATCGCCCCTCGTTACCAGTAGACCTGCACTACCTACTCACGCCTTGGGGCAGAACTGCCGCTCGTCAGCAACGCCTATTAGGGTGGAGCATGCGCACACTAGAAGATACGCCCATTCTGCCGACTGGTCTGCTCAATCATTATGTCCCCGAAACAGAGACCTTCCGTTCCAACGAGACTGTCGAGCTGGTGTTCGAGCCACTTTCCCTCCAGGAGATTGTGAATATCTGGGACGTATTCAAGCAACAAAATCTGCAACTCTCAGTAGCGTACGTCGCCCGTATGCTGCTCATCGACTCTAGTATTGAACTCTCTGGAGCGGACGGTCAACTGGTGCAAACTCGCGAGTATGGGTTTGGGAAGGGGGTAGCGCAATGATAGAGTTCAATGCAGTGCAAGTGCTCGACCGCTTCTCGCTCGTCACGCCACTCGGCATACGTTTTTGGGATGGAGTGACCAATAGTGTCATTGCTGATGATAGCTTACGTGTCACTACCTATCCAGAGGTCAACGCTAATTTGAAGACACAGGGATTTTCTAATTCGCAAGGTGTCTACGTTTTTCGCAACCTGCCCGGCTTGATGGCCGTTGAAAAGGGTGTAGGAGAGAATAGTGCTACCTTCTGGACCAAGCCACCTGTGCAGTTGCCATATGTTGTCGAGGTCCAAGATAACGCTCAACGCTTTCTGCCATTGCAAATCTCTGTGACGCTACCACAGCATGGTCTGTTTGCTTTGCCGTGTGTCACTGTCGGTATACCACCGACACCAACTACGCTGGTGCCGCTCTTTTCTGCTCCGGCCCGTGCTGTTCCTGGCGGTCTCGCGGTCCTGCGTGCGGAACTATGGGACACTACCACAAACAAACCTGCCGCGTGGGTCGTCATGGATGTGCGTGTGCCAGGAAAAACTCCTTTCCAGGGCATGTCAGACGGACAGGGGCGCATCGCTCTTCTCTTTCCCTATCCTGAACCAATAGACTTTGCACCGGATAGCGCGTTTGATGTGGCAACCCCGCCAAACCCGCCGCAACTACAAGGCTCGCCACTGGTGGACCATCAATGGACGCTAGAAATACATGCCCATTATAAGCCACCTACGCAATTACCAACTATGCCTAAGCTTTGTCCAACATTAATGCAAGCGGAGGCAACACTTTTAGCGGACATCAATCCTGCAAGTAAGAAGACACTGACACAGGTCTCATTGAAATACGGACAAGAACTTGTATTACGCTCTATCGATTCATCGAAAGTGAATCAGCCAACACCGTCGGTCCTCTGGATCACTCCGGCGGCCTAAACCTTTGAGGAGGAGTCATGCCTGAATATCTCGCCCCTGGCGTCTACGTCGAAGAGGTCTCATTCCGCTCTAAATCGATTGAAGGCGTGAGCACCACCACCACAGGCTTCGTAGGCCCCACCCGTTATGGTCCTACGAAACTGGTACCCGATGTGATTACCAGCCTCGGTGAATTTGAGCGCGTCTATGGAGATCGTAAGCAATTGGTGTTTGGCGGCGTCGGTACTGCTCCCACCCACAATTTTATGTGGCATGCAACACGTGCATTTTTTGAAGAAGGCGGTAAACGCCTCTATGTCTCGCGTATCTTCAAATCTAACAGTAACACCGATGACGGACGCGCTAGCAATCTTTTCCCAATCGCAGTATCTCCTGCTCCTGCGACAACCGCCGGTACAAATACGATTACTGTCAAAGCACGTTTCCCAGGTGACGCAGGCAACGTAGTGGTACGTTTTAGCTTAAACGTGGGACAAAGCAGTCTGGGGAAGAGAACTGATGGAACCAACACGATTGCAACGGTCAGTAATTTACTAGATAATGATATCGTTTGGTTGCCTGACGTAGATTCGACAGACAAAAACAAAAGACTCACGACAGGCAAGCTCTTCATAGCAAAGTATGATCCGACACCAACAGAACAGACGTGGAAGTTTAGTAAGACCGGAAGTACAAGCCCTGATGTCTGGCTCAATACAACACCTACCTTGCCTACTACTGGCACTCCAGCGCAGTATGCGCTCAATCCATCGGTAGATAGCATACGTATCGTCACTCTCACTGTCACTGTCATTCAAAGCGATGGAAGTACACTCGTTTGGAGTGGGCTTTCACCAGACCCACGCCATATACGTAACGACTTGGCCGATTCCATTTTTGACTTTTTTAGCGAAACCCCTAGCAGCACCGATCAAGCACGCTCACTACCCATTACCGTCAAAAGAGATAGAACTAATACAACGGCAAGTACTCTCATAGATGGTGTACTTGTTCTGGATACTTTGTTCGGATTCGCAAGTGGGGCAGTAGCCACACCAAGCAGTGGAAATTTCGCTGACCTCTCCTCGGTAGACCTCGTATTGAAAGGCGGAAATGATGGTGCTCTCCCAACCTTCACAGAATACGAAGGAACCGCCAATTTTACTGACACCTTCAAGACAGGATTACGAACATTTGAGGACATTGATGATATATCGATCATCGCCGCTCCTGGCTCTACAGCGAACTACGTGAATCGCATAGATGATGCCAATACGATTATCAGCCTCTTGATCGGGCATGCTGAATATATGCGCTATCGTATCGCAGTCCTTGATAGTGGAGATAACCTGTCCATCGCAGCAGTACGAGCGATGCGAGCTAAGTTTGACTCAAAATACGCCGCGCTCTACTATCCGTGGGTACGCATCCTCGATCCAGTGACCCGTGCTGAGATCAACCTGCCGCCAAGCGGTTTCGTAGCAGGCATTTATGCACGCAACGATACGCTCCGTGCCGTCTATAAAGCTCCCGCTAACGAGGTTGTGAATCTCGCGCTCAGTTTTGAACTGATGCTCAACAAGAGTCAGCAAGAGGTACTGAATCCGGAGGGCATCAACTGCTTCCGCTTCTTCGAGGGGCGTGGCTACCGGCTGTGGGGCGCTCGCACCATTAGCTCGGACTCCGAGTGGAAGTATGTGAACCTGCGCCGCTACTTTGCCTACCTGGAACACTCGATTGACAAGGGGACACAGTTTGCCGTCTTTGAACCCAATGGTCCGCTACTGTGGGCCAATGTGCGCCGCACCATCGAAGACTTCCTGCTCAACGAGTGGCAAAATGGTGCCTTGCTCGGTGACAAGCCAGAGACCTCGTACTTTGTGCGTTGCGACCGCTCCACCATGACGCAGAACGACCTGGATAATGGACGCCTCATCGTGCTCATCGGTGTCGCGCCACTACGCCCCGCTGAATTTGTGATTTTTCGCATCGGACAATGGACGGGAGACCGCCGCGGCTAAGTGAAAAGGGCAAGACGAGCTCTGCCCAAAGGAGGAATACATGGCAACATTACGCGAACGCCCTTACGTACAATTTAACTTTCTGGTGGACCTGGGCACAGGCAACACCGACGGACCGGAAGCGGGTTTCCAGGAATGTAGCGGCATCGGTATGGAGGTGACGATCTCCGAGTATCGCACAGGCAACGCCAAAGAGAATAGCGTCATGAAGATCACCGGCATGAATAAAGCCACCGACGTGACGCTCAAGCGCGGCGTCATTGGCTCGCTCAACCTCTATCAATGGCTAAATCAGATTCGCAACGGCGACCAGAGCGCCTATCGTACCGTCGTCATTCAACTTCAGAATGAGGACCATACGAATGTTGTGCTGGAGTGGAAACTGTTACGCGCCCGCATTATTAAGCACACCAGTGGCCCTTTGAATGCAAAGGGCACCGATGTCGCAATGGAAGAGCTAGTGTTAGCGTACGAACGCTTGGAGATGGCATAAGCAATGGCTATACAAACGTCACGCCGCCTACCTGGAATACGCTTTGAGGTGCAACCGCCGCCGCTTACCGACGTACTACCACGCATGGATGTGGCCGTCTTCGTTGGTTTCGCCGCGTCTGGTCCTTTGCATACTCCAGTAGCGGTAGAAGACGTGGCCCATTTCATCGCCATCTTTGGGAATGATCTTCCCTTAGCCTGGAATGCACAGAGCGGCGAAATAGTCTATGCCTATCTCGCCTCCTCGGTGCGTGCCTTCTTCCGCAATGGCGGGCGCCGCTGCTGGATTATCCGCGTCGGCAATGCACGCTATAACACCTTCCGTATACCGCATATGATCCAGGCACAACGCAATCAGCAAACGGACAAGTGGGACATACATTCTGTTGTGCAGGCTTCCTCAGCAGGAAGCTGGTCTGATGCACTACAGGTGAACACTACTCTGCTCAGCGAAGCTACAACCACCAACGCACCTACCTTTAGTAAAGATCAACAGAATATTCCACTGACCCTCACCTCTGTCTTCGACATACCGGAAGGCAGCTTGCTGCAAGTAATCTATAGAGATAGTACTACTTCCAAATATGTGCTCTACGCGGTCTTAGAACATGTGCGGGTGACGCAAGCAAAAACCGTAAGCAATAACTCACAACAATTTTCGGCGACCGCGAGTACTTTTTTTCTCTTCCAGGCCGCCACTCCTAAAGCGCCTGTACCCACTAACCTACCGCCACTCGACGACCCACCGATGCTGGCTGACCCCATACCCGATCAAACACAACTCGATACGCTTACAAGACAAGGAGCAATCCTCTCGTTTGAGCTATGGGCCAGATACGGAGACGGCAGCCTGTCACACATCAGCGACCTGGGCTTTTCTCCCAAACATCCACGCTTCTGGGGAGCCTTGCCGACAGATGAGCAAACCTACAGAGACACAGGCATTCCTACAATCAATCCTTATGCCGACCTCTGGCGAGAAGCTCTACAACAACATTTTCCACTGTCCAAAGGTAGCACGAAAGATTTTGTTTCCATTCCAGTCAATATGTCACCCACTCTTATTGAGAGCGAATTTGCAGTCGCAGAGAAACACGCTGATATTCCTTTGGCCTCTGGTTCACGTCCAGAAACGCCGCTTGATCGAGATGGACTAGCTACACTTGATGAGAAGCTCTTCCTTGACCACGACTTGCAAGACAATGTTACAACCGAGAATTTGTTGACGCAGGCCGATTATATCAGCTATCAAAGTCCGCAACCGCGCCCATTAGAGGGTATTCATGCCGCACTTTACATCGATGAAGCTACCATTATCGCAATACCTGATGCTGTACACCTGGGTTGGACTTCTACTACTAGTAAAGAAGATATACAGGACCCGCCTGCTCCAACGCCGCCTGCTCCAGCAGTTCAAGCATCAAGGCACACGTTTCATAATTGCCCTGCTCCTGTGACACCGCAACCAGTATTGACACAGCCAGAGCCAAAGATACAGATTGATAGCTTTACACTCTCCTGGACCTCTGTTGCCACAGCTCCAAAGAAGATACTTTATACTCTACAAGAAGCGACCCGTCCTGATCTTGCAGATGCTGTCACTATTTACACAGGTTCTGATACAGCGCACACGCTTCTCAGGCATAACCCTCATAGCTACTACTATCGCGTCAATGCTGAGCTTGATGGCGACAGTGTCAGCGACTGGTCCAACGCTGTCGTTGTACGCATCGCTCCGCTTCGCCAATTAGACCACTATGACCCACAAGCGCTTCTACTCGTACACACTGCCCTCTTACGCTTATGCGGAGCACGCAGTGATATTTTCGCCATCATGACGTTACCGAGTCACTATCGAGAAGATGATGCGATTACGTATGCAGCGCATCTAAAACCCAACTTGACCCAACTCGACGGAGTAAGAGAGATCGACGCGAACATTCTCGGCTATGACGAGGCACGTGCCTTTAGCTTTGGTGCGCTCTATCATCCCTGGCTAATCGGGCGTGAGAATAGTCAACTTGACGAGTTGCGGCAAACACCACCCGATGGAGCCGCGGCAGGTATTATGGCGCGTCGTGCTCTTACACGTGGTGCCTGGGTTGCACCCGCCAACGAGGTTTTGAGCAATGTGGTGGCACTCACTCCAGCAGTCGCACGCGAACGCTGGCTCGACCTGCAAGATGCCCAACTCAACATTATTCGGCAAGAGCCACGCGGTTTTCTCTATCTTAGCGCAGACACATTGAGCGATGATAGCGAGTTACGCCCCATCAATGTACGGCGACTCTTGATACTGCTACGACGGCTCGCTCTGCGTCTGGGCACAGACTATGTCTTTGAGCCAAATAATGATGCCTTCCGCCGCGCTGTGCAACGCGGCTTCGAGGCGATGCTTGAGCAACTTTTTGTGCGCGGCGCCTTCGCGGGCAATGTTGCGAGCGAGGCGTTTCAAGTGGTCACGAAAAGCTATCTCAACACGCCGCAGAGCGTTGAACAGGGACGGTTCATTGTCGAGATAAAGGTCGCGCCATCACAACCACTCACCTTTCTGACAGTGCGTTTACTGCAATCCAATGATGGTAGTTTGGTCACGGAGGGATAAACAGACGATGCCTACATATCCATTTACTGCTTTTAACTTTGCCGTCGAGATCAATGTTCCAGGTGTCTCATCACAGATATGCAGCGCATCTTTCTCAGAATGTGATGGGCTAGAAATGACAATGGAGGTCAAGACGATTCGTGAGGGTGGCAACAATGGTCAACAGATTCGCCTAACGGGGCCATTGAGCTATGGACAATTGACGCTCAAGCGCGGCATGACCGACTCATTCGACCTGTGGAGCTGGTTTAGTGCCATGCTGCAACCAGCTAACATAGGGCTACGTGCCGATGCTGAAGTCGTGCTTTTCGCAAACGATGGACAGACAGAACGCGCTCGCTTTCTGCTGCGGCGTTGCCTGCCCACCAAACTCAAGGCGCCTGCACTGAACGCCAAAGATGGCACCATCGCTATTGAAGAATTGCAGCTCGTCTACGAGTCGCTTTCATTCAAACAACCAAGTGCGTAGGGGCCACCTTTAGGGCGCCCGTCGTCGTGGTAGGGGCCAGATTGATCGCGCCCGTCGTGGGAATAGTCAATGTTACCGAGGTATACAACCCCTGCGACGGGCGCCCTAAAGGTGGCCCCTACGACGGAGATGAATGCATAGGATAGAGGAAAAACGATGACAGATGTGACCAAACCAGAAAAAGCGGAACTGCGCGAAATGGACGCAGATTTCAAAAACGAGATAAATAAAGAGAAGTGGACCAAGGTGCAGTTCAACCCTGAAACCTTGAAGGTGAGCTTTGCCAACCAGCTTGCCACACCGGAAGGCGGTGGCGACAAAACGGGGCCAGCGCCACGCCAGTTTGTGGGTGCAGGCACAACCAAACTGTCATTACAAATCTGGTTTGACATCACAGTACCACAACCCGACGATCATCCAGCCGTGGATGATGTACGCAAGCTGACACAACGAGTAGCATATTTTATCACGCCCAAGCAGAACCCACCCGGCTCCAATAAATTCATTCCGCCGTCTATACGCTTCGTATGGGGATCATTTCAATTTGATGGCATGATGGACTCCCTGGAAGAATCGCTTGAATTCTTTTCCAACGATGGCAGACCACTACGTGCCAGCATGAATCTGAGCCTCTCGCAACAGAGGATACAGGAGTTTGTGATTCGTCCAACAGCAGGACAAGCCGGCCCAGGTGGTGGCGGTCTCGCATTGCCCTCTCCTGGCACCAGTCCACTCACACCGGCTGTCGCCAACAGCAATTTTCCCAATCTCGCGGCGAGTTTGGGCAAGGGCGGCGACTGGCAAGGCATCGCAGCCGCAAACGGCATTGAGAATCCGCGCATTCTCGCGCCAGGACAACTTATCAATATGAACATCTCAGTTTCGTTGTAGGGACCAGCTTGAGCGCGTCTGTCGTCGTAGGGGCCACATTCATGGCGCCCGCGTGTGGGTGTGGATAACTCGCCGACATGGTCCATCGCCACGACGGGCACGCTCAAGCTGGCCCCTACGACGGTACATTCCATTACACGATACGAAAGGAGCATATGTTATGGCCGTCATTATTAACGAATTTGAGGTCGTCGCGGAGCCACCACTAGCCACCAAACCACTGGGAACTCCTACCGACGAAAATCAGCAACCTAAACAGCCTTCTACAGCGCACGATATTCAGCGCGTAGTGCGACAACATATGCATCGTCTTGCACGCGTGCGTGCCCATTAATGATGAGAAGAACGAGTTGACCTATGGATAACACCGTCAGAATTGCACGTCCAACCATCGCTATTGCTGGACACGACGAGCCAGAGCTAGCCCAACGACTGCTCAGCATGCTCATCGAAGAAGATACACATGGGTTGTATCGCTGTGAGGCCATGTTCGGCAACTGGGGCAGCAAAAACAAGAGCATTGACTTCTTGTACTTTGACCGCAGTCTGTTGGACTTCGGCAAAACCATGCAGGTCAAGCTCGGCAAAGACGTGCTGTTCGACGGGCGTATTATGGGTCTCGAAGGTCAATTTCCACAGGGAAGCCCACCCGCACTCACGTTACTGGTTGAGGACCGCTTTCAGGACCTGCGCATGACACGCCGTACGCGCACGTTTAGCGATGTGAGCGATGCCGATGTTCTTAACCAGATTGCGAGCGAGCACGGATTAAGCTCCAGTGTTGACGTACACGGCCCGAAATACAAAGTACTGGCCCAGGTGAATCAGAGTGATCTCGCCTTCTTACGAGAACGTGCTCGCGCTATCGATGCAGAAGTATGGATGGATGGCAGTAGCTTACACGCACAACCTCGCACCAATCGTGCTCATGGGACATTGAAGATGAGCTATGGAAAAGATCTGCGCGATTTCTCCGTACTAGCGGACTTGGCAATGCAACGTACAGGAGTGACCGTCAATGGTTGGGATGTCAGTAGCAAGAGCGGATTACAGCACGAGGCAACGGACTCGATTATCAACGGCGAATTGAATGGCGGCATGAGTGGCGCAAGCATCCTTACCTCCGCGCTGGGGCAACGTAAGGAATCGCTCGTCCATACGACTCCCCTCACAGGTGAGGAAGCACGGGCTATCGCCGAAGCCTACTTTAAGCTCAGTGCACGCCGCTTTGTGACAGGGCATGGCATCGCCGAAACGTCCAACCAGTTACGCGTTGGCAACACCATCGACCTGGATGGACTTGGTCCACTTTTCAATGGCAAGTATTATGTCTCAGAAGTCAAACACCTTTTTGATGGTACCAACGGTATTCGTAGTGAGTTTACAGCCGAACGGCCCGGTCTTGGGCGCCCATAACGAGAATAGGGAACACCGTGTTTGAACACATGTCGCTTGAAACAATCATTGATGCACGCGTACCAACCGGGCTAGGGGGCCGCTGGTATGGCGTCTATCCTGCCCTGGTCAGCGACATCAAAGACCCGGACGGACGTGGGCGCGTCAAAATCACCCTGCCCTGGTCGCCCGATCCTAAAGGAGAGCGCTACGAAGCCTGGGCACGCGTTGCTACACTGATGGGCGGAAATAAGCGCGGCAGTTGGTTCATACCCGATGTGAACGATGAAGTGCTCGTAACCTTTGAAGGCGGCGACCCACGCCATCCCTATGTCCTCGGTGGACTCTGGAACGGCAAAGACGATCCACCCGAATCGATGGATGGAGCAGGCAACAACTATCGTAAAGTCCTTCGTTCTCGCCAAGGCGTCAAAATTACGCTCGACGATACAGATGGACAGGAAACGCTGGCCTTAGAGACCCCTGGCGGCCAGAAGATCACATTGAAAGATGGGCCAGGAGCGATTGAGATTGTTGATAACAACGGCAATTCCATCAAACTGGGCACGAGTGGTATCACCGTGAACGCGTCCGCCAAGGTCACGATCACTGCGAGTACCGCCGAAATCTCGGCAGGCATGCTCACCGTCAACGCGGGCATGTCAAAGTTTAGCGGCGTCGTACAGGCCGATACAGTCATTACCAACAGCGTCGTGAGTACATCTTATACGCCTGGAGCAGGCAATATCTGGTAATATCCCCCAGGCGTCCGTCGTCGCTGTCCAGTAGGGACGGGGGTGGGGCAAGATGGGGGTGGGGACCCTTGTGGTCGTCCGTCCTCGCTCTAAGGAGTTCCGACAGAAGGAATACTATGGCAAGAGAACCTTTAGTACAATGGGTCACAGCATCTCCGCTATGGAGTCTACCGCAGCAAACGCTTGAGCAGATGCAGCAACCGGCCATTCTGCGTTTCGCGTCGGACACCTTCATGGAAGACCTAGCACAGCAGCTACAAAAGGAGCCGCAGGGTCTTGCCAACCATCAGGCCGTGCCCGAAAGCTTCCGCGAATTGTTGCCCGGCGAAACAGGAGATACGCCACCACCACCAGCCCGTTTGAAGCTCTACCAGCCTACACATGGGCACTTCTGTCTCATCACCGCCAACCTCGTCTGTCGCATCGTTGGTCTGCCCGACAAAGTGGTTGATACAACGCAAAATGAAAAAGTTGGCTTTGTGCTACGTCGTCGGCTGAGTGAGAATGATCCGACTGAGTTTGCCTGGGTCAGTACTGTCGATGCACCCAATCGCAAAATATGGTTTCTGTTGCAGAACGGAATGGAACAAACGCTCACAGAACAAGAAGAATTGCTCCCGCTGTTTCCTATCAACTTTCTAGAAAATCGGCAACGTCGGCGTCTGCTCGTCGGCCTCATTCCGACATCCAGCCGCGAATCGTTTAAGGCAGCAGCTACTCAGCTTCCATCACCATTCGATACGCCCGCCCCTCCTACTCCTGGTGTGCCACCGACACCATCAGATCCGCGTATGGATGAGTTCCAAGGCAATATTACCGATTTGATCAAGCAACATTTACAAGCAAAAATACAGCCTTTACCAGACGAACTCAAAGATAAGAAAGCAGAGATTAATGCCGAGCGAGAAAGGCACGAGCAGGAAGCCTCACTCTTTATGCTGCTGGACTGCGCCACGTTTCTTGACAGATATCCATCACGGACAGCATCACTCTGGACAGCAATCTATACAGCCACACCGCCGACAGACAGCGCGGGACTGGCACTCTACAATCTGCTCAGCACATCCTATATTAATAACCTAGCAGTTAACATACAACAACCTATTACCTGGCAACAAGCATTACACAACGTATGGGACATGCGCAAAGCCATCACAGGGTTGGATGGTGGGGCAGCCACCGCGCTCCCAACTTACAATCTTCGCTACAGTGGGATAGATTTAAAAAAACTGTATGACACAGTACAGAACGCGATTGGACTGTATCAGGCACCAGCACACTCACCTGCCAATGAGCTTGTACCACTACCCAAGCTCAACTCAACCGGAGTTGGCACACCGCTCTTTAGCCTACGCTGCGTCTATCAACGCACACGCTGCGGTGCTGTACAAAACATCATCAGCGAGGCCAGCACACCATTTGAAATTGCATCGTTCTTTGACTTTGATGCACCTGCTCGCCCAATTCGTATCTCGCTACCTGTCGATACGAGCATTGCGAACCTGCGCAAATTCAAGAAAAACGTCTCATTTGTCATTTCCAATCAGCTTCGTCAACAGATGGAGAGCGTCACGAACCTTAAAAGCGTGATTGATGGCAATATTGCCAGTGGTCAAGAATTCGATCTCGGCGTCATCTGCTCGTTTGCTATACCGATTATTACGATCTGCGCTATGCTCGTGCTCATGATCTTTCTCGTCCTGTTGAACATTGTATTCTGGTGGCTACCATTCGTACGTATCTGTTTCCCAATACCCTTAATCAGCAAAAAACCATAATACACGTATCATCGTAGGGGCCCCATTCATGGCGCCCGTCGTGGCTGTGGTCAATTCCGCCGACATTGGTGATCCCGACGACGGATACTATTAACAAAGAAGAGGTTTGACGATGAATATAGCACAATTATTCGGAAAAGGTGTCAGCTTTCCGCCGCATGTCGGCCCCGATGGGCGTGTAGCGTGGTCCGAGGGCGATATCAATGTGCGAGAGTCGATACAGATCATTCTCACAACAGATCAGAATGAGCGCTTGATGCAGCCCGACTTTGGCGGTAGCCTCGGCCTCTTTCTGTTTGAACCGAACACCGTTACAACCCGTCATCTCATTCAGGACCGCATTGAAAAAGCGCTCGCACAGTGGGAGCCGCGCATATTAGTTGAATCCGTTGATGCTGTGCCTGACGCCAATGACCCACAACTGGCTATCGCAACCATTAGCTATCGCCTAGTCGCCACACAAACGCGAGAGCGCGTCAGTTTGAACGTTACGTTTGCCAATGCGTAGGGAGTATATCCATGCCATTAGAATTACAGCCAATCGATAACCGCAAATACGCAGACCTGCTCGAAGCAGCATTGGCACGTATTCCTGTCCATAATCCCGAATGGACAAACTTCAATAAAAGCGATCCCGGCGTCACTATTATTGAACTGTGGGCCTTCTTGACTGAGAGCTTGCTCTACCGCGTCAACCAGATCCCTGACCGCAATCGACGCAAGTTCCTTTCGCTGCTCGGTATCCCATTGCAACCAGCGACACCTTCACATGGCATTATCACGATCACCAATAAGAGTGCTGACCTCCAAACTACTACTTTAAACGATGGTGTTGAGGTGCGTGCAGGGCAAATTCCTTTTAGGACGGAAGAAGGTTTGGATATATTGCCCATCGAAGCACAGATGTATTACAAGCATCGCTCTGCCCAGTCACAAGCACAAATTGCCTATTACACACAACTCTATAGCCCCTATCTGCGTGTCACTGGCCAGAGCGATGCCCTACCCTTACTCTATGAAACGCTACCTTTTCCACAAATTGGAAATGCTGGTATTGACCTTGGACAAGATACCGTCGATCACTCACTGTGGATCGCACTACTGGCACGTCCTCATGAAGACAGATTGAATGCAAGGCAAGCCATAGCAGGAAAAACATTGAGTCTGGGCATTGTGCCGATTGTCACCGATGCCGGCAAGCAACTCCTTCCGACAGGACAAGCCAACCCGGAAAGTACGCCTTTTCTACAATATTGGCTACCCACATTTCCACAGACCACAATCTTGCCGCTCGACAAGGACAAACGGCAGCCATCTTATCGGTTGCTCGATGCACGCGCCACCACAAATGTCCTTGAGCACCCAGGTATCGTAGAGATTACTCTGCCCACAGATGCAAATGAGCTTGATATATGGGCAAACCTGGAGCCATTAGAAGAGGGAGCAGATCAGTTTCCACCTCCTATAGAAGATACACAAGTCAAGCAGCGTATCATCACGTGGATTCGTATCACCTCGCCCACGACAGCAGCGGTCAAGTTGCTCTGGGCAGGTATTAACGCAGTATCTGTCATACAACAGGCGCTCGTGGTAAATGAGTTGCTCCCCGACGGTACAGGCGAGCCAGACCAAGTGGTGACACTCTCAAAAACGCCCGTCGTTCCTGACTCGGTTCAACTGAACGTTACTACCACGCTTTCGGCACAAGATACCACCACCCAATGGCAGCGTATCGACGATCTAATGAGCGCAGGTTCTGAGGTCTCCGTACCAGATCCACGACTTCCACCGGGCGCCACACGACCTATCAATAAAGTCTCCACAGTCTTTGTGCTTGACCCAGAGGCGGGAAAAATGAACTTCGGCGATGGTCTACGTGGTATGCGTCCGCCCGCTGGTGCAAGAATGCGCGTTGATTATGCTTACAGTCTGGGCAGCGGAGGCAATGTTGGCGCCGGTTCCATTAGCAGTATTCCTGTTCTCTCCAGTGGTTATGTCGCCAATAATCCGCTCCCGACCTGGGGAGGCACTGATGCAGAAACTGTCGCTGAAGGTGAGAAACACATTTCACGCTACCTGCAACATCGAGACCGTCTAGTGAATGTAGCAGACTTTAAGACCATCACACAACGTACACCCGGCGTAACTATTGGGCGCGTGGATGTCATTCCAACCTTCCATCCTGAATTGGCACCAAATCAAGCAGGCGATGCGCCAGGAGCTGTGACACTGATGGTCATTCCACAGTATGATCCGCTTCAGCCAGACGCGCCACAACCCAACGATCAATTTCTCAATGCTATCTGCGCCTATTTGGACCCACGCCGCCTAGTGACAACAGAGGTGTTTGTGCGTGGTCCGATCTATAAACCCATCTGGATTTCCATCGGCATCAATGTAAACGCAGCAACTAGTATTGCACAAGTGCGTGAAGCCGTCAAAAGCGCACTCGTCACATTTCTTTCACCGCTACCGGCCAATACACAATTAGACGATACTGTTCCCATATTGAGCACACAACAACCAGCCAATTCAAGCGAGGGATGGCAGAGAGGAAAAGCGGTGCTGGCCGCTGAGCTAGCGGCTGTTGCCAGTCGTGTCCCTGGCGTTGTGTTTGTGAATGACGTACTGCTCACAGCGAGCACAACTGCAACTTCACAAGTCGAGATGAATGGTCTGGAATTGCCACGTATCGCGGGCATCGCAGTCACAGTAGGCACGCCTATAAACCTAGCACAATTACAAGGTCAAAGCACGCCGCCTACACAAACACAAAAATACCTGCCTATACCTGTAATTCCAGGGGAATGTTAGAAATCTATGGATGTAAACGGAACACATTTTCAACTGCTCCTTGGCTACGATGATTGGGCCAAGTGCAGTGATCATACAACAGCGAAAGATGAGCAAGGGCAAGGACTACCTATATCCGTGGCTCTATTGCCTAAGCCTCCTGTCAGCGACTCGTCACAACAGGCATGGACCCTGCTCGGTTACGGAGACGCGACGACATGTCCAGAGGGGCAGACACGCCTCCTTCAACAGTGGAAACTGGAACCTGCCAAAGTGAAGCGAGCATCTGTAGAATGGGATGATGTACGACAGGAAATCTCCCTGGCCTCAAAGCTCTTCCTGTTTACGAATCCAAACGCGCAACCTACACCACTGACGTTTGAGCAACGGCGTGGGACTAGCAGCGACCGCTACGGCAACTGGTATTGGATTGATGAGACAAAGAGTGAGTTGCGCGTCAACTCGGCAGGAACTGATATAGCATCACATTTCTGGTCAGCAGATGATCTTGTAAACACTCCTCCCGCTACAAAAGGCACGTTTCAAGCGGCCAAGCAGCCACAGCCACCTCCGTCATATAGCCTGAGTGGGCTTGCCGTCACCGAGCATCACTACCTTGTAGTTGGTATGATTCAACCACAACCCGGCTTGTTGATCTTCGACCTGCACAGTGGTGGTGCGCCACGTCAACTACTCTGGCCTCCAGATGTTCCGTTCGCACCTTTCGATATCACAGCCATGCCCGGTGGTGGCGTGTGTATTCTTGATCGCACCAATAAACGCTACTGGCGATTGGACCGCCAATTCAATATCGTCAAGGAGATTCCGGGCACACCTTCACCAGATCAAAAAGACGCCTTTCAGCCTAAAGACAACAGCTTACCGCCGCGCCTAACCATTGCCTCGTATACACGCCCAATTGCGATCAGCGACGCGGTAGCCTTGCCATTAGATAATCCTGTTGCTATCGAAGCCTTACCCGATTGCAGTATCCTTATCCTAGATAGCAAGCAGAACAATAAATTCTCTGATATCTATCGCTATCTTGATGGTCAACAAAGTAGTGTCACCTCACTCGCTATCATTATGAACGTGCTTGAAGATAAAACAGGCTTTACACTCATTGGCTATGATTTCTCCTTTGTGCCAGAACACAACGCAATTGACGGTACTATTGAGATACCCGATCTGCTCTTTGTCGTCTCCACAAGCGGCGAGCAAGCATTTGCATTCCATCCATATCTCGAAAATGGCGCTCTGCAGCTGAAACCAACCACGCAGTATTTCCCAATGCGCCTGTTTGGTGGGAAAGGGCTGGCAACCTTTTGTGAACAGGTCTATTACGACTTCGCCAGTCCCCCCGCGAGCTGGCTTCCACTCACCATGCAAGCACGACGCCGTTACGAGAAAGAAGCTATTATCTATACTCCCATAGTTGATTTGTCAGGCGCAAAACTACCGCTGCCCGGAAGTGCCTTCGACGGCCATGTACCCGATTGCGTCTGGCATCGTCTGCTCCTAGATGCTTGCATTCCACCGGAAACGAGCATTCGTATCAAGAGTCGAGCCGCCAATAGACAGGATGAACTGTCTAGGGCGACTTGGCAGGATGAGCCGCCTCTCTCTCTGCGCCGTGATGGTTCTGAGTTGCCATACCTGCCACAACCGACCGCAAAAGATCGTGGTACATGGGAACTGCTTTTCCAAAATGCACGTGGCCGCTATCTGCAATTACGACTCGACATACAAGGCAATGAACGTAGCACGCCACGCATCAGTGCATTGCGTGCCTACTACCCACGCTTCTCCTACCTGGAGCACTACTTGCCCGCCACCTATCGTGAGGATAGGGCATCGGCTTCATTCCTTGACCGTTATCTGGCGAATCTTGAAGGCTTCTATACGAGTATAGAAGACCGCATCGCTGCTATCCAAGTACTCTGCGACGCCTATAGTGCGCCACCAGAAGTACTCGACTGGCTGGCTGGCTGGTTCGGTGTTCTGCTCGCCCCAGGTTGGGAGGAACAAAGGAAACGACTGTTTATTCAGCATGCGATGGACTTCTTCCAGTATCGTGGCACTATTCGTGGACTACAAATGGCGTTGCGCCTCGTGCTTGATAGCTGCGTAGATGAACGCATCTTTACCGACCTGCCATCAAGCACATCGCACATTCGTATTATCGAGAAGTATAAGACGCGTACCTCACCAGGGATTCTCTTTGGCGATACGACAGACGTGAGCGGCGTACGCTTGGTCTCTCCACAAGAGCGCTGGACACCGACTCAAGGTGGGACCGTACTCAATCATTTATATATACAAGAGGCTCAACCACCTCAAGAGATTGTTTCTTTTCCAATAGCGGACCCCGGTGGCACTGCTTCGACAGCATGGCAACAATTCTCACAACGGCGGCTCGGCTTTGTGCCCTCAATTACCACGGCAAATCCGACATCGTGGCACAACTTTTTAGCACGCCGCTACCAGACCATCAAGGCATATAACGACGCGTACCTCACAAACACCGCTTCGTTTGAGGACATTACACTACCAACGCAATTGCCACGTGATGGTAAGCCGCTCGTAGACTGGTATCAATTCGAGTCCGTTGTGCTATCCATGCACAACACCGCCCATCGCTTCGTCGTCTTGTTGCCCGTACTCCAGTCTGAAACAGCGAACATCGAGAAATATCAGCAGCGTTACGAACTGGCAAGGCGCATTCTCATACAGGAAAAGCCAACGCAAACACAATTCGACATTCGCTTTTACTGGAACGCTTTTCGTGTCGCGGAAGCACGCCTCGGCGAAGATACCTTTCTGGATACAAGTAGTCGCGTGCCACCACTTATTCTCGGACAGAACTATATTGGAGAGAGCATGCTGACAGCAAACTATCCACAAAATATTCCTGATCGACAAATTGTAAGCAGAGATGCATTGAGCAGATAGATAGCACACTGAAGAGGAGAAACACATAATGACCGATTTCGCGACAAAACTGGCAGAGGCGACGGCTCCTCCACCGGACCCGCATAAACATGTAAACTATGCCGTCGGTATGGTGCTGGGCGTCGATGACTTCACACAGGAATTTACCTATCTATCCGCGCTCAACCAATGGTTAGCACGCGACGTGATCGGCTACGGCACCGTCAGTGGCCTACAAGTCTCACCGAGCGGAACAAATCCAGTCTCACCTACCAGCACTCCACAGATTAACGTCTCTGCTGGCGTCGCCATTACACCACAAGGGCAACTCGTACGCATCACGCAGGACCAGTGCGCCAAGATCAACGACTGGCTCACATCACACCAGTCCGACCTAAACAAGATGTTTCCTGGTGCGGCCACTGGCAACATTACTACCTACGTTGTGCTCTGCTACAGCAGCCAACTAACCGACAATGTACCCATTCCGGGTGAACCATGCCGCGACGAAAAAGACATCCTGCGCCCATCACGCCTCAGCGATGACTTTGGCCTAGACCTACGTTTGATCAACCCGAATGTAACACCTCCTAACCAGAAAACAGAAGAGGCGCTACGTGCATTTGTTGCGCTACTAAAACAGGTGCAGGTCGTCAATAGCTCACCATTTCTATCACCAACCGATTTTGAAACGGCTATAAGCAAGATCACAGCCTCTACAGCACCATCGCTTACCTATTCATTTGATCCATCTACTCCCACTCCTGTTCGCATTCCTGCAGCACAGGCAGGCGATTACATGAGCCGCGCCTTTCGCATCTGGGCCACACAGCTTACTCAACAATGGCGAAACAATGTGAATTTTGGCGATCCTCCTCTAGAAGCCTGCCTCGCACTAGCAGAAGTGGACATACAAGTCAGCAAAGATGCAGGCAGCGGCGTTTGGAGCGTAACTAGCGGCAACACCAGTGTGACAGTCAACATAGACCCACACCGTCCGTATCTAATTCCAATGCGTTTGTTGCAAGAATGGCTCTTGAATGGCCTTGCGAGCGCTAACGCTGTACCGCCCACTCCTCCATCACCGCCAATTTCCCTAGTCGCCGCGGGAACATTTCAATTTCCAGCCAACGCCAGCAAACAACTGACGGCCACGAACGTGTTTAATAGCTTGAGTCCAACCAATACCCTAACCACAACACAATTAGGCACTACCAGTCTCTTCTTACTTGAAGGAGGCTTTCAGCAAAACGGGAAGTACATTGTGAAGGGCACACCAATTGCCAACGGCAGTGTAACCGGAGCCGCTTTCATACCAGCGCAAACCTTTGAATTCATTCCATCGGTTGCTAGCGACACGAACTTGGTTGTGCTACTAGCAGGACTTACGCCTCCAAGAACTGTTGCCAGTGGTCTGGTGGTGCGCGTGGGACAGGCAGCGAATGTAGTGAACGCAACGACAACAGGCTTTATGGTCGAAATTAGTCAGATCGCCTGATTGGAGTACAAAACATGGTCACACAACAAACAGAAAAAATACAACTCAATCAGGTGCTCCTCACTGATAGTCAGCCCTCCATCAACTTTTTCAATGGGCGCCTGCTCTCTAGCGAAGACCTGAACATAGAGAAGGACTTTAACAACGAGGGGCGCCGCCGCCTGGGGCAAGCTATTGGGGACGGGATACTTGGGGGCTTGGAAGTGACCTTCGACGGCATACCCTCGACCGACCCAACACAAGCAGTTGTCCACGTACGTGCTGGTGCTGCCATCAATCGCAATGGACAATACCTAGCGCTATCGAACAATATCGACGTCTCGCTTGTCGTCACCCGCGACAGACAGCCCACCAGCGCCGGACTCTTCGGCACCTGTGAGCCGCCACAAAGTACGCCAATTGCCACAGGTGCTGGCGTCTATATACTAGTGCTCAGTCCCGCATCCGGCTATATCGGACAAGCACAAGTCAGCGGCCTTGCCCCCAACGTCGCGGGCAGTACAGCATGTGGCAGTCGCTACAAAATAGAAGGCGTCAGGTTTGGGCTGGTGCAGCTTAATATAAGCACCTTAACAAGCGTCGATAAAAATGTCCAGGCATTGATCAACGATGCACAGAAATTGCTTGACAAGCAAGTCACGCAAAGTGATCCTGCTTCCCTTTCTAAACTAAGAAATCTGCTAGCACACCTGTGCTTTGGTACAGAGGAGCGGAACAACTTTGTCATCGACCCATTCAAACGGGCAGGAGATGGTATCTCCTCGTATAGAGATATTGGTGCGCTTGCGACACTTAGAACACAGAAAAAACTCACTGATTGTGATGTACCTATTGCCCTGCTCTATTGGACAATAAACGGCATTCAATTTGTCGATATGGGGTCAGTGCGTCGCCGTCCGGTACTCGGTCCACCATCGCAGTATTGGCCTTTGGAGATAGCGAGTGGGTATCCAATGGTAGGGGAGGCAGTTAGTATTCAATTTCAAGAACAGATAACAGCCATGACAGGCGGAAATGTACCTCAAGATCAACTCGCATTACTCGGAGCCGTTGATGCCTTCCGCTATCTACCTTCAGTCGGCTTGCTGCCTGTTACAGGGACGAAATCGGCAAGAGGTTTCGTGCCACTCAAATTTTTTCAGAATATACCTTATAGAGACCCCAATGAAGACTCCGTCTTTATCGAAGGTGCAAAAGTTGAACATCTCGTACGAGTGGCATTATCCTACCCACCTATCAAATTAGATGGCAATCTGAACAACCAGGAAATGATCTGGCTCTATTCTGTGCGAGAAAACATAGAAACTATCACGAATAGTCTGCTTCCACCACAAGCTTATATGATTTTCACGAGTGGTCATATTCCCTATCAAGGTGATGCACAATATGATCTCGCACGTTTGAGTTACAGCAATTATGCTCGTCAGGTATGACCCGTTAGGAATCAAGGATACTAGACGACAAAGGAGAAAACACTATGAGTGGACAAAACGGAAAATTTGATCGAGTAAAACCTGGCGGCTTGGTTACCCATATCCTGCTTAATGAGATACTCGATCAACTTGAAGCGTTTGATATAAGAATCAGTGCCTTAGAAGCGCTGATAATAGGAGGGACCTCGGCAACCATTACGAGCCTCATTCCACCAGGTTCACTACGTATTGGTCAAGAGATTCAGGTGATTGGAAGGAATTTAGGATTTCTTGCGGGAAAACAAAGGGTGTTTCTCGATAATACAAACATAGACACCTTCAAGGCAGGCTCGAATGATAGTAAACTCATTTTTGATATTCCAGACTTGCCAAGTATTCCCGCAGCAGGAAGGCAGGTCGTCTTAACTGTCGCCAATCAATTTAGTAGCGACTCACGTACACTACTTGTGCTTCCAGCTATCCACGGTAGCATCGATGTGACATGGGTAAGCGTTACTCCAGTAACGCCTACTCCTGGTCAACCAGCCACATTTCGCTTTCATCTGCACTCGCGGGCCGACCTTTCGGCAGTCTATGCTATCAATGCTACCATCTCAATACCTGAATGGAACAACCTGCTACAAATTCTTGACGACTCATTGAATGTACTCTCCACGCCACAAATTCAGGTAGACCCGGGGAAAGACAAAGACTTCTTTGTTCGTATTACCTCTGTCCCAAGTGGTACCACTAGTACTATCTTCAGCCTGACAGTCGGTGCTCAAGCAGGTGCAGCAAGGGGTAGTTCCGGCTCTGTCGGCTTCGATATTGGACAACCAGCAGAAACACTAGATACGAGCATCTCGTTTATTACTCCTACCGCCATCATCAAGCCGGACCCCAGTGGAGGAACATTTAATAGCCCCAATATTCAACTCAAACAAGGCTTCCAAGCTATAGTATCTCTGTTTGCAGTATGTACTGTAGCCGGTACATACAACACAACCATTACTCCCGCACCCCCCACATTGAACTGGACAGCAGCACTTCCTGCTGACCAACTAGGATTTACTGTCACACCGCAAGCATTACAAGCACAAGGAGGAAAAGTAAACCAGCCAATAATTTTCAAAGTACAGCCAGATGTAGGAGCAAGCACGACCGGTCAGGCCGAGCTTCGCGTGCGCCGCACGGACCTGACAATTAGCCAAGTTATACGCTTTCCGCTACAACTACTTTCGTAAACAGAGTTTTTAAGCATGTGATACCCACAAGAAAAGGAGAACTGAAATGCCTCTACCATTAAGCGCGTGTATTCCGGTTGCTACGGGAACTCCGGTTCTTCCGGGAACCCCGGACTTGTCAGGCCCACCAAACTGGATAAATCCAGCGGTAACAGGTGCAGGAGATATCGGTAAAACACTTGATGACCCTCGTTGGGTTGGCACGTTAAGACAGAGTCACGGAGATGGCACCGGAGAGCTAGCTGCATTTCGTGCGCTCTTTCACGACGATCTCATAGGCGAATTCTTCAGACGTAATCTCTACCTATCCTGGATCATTCGCTTCGGCCCTGCTAATATTAGCATCGGGAATGATAATCTCTATGTAGGCTTTAGCCCCGATGGGCAAAAAGCCGTTATTATCAAAGTCCAGGTCACCAGCGCGACGGCTAATGCCGATACCGCGGACTTTGCCTTAAAAGTGCGTATTAGAGATACCACAACAGGAAATTGGCAAACGATAGATAATCCAACGTGGCTTAATCCACGAGTATGGATTATACAACCTCTGGACAACTCTCCCACGGTTCAAAATGCCCCTGCTAACCAAGCCATTTGGGTTATACAGATGGTTGTGCCAGTGGATGAGCTTGTTCCAGCGAACACGAAAAACGGGCCAACACAACTACAAAACGCTCAGATTAAAATTGGTAATACATTCAAGATGTGGTACTCTATGTCGGTTTCGTTACCACCAGATGCAGGACATCCACAAGGAAGCCAATTACAACACCCTTGGCCTCAAGGTGCAGCTTACATTGGTGATGACACTGACCCATTTAACCCGCCAGTGTTTCCAAATCCAGTAACCACTCCTTGGGGTAATGTCAACGTAGGTAGTCTGGGCCACCAAGCTCCTTGTTCCGCTGGTGTCTCGCTGACGATGGATAATATTGGCACCACAAATCCTGTTCGCTCTCAGATCAACGTAGATAAAAACAATAGCTTCTTTGCGGACCCAGCTAACAACAGAGGATCAACTATAGACCCAGGAGTAATCCTTGCACGCTTCAGATTAGCCAACTGGGGTGCTGTAAGTGCAACTTCTCCCCTTTGGTCCGACATTCGTGGTCTAGAAGCAGTTCCCAATCATCTGCCTATTCCAAATAACAATGGCGCTACTCTTCCTCTTCCGGCAGGAAGTCCAGCGAGTGCCCATTTTATCACGAAAGACTGGCTGCCAGATGCTAGCCAAGGCGATGACGTCAACAAATACAAACAGCATGAACACCAATGCATGCTCGTGCAACTGTCATCGACACAGGATATTCAGTTTGTTAATGACAGTGTTGTACAAAACATGGATTTTGTTTCTCAGGCTGCGCCTAAAGGACAGCATGCAATCTTTCAAGGAGCTTTTCTCTTCCAAAGAGAGGCTGAAATCAATCTACTTGGTGTACCACCTATCGCACCTGATGGTCGAGATGTGTACATTTATGTAGAGAAGTTCAACATGCCCTTCGCCGTCAATAGAGGTAGAGGCAGACGATTACCTGATATTGCAGGCGTAGAGGAAAGAATTGCAGTAGTTACGAATGTAACGCCTCCATCAACCACTATTGGACAAGCTATTCTCACACTTCCAGTAGTTCGCCACCACGTTTTTTATGATACAGACAAAAAGACCACAGTAGACAAGATCAGCTATCCAATTCTGTTGGCGCTTAGCTCATTTGGACACATTGTCCAAATTGATACGCCGATCTTTGGCTGGAATCAACGTCTTGAAGGTGCTGAATTGATTTCGCCCAACTTCTACAAAATTACTAAGGCACCTAATGATAAACCCGTCAAGGTTTCCACTTTCTTTGAGCCACTTACACAGCCCAGAGGCGCGAAAGATAGCGGCTTCATGGTGCAAAGTAATATTGGCACCAAAGGCGACTTTGAAGTGGTTTTCCCGCATGAAAAAGCTGGCCTTGTGTACTGCTCACGCGACAATGATGCTAAAGGCTTCCCATGGGGCAATTCTGCGGTGTTTGCTCAGGAGTTGGGACTCGTTGATGCAGTATCGCTCATTCAAAGCAACTTCGGCAATCCGGGCAACCTAGAGGTTGTGGCTCGCGTTAAGGACAAGCTCTTCTACCTGAGCGGGTCTGACTTCAGCCGCACCTGGAGCAAACCCCTTGAAATCGCAGAAGGCATCTCCGGCAATCCCGCGCTCATACAGAGCCGCTACGGTAATCGTGGCAACTTTGAACTAGTCGTACCCCTTGCTGATGGTGGCATTGGTCATTACTGGCGCAATAACGACGATCCAGCACTCCCCTGGTTACAGGGTGATGTCTTCGCCAAGCAGCTAGGAAACGTTGATGCTGTAGCTCTCATTCAGAGTAACATTCAAGATAAAGCTGGACCACCACAACCTGGACATCTTGAAGTGATTGCCCGCGTTGAAGAGGATCTGATTCACCTCTGGCGTGACGACGGCCCGATTTTCAAGTGGAGCGACAGCGACCCGGTCAAATTCTATGAGGGCGCAACTGGCATTCCTGGCTTTATTCAAAGCAACTATGGCAGCAAGGGCAATTTCGAGGTCGTCACACCTTCGGTCAAGGGGGGCATGGTCCATCTTGAGCGCAATAATGACGATCCTAAGACATTCCCCTGGAAAGTAGTCACAACGTTTGGCAGCGGCAACGTGACAGCAGTTTCTCTCTTACAGAGCAACTTCACAACGTCTACCAACCCGAGCATTCCTGGTCCCGGTGACTTTGAGGTCGCTGCACGCGTTGATGGGCGCACAGCTCTTTACTGGCGTCACGACCTAGCCCCATTCAACTGGGAAGGCGCTACAGGTTTCGCTTGTAGTTAAGAAAAGGACGTACATGACGACGCTCTGGCAAACCGGTACAACAATAGCACGGCGCATGCGTGTCAAGGGTGCGGGCCTCGACCCCACCCTGACGCAGCTGCGCGTGGCGAGTCTTCTCAACGCGACTGACATGCAGCCCGCGGGACTCGCTCCGTCCGCTATTGTCTGTATTCGCACGCTGCGCACATCGCGTCATGTACCGTTATCCCTACAGCATGGGGGGGTTCGTCCTCCCCATGCCTGGGAACAATCTTTCAATGCCTCTTTAGAAGAGATAGTACGGCATGCAGTATATCCTATCTTTGGTCCCGTTCCTATCAATAGTGAAGCTATCATCTTCAATGACACCGCCGAATTGCTAGCCTGTATGGCCGCCGATTGGTGTGAAGGACTCCTACCCACGCGTTGGTGGTGGAAAAGCCTCTTTAAGACTAGCGATGTTATCAGCCAACTCTTTCCCACATGGCTCGATGCACCTGCTTATGCACCTGCCGCCTTACAACACCTAGCAACGCGCAACCTCGTCATTCCTTTTGTGCGTTCTCTCAGCAATGACAATGCTCGTCTCTTATTACAAAAAATTCTGCACACGTTTTCATTGCCCGCTCTCTATCAGGCCCTATTAGAACCCGATGTAGGGGCCACATTCATGGCGCCCGTCGCTGGCGATGGATCCTTCGATAACGTTGACAACCCCCACAACGGGCGCGATCAATCGGGCCCCTACGACGACCATTCCCATTCCACGATGTTGTCAAAAAGCATCACCGCACCCTGGCAACATATCGTGCCAGAAGCTGGGCGTAATGAATTACGCCCCTACCGCAATCAGCAATGCCTGCTAGGAATTGGCCTGATGTTACACCGTGCCCCGACCACAGTGCGCACGGCAGCATTTGCAGAGTCCATACAGAATTGGCGAAATGTAACGTATACCATCAATACTGATGACAAAATGGTAGGGGCGCAATTCATGGCGCCCGTCGTAACAGCGCTCAATCCCGCCGAAATATCCATCGCCGATAATGGGCGCCATACATCACATCCCGAAGATACCACAAATGACCACATGGTACGGGCGCAATTCATTGCGCCCCTCGCTAGCGATGGATTCTCCGATAACGTTGACGACCTCCGCGACGGGCGCCATACATCGGGCCCCTACGACGTTACAATACAACAAGGAGCACCAATCCATAGTCAGGATATCATTTCAGACACACCCATCAATCCACAACAAATCACTGTGTCGCCACCAGATGCGCAGAGCATAGAAACACCGCTAGAAATACACATTGATACGGCCTTTGGTGGCCTCTTCTATCTCATTAACCTGGCACTCTTTCTCAATCTCTATAGCGACTTCACCACTCCCATGAAGCCAGGTATTGAGTTGCCCATCTGGGATTTTATCGCCTTGCTCGGCCAACAATTGCTCGGCGATACCATCAAACAAGATCCAATTTGGCCTCTGCTCGCACAACTAGTCGAACGAGACGAGCATGACGAGCCAGAAAAAGATTTCACCCCCCTTGATGGGTGGTATATACCCGTTGCATGGTTAGAAACATTGTCGATGGAAATGATAAAGCAATTTGAGATGAACGTGGATGATACAGGTAAGAGGGCACCCGCAAGGGGATGCCCCTACAATGACACGACGGTGTCGTCGTGTCATTGTAGGGGCATCCCCTTGCGGGTGCCCTGTTGCCCATTCACAATGGTTTCTTATATCTACACACGTTTACAGCTCGCGCTCGGCCTGGACTCACAAGAGCAGGTTGCTCCATTGTTATGCGTTCACGAGGCCCATGTGCGGGTGACAGCAACACACCTAGACGTTTTTTTCTCGTTGAATACGTTACCTATTGAAATTCGCTTAGCGGGACTCGACCGTAATCCTGGTTGGGTACCTGCAACAGGGCGCTTTATTGCATTCCATTTTTCGTGAGCACTCTTTCCATATAGGAGCACTATAATATGCAACACGCAATGCAAGAAAACCCATTCGCACAACTACCAAAGACAGCAGCAGAGCACTTTAAGCTCTATTTCTATGCAGCCGTGTTGCATCTTTTGGGGCAGATATCGCAATCCTTCGAGACGCAGGATGCACTCTTTGAACAGTTTCCCTTCCTCATCGCCTATCATAATGAACTGATGAGCTATGGATTGGCTGATAGAGAGCAAGCAGAGGCCGAGCAATGGTGGAAGGATGCCGTGAATGCTTGGGAAAAAGATATCAATACACACCTCCCTTTACTTGCATTACGTCATATGAGCGAACTGGATTATACCGCACTCGTTTTGCTGATGAGTATAGGACTGAGCGAGGAGGATGCACGCTTCGGTCTGCTCTTTGAAGCAGTACATGGGCTGACTGGTCAACATCGCCCTACGCTTGGTCTGTTGAATGCGTGGTGGCGCGAGCCGACCGATTATAAGAGCATTCGCGCTCTGTTGCGCCAGCTACAAGACCTGGGTCTTGTGTCCATCGTCAACCCTGATGCTCCACGCATCGAGTGGGCATTACAGATTCCTGGCTTGCTTTGGGATGTGTTGCGTGACGATGCTCCACGCGTACAGGAATCATGGCTATGCTATCGTCCACCTACACAGTTGTTACCCATTGAGGAGTTGGTTATCAGCGAGGCGCTTCATAACGCGTGTGTCACATTACCACCATTGCTGGCAAATGGTGAAGTGCAGGCGCTTGCAATACGCGGCCCACAGCATAACGGGAGACGCACTCTTCTAGGCGCAATTGCTCACAAGCTTGAACGAGGTTTATTAGAGATCACCGGACTCAGTAAAACCGATGATGAGCGTTGGCGGCTCATTGGCCCCCTATCCACGCTGCTCCATGCCCTACCAGCCATCGTGCTTGACCTTGCTCCAGGCGAAACTCTGGACCTCCCGACACTGTACGGAGGACCGATTGGCATCATACTAGGCAAGCAAGGCGGTGTCAACGGCCCTAATGCCGAACGCACATTGACGCTGACCATCGAAATGCCAACGATTGAGGAGCGTCGTCGGCATTGGGAACGTGCAGGTGAGTGCTCTGTTGATTGGCAACGTACAGGTGGGCACGAGGCAGGACACCCGCAAGGGAATGCCCCTACAATGACGCCGTCGCATCAGGTATCCCCTTGCGGGTGCCCTGCTAGCGGGCGCAATGAATTGCGCCCCTACACAGACGTGACCACGATTAGCGAACGTTTCCGTTTGACGAGCGGCAATATTGCTCGTGTCGCACATCTCGCGCAGTCTTATGCTGCCCTCGCAGGACATACAACCATTCCATTACACGATGTGCAACAGGCCAGCCGTGCGCTCAATCGGCAGGTGTTGGAAACGCTTGCCACCCATGTACAAACGACGGGTGATTGGTCGTTGCTCGCCGTTAACACAGAAACGTTAGGTGAGCTATTCAATCTGGAACAGCGTTGTCGCCACCGTGAACAGTTACACACTTCCGTTGGTGTCGCACTCAGTAACCAACTCAATCCAGGCGTACGTGCCTTGTTGAGTGGACCAAGTGGCACAGGAAAGACACTGGCAGCGCGTCTGCTAGCCTCTGTACTACAAATGGACCTGTATAAGCTTGACCTCTCCTCTGTCATCAACAAGTACATTGGCGAGACCGAAAAGAGCCTGAATCAGATTTTTGCCCGTGCCGAAGAGATGGATGTGATTCTGTTACTTGATGAAGGAGATGCATTGCTCACACAGCGTACCAATGTACAAACCTCGAATGATCGCTACGCCAACTTGGAGACGAACTACCTGCTACAACGCCTGGAAGAATTTGAGGGGATACTGATCGTGACCACCAATGCCGGTGAACGCATCGATAGTGCCTTTCAGCGCAGAATGGATATCGTGGTTGAATTTCGCCCACCAGAAGCAACAGAGCGTTGGGTGATCTGGCAACTGCATCTGCCGAAACAGCACAGCATTGAACCAGCATTGCTGCGAGAGGTTGCGGCACGCTGTCTGCTCTCTGGTGGACAAATTCGTAATGCGGTGCTGCACGCGTCCCTCCTAGCACTCAATGACGGCAGTATCATGGCTTCGCAGCACCTTGAAGACGCGATACAGCGCGAATATCGTAAAATGGGGGGCGTCTGTCCATTGCGACGTACACAATGGGGCGCGATCAATCAGGCCCCTACATCATTGAATGGAACACACGGGAGATAAGATCGTATGGCTGGAACAGCGACACGCACATCAAAACCTGCTGCAGTGGCACGTCCCGCACGCAGATCTACCCGTGCGTCCGCTTCCACCATCACTCATGTCACAGTGCCCAAACTCGGCATGGTCAAGGCTCCCCCTGAACCAGCCATCAAGTTAGGCAATGCCAAAGCCGTAAAAGACTCCCGCTTCACAAAAGTCATGGAAAAGCTCGACAAGAGCAGCGCCAAAACCAAAGAGCATCCTGCCTCGAAGCAAAAAGCAGCCGAGGCGCAGGCGGCTTCGCAACCACCTGCCAACGAAAAACTTGCTGGGGCACAGGCACAACAAGTAGACACCATGCAAGATGCGGAGACAAAGAAACCGGACTCCGATAGCTTTCTGACGCTGCTCAAAAAGGAAATTGAGAAGGCCATGCCCAAGAACCTGGGTGAGACCGAAAATTTCATGAAAGGAGACGACAAAAACCAGCTTAAAGGGGCCGTCTCCGGCAACGTCAATAAACAGAAGGATGATGCCACAGGGAGTATCAAAGCGGCCTCTAACGAGACGCCAGACCCTAGCAAAATCGAAGGCAAAGAAGTACAACCACTTCCCGCCGAGGGAGCACCCGCAACTCCACCAGCAGTCGGAGCCGCCGACGCTATGCCTGCGCCCAAAACCAACGACGAGGTCTCGCTGCAGAAGGGCAAAGACGAGGCCAACAACAACCTCACATCAGCCAATATCACGCCACAACAATTACAAAAAGCCAATGATCCACGTTTCAGCGCCGTATTAACCGCTAAATCCTCGGTTGACAAGCAGGCTGATGCTGCCCCACAGAAATACCGTACAGAAGAGCAAAAAACGCTCAATCAAGCAGCAACGAAAGCGGTTGGTGATGAAAAACGTGGCCTGCTGGCTTTGCAGGGTACAAAAGGCAAGACAGGCAATGATGTCAAGGCACGCCAACTAGAGGCCAAAGCCAAAGACGAGCAAGCACGCAAAAAAGTGACCAACGATATCCAGGCTATCTTCAACAAGACCAAAGAAGCCGTGGACGCCAAACTCAGCGGCTTGGAACAAGAAGTCTCAACGATCTTTGATAAAGGTCTGGAGACAGCGCTCAATGCCATGACCACATACATTGATGACACTATGTACAAGTGGAAGCTCAAGCGTTACATTCTCAACCCATTTGGAGCGGCACTATGGCTCAAAGATAAGCTGCTCGATCTGCCCGACGAGACGAAGGCATTTTTCACCGATGGACGCCAACGCTTCACCGATTCCCTGAACGGAACCATTGAACAGATTGCCAAACTGGTTGAAACACGTCTGAAAGAGGCGAAAGACCTGATCGCTGGCGGACAAAAAGAGATTAGCGACTATGTGAAGCAGCAGCCAAAAGAACTTCAAGGCGTCGCTCAGGCTGCCGAAAAAGAGATGAACAGTCGCTTTGACGAGTTACAACAGAGCGTCGATAACAAGAAAAATGAACTGGCCCAGAACCTTGCCCAACGCTACAAAGAAGCCAATGAAAAGGCCGATACGGTCCTGAAAGAAAAGCAGGAAGAGAACAAAGGTCTCCTCACTGTGCTCAAAGAAAAAGTCGGCGAGGTTGTCAAGATTCTCACCGAATTCAAAGAGCGCATTATGGGTATGCTCAAGCAAGGCAAAGCCGCGCTTGACCTGATCGTTGCGGACCCCATCGGCTTCTTGAAGAATCTACTCAATGCTGTCAAGCTGGGCCTGAACCAATTTGTCAACAACATCTGGACGCATCTCAAAGCGGGCTTCATGAAGTGGCTACTTGGTTCGCTGGCAGACGCAGGTATCGAATTGCCCAAAGACTTCTCGCTTGGCTCAATTCTGAAGCTCGTGCTGAGTATTCTGGGCCTGACCTATCCGCGTATTCGTGCCAAAGCTGTCAAGCTCGTAGGCGAGACAACCGTCAAGGTACTCGAAACCGTCGGCGACCTGCTCGTCACCTTCGTCACAGGTGGAGCAGCGGCCCTGTGGGAGAAGATAAAAGAATACCTCTCCAACCTCAAGGAAATGGTGCTCGACGAAATACAAAGCTGGGTCGTGACCACTGTCATCAAGGCTGCCGTGACCAAGCTCGCCACCATGTTCAATCCGGTGGGAGCGATTGTGCAGGCCATCATCACCATCTACAATACCGTCATGTTCTTTATCGAGCGCATCAACCAGATATTGGACTTCGTACAAGCCATCATCACCTCAGTCTACAAGATCGCCATCGGAGACATCGCCTCCGCCGCCAACTGGGTCGAGCAAGCCCTGGCCAACACCATCCCAATCATCATCGGCTTCCTCGCTCGCCTGCTCGGACTCAGCGGCATCACCGACACAATCAAAGGCATCATCCAAAAAATACAAAGCAAAGTCGATGCCGCCGTTGACAAGGTGATTGCCAAGATTGTGGGTGGCATTGGGAAGCTGATCGGCAAGGGAAAGGCAGCAGTGAGCAAGATCGTAGGTTGGTGGAAAGCAAAGAAGCAGTTTACCACAAAAAATGGTGAAAAACATACTCTATCCTTCTCAGGAGAAGGGAAGAATGCAGTACTGATGATTGCAAGCAAGCCAACATCTTTTGTCAAATTTGTAACGAACATAAAAGCTACAGGAAAAGCACTAGCTATAGCTAAAGATATAGATAGCCTTAAAGTCAAGGAAGCTGGGGCAGAGACGCAGGGCGAAGAGATTATAAATCATCTCAATGCCCTTGCTGACGAGATAATATTATTCGCTCTTGACAGTCCTAAAAATCCTCCGAGCGTTATCAAGTATGGCCCTTTAACTGCAGATGGTGGTGGTACATTAATGGATGCCACAATACTATCGGAAAATACTACGAAAGGTACAACTCCACAGGATGAGCCCTTAATATGGAATAAGGCTAAAAGAAGAGAAGGGGATGTAGTGGTACAAGGTCATCTGCTGAATATGTTATTGGGTGGACCTGGAAGAGCGTATAATCTAACTCCAATTACCAAAACGGCAAATGGGGCGCATCTCAGATCAACAGAAAAATTTATAAAGGATATCATCCTAATAGAAGGTGGTGCAGTGAGATATCGTGTTGAAGTAATCTATAAGGATAAGGGTTCTCAGAAAACTGCTCCTAATGCAGGCAAAACGAAAGCGCAAAAGTTGCTTGAAGCAAGAGAATATGAACAAAGGTATCTTGCAAGAGGATTACAAATAACCTGGGCCAAATTAATATATGAAGACGGGAAATGGGTAGATGACCCCAAGGGTCGCTCGAATTCCCTTTCTGTACTCAGCAAGGCTCCTGATGATGATAATATAGATGTTAAAAGAAATATTCCATAACGTAGCATAGATTTTGTGGAGGCAAAGCATGAAAACCTACCTTGAGAGATTCAATACGGTGGTAGATGAGATCAAAGATCATCCACTGTTACATGTCGTAGAATACCGTATCAACCCACCTGCATCACAAGAGGTATTTGATGCTGTAGAGCAAGAGATTGGCGCACAATTATCAATGCCAATGCGGAGATTCTACAGTGAAGCAAATGGTATAAAACTACACTGGCAGATCAAACAAGATTTGTCGCAGAAGGATTTAGACAAAATTTCGAAGAAATATGACGACTATTCAATTGAGCTACCAGAGAATGAGGATATCCCATTTGCACAAATATATCTGATTCCATTAGAAGATTGCTTGCTTCATCGAAGCTGGCCTGAATTTGAAGAAGCTAGAGACGATGAAAAGTTTGAATTTGCGGGCGTAACATACTCCTACAACGATTTTGGAAGACGACTCAGACCTTTTGACCTCTGCAGTACCTACTATTGTATGGCTTTTTTTCTAGAGCATGGTATAGGAGACCCAAAAGTGATACTTTTAGGGGACCACTATATAGAGTGGGATAGTTCTAGGATCACTAATTTTGCGTCTTACATTGAAATGCTTCTTACAACAAGAGGGATAATTGACAGTAGAGAGAAGATATATAGTGAGTATCGTGGAGATCTCAAACCCCCTCTAATCACTGGTCCAGACTACTGGAAAAAGAACCATATACCTAAATTATTCAGAAAGAAGAAGTAATACTTTCATGAAAGCCAAAACGAAGCAGCTTACGCAGCAGGTACGAGATGCACTCCTTGCTCTGCCAGATAAGCTACTGATGGAGACACTCGACGAGTGGTTCGATTGCGATGATGAACCTTTGGAGTGGATTGATGAGTATCGCTATGAGCTTGGATATCGGGTACAGTCGGATGAAACAGAAAGTATCTATACCTCATTCAAGGTTCTAGACGAGGCAGAGCCTGACGGGGTCTGTGCTTCATGGAGTGTTCCAGACATAGATACATTGCGTACCACTCTGAGTACCTTCTCAATAGAACAGTTTTATCACACTATCATTGGCTTGGCTGGTTTAGCTCTCGCCCACAAAGCATTCGCAGAAGCGTGGGGTTCTCCTCCTTTTCTTGCCACGAGCGATGACTATGATTTCATGCGTTGTTTGGTCGTTCATCTGCACAATAAAGCTGTGCGTAAGCCAGAATATGGATGTATATCACCTCCTCAAATCGCAATACGCAGAAGAAAGCCGATGAAAGCTTCATTTCCTCTGTTCACCACTTGGCGCCTCTCGTCCTCGAAAGAAGCACAATACATAGCATTGCCTTCTCGTTCACTCGTCTACACTTCGAGGTGAACTTCTTGCTCATGAATACTGACAGGATGGGTTTTGATACGCAGCTTTTCAGGATTGGTCAAACACTGACCTGTGGTTACGTCGAAGCTGAAACTGTGCCATCTCGTCTAGACATTCACCACTTACTCTAGTATCATATAGCAACGGTTTGTAATCGTTTCACATTCTACAAGTATCTCTCACCTTTATTTACAACATGATTACTCTAAATAAGGAAGGGTCAGAATGAGTCAAGGCATGAATCAGCCAGAAAATCTCTATGATGCCCCCTCAGACCAGCAGTTGTTGAATAGGTCAACAGCCAGAAGCTCCACAGCCTCTGCTGAAGATACCCACTTAGTCGATTTGTTACGCCAAGGCGATGAGCAGACATTTGCCATGCTCATTGATCGCTACCATAGTACGTTGCTACGCTTGGCATTGATGTATGTTATGGTTCACGCTGTCGCAGAAGAGGTTGTTCAGGAGACATGGCTAGGCGTTCTAAAAGGGTTGAGCCGCTTTGAGGGCCGCTCCTCGTTCAAAACATGGCTCTTTCATATTCTCACCAACTGCGCTAAGACGCGGGCGCAACGTGAGAAACGTAGCATTCCCTTTTCCTCTTTAGCCAGCGATGATCCAGAGCAGCCCGAATATGCAGTAGAGCCTGACCGCTTTTTAGGAGCAGATCAAGAGTGGCCCGGCCATTGGGTGTCGTTTCCAGCAAATTGGGATAACATGCCGGAAAGCCGCCTCATTTCACAAGAAACACGCCAGCACGTTCTAGCAGCTATTGATATGCTACCTGCCCATCAGCGAGCGGTGGTACAATTGCGCGATGTCGAGGGATGGACGGCAGAAGAGACATGTAACCTACTGGGCATCTCTGAGACTAATCAACGAGTACTTCTTCATCGCGGTCGGTCGAAAGTACGAAAAGCAGTCGAAGCATATTTTGATGAAGAAGGAAAGTAGGGCAACATGGATAACATCGACAACAGCGCAAAGCAAGAACTTCCCTGCCAGGAAGTGGTAGAACTCGTCACCGACTACCTGGAACAGACCTTACTTCCAGACACACAGAAGCTATTTGAAGAGCACATCGCGGACTGTCCTGGCTGTACCAACTATCTTGAGCAAATGCGCCATACGATTAGGATGCTGCACCAGCTTGCTAAAGAACCCGTTTTGCCAACCACCAAACAAGATATTCTCAAACTCTTCAAGCAATGGAAACAAGAACCGTCGTAGGGGCCTGCTTGATCGCGCCCGTCGTCGGTATGTACAATGTTGCCGGAGTCCCTACACCCGACGACGGACGCAATGTCTGAGGAATTGACTATCACCACGACGGGCGCGATCAATCTGGCCCCTACGACGGTTCTTGCTGCGCTATTATGCACTCACATGGATAACACGTGTGCCCCAGTTTCTCAAACGATCAACAGTCTGGCTAGATACTGGAGGAATGTACTCGGTTGCCATCCAGAAACTCTTGCCATCGGGAGCTAGAATTGCCCAAGAATAGTCACCCCAACGTGTAGCAGTGGGGTCGTATGGGCCAGTTCCATGAGCAACGATATGTACCGCACCAAAGTTATTATGTCCCTGCTGAAGTGTTGTATACACGGCGCTGGGGAAGTAATTTGACCCAGACAACGTCATGACGATGGCGGCACTTCCGCTTAGACTGGCTTGAATGGCCGGGTAGAGCAAGTAATTTCCACTTGCCACAACATAACCCTGGTTGGTAAGTTTTGCGGCACCGATCAACGTACCCTGCCCATTGAGCTGAGGGTGAACCTCAAACCATGCAGCACCTGCACGCTCGGCAGTATCATTAGGAATGGTAACGGCGGTATCAAGAGCACCCCACAGTTGCCCATTGATAAATTGTGTCTGCTGCATGCGATCATCACCAGCATCTAACACACTGGTCGAGCCTTTTTGTATGGCCTTAGGTGGCAAGCCATACGGCTCGGAGGTAATCAGCACACTAGAGAGTGTAGGAATGCTACCCTGTGTGACAGCCTGACGATTGGTCATGGCCCATACACCGATACGATTATCAAATGTACCATTTGGATCGAGCGCATTCATAAAGTACTCAGCATCCGAAGCACCCGTAGTAATCGCCGGTTGCACACTGAAAGCCAGCGTTCCACCAATCTTCAGATTAGCAAAATGCACAAAATGTACCTGCTGCGATAATGCTACCAGCTCAGATTTAGAGAGAGCATAAATCTGAGCGCTATTCGCCTGCGGACCAAGAATGGAGAACTCATTCGTGCTGACATACAGATTATCTGAGTCGATACCAATCAAAGGCTGGTCGCCAAGACAGGGGCAACCAGGATGGCTGGGCATACCGTTGGTGCCATCATCAGTTGCATCAAGATGATATACCGTCCAGGGTTTCGTAGGGTCGCCAGACGTATTCACAGCGATATCGGTACGTGCCCGTGTACTTGAACTATTGATGAAGAGAATGATGGCGAACCACGTATTCGTTGCTTTATCATAATAACAACGTGGGTCGCTGGTAAACTGCTTCTTGCCCTCGGCAAACAGCACATTGACATTGAATGGGCCTGCAACAACAGAACCATTCGTGTGATAGATAGTGAGGGCTGAATTCACTGCCTCTAACACAAAACCATTGCCGACACATAATCCCTGGTCGGGTGGCTCAAACTCTGCGCCAAAGTTCGTCTTCGCGCTATCAAGGCTGCTGACACCATTAAAATTCGCCAGCAGTCCAGCAGTCGTGGTATCAACAGACGTCGCGGTCACACCGGACACATGCACATTTGTACCAGCTTGCCCCGTTGGGCGCACATGTCGTACACCTCTAGAATATGACGCACCTGGAGCAAGTGACAAGTTTGCGCCAGGGATTGTCGCAATGGCCGCTGGCTTCAAAGTACCCTTCGTCACTGTCGTATATACCGATGCTGCAGGAGATGCACCAGATGCATGGGCCTGATGCCCACGCACCATGAAGCTATTGAGCAAAAATCCGCCAACAAGGGCGATAAGAGCGAGTAAAAAGACGAGGCCACCTAGTTTGGAGCGAGTAGAGAAACGCATACGTTAACCTCACAATCAAAAATAACATATTTCGAGGAAACAAGGCATTGGTGATGGCAAAACACCCATAGTATCTGGAAGCACAAGGTATAGGCGTAGCTATACGATTATGGAGGAACTATACAGGAGGGAAGAGGGCGAAAGTGGTTATCATCAGGTTATGATTGGGTTATAATATGCCAATTCCTGTTGTTATTTCTCCCTTAATCGGTAATGAAAAGCCTTCTGAAGCCAATTCGTCTAGCACTGCCCTCTCGCGGAAGGTTCCGCTTTTGGGAAGGTCAGGAAGAAGATATATGTAGATGATACTTACAAATTGCAAGTTATACATGCAAGAAGGAAAGAGCACAACAAGCATCAAGGATGGGAAAAGATATACAACAAGGGTGTTGTCACTCTCTTCTGCCAGATTGGAAAGGATGAAATAGATGAAGACAGCGGTCCTCGAACGGGAAACAGTCGCCGCCCCTCTGCAGGATGTGGTGAGCGCAAGACCCATTGCGGCTTCCCCTGCTAAACAAGCAAGATCTATCACCGCCGCGCTGATGTTCCTGATCGGCTGCGTTACCTTGATGATGACCGGCTTTGCCGTGATCATTCCCGTCTTCCCGCAACGCTTGCAAGCTCTGGGGCTGGGGTCTGAGATGTTGGCGTTGATGGAAGGGGCCTTCGGCCTTGGGATGTTCCTCTTCAGTACACCAATGGGCACATGGTCTGGCCGCATTGGTCGCAAACCCATCCTCTTCATCTCTCTGGTCGGTTTTATCGTCGCTAATCTGCTACTTGCGTTCATCAATGTGCCGCTATTGTTCATTCCCATACGCTTTGTTGAGGGCATGTTGCTTTCTGGCTTGATTCCTGCCGCGATGTCGATGGTAGGCGATACGATCCCCTTGGAGAAGCAAGGGCGCTGGATAGGCTTCCTCACGACGGCACAGGCAGTTGGGTTCGCTCTAGGTCCGGGCCTCGGAGGTTTCCTCTATCAAACCTTGGGTTTTACCAGTCCCTTCCTGCTCTCGGCTGGTATTGCTCTGGTAGCATCTCTGCTGGCAATCTTCATGGTGCCAGAAACCCTGCCAGAACACGTGCGGGTCGAGGCGAGACTGCAACAAGCCAATCGAGGAGCAAAAGCTCAACAGTCTAAGGATTTGCGTATTACTCGCCTGATCTGGCTCATGGCTCCGTTCCTCGTCATCGATTTCGGGATGATCTTCACCTACCCCTTCGTGTTCCCGCAGTTTCCCTTCTTCTTTCAGAAGGTACTTCACTACAGCCCAACACAATATGGCATGTTGTTCAGTGTCTATGGCATGGCTCTGGCCATCTTCCCGCTCGTGCTGGGGCGGCTCTCAGAGACCCTACCGAAAAAGCCGCTCATCGTCACCGGCAGTCTGCTCTTCAGTGCCTTGCTCGTCGTCATGTTAGTTGCTCCTCTCTATCCGCTTTTGATAGCGGGTGCGGCCCTGGCAGGACTGGGTAGTGCCCTTGTCGAGCCAGCAATGGGCAGCATCTACCTGGGTACCACCACTAACGAAAATCGCGGCCAAGTCATGGGCATGCGTGGGTCAGCCATCTCGCTCGCCATCATGCTCGGCCCACTGGCTCAGGCGCTCGTTGGCCTCTGGATCAGGCCACAGATCACGTTCGCTATCGGTGTTGCTCTGGCATTAGGAATGGCTCTGGTAGCCTTTCTCCTGTTGAAGAACCCTGGGCAAGCAGAACATGTGTGAGGCAGAAATGTGATTAGGCTGCTTCAAAATGCACTCCACGCACCTCTGGCAAACCGCGTAACTCTCCCACCGCGTTTGCCAGAGTCGCTACATCCTTGGCTTGGCAAGTAATGTGGATAGTATCATTTTCTTGTGCAGTATGCACACTAAGCTTTTCTACAGTGATGCCATGCTGGTGGCAGATGTCATAGACACGATCTATAAATTCGCCCGCTACTGCTGCTGCCTCTACCGTAATTGACTGTTTATGTGGAATATGACGTACTAAAAGAAGCTGTTCAACATAGCGCAGAGCGATTAAGATAGCTAATGTCAAGAATGTCGTTGTGACGGCCTCCCAGAGCAACCCTGCCCCACATGCCATACCGATAGCAGCAATCACCCAGATAGCTGCTGCCGTGGTCAACCCCCTCACACGTTCTTTTCCCTGGTGAAAAAAGATCACACCCCCACCTAGAAAGCCAATACCAGCAATCACATAGGAGGCGATACGCGTAGGATCGAGCTGAATATGAGCTACACCAAGCAGATTGAAGAAGCCATAGGCAGAGATGATTGTAAAGAGCGCGGAACCAAGAGCAATGAGAGCCGTTGTGCGCATACCCGCCACATGTTGCCGATATTCACGCTCAAACCCTATTACAGCGCCCAGAAGGAGTGCAACTAGGAGCCGCAAGACTATTGTGGAGAATGAAATCATAGAACTTCGTCCTTTACACATTCAGAGTGAGGTAGCTCACAATACAGATCCTCATTGGAAAGAATATCACTCAAGGTGTTATTCCCTTTCTCAGAGCCTTCTTTTATCAGAAAAAAGAAACGTTCTCTTGCACGCGATACAGCTACATACCACCTATGCTTGTGCTTGAGTTCATGTGCCCCCAACAAAAACACAGTATCAAACTCCTGACTTTTCGCATTATCAATAGTGGTGAGGTAAAGATTGTTTTTTGCATTACACTCATCTCTATAGGTAACGTGGCTATCAACATAAGCAAGCGCTTCCTTTACTGTTTTGTATTTCTTTAGCTCTTCAAACACATATTTAAGCTCATCAAATTCTTCCTTATCCTCTTCCCTACTCATTGGAAAGAGGAAGATTGTCAAGTGGACGAAAGTAGACCATTGCAGGTGTTTGGTAATTGAGGGCTTGATGAACTCGTTTCTGATTATAAAACAGGAAATACTCTCGAAGGGACTGACGTGCCTCTTGTGGCGTCTGGTATTCATGTAGATACCCCTCCTCATATTTGACACTCCGCCACAGCCGCTCGGTAAAAATGTTGTCTAAAGCCCGTCCTTTTCCGTCCCTACTACTCTGCACCTTGGCTGCTAAGAGCAGATCACGATATTGTGGGCTGGTAAAATGACTTCCTTGATCGCTATTCCAAATATTTGGAGTCGCTTGGCGGAGTGCTCGCGCAACGGCAGTCAACACAAAGGACAATTCTAAGCTCTGCTCCACTTCCCAACTCACGACGTAGCGAGAAAACCAATCGAGCACCGCGACAAGGTACATCCAGCCGCCTGACAAGCGAATATAGGTGATATCAATGTCCCAAATGTGGTTGGGGTATTGACTCGTAATAGGACGCCGCAAGTACGGATACACACTGTCTTGATGAGCACGCTTACTCAAGTTCGGACCTGGACTAATTCCTTCGCTTCCCATTTCGCGCATATGCCGTTGTACCGCTTTGCGATTGATCACCATTGCTTCCTGCTCTAAGTGTGCGGTAATACGCCGTGAGCCATACTGCGTGTACAGTTCATCAATTCGATGCTTGAGTCTGATTTCCGCGGCTGATGGTGGCTGTGCGTGATAGTACAGCCCTGAACGATTGAGGCTTAATATCTCGACTTGCGCCGTGATTGCCACTTCTGTTGAGCCATGTTCGACCATGGGCCGCCGCTCATCTCGACTCAGGTTGCAAGCCAGATTTTTTTTGATCCACGCCAGTTGCGTGCTCAGTCGTCCAATTTCACCATATAAGGTGTTGAGTTGCTCTTCATAACTCGCCTTGAGGTCTGCTGTCGAGTCTTTCTCCTCGAATAAGCTTGCTAACCCCTTGACGGCAATGGTTTTCCATTGATTGAGTTGTGTGGGATGGACTTCATACTCAGCCGCAAGTTGTGCAATCGTTTTGTCTTCCTTGAGAAGCTCTTGAACAACCTGTGCTTTAAAACTTGCTGTATAGTGTTTTCTCATGCTCCTTATTGTATCTTATAGAGGTCTCTTTCATTGTCTGAATGTATGGGTCCAGTATAGACAATCACCTTCACCAATATGAGCATCAGCATTTCTGCTATTTAGTGTTATGGCCTTTTCATAAGCATTCAAAGCTAGTAAATAGCTTCCAGCTTTATAATGGACCTCTCCTTCCTCCATTAAAGCCTGCTCACGAGGCAAATTGTCTTTGCCCTCAATAGATACATACCCTGTAGTCATACATCACATCCTACATATTCCAAAAATTACAACAACCAGCCGATACCGCTCTTCTTAGGGGATAAGCAGATCAGTGCATTGCGGAAATTCTACTGTTTATCTTGCACGCAAGAAAGGTATGTCTAACAGAGCATACCTCTCTCGGAGCACAACTCGATTATGCTCCTTAGTTGAGCGTTGCTCGTAATGTACTGTCGCATAATAGCCACATTCCCCCAAATGAAGGCTATACAGGCGGCTGTATTGCTCGTTTATACAAGAATAGCGCATCTATTTTTGCATATATTCAGCAATTTTTAGTGAAGCACATCATCTCATATACTGTGTTGTAGGTCAAGAAGAAATTTTCCATTTAGCCCTTCTGACTAAAACTTTTTAAGTGAGGGACTTTTACTTTATGCAACAAAATGAAAGCACCACCGTAATTCGTCTCCCTCTATCGTCTCACCAACGGTGCCATTGGTAGAAAGATAGCAGGGAGACCTATCTTACTCCTCACACCCATGAAGAACCTCTAATCAGTCACAATCACCGTCCCACTGGAACCATCAACAGTAATCATCTGCCCTGTTGTGATATGCTCCGTTGCTCCTGCCACGCCAACCACTGCTGGGATGCCGTATTCACGCGCTACCACAGCTCCATGTGACATGGCACCACCCATTTCCATCACCAAGCCACCTGCAGTAAGGAAGAGTGGTGTCCAGCCAGGGTCTGTGGAAGGCGCAACAAGAATCTCTCCCGGCTCCAGGTGCGCTCCTGTTGGTTCGAGAATAACCCGCGCCTTATCTGTAACACTCCCCGCTGAGGCTGGTGTTCCATGCAAGGCACCATCGATGGATGTTGTTTGTGGCATGCTCACCTCTGGCTCCGTGCCATCGGATAAGAGCACACGTGGCACATGCCGACGGCGTAACTCCTGCTCGTATATGGCATGGCGCTCTTTCACAATTGTACGATAGTCGGTTCCTGACAATGCTGATCGCGCATCAGTGAGCGTGAGAAAGAAGATGTCTTCGGCAGTTTCAAGCCGCTTATCCTGTGCCAGTTGTTCCCCAACAGGCCGCAACAACTCGCGCATACGTGCCATTAATAACACTAGGAAGTACTTGGGCATCTCTCGCAAACCCGCCAGCGCACGCCCACGCTTGAGCAAAAAGCGTACAAGCAGGCCACGCAACCAGCCACGACGAGTAGCACGACGTGTTAGCTCAAGCAGCATAGCATCGGCTTCCTGAGCGCTCCTCTTAAACTGTACATCCGGCGCTAAGGCAGGATTCGTGAGTTGGAGGTAATTCGCTAGTACACCCAGAATATGCGTCGGGTCCTCTGACCAGCGTGATAGGCCAAGGTCAATCTCCGCCACAGCCCTATGACCGTAGATGTGTAGAAACTGGAACAACCCTTCTTGCATAACAGGAGGCAGCACACTCTGACGATACTCATGAGCCAGCTGCTCAGATGACTTGTTCTGGAAAGCCTGGACTGAAGGAGCATCGTCACGCAGGTGCTGCGCAAGCCGCCAGAGTGCTAAGTCCATCTCCGTCGTGGGATTATATGGTAATCCGCGCAGCAGCACCTGTCGCTCATCAGCCGTAGCAGCATTGCCCAATAGTTTTCCGGCCAGAGTCAGGCAGAATAAGCCAGCACCAAAGGCAGAAGCAATGCTAGCCATGATGTGTGGCACCATATTAAACGGTAATTGCTCAATACGCGCAATACGCTCAACCGCAGAGAGGGAGGTAGAAGGTTCGCCTATGTGACGTAGCTGTTTTTCCAGACGTGCAATTCTTGCTCGTGCAACATTAGGGCGCAAAACAGCTTGTAATACATAGAGAGGAATACGCGCCTTCACAAGTATCCGTAACAACGTGCGTATAAGCGTCCAGCGTGAACTAGGTAATAATGACAGCCGCGGATCAGTAATCAATTGCCTAAGAATAGGAGCGGAGCGTGCCTCCATATGGTGCATGACAAATAGTAGCAAGCGCCGTCCTACAGCATTGCGCAAAGGAAGTGTTATATCGATGAAAAGGCGTCCGCCTGCCTCCACCATGAGCCGCGAGCCTTCCAGGATATTACGAGGTGGATAACCGATAAATGTTGCCAGCGACGACCCAAAAAGGCCAAAGGTCTGTATACCCATTGGCGTAAATGGCCGATAGACGCCCTGAGCTACATTGGCTGAAAAATAGACGCGTAATATGCTGTCTATTGCAGATACGTTTTCGGGCAGAGGATAAAGCGTTGTAATGGGTCGTGCTTGTGTGAGCCAGAGTTGGCCAGTAGTGTCAATTGCCCATTCGGTATCTTGTGGCACACCATAATGTGCTTCGACCTGTGCTCCCAGCTTCACAAGAGAATGAATCTGCGCGTCAGAAAGGCATGACTCTTTGCTTTGATCGCTTCGCTCAATCTGCTGCGTCCCACCTCCGGCAGTAGCTTGAATAACGATGCGCTTATCACCCAGACGGCGCTCGATGATTTCGCCTGTTGTGGTATTCACGACAAAATGATCAGGATTGACCGCACCGGAGACAACTGCCTCACCTAAACCAGGGTTGGCATCTATCACTGCCTGCTTGCGCCGTCCTGTGAGTGGATTGGCGGTGAAGAGGACACCTGCAACTGCCACATCCACCATCTGCTGCACGACCACAGCCAAGTGTACACTACGATGATCTATACCAAGATGCTGCCTATAATTCACAGCCCGTTCCGTCCACAGGGAAGCCCAACAGCGTTTCACCGCGTCAAGCACAGCCTTGGCACCTACGATATTGAGATAGGTGTCCTGTTGTCCGGCAAAGCTGGCAAAAGGAAGGTCTTCAGCAGTGGCCGAGGAGCGCACAGCCACAGGGATAGGTGCGCCGGACGCGAAAGCCTGATACGCCTGTGTCACTGCCTCGACAATCTCGTCGGGCATGGCGATTGCCAGCAGTTTACTCCGAGCCGCAGCGGCACAGTTCGCCAGTTGCACGCTATCACTGGTCTGTATACTAGCGAGTTGGTCCAGAATTGGCTCCAGCCCTGCCTCACTGGTCACCTGTGCATAGGCTGTGGTCGTGATGCAGAAGCCTAGTGGTACGGGCAAGCCCACGCGGGTCAGTTCGCCCAGATTCGCGGCCTTCCCGCCAACCGGCGCTAGCATACTGGCGTCGATGTCGTGGAAGGTCAGGACAAGCGGGGCAAGAGTGGAATGAGCCATCGTTTTTTCCTCTTTCTCAGGCTACTGGCTGGCTAGGCAGCTTCACAAAATCGTGTGTGCCAAGTAGCCCTAATACTTGTTTTATAAAGGGAGGAAGCGCTGCCAAAGCTGTTTTCGCGTCAATAAATTCCGGCTTTTGAAAAACATATTCCCGTTCGTGCCAGCGCAGGCTTCCCCGGCCAGCAGCCTGGAGATTGCGCAGCCAATCAACATATGGGCCATAGGTCAACGCGATCACAAAACCATTTTCCACCCGCCAGACCATGATCGGTATCTCATACGTTTTCCCGCTACTCCGACCAATGTGACGCAAAAGCGCGAACGGCCCACGAGAAGAGTGGGCAAAATTGCGCAAGAGCGGATTGACGAAATGCTTGACAAAGGTTCGTTTGCGCTTGTTGTCTTTGTCCATGTTTTTTACTCCTTAGTTATCTCGGATTCCTTATAGGATTGAGTTTCTGGATGCTCATAACTACGCTTCCTCATACCCGCTTCGGCGAGAAGGGCCATCGCTCGTGTCACATCTGCTTGCTCTTCTGCCGAGAGGTATTCCATAACAACAAGTTGTGCCTCTGCCCGTTGTTGTTCAAGCATTGCGATCAGCTGACGCCCCTGCTCGGTAATGGCAATGCGTCTGGCACGCCGATCCTGCGAGTCTTCACGTCGGCTCACAAGACCTCGCTCAACCAGTTGATCGAGCAAACGGCTAGCGGCTGAGACTGACCGTTGTAAAAATTCGGCTACCTGTTTAACGGTCAGTTCGCCCTCTTCATCAAGCATAAACAGGGTTGCCAACTGCGGCAACGAGAAATCAAAGTTGCTAAAAGTGCGGAGTATATTAAAAACGAAATCGCGTAAGATAGAACGTCGTAGCTGACTGATACTCTTAGTAAGCATCACACGATCATAAGTAGGAATTGCTTGCTTCCTTTCACTATTTGCGTCCATGCTATAGTTGTGTTAACACAACTATAGCATGGACGCAAACAATCGTCAAGTGGTAGATGGTATAATATGCCATAAACTCTAACGGAATGAAATGCTCATGACGGCCTTTCCGTAGCAATTGGACAAAAACGGTTCTGACGCAAAGTTAGTGGTAAGCTCTTCAAAAGAAGGCAAATCAACCGAAGTTTCATGCAGATGGGCGATCATAATTTGGTCTCCTCCCGTTATGCGATACAGAGAACGCGTGTTCGCAGAAGATCGAACTTTGCTCGACCGTACATGCTTCTTTTGATCAGTTTCAGTCGATTGACGGCACCTTCCACAGGCCCTTGATTCCATTTCAGGCTCAATCCTGCTCGTACCGCCGCTTCGTCTCGCATCATTCCCTTCGCAAAACTCACCTGTTCTTCAATCCCACTGCTTTGGGTCTGCTCTAGCCACAGTGTGAAGCCCTCATCAGAGTGTTGATGGAGTAAGGTGACGAATGCTTGCGCCAACTGGTAGATCAAAGCAAACTCCGTCTTGCTTTGACACAACTGTGTCCGTGGCTCGTGTTGCCTAGCGCTCAGACGCTCTACAGGTACGAGAAACCACCAGCGAATCTGGCTGGGAGATGGAACTTTCTCTTTCAGGGGTTTTGGCTGGGTTGTCTGGTATCTCCCCGTCTCCGCTTTCACTCCCGCCTGTTGGCGCAGTTGCGTGAGATAGGTGGTCACCACTGAACTACATCCATCATAGCCTTGAGTCCGCATTTCACGATACAATTGCAAGTAGCACGTCCGGAGTATTTCTCTTTGGAACTTCTGTTGAGCGGATCAAGCGAAGCCGTGTATCTGCACTGACGGAGAGGCCCAAAACCTGAGCTAAGCGAATGCCAGCCTTTGCACCCAAGGCAAGACCAATCGCTTGCAACTCGGTGTCACAGCGGGTGGTTCTCCTGGCATAGGGTTGAACCTGCTCACCCAGTCGTTCGGCAAAGGTACGTCGAGAACACTGCGTATTTGTGCAAACGAAACGTCTCACTTGTAAGATGATTTGCACATGCAGAGTGGTCCAACTGAGGTCCTGGATAGTTCGCGTGTAGTAGCAGTGAACCCGACGGGAAGGAGTTTGACAAACGGGACAAGAAACGGTGAGCGGTGTGCTACGAACGTGAAGAATGAGGTGTTGCTGATGCACTTCGAGGTCAGTCAATTTCAAGCCAGGACAAGGGAGTAATAAAGAATCTACATTGATTTGGGTAATACATTCCTCCTCGCTTCATCTTTCTGATCAAAGAGAAGCTACTAGATATACGTACGAACGTTGAAGAGCTTACCACTAACTTTGCGTCAGAACCGTTTTTTGTTCCGACTACTACCGGAACCCCATGACATATATTATGGTGCTACAACGGAATGAAATACTCCTAACATGTGTTATAGTGCTACAGAAGAGCAACAATGCCATGCGATTTGAGCGGCAGGAAAGTTGTTATAGGACTGTAGGTCTGTTTAGGGTAGGAATATTGGGTCTCCATTTGCCATTGTTCCAGAGTTTAGTATAATATAGATATGGCCATGCAGCACGAGAAGACAGCACAGTTCTTCATTACAAACGCTTTACTTTCCAGTGTAACCAACAACCTAAGTTGTACGTAATGAGCAATGAAGGTGTCTCTATAGGTTTATTCTCGCTTAGGTAAGTAGCAATGAGTAGCATACTGTTTATGTAGAGAGTCTCGTCGAACATGTCCTTAATCTAGAGGCGAAAGAGGTAACAAGCTATGTCAACCGTAACCCTGGAGAAGAAATTGAACCGTGCTCTGGAGCTGGTTGGTGGCTCTATTGACCCAGAGATTGCAGAGTCATACCCCTCGTTAGAAGCTCGTATTTTGGCCCAAGCATTAGAGAACGTAGAGCTAGCAGAAAGACGCCTACGTGAAATCCAGAAATTGGTGGGCGAAGTGAGTGATGTCCTCCTCGTATAAATCGGCGCATTGAGACATTAGAGATAATAGACATTGCTCTTCTGTGCTCAATCCTTTCACATTGTCGCTGAAAGGAGTGCGCCAGCACACGCACCGTCGCCTGTGCTCCCATCTATTTATTGTCTATCCTCGCAACATCGCATCTTTCCATAACCAATACAGGTGTATCGCTATTCACGCAGCCATAGGCTTGTTTCGTGCTGTCTTGCAACATACAAGAGGTATGCTACAATATACTCAACGCTTGTCTGAAGCTGAAAAAAGCAGAAAGAAAAACCCATGAAAACACTCCATTGGACTTCACAGGACTTGGAGCTACTGCCAGACGACCACAAGCGGTACGAAATTATTGATGGAGAATTATATGTGTCCGAACAGCCACATCTATACCATCAAATTGTATGTGGGAAAATATACACTTTCCTGGAAAATTGGTGCAACCAAGCAGAAACAGGTATAGCCGTTTTTGCACCGGGCGTCATTTTTGCCGATGATGATGATGTGGTACCAGATGTTATCTGGATAAGCAACGAACGATTAGCCACTGCGTATCAAGAAAATGGAAAGCTGCATAGTGCTCCCGAACTCGTGATCGAAGTTCTCTCTCCTGGTTCCAGTAATGAGCGCCGTAATCGCCAAGTCAAGCTCAAGCTCTATTCACGTCGCGGTGCGCAAGAATATTGGATCGTAAACTGGCAAGAGCGGCGCGTTGAAGTCTATCGCCGCTATGAAGGTGTGCTTGAGCTTGAAAGAACCCTTGATGAAACTGATACACTGCAATCTCCACTACTGTCAGATTTTACTTGTAAAGTGGGGCAATTCTTCACGAGCCTTGTGCGATAGATGAGATAATGTAAGGGAGTATCAAGAAGAGAGAGTATGTAAAAATGATGCCACTAGATGTTCTGTTGCTTCGGGTGTTTGCGTCTCCATAAGTTGCATACGTAAATCCTGTGCTCCTGGGAAACCATTTGCGTAGACTTTAAAAAACTTACGCAGGGTAGGAAAGTGCTTGGTCGTCCCCCAAGTCTCCTGCCAAAGATGCATATGGTCAAGCAACAGGTGCATTTTCTCTTCTGGCGTTTTATCACCTATCAAAGTGTCTGAAAAGAGGAAGGGGTTATCAAAGATGCCCCGGCCTATCATCGCTCCGTCTGCATGGGCTTCTGCCACTTTTTGTCGCGCCTCTTTGAGTGACTTTATATCCCCATTCCCAATAATCAGCGTCTCACTGCTTAGTGCATCTCTCATCTCAACAATCGTTTTCAGTCTATCCCAATGGGCTGGAACCTTGGACATCTCGGAGACGGTGCGTAGGTGAACAGTTAGTACTGCCGGTTTCTGTTCAAGAACAAATTGTATCCACTCGAAGTCTATCGCTCGAGAGCCTAAGCGTGTTTTGACACTAACAGGTATGATACCTGCTGCTCCTTCTTTTGTGGCCTCAATAATTTCTTTTGCCAGTGGTCGGTTATTAATCAGGCCGGAGCAAACCCCTCTATTTACTGGACCCTGAGCGGGACAGCCCATATTAAGGTCTACTCCATTGAAACCCATGTCTACCAGTTTTCTCGCTGCTTTACAGAAGTTCTCAGGCTGAGACCCCCAAATTTGCGCGACAAGTGGCCGCTCTATTTCGGTATATTGCAGCCTATGGACAACATGTTTTTCCCCCTTTGAAAACATCCCTTCCACGTTGGTAAACTCTGTAAAAAAGACAGTAGGTTTCCCGCATCGGGCAATCACCTGTCTCAGTACCGTATCGGTCACATCTTCCATTGGTGCCAGAATGAAGATGGGGGGTTCTAACACTTGCCAAAAATTTTTCATGGCGGTGCAAATGCTCTCCAAACCTTGTCTCAAAAAATGTCACTTTATAGCCTCCCCATAATACACGTTTTTCGCATTTCTAACAAGCATAGTATAGGCCATCAGAATACTCCTAGCCAACGTAACTTGTCTGGATTCAGAACAGAGTAAATGTTCCGAATATGTTCCCCTTCGATATTAAGCATCATAACCCCGTATGGACGACCATCCAGGTATCCCACAATTGCCAGTTGTCCATTGACCTCTTTTACAGAAGCCTGTATTTGGGACGGAAGGAAGCGCATATAACCTAGCATGCCGCGAGCCACCTTGTCCGGCCCATAAATGGGTTTAAGCCCAGTGCGAGCCTTGCCGCCACCATCGGCAGTAAGCACGATATCGTCGGTCAACAGGTTCAGCAATCCTTGCATATCGCCATTCATGCTGGCCTACAAGAATTGATGAGTAATGCGCTCCTGCTGCTCGTGCGAGGCATTAAAGCGCGAACGATGCTCCCCCAAATGCCGCTGAGCGCGATGAAAGACTTGGCGACAGTTAGCCTCGCTTTTGCCCACTATAGCGGCAATTTCGGTATACTCATAGTCAAACACTTCCCGTAGCAAGAAAACAGCCCGCTCTAACGGTCCCAGGCTCTCTAACATCACCAGAAAGGCAAAGGAGAGCGACTCGGCCAGAATCGTTGTCTCCGTCAACTCGTGTTGTGTGTCTGTCAATATAGGCTCAGGTAGCCAGGAACCAATATACACTTCTCGTTGCGCCTTGGCTGAGCGCTGCTGATCAATACAGAGCCGTACAACAACCGTGGAGAGATAGGCTTTAGGCGACTGCACCGCCGCCTCATCAGCCTGTAACCAGCGCAAAAAGGCTTCTTGTACAATATCTTCAGCATCCGTGGCACTACCCAACATCCGATAGGCAATGGAAAAAAGCAGCACTCGGTACTGATTGAATGTCTGTGTAGTATTTTCTGGAAATTTCATCGAAACATCTTGACCTCATCATATTTTTCTATCTTCCTCTATGTATTTTACCGTAAAACTGAGGTAAGGATATGCAACGTCGTAGGGACCAGCTTTAGCGCGTCCACGGTCCGATTTA
>JRHI01000323.1_pt1 | contig 54435 bp, 59 predicted proteins | sample 215371 | NCBI WGS metagenome assembly JRHI01 (sample SAMN02929681, study PRJNA255918) | sediment metagenome | biome: cave system; feature: Ice Cave; material: Sediment; isolation source: sediment from deep within a dark volcanic ice cave with no known source of... ...
GGCCGCTATCGGCCTGTACTTCTTCAAGGAGGGTTTTGCATAAGCCTCCAGGTCACCTGTTTGTTCGGCAACCTGGATGCCCCGGTCGGCGGCAACCCAGCCAAGCTGGGCATCACCGAGCTTGAACGCCGTCGCGGCGGTTAGCTGATACGTCCACGCCAGCCAGGTTTGTGCTTGCCTGCGCTCGTCGTTACCAAGCTGCCAGACGGCCGCTTGAGCGTCGCGGATGAGATCGGCCAGTATTTGTCCGATGACCTGGTAGTTGGATGCCTGAAACGCCATCCAGCCGAAACGTACGGTGCGCTCTAGTTTGGCGAGGTCCGGCTCCGGTAGTACATCGCCGTTGGGCCGGAAGATATTGGTGATGGCGTCGTATCGACGCAAGGCCTGGCGGATGGCGTCGATTTCCCGGTCATCAGGGCAGGTCCGTTGGCGTTCGGCTTCCTCGGGGTCAACCAACACCGCAGGCGGAATGTCGAGCACGCTGGCAATCTGACGCAGTACCGACAGGCGGTCGAGCTGGCGATCTCCGGCCCGAATCTTGTCTACCCAGCTCAGCGACTTACCCATGCGGTCAGCAAAAATCTTGCGAGTCAGGCCACGCCGCTGCATCCAGTACAGCACCACGGCGGCCGTCTCCTGTCGCTGCGTGTGGTCAGGGTCGGTCATACCCAACGCCTCTCGCTGTCCGTGACGGTTCGCCTAACCAGCCTAACTGGGCTGCCAGCACCAACCCGCCACAACGCTAGACAGTTTGTACGGCCTCGATGCCTGCTCGGCCCGTAGCTTGCTCCCCTTGGCCCCAGGGCCGGGCTGAGCGCTGAGCTGGTGCGTCCTTCACCAGGACACCTCCCCCGCTTCCGCCAGTCCGGCGCTCCCCGGTCCTGGGTGCCGTCCAAGGAAGGAGGGACCAGCACAGATGGGCTTAGAGCACGTGGAGCACGAGGGCAACCGGCCGTACCGGGACACCGACGATAAGCGTCATGGTGATGGCCGGGACCATCAGCCGCTTGGAATCGGGCGCAGTACCCGGCCGGGCACTGCCGTGTCGCTGCTGCAAGAGCTGGTAAGGGCCTTCGGCAGTTCTGATCTTGCGTCGAGCAGCGGCCAGGGTGAAGCGCCGTGATCCGGGAGGACCGCGAGCTGCTCGCCGAGCTGGCCCGGCTCAACACTGAGGTGGTGCCGCTCGCCATGCGAATCATGAACGCCAGTGCCAGTGCAGATGAACAGGCGCGCTATGCCCAACGTCTGATTGCTGCCGGTGAGAGGTTGCGGCGCCGGGCCAATAAGACGGCTGGCGTGGTTATCGAGGGTGAGCTTGTTAACCGACCCCTAACCCCACGGGGCCTTACTTCAGGACCTTATCGGGATCCGTGAGCGACGTTTGGTAAACCCGGCACCGACTGATGCGCGAACGGCTTGAGGAGCTAGCTGGCCGACTCAGAAGTGAACAACCAATCGCACCAGCGGCCCTCGAAGAGCAGGCCGTGCGGTTGCTTGCTGGCGTGGTCATGTTACTCAGGCAACATAACTTAAACAAGCGAGGGCAATGCCGGTTCTGCGCCGCGCCACGCCGGTGGCGATTCTGGCGTAGGCGGTCGCAGTGCACGGTATATCGGAGTCTCGACTTCGTTATGAGGCAATCCCTGGACGCGGTGTGGTGGCAGCTGCTGGAGACCACAAGACGCGGCCAAAGTTTGGGTGACGTGCGGGAGTAATCGGCGAATAGCATAGGTACGGCTCAGCTGAGGAGCAGCCAGCGCCACTGACCTTAGTCAGCTCACCCGAACCGGTCGCCGGGTCGCTCGGGCTGGCAGCCGCGCGGACCGAGCGGTGACCGGTCCGCAGACCGGCTCGGCCTGGTCGGCGACAAAGACGAAGAGGACGAAGATCAATGAGACCCCCTGCGTCAACCTCAAGATCGAAATCAGGCCGCGACGGGTGTGTTGGTGATCTGTTGGGCGCCGCCGTGCAGTTCGGGATCGTAGGGAGTGTTGTTCTGCCAGCAGCGCCAGATGACGCGGGTCCCGGCTCGGGCGAAGATGCGGATGGCGTGTGGGTGGTCTTTTCCGGAGGCTCGCGCCCGTTGATAGATGTCGGCGGCCCAGGAGCTGGCGTGGCGGCTGTTGTCGGCGAAGGTCGTGATGGCCTGGCGCAGCGTGCCTGTAGCTCGTCCCCTCGACAGTCACTGGACCTATTTCACCGCCCAGATCGATCCCATAGCAGGTCCCATGTCTAGTCCAAACTTTCCCAATCGCGCTAGTCCGAGTCCCAAGACAAACCTTCGGAAGGGCAGTATCCCCAGAGGTGGGTCCGACGGATCACCCTGACAGAGAGATGCGTACCGACGGCGCAGACGACCTCTCTATCCGTGGGGACTAGAAGCGGACTAGCTCGGGACTAGCTCGCGGACCCCCTCGGAGCAGGTGTTCCGCCGTTTGATTGGTGTGCGGGTCACAGCGGTCCGCGATCACCGATCAGGAGGCACGACAAGCATGCAGTTGGAACTTAAGACCGAGGGCGTGGACTTCGTGGTGTCGCGGGCACCGCAGCCCAAAAACGACAACGACGGCCGGCAGAAGGCGGACCGGGAGACCGGTGAGCTGCTGCACGTAACCGAGTTGGTCGCGATGGATGACACCGGCGCGGAGGTCATCAAGGCCACCACCGCCGGGGAACCCAGGGTTGTCAAGCGGCAGCTGGTCAGGGTGGTCAAGTTGGTCGCGACGCCGTGGAACATCGATGGCCGCGGCGGGGTGGCCTTCCGCGCCGACGCGATTACCCCCGTTCCCACCACCGCGCCACCTGCACCCACTGCGGGCTCGGCGAAGGCCGGCACTGGGACGGGCGGCACCTGATGAGCGCTGCGACGATCACCGACCCGGCTCAGCTGGAAGACGCGTATGCGCGGGTCGAGCAGCTTGTGCAGGAGGCGGCTGAGGCAGAGCACGCGGCGTTCGTGTGTTGGCAGGAGGCCTACGGGGCCTACGAGGTCGCCTACGACGACGCGGCCACGGCCCGGGTGAGCTGGGCGCAGGACCTGGTCCCGTAGCTGCGGCGCCCGGCCGGTCGGGCCTGGAAACCAAGGCCGGCGGGGCGCCCGCTCCACCCATCAAAACAAACAAGAGGAGCTGTGATGAGCGTACGGCGGGACGCGGACACCTGCCTGGAAACCGCCGATTGGACCGTCACTGTGACCAGTCCGCAGAGCCCAGCGATGATCCCGACAGCCACCCTCCCGGCGCAGACCGTGGAGGAGATCGTCACCCGGGCCGGCCGGCCGGCCGGACTACGACCGCTGGGCCGAGCAAGTCGCCCGGTGTGGGCACTGCTCCCGCCCGGTGCGGCTCCGCGGCCGTGTCGAACATCGATCGGCCGATAGTCGGCAAGTCGCCTACACGACAGATTCCGAGCCGGATCGGATGCTGCTGATCCGCTGCGGCAACCGCCGGGCGGCCGCGTGCCCGTCGTGCTCATATGAGTACGCCGGCGACATGTGGCAACTGCTCTACGCCGGCGCCGCCGGCGGCCGCAAAGGCGTCCCGGAATCGATCAGATCCCACCCGCTGGTGTTCGCCACCCTGACCGCACCCGGGTTCGGGCCGGTGCACACCACCCGCACAGACCGATCCGGACCGACACGGTGCCGGCCCGTACACGGCACACCCAGGCTCTGCCAACACGGGCGACCCACCTGGTGCACCACCATCCACGCCGACGATGACCCGCGACTCGGACAGCCAATCTGCCCGGACTGCTACGACTACCCGGGGCATATCGCGTTTAACTGGCACGCCCCGGAACTGTGGCGCCGGTTCACCATCGCCGTCCGCCGCGCCCTGGCCCGGGCAGCGGGGCTGACTGCGGCCGAGTTCGCCCGGCGGTGCCGGGTGTCGTTTGTCAAGGTCGCGGAGTTCCAACGCCGCGGCGTCGTCCACTTCCACGCCCTGATCCGCCTCGACGGCCCCGGCACCGACTACCAACCCCCACAACTCAGCATCGATGCGGCCGGGCTGGCCGCCGCGATACGCTGCGTTTCCCCTCGTAACGTGGAGACATCGCCTATATAGGGAGGGGCGGTGTCACAGACACGCAGGAAGTTTGATCAGGATTTTAAGGAGGGCGCGGTGCGGTTGGTCCGGGAGACCGGCAAGCCGATCGCGCGGGTCGCCCGGGAGCTGGGCGTTCACGACGGGACGTTGGGCAACTGGGTCAACGCTGACCGGCGGCGCCGGGAGCGCGGTGGTGGCACGCTCAGCGAGGACGAACGGACAGAGCTGGTGCGGCTGCGCAGGGACTGCGCGGAGTTGCGGATGCGGTGTGATGTCCTCAAGCGCAGTGTGGCCCTTTGGGTCCAGGAGGCGATGGGCCGGTAGCCGTGGCCGCCTTCATCGCTGCCCAGAGGGACGATCACGGCATCCCGCACGCCACCGCGTGCCGGGCGTTGGGGGTGTCCCAGTCGTGGTTCTACAAGTGGAAGGCCGGCGCGGTGCCGCCGCGGGCAGCGCGTCGGGAAAGGCTCACAGCCGAGGTCAGCCGGTTGTTTCGTGTTCACGAGGGCACCTACGGCGCGCCCAGGATCACCGCGGATTTGCGGGATGCGGGGTGGACGGTCAGCGAGAACACCGTCGCGGCGCTGATGCGCGAGCAGGGGCTTGCCGCGCGACGCCGCAAGCGGCGCAGGTGCACCACCCGGCCCGGCAGAGGACGCTGGTGTGCCCCGGATTTGGTCAAACGGGACTTCGCCGCCGAGGGAATCAACCAGAAATGGTATGGCGATGGAACCGAGATCCCCACCGGTGAGGGCAAGCTGTACCTGGCGTCGGTGCTGGACATGGGCTCCCGGCGGGTGGTGGGGTTCGACCTGTCCGAGCACCACGACGCGGAGCTGGCCTACGGGGCGCTGGCGATGGCGGTGGCCGTGCGCGGCGGATCGGTACCCGGCGTGATCATGCACACCGACCGCGGCAGCGAGTACACCGCGGGCTCCTTCCGCGCCGCCTGTGGGCGCCTGCGGATCCGCCAGTCGATGGGCCGGCCCGGGTCAGCCCTGGACAACGCGGTGATCGAGGCGTGGCACTCCACGCTGAGCTTCGAGCTGCGCTCCCGGGAAACCTTCGCCACCAAAGCCGCCGCGCGGGCCCGGGTACCCGCCTGGATCGACAACTACAACCGAGAACGCAGGCACTCCGCGTGCGGCATGCTCAGCCCAGTCGACTACGAGCTCACCCAAGCCCGCCAACAGGCCGCGTGACCCCACCGCCCGACCCGCTGTGCCAGGCCGAATGACAACGGAGGCGGCTGCGCCGCCGCGGATCTTGTGGAGCCCGCGAAGGATACGGGGCCGCCCCTCAGGCCTCAAGGGTGCTTCGCCTCGCGCTACGCGCGACACGCCTGCGGCGTGCCCTTGACCCCCGAGCCTCCGCGACCCCTGAGCAGGAACCGCGGGCAGGCCCAGCCTGCCCACCCGGGACGCGGGCACCACAAGATCCGCCACCCATGCAACATCACCACAACCGAAGTCTCCACGGTTCGAGGGGATTGACAACGCCACGCCGCCGCACACGTGCGGCTCACCGTCGAGATGCCCGACAAATCCTGGCTGGAACTGCGATTCGGCGACCAACTCGACACCCAAACCGTCAACGGCGGCCACGCCGAAGAGCTCACTCCGGAGCATGCGGCCCGCTACATCGCCAAATACGCCACCAAAAGCGCCGAGGACTTCGGCCTCGGCGACCGACGCATCAGCCCAGAGACACTGCCCCTGCTCGACGTCAGCGACCACGTGCAGCGGCTGGTTCACCTGGCCTGGCAACTCGGCGAGCACGAGGCGTACGACGGGTTGCGGCGCTGGGTCCACATGCTTGGCTTTCGCGGCCACTTCGCTTCGAAAAGCCGCCACTACTCCACCACTCTGGGCGCCATCCGCGGCGAACGCCGCACCTACCGGCAACGCCAAGCCGCCCAACACCTCCGCGAACTGCTGCCTGGTGAGCCCGACACCACGCTGGTCGTTTCACGCTGGGAGTTCGCCGGCCTCGGCTACCTCACCACCGGCGACACAGCCCTCGCCCTCTCCGCAGCATCCCGAGCACGCGAACAACGACAAGCAGCACGAGACGCTGCATGACGCCGTATGACCTCACCTCCGGAAGAGGAAACCTGTGAACGTCGTGGTCTACACCGTCGAGGAAGCTGCGCAGGTACTCAAGATCAGTCGATGGAAAATCTTCGACTTGATCCGCACGAACCAAATTCGATCAGTCAAGATCGGCGGCCTGCGTCGGATTCCGCATGTTGCCATTGATGAGTACATCGCACGACTCATGAAGGAGGCGGCCTAAATTGGTCAAGCAGATTTCAACAACGGAACGGCAAGAAAGGCACGGCGCCGTCGTTCAAATGGCGAGGGCTCAATTTACCAGCGGTCGTCGGATAATCGCTGGGTTGGCAGCGCCTATGTCTACACAGCTACCGGTCAACGTAAACGGCGACCGGTGTACGGTGCCAGCTTCGAGGAGGTGCGGAAGAAGCTCGACAAGATCAAGGGAGACTCAGCCAACGGCGTGCTGGTGGCGGACCGGAGCACGAGCATTCGTGACTACCTCGAATACTGGCTACGCGGAATCGCAGCACACCGACGAGCCACCACGTTGCGCGGGTACGAGAGCGCCGTCCGGCTTCACATCGTCCCTGTCCTGGGCGCAAAAAAGCTCGACAAGCTCACAGGCGCAGACGTACGCCACCTCATAGCCGTCTGTCGACAGAAGTGCCTGTGCTGCACAAACGGCTACGACAAGAACCGAAAAAAAGAAAAACAGTGCTGTTCCGCCGCTCGCTGCTGTGGTCGAATACCGTCCCGCCGCCAAATACAGTACATTCACGCGGTACTGCGCAACGCGCTCAGCAACGCTGAACGCGAGGAACTCATCACCCGCAACGTCGCCAAACTCGTCCAGATCCCAACCCCACGCTACAAAGTCGGCAAGGGCCTCCCCGTCAGCGACGTCAAGAGACTTCTCTCGGCGGCCAAGGGAACCCGCTTCTACCCAGTATATGTACTCGCTGCGACCCTTGGCCTTCGCCGGGGCGAGCTGCTCGGGCTCAGATGGAGTGATATCGATTTCACCAAAAACATCCTGCAAATCGTCCAGACAGTACAACGGGTATCCGGTCGATTGCTCATTGATGAGACGAAGAGCGATGCCTCAGACGCCGTGGTCCCCCTGCCGAAGATCACTCGCACAGTCCTACTTGAACACCAAGGACACCAAACCAAGGTGCGCGACGACGCTGGCGAGTTGTGGACCGACCACGAACTCGTCTTCACAACAAGCATCGGCACACCCATCGAACCCCGCAACCTCAACACCCACTGGGAAGTCATCCGGGCACAGGCAGGGCTGCCAGGAGTCCGCTTACATGACCTCAGACACACCGTCGTGAGCCTCTTGCTGGAACCCGGCACCCCTCCGCATGTGGTTCAGGCGATCGCCCGGCACGCGGATCTGGACGTGACGATGAAGATCTACGCGCACACCAACCTTGACACTATGCGTCAGGCCCTCGACAACATCGATTGGGATGTCGAGTGAGGAACCGTTGCTACATGACTGCTACACCAAGGGCTGGTACGGCCAGACGCGACGCCAGTGCAGTCACCATCGTGCCTGGCCAAAGGGGGTGGGCGCAGCAGGATTTGAACCTGCGACCGCTCGCTTGTAAGGCGAGTGCTCTCCCGCTGAGCTATGCGCCCCACACCACCCGAACAATCCGGGCGGCACGGTGTTCAGGTTGGCAGCGCCGCGAGAGCCTGCTTCCAGACGGTCTGGTCACGAGGTTCGCCGGGCCCGTTCATCTCGGCGAAGCGGATCACTCCGTGAGTGTCCACCAGGTAGGTGCCCCGGTTAGCGATGCCAGCTTTGTCGTTGAACACGCCGTAGTCCTGCGCGACCTTGCCATGTGGCCAGAAGTCGGCCAGCAGGGGGAAGTCGTAGCCCTGCTGGTTCGACCACGCCTTGAGCGTGTACACGGAGTCCACCGACACCGCGAGCACCTGCACATCGGCGAACTCCGCCAGATCGTCGCGGAGCTGGTCGAGCTCACCGGTGCAGATACCGCTGAAGGCGAGCGGGTAGAACACCACGAGCACGTTGCGGTCACCGCGGAACGCCGACAGCGTCCGCTCCTGATTGTTCTGATCGTTCAGGGTGAAATCCGGCGCCTGATCCCCGACCTGCAGTGACATCGCGCAGCAGTCCTCCTCGACAATCCTTTCCCTCGCGCCGGATGGCGCGAGGTCCCGACACCGGCTCAGCGTTTGGCCTTGGCCGCCTTCGGGGTAGCCAACCTGGTGGCCGTCCAGTCCTCACTGACGCTGAGGTTCGACGTCTGCGCCAAACCCACAGTGGGAGCGGCCTCAGCGAGATCTGAGGGCTCGACATGACCGTCCCGTCCGGTCTTGGGCGTGAGCACCCAGATCACCCCGTTGTCCGCCAACGGTGTTCGGGCGTCGACGAGGGTGTCCACCAGATCGCCGTCCTGGTCGCGCCACCACAGCAGCACCACATCGACGACCTCGTCGGAGTCCTCATCGAGCAGGTCACCGCCAATCACCTCCTCGATCGCCGCGCGCACCTCGTCGTCGACGTCCTCATCCCAGCCGAGCTCTTGCACGACCATGTCCTTTTCAATCCCGAGCCTCTCGGCAACGCCGAGTTTGCCGGTGTCTCCCGCCGCAGCGGCGACCACGGTGTTCACCCCTCCACAACGTCAAGCCCGGCGACCTGCGCCCGGCGATCTATTACTCGATGGCGTCCAAGCGAACACTGCGGTCCGCCTAAAGCGCAACTGCCAGCAGCGAGACACGCCGATCCCGGCAGATTACTCGTGGGTAGCAGTGACATCGATCGCGACGCCGACGAGCATGGGGCACGATGGTGGACATACCCCGAAACCTTGAGGCGAGGAGACCCTTGGCCACGAAGAACGATCGCATACTCGCTCGGGTGCGGGTCATCCGGGACGGTGTGGCGGCCCACCTGCCGGACATCGACTCGGAAGAGACTGCGGAGTGGTTGGAAGCCTTCGACTCCGCAGTGCTGTCCGGGGGCAAGCAGCGGGCGCGATACCTGATGTTGCGGCTGCTCGAACGGGCCCGCGAGACCGGCGTCGGCGTGCCCTCGTTGACCAGCACGGACTACGTCAACACCATCCCCACCGAGAACGAGCCATGGTTCCCGGGTGACGAGGACACCGAGCGGCGCTACCGCGCCTGGATCCGGTGGAACGCGGCCATGATGGTGCATCGGGCGCAGCGGCCAGGGGTCGGCGTCGGCGGTCACATCTCCACCTACGCCTCGTCGGCCGCGCTCTACGAGGTGGGCTTCAACCACTTCTTCCGGGGAAAGGACCATCCCGGTGGCGGAGACCAGGTCTTCATCCAGGGCCACGCGTCCCCCGGTATCTACGCTCGGGCATTCCTGGAAGGACGGCTGTCCACCGATCAACTCGACGGATTCCGCCAGGAGTTCTCCCACGCCGGCCCGGGTGGCGGCCTGCCGTCCTACCCGCATCCGCGGCTGATGCCGGACTTCTGGGAATTCCCCACCGTCTCGATGGGGCTGGGGCCGATCAACGCGATCTTCCAGGCTCGGCTCAACCGCTACCTTCAGGCCCGCGACATCAAGGACACCTCTGACCAGCATGTGTGGGCCTTCCTCGGTGACGGCGAGATGGACGAACCGGAGTCCCGCGGGCAGATCCAGGTCGCGGCCATCGAAGGGCTGGACAACCTCACCTTCGTGGTGAACTGCAACCTGCAGCGCCTCGACGGTCCGGTCCGGGGCAACGGCAAGATCATCCAAGAGCTGGAGTCGTTCTTCCGCGGCGCCGGTTGGAACGTCATCAAGGTGATCTGGGGACGCGAATGGGACGGCCTGCTCCATGCCGACCGGCAGGGCGCACTGGTGAACTTGATGAACGTCACGCCCGACGGTGATTACCAGACCTACAAGGCCAACGACGGCGGTTACGTCCGGGACCACTTCTTCGGCCGTGACCCCCGCACAAAGGAGTTGGTCAAAGGGCTGTCCGATGCCGACATCTGGAACCTCAAACGTGGTGGGCACGACTATCGCAAGGTCTACGCCGCCTACCAGGCCGCCACCCAGCACCACGGGCAGCCCACGGTGATCTTGGCCAAGACCATCAAGGGCTACGGCCTGGGCTCGCACTTCGAGGGCCGCAACGCCACCCACCAGATGAAGAAGCTCACCCTGCAGGACCTCAAGCACGTCCGTGACGCCCAGCGCATCCCCATCACTGACGCGCAGCTCGAGCAGGACCCCACGCTGCCGCCGTACTACCACCCGGGGCCGGACGCGCCGGAGATCCAGTACATGTGCGAGCGCCGCCGGGCGCTTGGTGGATTCCTCCCCGAGCGTCGGACCAAGTTCAAAACTCTGGTACTGCCGGGCGACAAGGTCTACGAGGTGCTGCGCCGCGGGTCGGGGAAGCAGGAGGTCGCGACCACGATGGCGTTCGTCCGACAGCTCCGCGAACTGATCAAGGATCCCGAAATAGGGCCGCGATTCGTGCCGATCATTCCGGACGAGGCGCGCACCTTCGGCATGGACTCGATGTTTCCCACGCAGAAGATCTACAACCCGCACGGGCAGCTCTACACCTCGGTGGACGCCGAGTTGATGCTGGCCTACCGGGAGAGCGCGCAGGGCCAGATCCTGCATGAGGGTATCAACGAGGCGGGCTCCACCGCGTCGTTCACCGCGGCAGGCACCTCCTATGCCACGCACAACGAGCCATTGATCCCGGTCTACGTCTTCTACTCCATGTTCGGCTTCCAGCGCACCGGAGACGGCCTGTGGGCGGCGGGCGACCAGATGACCCGTGGGTTCCTGCTCGGCGCGACCGCCGGACGAACCACGCTGGTCGGTGAGGGCTTACAGCACAACGACGGGCACTCCATGCTGCTCGCCGCGTCGAATCCCGCCGTGGTGGCCTACGATCCCGCGTGGGGCTATGAGATCGCCCATATCGTCTGCGACGGGCTGCGGCGGATGTACGGCGACGACGGCGCCCGCGATCCGAACGTCTTCTACTACCTCACCATCTACAACGAGCCCTACCGGCAGCCGGCCGAGCCGGTGGGCCTCGACGTCGAGGCCCTGCTGCGCGGCCTGTACCGGTACGCACCGGCACCGGGCCCGGACGAGCCTGCGGTGCAGCTCGCCGCTTCTGGGGTGGCGTTGCCCTGGGTGTTGCGGGCACAGGAGATGCTGGCTCAGGAGTGGGGCGTGGCGGCCGACGTGTGGTCGGCGACATCGTGGACGGAGTTGCGTCGCGAGGCCGTCGAGGTCGACCGGCACAATCTGCTGCATCCTGAGGCGGAGCCTCGGGTGCCGCACGTGACCCGAGTGCTGCAAGATGCAGCGGGCCCGCTGGTCGCGGTGTCGGACTGGATGCGCGCGGTGCCCGACCTCATCCGTCCCTGGGTACCCACCGACTTCATCACGCTGGGCACGGATGGCTTCGGGTTTTCCGACACCCGCCCGGCGGCGCGGCGACACTTCCTCGTCGATGCCGAGTCGATCACCGTGGCGGCGCTGGCGGCGCTGGCCCGCCGGGGCACGGTTGACCAGTCCGTCGTCACCCGAGCAGTCCGGCAGTACCGCATCGACGACCCGCAGGCCGCCGGCCCCCAGACTTCCGATCCAGGAGTGGCCTAATTACTGAGGGGTGGTGAGGCGCGCGGCCATCTCCCAGACCAGAATCTCGGCGCCGTTCGGGCCAGCGGTGGCGCGCTGGCCACCGGCAGCAGTGAGCCGCGCCGCGTCACCGGTGTCCAGCGGACCGGTTCCCTCCAGCTCCACCGCGCCACGGCCGACGTACAGGTGTACGAACGCCGCGGCCGGCAGGTCGACGCCGGCACCAGCTTGCAACCGCGCCACGTGCAGCGCCGCATGCTCGTGCCGGATGAAGATCGCCCTGAGGTCGCGGTGGGCGTCCATCCCGGACGCCACCACCACGAGCTCCCCCGTTCCCGCGTCCACCGGGCCCAACTGGCTGCTGATGTCCAGCTGCTCGTAGCTCGGCTCAGCAGAGCGGGTATCGGAAGGCACCCACATCTGCACGAAATGCACGTCCTGATCGTGCGGCTCGTCATCCAACCGCCACGAGTCGTTCTTCTCGGAGTGCCGGATCCCGGTGCCGGCACTCATCCGCTGGGCCAGCCCGGGATAGATCACTCCGGCGTTGCCCTTGGAGTCCTCATGCACCAGGGAACCTTCCAGCACCCAGGTGACGATCTCCATATCGCGATGCGGGTGGGTCTCGAACCCCATCCCGGGTTTCACGACATCATCGTTGTTCACCAACAGCAGACCGAAATGGGTGTTGGCCGGGTCGAAGTGGCGCCCGAAGGAAAAACTGTGCCGCGAACTCAGCCATTCGAACTCGGTGTGCTTGCGCTCCCCCGCCCGGCGCACATCGACCCGGGGTGTGAGCTTCGGTGGCGAGCTGACTATCGTCTCTCCTCGACTGTATCTCCACGGCGTATGACAAACACTATCGCGCAAGTCATCGCGGCTGCCGTGCGATGCTGGCGCCATGACCATCCAGGCGGGTCCCCACCCGCTGTCCGCCAGCACGCTGCGCAGGCTGGCACGGGCCTCCGGTGGGCTCGCCACGGCCAGCGTGGCCGAGATGGAGCAGCGTTATCCCTGGTTCCGCAGGCTATCGGCCGACCAGCGGGCCGGGGTCCTGCTGGTCACCCAAGCCAGCGTGGCGAACTTCGTCGAGTGGCTCAAGGATCCGCAGCACTCGATCAAGCTCACCATCGACGCATTTCGCACCGCCCCGAGAGACCTGACCCATTGGGTCAGCCTGCGCCAAACCGTTGAACTGGTCCGGGTCGCTGCCCTGGTCTTCGAGCAGCAGCTGCCCGAACTCGCCGCCGACGACGCCGAACGGATCGTGCTCACCGAGGCCTCGTTGCGATACAGCCGCGAGGTCGCCTTCGCCGCGGCCAGCACCTACGCCGGCGCCGCCGAGGCCCGAGGCGCCTGGGATGCCCGGCTGGAAGCGCTGGTCGTGGATGGCATCATGCGCGGCGACGGCGAGGAGTCGCTGCTGTCCCGCGCTGCGGCGCTGGGTTTGGAGCCTGCGGCTCCAGCGACGGTGCTGGTCGGCAATCCGCCTCCGGACGAACCGCCGGAGCTGCTCGCCGACATCCGCGCAAGCGCCATTCGCACCGGTCGCGGGATGCTCGTCGGGGTACAGGGATCCCGCCTGGTGCTGGTCGTCAGCGGCCGCCCCGGCCTGCCAGAGAACCCGGACTGGATGATCGATGCCTTCGGCGAAGGTCCGGTGGTCGTCGGACCGACGGTCCCGTCGCTGGCCGAGGCTCACCGAAGTGCCGCCGACGCCTTGTCCGGGCTGCGCGCCGTGGCGGCGTGGCCCACAGCACCGCGCCCGGTACCTGCCGCAGAGTTACTTCCCGAGCGTGCCCTGGCCGGAGATCCGGAGGCGGAACGGCTGCTGGTCGATCAGGTGATGCGGCCGCTGGCCGCGGCCAGCGGTGGACTGGTCGAGACGCTCGACGCGTTCTTCGACGCCGGCGGGGTACTGGAGGCTTGCGCCCGGCGGTTGTTCGTGCATCCCAACACGGTTCGCTACCGGTTGCGCCGGATCGCCGACATCACCGGGCGAGTGCCCGGTGACCCACGGGACGGCCTGGTGCTACGAGTGGGCATGGCCGTCGGTCGGCTGGCCCGTTCCCGCGGCTTGTGGTGACGGTGCTTTGACCGGGCTTTGGAGGAAACCTACAAGAATGCGTCGGTGGACTTCGTGACGCGCGGCATCACGGCCGCAGCCAGGCAGGGTGTTCAGTAGACGCAATGATCGCGCTGCTCGCACCCGGACAGGGTGCCCAGTCCCCTGGCATGCTGGCGCCCTGGCTGGAGCTGCACGGCGCGCAAGACCGGATCGAGGCGTGGTCCGAGGCCATCGGGCTGGATCTGCGGTGGCTCGGTACGACGGCGGGTGCCGAAGAGATCAAGGACACCGCGGTGACTCAGCCGCTGGTCGTGGCACTGTCACTGCTGGCTGCCGAGGAGTTGGCGCGGCGGGTGGACCTGCCGATCGAGGCCCCGATCGCCGGGCACTCGGTCGGTGAACTCGCCGCGGCAGCCGTGGCGGGGGTGCTCACCGCGGATGAGGCGGTCGCCCTCGCGGCCGTTCGGGGCCAGGAAATGGCCGGAGCGTGCGCGCTGGCGCCGACGGGGATGTCCGCGGTGCTCGGAGGCGATCCCGATGACGTCAGGGCCGTGCTGGCCGAGCTGGAGTTGGACGCGGCCAACTACAACGGCGCCGGGCAGATGGTCGTCGCCGGCTCCCTCGACGCGCTGGCGGCGCTGGCGGCGCGCAAGCCGGCCAGAACAAGGGTGATACCGCTGCCTGTTGCCGGGGCGTTCCACACCCGGTTCATGGCGCCGGCCGAGCGCGCGCTGGCGCGGTACGCCACCAAGCTGACCGCCAAGAACCCAGCGCGACCGCTGCTGTCCAATGCTGACGGTGAGGTAGTGGACAACGGCACCGAGATGCTGCACCGACTGGTCGCGCAGGTGACACGACCGGTCCGCTGGGACCGCTGCATGGCGACGCTGGGAGCCTTGGCCGTCACTGCCACGGTCGAACTTCCGCCTGCCGGCACGCTGACCGGCCTGGTCAGACGAGACATCAAGGGCACAGTCACGCTTGCGCTGAAGACTCCCGAGGACCTCGACAAGGTCTCCGGGCTGATCCGTGGCCAGTCCGCAACGGTCCGCTGCGAGACCGAGCACTCAGGAGCCGACCTATTAGAAACAATGGCGTGAGACCCCACCTCCGGCAGCTAAGCCCGACCGCTGGTGCTCGCATCCTCGGCTTGGGCAGCAGGCAGCCCGAGCAGATTGTGACCAATGCCGACATCGCCGCCCGTGGGGTCGACACCACTGACGAGTGGATCCAAACCAGGGTGGGCATCGTTGAACGGCGCTTCGCCCGCGCAGACCAGTCAGTCGTTGACATGGCAGTCGATGCGGGCTCCAAGGCGCTCGCCGACGCCGGGCTGGCACCCGGCGACATCGACGCGGTCCTGGTCGCAACCTGCACGATGCCTGCGTACATTCCTAACGCCGCCGCGCAGACCGCGGACCGGATCGGGGTGCGCGCCGCCCCCGCCTTCGACATCAACGCCGCCTGCGCCGGCTTCTGCTACGGGCTGGGTACCGCATCAGACATGATCCGGGCCGGCTCCGCGCGGCACGTCCTGGTCATCGGTGCGGAGAAGCTCTCCGATTGGGTGGATCCGCTGGATCGCTCCACCTGCATCATCTTCGCCGACGGCGCTGGCGCGGCGGTGGTCGGTCCGGCTGACCACGACGAGCGGCCCGGGATAGGTCCGATTGCCGCAGGCAGCGCCGGGGACCTGGTGGAGACCATCGTGGTGGCCGACCGCAACTCCTTCATCCGCCAGGAGGGCCAGGAGGTCTACCGGTGGGCGATCACGCAGATCGCGCCGGTGGCGTTACGGGCATTGGAGCTGGCCGGAGTCAGTCCTGCGGACGTCGACGTGCTGGTGCCGCATCAGGCCAACCTGCGCATCGTCGAGGCTATCGCCAAGCGCATGCGAGCAGCCGGAGCCCGCGAGGACATGGTGGTGGCCGACGATATCGTCCACTCGGGCAACACATCGTCGGCGTCGATCCCACTCGCGCTGGACCACATGCGAGCCGAAGGCCGAGTCCGGTCCGGGGACCTCGCGCTGCTGGTCGGGTTCGGCGCTGGGCTGTCCTACGCAGGCCAGGCGGTGGTTCTACCGTGAAGGACCGTGCCGTGAAGGGTGCCGCCTGAACCCGTCCTCCGCATCAGGAGAATACGTCGCAGTACGGGGCCATCGGCCTCGATCACCGGTGATCGACAGAAGGGACATATGCAAGTGACGAACGAGGAGATTCTCCGTGGCCTCGCCGAGATCGTGAACGAGGTGGCGGGCGTCGAGACCAGCGAGATCACCCCGGAGAAGTCTTTCGTGGACGAGCTGGACATCGACTCGCTATCCATGGTGGAAATCGCCGTGCAGGTCGAGGACCGGTTCGGCGTCAAGGTGCCAGATGATGTGCTGGCCAACCTCAAGACCGTGGGTGACGCGGTGGACTACGTCGCCAAGACCACATGACGCTGGCCTACTCATCCTCATCTGTGCGGACTCATCTGGGCGGTCATCTGGTCGGTCATCTGGTCGGGGGCGCTAGTGACGACTGATGTTGTCATCACTGGGCTTGGGGCGACCACCCCGCTCGGCGGGGATGTCGCATCGACGTGGGATGCCCTGCGCGCCGGAAAGAGCGGGGTCGTTGCTCTGACCGAAGACTGGGTTGATCGCTTCGACCTACCCGTGCGGATCGCCGCGAAGCTTGCGGTCGACCCGGCCGATTCGCTCCCGCGGGTGCAGGCCCGCCGTTGGGACCGTTGCGAGCAGGTGGCGGTGATCGCCGCGCGAGAAGCCTGGCGGCACGCCGGCGCACCGGAGGTTGAGCCGGAGCGGCTGGCTGTGGTGATCGGCACCGGCATCGGCGGCGCGTTGACCCTGCTCGGACAGGATGACCTCCTTGAGAACGAGGGCATGCGCAAGGTCTCGCCGCTGACGATCCCGATGCTGATGCCCAACGGCCCGGCCGCGCACGTCGGTCTCGACCTCGGCGCTCGTGGTGGGGTGCACGCACCGGTCGCCGCGTGTGCGTCCGGTGCGGAGGCGCTGGCCATCGCGTGGCGGATGCTGCGCGCCGGGGAGGTCGACGTCGTGGTGGCCGGCGGCGCCGAGGCGTGCATCATCCCCATCACGCTGGCCGGGTTCGCCCAGATGCGGGCCATGAGCACCCGCAACGACGAGCCCGAACGAGCCTCCCGCCCGTTCGACATCGCGCGGGACGGGTTCGTGCTCGGCGAAGGCGCCGGGGTGATGGTGCTCGAGCGGGCGGAGTTCGCCGCGGCTCGGGGAGCCGCGCGGCACGGTCGGCTGGCTGGAGTGGGCACCAGCTCCGACGGCCACCACATCACCGCGCCCGAGCCGGAAGGCATCGGAGCCGGCCGGGCGATCTCGACCGCGCTGCGCACCGCAGGACTGGACAAATCTGACATCGGGCACGTCAATGCGCACGCCACCGCCACTCCGGTCGGCGATGTCGCGGAGGCGGCCGCGATCCGGACCGCGGTCGGCGACCACGCAGTCGTCACCGCACCAAAGGGGGCCTTAGGCCACCTGCTCGGTGCCGCGGGCGCCGTCGAGGGCCTGGCATGCGTGCTGGCGCTGCGCGACGGTGTCGTTCCCCCGACCCTGAACCTGGAGGACCTCGATCCGGGGGTACAGCTTGACGTCGTGACCGGATCGGCCCGCGAGGTGGAGTTGCACGCCGCCGTCAACGACTCGTTCGGATTCGGCGGGCACAACGTCGCGCTCGTCTTCACCTCAGCCTGACCGGCCGCAGGTAAGGCACTTGCTCTTGAGGAGATCACGGATGACAGCTCTGGCTCATCGTGCCCGCACAGATGCCCAGCCAAACAATGGTGCCCGGCCCACAGAGGACCGGTCCAGCAACGGCAAAGCAGCTGATCCGCGCGACCCGGAACTGCGCCTGACGTGCCTGTTCGACCCGGACACGCTGGTGTCGCTGCGCCCTCGCGACGCCAGCGGAGCGTTCGCGGCCCGAGGCCGCATCGACGGGGCCAAGGTGATCGCCTACTGCACCGACGCGACCAGGATGGGCGGTGCGATGGGCTCGGAGGGCTGCCGGCACATCGTGGAGGCCATCGACACCGCGATTCGGGAGCGGACGCCGGTAATCGGGTTGTGGCACTCCGGGGGGGCCCGGTTGGCCGAGGGTGTGGAAGCTCTCGACGCCGTCGGTCAAGTATTCGCCGCCATGGTCCGCGCGTCCGGGCGGGTGCCACAGATCTCCGTAGTGCTCGGCGCCGCCGCGGGTGGGGCCGCTTACGGTCCGGCGCTCACCGACGTCGTGATCATGGCACCAGAGGGGCGGGTGTTCGTCACCGGTCCGGACGTGGTCCGCAGCGTCACCGGCGAACAGATCGACATGGAGGCCCTGGGCGGTCCCAGCGCGCACGGCAAGAAATCCGGCGTAGCGCACATGGTCGCCGATTCCGAGCCCGACGCGTTGTTGCGGGCCCGTCATGTCGCCGGACTGTTCGCCCGCCCTGGGATGTTCGATCTGCACTCCATGGGCGAGGAGGTCGACCTCTCGGAGTATCTGCCGGCACAGCGCCAACGCGCCTACGACGTTCACCCATTGCTGTACGCCGTGCTTGACGATCCCGACCAGCCCGGTTCAGCTAGTGGGTTCGCTGAGATGCAGCCCAAATGGGCGCCCAACATCGTGGTGGGATTGGGCAGGTTCGCCGGGCGAACCATCGGAGTGATCGCGAATAACCCGCTGCGGCTCGGGGGTTGTCTGGACTCGGCGTCGGCGGACAAGGCATCGCGGTTCGTCCGGATGTGCGACGCGTTCGGAGTGCCCATGCTCGTCCTGGTCGACGTGCCCGGATATCTGCCCGGCGTCGGCCAGGAATGGGACGGCGTAGTGCGCCGTGGTGCCAAGCTGGTGCACGCCTTCGCCGAAGCGGCCGTGCCCCGGGTCACTCTGGTCACTCGTAAGGCCTTCGGCGGTGCTTACATCGCCATGAACTCCCGGTCGCTCGGTGCTACCCAGGTATTCGCGTGGCCCGACGCCGAGATGGCCGTGATGGGTGCCAAGGCCGCAGTGGGCATCTTGCACCGCAAGGCATTGGCCGCTGCGGCGGAGGAGGAGCGGGAGGCGTTGTACGCCAAACTTGCTGAGCACCACGAGCAGATCGCCGGTGGGGTGGACCGCGCCGTGGCGATCGGAGTGGTGGACGAGGTGATCAAGCCGACGCAGACCCGGCGACGCCTGGCCGAAGCGCTGGCCGCAGCACCAGCCGGCCGCGGCGCACACGGCAACATCCCGTTGTAGTTGGTGGCCAAGCTCAGCAGGGTGCCCGCAGGTTCGCGCTCGGCGCGGTGGGACCCATCCGTAACTGGTCCCCCTCACCGATCAGCGGGTAGGAGACCCACCAGCGCAGGCATCTCACCTGCACCTCTGGTGGTGCGTCGGCGGGGTTCTGCAGGCTGGTGAACGACGCCAGCGCGACAAGCCCACCCCCGGGTCGGGCCTCCAGCCGGTGCACCACGATGGTGCCGTCCAGGGTGGAGCGATACTGACCGTGCCAGGCACTCTCCCCGATATCCCGCGCCCACTGCGGGATGACCGCGCTGCGCCAAAGCGGGTAGTCGCCTGCGTTGATGGCGTCGAAATACTTTTGCAACACTTTCCGGATCCGGTCTGCATCCGGATGCACTGCGGCATCCTCAGCGAGCACGACGGTGGCCGGCCCGGGCTCCGGCCCTTTCGGCGCCGCCCTGGTGCCGATCGAGCCCCCGCTCGATGCGATGCCGTTCGGTGCAGCGGCCGGTACCAGGTCCCGCAGAACCATTCCGACACCCACAGCACCGGACAGCACGACGATCACCAACCCGAGGAGGATCCGGCCGCGTCGGGCGACGTGTAGCGCCACTCGAGCAGCCTACGCGTGCAGCGTCAATGGATCGGCCTTCAGCCCACGCGATGCAGCCAGGTGACCGGAGCGCCGTCGGCGGCACGGCGGAACGGTTCCAGCGCGTCGTCCCAGGTTGCGCCGAGGAGCTGATCAAGCTGGTGGGCGAAGGATTCCGCATCTCGAGCGGTGGCGGCCAAGGCGCGCAGTTGATCCTCGCCCACCACGATGTCGCCGTTGGCGCTGGTGCGGGCTCGCCACAACCCGAGCCCAGGTACGAAACTGAACCGTTCCCCATCTACCCCGGGGCTGGGTTCCTCGGTGACCTCGAAGCGCAGCATCGGCCAGGCCCGCAGCGCGGTGGCCACCGCAGCTGCGGTGCCCGGCTCGCCGGACCACTCGCATTCGGCGCGCAACTGGCCTGGAGCCGCGGCCTGCGCGGTCCACTGTAGGTCCGCCCTGGTCTGCAGGGCGCCCGCTATAGCCCACTCGACGTGCGGACATACCGCAGACGGCGACGAGTGGACGTAGATCGTGCCACTGGTGCTCATGTGGTACCTCCACTGATCGACGAGGAGCGTCTTCCCCTACGTCCTCGAGATCAACTGGATGCACCGTTACTCATTGTGCCCCGATGACCGCTGGCGCGCCAGCGGGCCGGTGTGTGTCGCGCTGGAAAAAGACCAGAGAGCGTCCCCGGTTTACCTGCCTCCGTGTGTTCAGTGTTCGCGAGCACCCAGTGCTTTTGCGGCGGCCAGGGTGTCGACCAACCCGGTGCCCTTGTCAAACGATGTTTGATACCTCCCCACCTGCTGGTAAGGCGCGCCGTTGGAGTATCGCAATGCAGTCGACTTCAGCACTTGCTCAACCCCGGCAGGGGTAGCGGTAGGGTCAGCCTGGAAGAGCAATGCCACGATTCCGACGATCTGCGGTGCAGCCATGGACGTGCCGCTGAGCACGTTGTAACTACCCACATCGAGAATTCCGGGGCCGCTCTGCGGCTTGAGGCCGGTGGAACAGATCGTCAAGTAGACGCGGCAGGCACCGAGGATGTTCTGCCCCGGTGCGGAGATGTCCGGCCAGGTCGAAGGGTTGTTCTTCACGCCGCGCGAGGAGAAGGTGGAAACCGGACCGTTGCGGGTTCCGTTGCCTTGGTCGTTGTAGGACGCCACCGAGATGATGCCGCCGGTCGGATCCTGAGCCGGCGGATTAGTGAGGCTCTTCGAACCATCGCCGCCGTCATTGCCCGCGGCCCACACCATCACCACGCCCTCCTTGACGAGCTGGCGTTGCAGTTTGACGGTCGCCGAATTCGGATCGAACGTGCCTCCGCCCTGCGGGCCATAAGAGTTGTTGACCACCCTGATCGGCGGGCATTGCGAGAGCGACACTGCTTCTCCGCATGGGTGGGCGTGGTGCTCCAGCACCCAGTTCAGCGACGAATCCGCACTGAGAATCACCACCGCAGCACCGGTGGACAACGAGACGATCTTGGCGCCGGGCGCGGCACCGGACACCGTCGTGCCGTCGCTGAGGGTGACGCTTCGACCCGCGGCGATGCTGGACACGTGGCTACCGTGGCCACCGAGAGACAGGGTGTCGGTGTCGATCCCGGTGGGCACGTCCTGGATGCAACTGGTATCGGAGTTGGACTCGTCCAGGCACACGCTCTTCAACGCGCGCACGACCTTGCCGCCGGCGAACGCGGGATGCGTGGGGTCGATCCCCGAATCGATCACCGCAATGCTGATTCCGGTACCGTCCAACGCCGCGCCGTTCGCCCCGAACAGGGTCTGCCTGGCTTCCAGCCCACGGGTCGCCACCAACGAGGTGGAGCGGGTGGTGACCTGCGGTGGAGCCGCGGGTGCAGCGTGTACAGCGATGGGCTGGTCACCCTCGAGGTAGGTCACGCCGGGTTGGGTACGCGTGGCTTCGACCTGTTGCCTGGTCCCTTGCGCGACCACCACCCCGATCTTGCGGAACGTAGTGACCCGCTGCATTCCGGTGACAGCGACTGCCCGCTCGGCGTCCGCAAGCGTCGCACCATGCACCATCACCGGCATTGCGCCGAAGGTCGCCGACAGCAGCTGCCCGGCCAGCGACGCCGACAGCGGGACGGGCGCCGGTTCCGCACTCGCCGGCATGGCAGCCAGCGTGCCTCCAGCGATCAGCCCGCTGACCAGCAGACCGGTCAGCAAACCCCGTCGACTCATGAGCCCTCCCTTGTCTGGCGCGTTCGAGACGCACTGTGCGCGCGAACACCTGTGCGCGCGAACACTGTGAGTGAACACGTAGCGCGCACAACCGTCAACGCTACGCAATCAAAATGCCCCGACGCGCCTGATCGGCCTGCTATGAACCAGACGCTTGTGCGACGGTTGGGTTGCGCCCAGCTCGGATCGCGCCCGGACGTGCGCCGGGTAGGAGGATTAGTCAGTGCGCGGCGACCGAACAGCCGTCACCGTCATAGTGCTTCCCGGTCGAACAGCGGGTTTGCGCCCCGGAGCAACGCATCAATGTGCTCAGGAGCGCTCGGTAGGCCGAACCATGCCCCCTGGCCGGTGTCACACCCCAGTGCCTGGAAACGCTCACACTGGGCGAGGGTTTCAACACCCTCCGCGGTTACGGTCAGGCCCAGCGCGTGCGCCAGATCCACCAGTGCCCGCACGATTCGCTGGTCCACGGTATCGCAGGGAGATTGCAGTCCAGCCGCGAACGAACCCGCCAGCTTGAGCTCACGCAGGGGTAGCCGGCGCAGGTCTGGAAGGTTCCAATATCCGTCGCCGAAGTCATCGAGGGCGATACGCACTCCCATGCCGTGGAGCTTCGTCAGCACCGTGAGCGGGCCCGGGTCGTCGCCCATCAAGGACTGTTCAGTCAGCTCGAGCTGCAGGCAGGACGGCTCGAGCTCGTTGTCGGCGAGGACCTTCGTGACGTCGGCGACCAGGCTGGGCTCGTGCAGCTGCCGGGGCGCGAGGTTGACGCTGACCAACGGCGCGGCATCACCGAACGCGTTGCGCCAGACTCTGGCCTGCTCACACGCCCGGGCCAGAACCCAGTGCCCGAGCTGCACGATCGCCCCGGACTCCTCGGCGAGGCCGATGAACCGTTCGGGCCCGAGCACGCCGAGAGTCGGGTGTCGCCAGCGCACCAGCGCCTCGACCCCGCGTGGCGCGCCCTCCACCAGATCGACCAGCGGCTGGTACACAACGAAGAACTCACCGCGGTCCACCGCGGCCAGCATCGTCGCGGACAGCGTGAAACTCGCCACTTCGCTATCGCTGCGGTTCTGATCGAACATCGCGTAGCGCGCCCTGCCATCTGCCTTCGCCTGGTACATGGTGATGTCAGCAGCCTGTATGAGATCGGCCGGATTCGTGTCGGCCACCGGTCGCTCGACGACGCCGATGCTCGTCCGCACAGTCAACTCGTGCCTGCCGACTTGAACCGGCTCGGCCAGGACGGAAAGGACCTCATCGGCCAGCGCGGCCATGTCCGCCTCGCCGGCGGTATCCTCTACGATGATCACGAATTCATCGCCGCCCATCCGGGCTACCAGCTGTCCCGGACCGCAGCAGCCGGTCAACCGGGACGCGACGGTTATCAGCAACTGATCGCCGACGTCGTGACCCAGGCTGTCATTGACCACCTTGAACCCGTCGAGGTCCAGGAAACACAACCCGACGCGGCGCTGGCTCTCCGACCCGGCGAATATCCGCTCCAGCCGTTCGGTGACCATCTGCCGGTTGGCCAACGCTGTCAGCGGATCGTGGTAAGCCTGGTGCTGCAATTTAGCCTGCAGGCGACGCCGCTCGGATATGTCCTCCAGCATGGCCACCTGATAGGCGGGCTCGCCGGCCTCGTCGCGCACCAGCGACACCGTCACGTGGGTCCAGATCTCATCGCCGTCGGAACGGAAGAACGGCTTCTCCAGACGGAGGTGATCCCGCTCCCCACGGATCAGCTCCTCGTGGGCTTCCCATACGCTGGGGGGGTCGTCCGGGTGGACGGCGATCGCGCGGACGTTGAGGTTGATGAGCTCCTCGACGGTGTAGCCGAACATCTCCAGCATTGCCGGATTGGCGTCGGTGATGTTGCCGTCCAGGTCACCGATCCCAATCCCGATCGCCGCCCCGGTGAACATTGCGCGGAATTTCGCCTCGCTGGCCGCGAGTGCCTGTTCGGCCTGACGTCGCGCCCGCAGCCCAGCGCGATAGATCGCGTCCTGCTCGTCAAGGCTGCGCTCTCGTAACGCACCGGCGTAGCCGGCGGCCATGCTGCCCACCAACTGGGCAACCCGACCAGCGACCTCGACGCCCGGCAGGCCTGAGCCCAGCACACCCGGCAACTCTTCGGCGATCAGCGCAAGGGTCTCTCTGAGCGTCTCGATGCCGGTGAAATGCGCCGCGACCATGTCGACGCCGACCTGGTGCCCGACCGTCGGGTCGAACTCGACAGCCAGGGCAGCATCGACCAATTGGTGAGTGAGCCCGACGAGGTGCCTGGTCAGTACGCGGCGTCCCATCGACACGTAGCTCGTGCCGATGATGGCCTCGGCCCAACGTCCGGCGAACGCCTCGTGGTCCGCGTGCGTCATTCCCGCCGGCCCACTGCCGCGTACATGCTGAACCGCTCGGGATGGTCATCGACGTCAGCTGACGAGTCCGGACGCCACAGCGGCAGGAATACCACTCCCGGGGGTACCAGGCCGAACCCGTCGAACAACGCCTCCAGCTCCAGTGAAGAACGCATCGTCAACTGGGTAGCGGTACGCCGGTAGAGCTCAATGAACGGTTCTACCAGATCGGGCCGCCCCACATGGGTGGCGTGTGAGATGGCGAGGTAGCTTCCCGGCGCCATCATCTCGCGGTACCGAGCGACGATGCTCGTCGCGTCCGCCTCATCCGGGACGAAGTGCAGTATCGACACTATGAGCACGCCGATCGGCTTGGTGGGATCGATCAGCCGCCGGGTCCGCGGGTCATCGAGAATTGCCACCACGTCACGCATGTCTGCCTGGACGATGTCCGCGCGCTGATCTCCGGCCAGAATGGCGCGGCTGTGCGCAGCAGCTACCGGATCGTTGTCCACGTACATCACTCGGGCCTCAGGCGAGGCGATCTGGGCGACCTCGTGCACGTTGCCCTCGGTGGGGATCCCAGAGCCGATATCGAGGAATTGGGTGATGCCCTGACTGACCATATACCGCACCGAGCGGCGCAGGAAGGCCCGGTTGGCCTGCATGACCAACGGCATTTCGGGCCACAGCTCGATCGCCCGACGGGCCAGCTGCCGATCCACGGCGAAATTGTGCGAGCCGCCGAGGTAGTAGTCGTACACTCGGGCCACGCTGGCATGCTCAATGTCAACGTCGTCGGACGCCCAGCTGGGCGGTTCCATCGGGTCACCCTCCTGCCGGTGCCGACGACTTGGAAGCCGTCACCGCTACCGACCGCAGACACAAATTTACCCTGCGAGATCTCAATAACAGACAGGAAACACCTCATGCAAGGCCGCAGCCGAGGGCCGCCGGCCGTTTCCTTGATACTGGCTCCGTGGTGAACAACAGATGTACACCGAAGGAAGATCGATCAGCGGTAGTCAGCGGGCCGCTCAGCGAGCCGAAAAAGCGGCGGGCTGCGGTCCTGGGTTCACCGATCCGGCATTCGCTGTCGCCGACGCTGCACCGGGCTGCCTACATGGCGCTGGGCTTGACCGGTTGGTGCTACGACGCGGTGGAATGCGACGAGGCGGCGCTGCCCGCCTTCGTTGCGGGGCTCGGTTCGGAGTGGGCCGGGCTGTCCCTGACGATGCCACTGAAACGGGTGGCATTGACCGTGGCCGATGAGGTGTCGGCGCTGGCCCATGCGGTCGGCGCGGCAAACACCCTGTTATTGGGGCAGCGAGGGGAGCCGCGGCGGGCCGAGAACACCGACGTAGCCGGCATCCTCGCCGCGCTGCGCGAAGCGGGAGTCGACCGGGTCAGCGCCGCGGTGATCCTGGGAGCCGGCGGCACCGCCCAAGCTGCGCTCGCTGCGCTGCGCGAGCTGGGAGAGATCAGGCCGACCGTACTGGTGCGGGACCCGGCGAGAACCACGGATCTCCGCGCGGCAGCCGATCGGCTCGGTATCACGCCGGTGATCTCCGGCGGTCTGCTCGATGGTGCCATTCCCGAGGCTGATGTCGTTATCTCCACCCTGCCTCCTGGCGCTGCCGACGCCCTGAGCCGTCAGCAGTGGGTGAGCAGGCCGGTGGTGCTCGACGTCGTCTATGCGCCATGGCCCACCCCGCTGGCCGCGTCCGCGGTCACCGCGGGCTGCCGGACCGCCAGCGGTCTCGCGGTGTTGCTGCACCAAGCCGTCGCCCAGTGCGAGCTGATGACTGGTCGCTGCGCGCCCACCGCCCAGATGCGGACCGCCCTGGACGCCGCCGTCGCCCGATAAGCGGGCATCATCCCGCCGGGCGACATCTGATCAACTAGTGCGTGCCGCCTGACGCCACCACACTCAACCCCATGGTGAACCCAGCCTCGACGTACCGGTTGCAGTTCAGCGCGGGCCTGACCCTGGTCGACGCCGCCGCCGTGGTGCCCTACCTCGCATCGTTGGGTGTCGGCGCGGTCTACGCCTCCCCGCTACTGGCCGCGATGCCCGGATCGGAGCACGGGTACGACGTGGCCGATCCCACCCGTGTATCTGAGGCGATCGGCGGCGAGTCCGGCCGGCGCGCACTGGTAGCCGCCGTTCGCGAGCACGGGTTGGCACTGGTGGTGGATATCGTGCCCAACCACCTTGGAGTGGCTGACCCGCAGGCCAACCCCGCCTGGTGGGACGTGCTGCGGCACGGGCCGTCGTCGCGCTTCGCTCGGTGGTTCGACATCACCGGTTGGCCACTGCGCCTGCCCATGCTGGCCGACTCATCTGATGCGCTGGCGGACTTGCGGCTCGATGGTGGCGTGCTCCGCTACTACGATCACGCCTTCCCGCTGGCGCCGGGCACGGGCAGCGGCAACCCGCAGCAAGTGCACGAGGCGCAGCACTACCGGCTGGTCTCCTGGCGGGCGGACGTGGGCTACCGGCGGTTCTTCGCGGTCAGCGACCTCGCCGCAGTGCGAGTCGAGGACCCCGAGGTGTTCGACGCCACCCATGGCGAGGTGCTGCGCTGGGTTGCCGAGCGCGAGGTCGACGGCCTGCGCGTCGACCACCCGGACGGCCTCACCGACCCAGCCGGCTACCTGCAGCGGCTGCGTGAGCACGCTCCCGACTCCTGGATCGTGGTGGAGAAGATCCTTGAACCGGGCGAGGAGCTGCCCTTGTCATGGCCCGTGGCCGGCACCACAGGCTACGACGCGCTGGCCGAGGTCGACGGGATGCTGATCGACCCTGCCGGTGAAATCAAATTCACCGCCCTGGATACCGAGTTGACCGGGGTGCAGACCGACTGGGCGCAGCTGGTGCACGATTGCAAACATGACGTGGCCACCGGCATGCTCGGCTCGGAGCTGCATCGCCTGGCCGCGCTAGCCCCCGCCCGTCCCGATGTATGCGATGCGTTGACCGAGGTACTGGCGTGTTTTCCGGTATACCGCTCATACCAGCCCGATCATGGGGTCGAGTACCTGGATCAGGCGCTCGCAGCTGCCCAGCACCAACGTCCCGATCTGGCCTTGACGCTGGCGGCGCTGTCACCTCAGCTGCGAGATCCGAGCGACGAGCTCGCAGTCCGGTTCCAGCAAACCTCCGGTGCGGTGATGGCCAAGGGAGTCGAGGACACCGCCTACTACCGCTGGACCCGATTCATCGCGCTCAATGAGGTAGGCGGGGATCCGGACCACTTCGGGCTCGACCTCGACGCCTTCCACGCCGCTTTGGCGCACCGGGAGCAGCTCGCACCGCAGGGGATGACCACACTGTCCACCCACGACACGAAGCGTTCCGCTGACGTGCGGGCCCGGCTGGCGGTGCTCGCCGAGCTGCCGGACTGGTGGGCGGCCGCGGTTCGCGGACTGACCAAACTGTCCGAGGCGGCAGGTGCCCCGGTGCCCGACCCGGCGCTGGGGCACCTCCTGTGGCAGACCCTGGTCGGGGCATGGCCGCTACCGCCGGATCGGCTACACGTCTTCCTGGAGAAGGCAATGCGGGAGGCACGGACACGCACCACCTGGACCGACCCGGATGAGCACTTCGAGGCAGCCATGCATGCCGTCGCTGACGCTGCGCTGGACGACTGGGGGTTGCGCTCAGCAGTGGCCACCGTGGCGGGCCGGATCATCGCGCCCGGACGATCGAACTCACTGTCCGCGGTGCTGGTGCAACTGGCGATGCCCGGAGTGCCGGACACCTACCAGGGCGGCGAGCTATGGGACCTGTCGCTGGTGGATCCGGACAACCGCCGGCCGGTGGACTTCACCGCACGCGCCGACCTGCTAGCGCGGATCGACCGCGGCTGGCTGCCCGACATCGACGACTCCGGCGCGGCCAAGCTGCTCGTGGTGTCCCGGGTCCTGCGGGCGCGCCGTGACCATCCCGAGCGCTTCACCGGCTACACCCCACTGCGCGGCGCCGGCGCCGGCGCATCGCACGCTGTCGCGTTCGCCCGCAACGAAATCGTCGCGGTCGCCACCCGGTTACCCATCGGGTTGGCCGACCGCGGCGGCTGGGGTGAGACCGCGCTGCCCCTGCCTGAGGGCTCCTGGACCGACGCGTTCACCGGCTTCTCGGTGCGCGGTGACGTCCCGCTGGCCGAGCTGCTGGGCCGCTATCCCGTCGCCCTGCTGCTCGCGGACTAGCCCCTGGCCCAGCATCTTGATCACGGTTTGGTCATGACCAGACAATGCCGCACAACCCTGACAAGATCGGTGTCCATGGACTTCTCGGTGTGGGCGCCGCTGCGCCAGCGGGTGCGGGTGGTGGTCAACGGCACCGAGCACGAGATGGCCAAGGCCACCGGCGGCTGGTGGTGCGCCACCGTGCCCGAGGTCGGATCAGGCAGTGACTACGCGTTCCAGCTGGATGAGGAGGGTACGCCGTTACCCGATCCACGATCCCGGTGGCAGCCCCACGGGGTGCACGCGGCGTCGCGGATCTATGACCACAGCGCCTTTGCGTGGACCGATCAGCGCTGGACCGGCCGGATGCTGGCGGGCAGCGTGCTCTACGAGCTACACATCGGGACGTTCACCCCGGATGGGACGTTCGACTCCGCGATCGAGCGCCTGGACTACCTCGCCGGGCTGGGCATCGATCTGATAGAGGTGATGCCGGTCAACGCCGTGGACGGGCCACGCAACTGGGGCTACGACGGGGTGGACTGGTACGCCGTCACCGAGAACTACGGCGGGCCGGACGGCTTCAAGCGCTTCGTCGACGCCTGCCACGCCCGCGCGCTGGGGGTGGTTCTCGACGTCGTGCACAACCACCTCGGCCCGTCAGGCGCGTACCTGGACCGATTCGGTCCCTACTTCGCCGGCAGCAACATCTGGGGCCCTACGCTCAACCTCGACGGTCCGCACTCCGACGAGGTACGCCGCTACGTCATCGACAACGCACTGGAGTGGCTACGCGACTATCACCTCGACGGGCTGCGGTTGGATGCCGTGCACGCGCTGCGCGACACCCGGGCCACCCACCTGCTGGAGGAGCTGGCCGTGAAGGTGGACGCCTTAGCCGGGCACCTGCGGCGGCCAGTGTCCCTGATCGCGGAATCCGATCTCAACAACCCGCGGCTGGTCACCCCCCGGGTCGCCGGGGGCTACGGGCTGACCGCGCAGTGGGACGACGACATCCACCATTGCCTGCACGCCACGCTGACCGGGGAACGGCAGGGTTACTACGGCGACTTCGGCGCCCTGCCCGACCTTGCCCGCACCCTTCGCGGCGCGTTCTTCCACGACGGGCGCTGGTCGGGCTTCCGGCAACGCACCCACGGCCGCCCGGTGGACACCGCGCACCTGCCCGGCTGGAAGTTCGTCACCTACCTGCAGAATCACGACCAGGTAGGCAACCGCGCCACCGGCGACCGGATCTCGGCCACCCTGTCCCCCGGCCTGCTGGCCTGCGGGGCAGCGCTGGTGCTGTGCTCGCCGTACACGCCGATGATCTTCATGGGCGAGGAGTGGGGCGCGGTCACCCCATTTCAGTTCTTCTCATTCATGCCCGACGCGGAGCTGCGCGAGGCAATCCGCCGCGGTCGCTACGCGGAGTTCGGCGAGCACGGATGGGACGAAACGGACGTCCCCGACCCAAACGATGAGCAGACCTTCCGGCGCTCCCAGCTGGACTGGTCCGAGCCCGGTACCGAGCCACACGCGACCCTGCTGCGCATATACCGGGAGCTGATCGCACTGCGCAAGTCCCGCCCGGAGCTGATTGACCCGCGGCTGGATGCCTTGACGGTCGACGTGGACGAGCAGACCCGAACGCTGGTACTGCACCGCGGTGGACTGCGGGTAGCGGTCAATCTGAGCCCGCAGCCGGCCACCGTTGCGCTCGACGGCCAGCTCACTGGGGTTCTGCTCGCGTCCAGGAAGGCCACCGCAGCGCAGGACACGGTGCAGTTGGACGGTGAGTCCTTCGCCGTGGTCGCCCTGGAAGTCAGCGGAAGAGCTTGCGCAGCAACGCCAGCACGATGAGCGCACCGACGCCCATCAGCGAGTAGCGCACCGTCGGGTTGCCCAGGGTGGCCTCTACATGCTCCTTGCCGGCGTCAATCAGGCGGGTGGGATCAGCCCGTGTTCCGATCTCCTGCAGCGTCGCGGCCAGCGCATCGCGGGCCTTCTCGATGTCACGTTCGATGGTGTCGGCATCGCGGGCCATAGAGTCCTCCTCGCGGGGGTGAGCGTCGGGCACACCGTAGCCACGGCGCGCCCAGGTGGCGAAGCCACCCCATCCACAGGGCGGTACCGTCCGACCTCGTGACCGACAACGTCCGGCTGTCCTCCGGCGACACCGCGCCGGAGTTCACCCTGCCCGACGCCGATGGCAAGCCCGTCTCGCTGAGGGATTACCGCGACCGATCCGTAGTGGTCTACTGCTACCCGGCGGCCAGCACCCCCGGCTGCACCAAGCAGGCCTGCGACTTCCGGGACAACCTCGGCGAGCTGGACACGGCAGGGTTCGCGGTGCTCGGCATCTCGCCAGACCCGCCGACGAAGCTGGCGAAGTTCCGCGACGCGCAAGGCCTCACCTTCCCGCTGCTGTCCGATGCCGACCGTGCCGTGCTCACCACTTACGGCGCCTACGGCGAGAAGCAGCTGTACGGCAAGACGGTGACCGGCGTCATCCGATCCACCTTCGTGATCGACGCGCAGGGCCGCATCGACAAGGCGCTCTACAACGTCCGCGCCACCGGCCACGTCGCCAAGCTACGCAAGGACCTCGGAGTCTGAGAAAGCCGGTCACTCAACGTCGCTCTTCTAAATTTCCAGGTCGCAGCCTACTGCCGCCAAGCGAGATCCTCGTGCTCAACTCGCCTTATACAAACACCGGACGCCTACGCGAGCGGTTGATCAAGGCGGGCTTGAAGGAACGACGATGCGTGAAGTGCAGCCTACAGCGATGGCGTGGCCAGGACCTCCTCCTCGCGCTCGACCATGTCAACGGCGACCACACTGACAACCGGCTGGCCAACCTCCGTATCCTCTGTCCCAACTGCCACGCGCTCACCGATACCTGGTGCGCTCGTAACCGCAAGCCGGCGTAGCCCAACGGCAGAGGCACGGGTCCTAGGAACCCGCCAGTGTGGGTTCGAATCCCACCGCCGGCACATCGGGTAAAAACGGATAACGCATGGGCGCTGAGAAGTTGTCCATCTCCCTCGACTCGGACTTGGCGGCCTCGGTGCGGGCTGCGGCGAGTGAGCAGGGCGTGACCGTCTCGACGTGGCTCGCTGAGGCGGCACAGGCTCGGGTTCGCCAACAAAGGCTGCGTGAAGCGCTCGACGTTCTCGCGTCAGAGGAAGGCGAACTTGAAGCCGCCGAGATCGACAGGGTGATCGCCGACGCTCGACGGACCTCGCGGATGGTTGTCGGCACCGAAGGCGCGGTGTGAGGTCGGGCCGAAGAAGCCATCAGATCAGCAACAGGGTCTTACCGTCGGGCACCGGGATCAGCCTCTCCTCCGGCGCTACGGCTTGCTCGGCGTAACCGCCGCTACCGCCGCGTTCGCCGGTATCAGTGACCACGTACCGGCTGACCCAGCCAGGATCCACGCCTTCCCCCACAGAGATCACCTTTCCGGCCACCCCGTTGCCCGGAACGTAGGGCGGCGTCACCGGGAACCACTCGCGACCCAAACCACTCCGGCTCTGCGTTTCAAGGAACAGGACGGGCACGACGGAAACGTCGACCACGACCTCGCCCGGCCTGGCGACCGGGTCTGCTGTCTCGCTCGGCGCCAGCATCTCGGGCCCCCCGAATCGGGGCACCTTCACCACCCGCATACTGACCACTCTCCTACCTGAATAGTCTGTAGGGAGCAGTCTTCAACCTCAACTTTCGTTGAGGTCAAGGCGATCGTGATTCGCGCCACGCGGTTCTGGTGGCAGCAGATCAGGAGGTCTTAGCCTGCACCGATCTCCACCTGGGGTGCCGCGAGGCGCGGTGTGCTGGGCGTGCACCTCACGCAGAGCCCGGATGTCCTGCACCGCCTTTCGGCCGTCGGCGGACTGGATCGCCATCACTGCGATGTACTCGTCGTCTGGGATTTCAAGGCGAGCCCACGGGGCGCCCTCGGGGAAGGACACCCGCAGCACCAGCTCCCAGGGCAGCGTGCGGGTCCCGATCAGGTTGCGCACCTCCACCCCCTCGGCACCGGCCCGAACGCGGGGGCGAGCGAACAGCAGTGCTGCTCCGGCGAGCAACAGCCCCAGCACCACCATGGCCACCTGGTCGGAGAGCCGGAAGTAGACACCGGTAGGCGTCCGCCGCAGCAGCGTTCCGACGACCGCGAAAACCGCGACCAACAACACGGCCGCCGCCACCGCGACACGGCGGGACTTGCGGGGCCGGGCCTCGAACACCGCGGCGGTCATGGGGTGTCCCGCCGAACCCGGCGACGCAGCCCACGCAGCACCAGGGCCGTCTGCAGCGCCGCGACGCAGGCCTGGAACCCCTTGTCCTCCGCGGAGGACGGCAGGCCGCAGCGGTCCAAAGCTTGGTCCTCGGTATCGCAGGTGAGTACGCCGTTACCGATCGCGACTCCCTCGTCCAATGCCACTCTGGTGAGCCCTGCGGTGACCGCGTCGCACACGTACTCGAAATGCGGGGTGCCGCCGCGGATCACCACCCCGAGCGCAAGCACGGCGTCGTACTGGCGGGCCAGCTCCTGGCACACCACGGGAAGTTCGACGGCGCCTGGCACCCGAACTACCGTCGGTTCGGCGATCCCGGCCTCGGCAGCGGCCACACCGGCCCTCTCCAGCAGAGCGGTAGTGATGCGCTCATGCCATCGAGTCGCGGCGATGCCCAGCCGCAGGTCCCCGCAGCGCGGTACCTCCAGTGCGGGCTGGCCGGTGCCGCTCATGGTCGCAATGCTCCAGTGGGGTCCAGGCCGTCGAGGTCGTGGCCCATCCGGTCACGTTTGGTGCGCAGGTAGCGCAGGTTCTCCGGGTTGGGCCGGATGGGCAGCGGAATCCTCCCGGTGATGGTCAGACCATAACCCTCCAAGCCAGCCCGCTTCGCTGGGTTGTTGGTCAGCAGCCGCATCGAGCGCACGCCCAGGTCTACCAAGATCTGCGCCCCGGTGCCGTAATCACGCGCATCTGCAGGCATGCCCAGGGCAAGGTTGGCGTCCACGGTGTCAGCACCGGCGTCCTGCAGCTGGTATGCCTGCAGCTTGTGCATCAGCCCGATCCCGCGCCCCTCGTGACCCCGCACGTAGAGCACTACCCCTCGGCCTTCGGCAGCGATGGCGGCTAGCGCGGCGTCCAACTGCGGCCCGCAGTCGCAGCGCAGCGAGCCGAGCACGTCGCCGGTCAGGCATTCCGAGTGCACCCGGACCAGCACGTCGGCACCGTCGCCGATCTCCCCGGCGACCAGCGCGATGTGTTCCACACCGTCGAGCACCGAGTCGAACCCGATCGCCCTGAACTCCCCGTGCAGGGTGGGGATCCGGGCCTCCGCGACCCGCACCACCTGCTTCTCGAACCGCCGCCGGTAGGCGATCAGATCCGCGATGGTGATCAGCGCCAGGTCGTGCTCGGCGGCGAAGACCTTCAGCTCGTCACGCCGGGCCATCTCGCCATCGTCCTTGGCCGAGACGATCTCACAGAGCACGCCGGCCGGGGGCAGGCCGGCCAGGCGGGCCAGGTCCACGGATGCCTCGGTGTGCCCGGGGCGCCGCAGCACCCCGCCTTCCTTGGCGCGCAGCGGCACGACATGACCAGGGCGCGCGAAGTCGACCGATTTGGCGTCCGGGTCGGCCAGCAGCCGGATGGTGTACGCCCGGTCCGCAGCCGAGATCCCGGTCGTCACGCCCTCGCGGGCGTCGACCGTCACGGTGTAGGCGGTGCCCCGCTTGTCCTGGTTGGTGTGGAACATCGGTGGCAGGTCCAACCGGTCGCAATCCTCCCCGGTCAGCGCCACACAGACATAGCCCGAGGTGTACCGGACCGTGAACGCCAGTAGCTCGGGCGTGGCCCGGGCCGCGGCGAAGATCAGGTCGCCCTCGTTCTCCCGCTCCTCGTCGTCCACCACGATCACCGGGCGCCCGGCCGCCACCTCGGCGATCGCCCGATCAATGCCGGCAAAGGCGCTCTGGGTCATCGCGTCCTCCTCCCCCGCATCATCCCCCAGCATCATCACTACGGGGCACAAGATGTGGGCAGGCCAACCGCTCGACATACTTCGCGATTCTGCGAGAGGCACGCGGCATGCTACGCAGGCTAGACGCTGGTCGTCGGCGAGCGGCAGCAGCTGTAATATGTTCGAGCGGTGAGGCGAGCCGCTAGTGCTGCACCGCCGACCCTCTAAGCTCGCCAGCCACCCGCTGGATCAAGGCCACCGCGTCGGGGCCGGTGGCCGCGCAATCATGCAGCAGCTCAAACGCTTTCCGATGCAGCGCAAGGTCACTCTGGCTGGTGAGCGTTTGCTCGCCGTTGAGCGTTTCGAGGTAGACCGCAGCGTCATCGAGCCAGAATCCCGATAGCGGCATCACCGGGCACGCCGTTGCGGCGGGCAGCACGCGCAGATCAAGCGAGGCCAGCTCGGACAGCGTCACCAGCCGATCGAGCTGGCCGCACAACGTCTCGACAGACCCGAAGTGCACCGACAGCGCAGCCTCGCCGAGCACGACCTGCACCCGCCGGCCCGGCTCATATAACAGCCCTTGCCTCTTGATCCGCTGTGCAATCAGAGCGTCGATCCGCTCGGGAGTGGCACCCGTGAGCACCGGACCGCCCGGAATGGTGAGCAGCTCTCGGGCGTATGCCGCGGTTTGCAGCAGCCCAGGCACCATCGACGGCTGGTAGCCACAGAGAATCTGTGTCCCAGCTTCCACAGTCGCAATGTCAACTTGCCAGTCAGCGACGGCACCCGAGGCGTAAACCTCAGCCCACGAGCTGTGCTGCACGCGAGCCTGCGTGAGCAGCTCGCCCAGCTCGGCGCGCACCTCGGGGTCAGCCTGCGCAGCGGCAACCCAGGCGTCGAGGTCCTCGGGGCTGGGCAGCTGGTAGCCGTGTTCCAGTTTGTTGACGCGGGTCTGCTGCCACCCGAGGTGATGGGCCAGCGCAGCACCCGAGCGAAACGTGCTCGCGCGGATCTCGGCCAGCCTGGCACCGAGACGTGCCCGCTGAGTATTGACCTTCCGAGGGCTCACGGCCGGGCGCCTTGCGGCAGCCGGCACACCAGCTCGGGATGCCCGGCGATGTACCGCGCCCACGGCACCGCGTGGCGCAGCGCGGCGTCACGGGTCAAGCAGGCTTGCGCGACGGCTGCCGGGTTGGTGACGTGGGTGACGCCGAGCCAGTTACCGGCCGCGTCGTAGTCCAGCTCGAACAGCTCCCGGGAGTCGAACAGCCAGAAGTCCCGAGTAGGCACACCCTCGGGCCAGGCATCGACCACCGCAATGATGCGAATGTCCTCGCCCGCGGCCGCGTGTGGTCCGTACTCCCACGTCAGCTCGAAAGTCAGGTAGTCGGACAGTGGCTCGGTCACGACGTGCACCCGCTGCTGCGTTCGGCCGGACTCCCGGTTAGCACGCAACATGGCCAGCCACTGCTCCTGATGCGGGTCGGGAGGTGGCGCGGGATCGCCGCGCTCAAAGGCAAACCGCGCCAGGTCTTCCTCCGAACCGGCGTATGCCTGCAAGGTCTCCAGTCGAAACGCTGAACACCCGAAGCTGCGGAACTGCGCTCGTAGCTGCGCGGCACCCGGTGCGATCACATCAGGCGCAGCGCAGCGCGAACGATCGTCGGGTCGATGCGCACCGCGCCCTCGCCGGGCAGCACGTTGGCCAGGTTGCCCTCCGTCGCCGAGTCCAGTAGATGGCCCTGCACGACGAGAGAGCCGTCTGCGGCCAAATACACCGAGGGACAGCCGTCCCGGCCCGAAGTTTCGTCCTTTGCCAGCAGTGTCAGCTCCATCGAGGCTCCCTCGGGTGGTTGTGGGCTTGACCGTTGCCATCGTGGCTGACCTCTCACTGCTCTGTCACCTGTGCCGCACCTTAATCCCGATCTAGCCTACCGGATGACAGTTGTTATACGGCTCATTCGAGGCTAGTTTGAGGCTCACAGCGACAGGAGAGGCGCATAGGCATGAGCACTCAACAGATCCCCGAGACGACCCCCCGATACCTCACCGACCACGGCGCCGCCATCGAGGAGATCGGCCAGCTGGCGACCCTGCTAGCCGACGTCATCAGCGCCGGCCCGCTGCGGGCAGTGGCGCTGCGGATCGCAGCCGAGCAGCCTTCCGTGGTGCGCGCTAGGGCGCTGCTGGGATGCGGCTGCGCGCTGTGCGACGGCTACGACGGATGCCCGGACTGCGCGCTGTGAGCAAGCCCGAGATGTGTGACTGCCCGGCCTACGCCAGCGAATCGCCCGAAAATGCCGCCCTTGCGCAGCAGCACTGGACGCACGCCGAGGTCTGGGATTTGTGCGAGCCGGCACGCTGCTGGTGCGGCTACAACGAACTCACCGAGGCCCTACCGTGCGGCTGCGGGTGAGCAAGCCAGATCTGCGCTGGTACGTCGCCGGCCTCGGGGCCGGGATGACTCACCGCGGCTACTGGTCGCCGGTCACCCGGTCAGTGCACACCGCGTGCGGCACCGAGTTCCAGCCGCCCGGCTACCTGCTCGACGGGCTGCCCGGCTATCCGCCCGACCCCGAGCAGGTCTGCCCCGAGTGCCTAGCAAGGACCTCCCGGCCGTGAAGCCCTGGCAGCGGCGCAAGAGGTGGGAGCACGACAGCTCGCACAACGGTGAGCAGCCCGACAGGACATCGGCGGCGTGGCGGGCGGCCAGCCCGATCTGCCGAGCGTCGGCCGGATCGCCCGAGCTGATGACCGGATCACCCGCGCCGCGCTGGGAAAGATGGAGATCGTGACCACCTACCGCCGAGCTGTGTACCTGCCGGCCGGCGGCAAAGGCCAGTGCGTGGTCATCAGCGTTCGAGGCGAGATCGGGCCTGACGGGCAACGGGCCTGGTATGCCGACCCACGCTGCTCCGAGGTGATCAAGGGTGCGACCTTCTGGAAGCTGCTCAAACCCGGTGAGCCCGAGCCCAACGCCGATGCGGTGCGGGCTCGCCGACGCAGCGTGCGGTCGCGGAAGTGGCGAGCCACCCGAGCGGCGAACAAAGCCGCGGCGGCATGTGAGCACTGCGGCAAGTAGCCAGCTCCCGATAGCCACACACCATCCCCCGAAGACGCGCCAGTAGTTGGCGCTCCGCTCGCACGGCCGGCCACCGTGGCCCAAACACCGCGCGATCCTCCTAGTCCGACGCACGGAGAATCTGCGCGTCGAGCCTAATCGATCACGCAAATTCTAGCCACTACCTGGCCAAGCCGGGTGGCCAGCCTACTCACTCCACTAGCCACCACAGCCACTCCCATGATCAACTCGCTCGAGCACGCCACGCGCAAGAGAAAGCCCCCGGCCGCGCACCGGGGGCCTCTCACGGGCGCAGGACAGCGGCGATGACCGGCCAGACCTTCGCTCCCCTGCGGACCCACGCTTGGAGGTGGACTCGGCCCGAGGGGCGACGTTGACGCCCTAGTCAGTTGTTGATCTAGAAGACCGGCGGAACCATGCCGGTTCCCGAGATCACGGCCAGCGCGAGTGGATAACGGGAGGCATGTATCGCGACGTAGGAGTACGCACGCAAGAGCACGCTCATCTGCCCGGCGTAGGGCTCACGGAAAACTTCAGCCCGTGGCGTCGACTCGAACAGGATCACATCGCTGGACCGCAGCGCGATGATCCGATCCTCATTGAGGCCCGCCCCGAAGTTCGTCGGCAGGTTCGCGTCGACGTACACCGGTAAGCCCAGCCAGGTACCTACCATCCCGGTGGGGTCCACGGTGCCCAGCGACGTACCCAGCGCGTTAAGCGCCTCGTTGTTGTCCTGGCCCGCGTTGGGCACGACTAGCGGCCGGCCCGCGGTGTCCAATGCGGCCATGATCCAGTTCCACCGCCGGGGATGCATGAACCATTTGTCGGCCGGCAGGTACCGGGTGGTCTGCACCGCGTTGAGCGCGCCAGCCGCCTTGCTGTAGAGCAGCGACGTCGTCGGGGACGCCGAGGTGAAGACGATCGAGTTGGCGCCGGCCACATTCAGGATCCCGACCTTGCTGGTGGCGTTGCTGGTGAGCGTGAAAATGTCGATCTTCTGCGCCAGATCCGCCATGAGGTCTTCCAGCAGCACGTCGTCCATGTTCAGCGGCGACTGCTCCATCAGTTGCAGCGAGATGACCTGCTGGCCGGCGATGGTCGCCACCACGGCGCCAATGGAGTTAGTGGTCGCGTCGGTGTTCTGTACCGCGGTGTTCTGGACGGCTTGCTCGGCGGCCGCCGTGCCTGTCGCGATACGTGGCAGGTTAATCAGATCGGTACCGGGCGGCAGCGGCATGTTCTTTATCTGATTGGCCGCCACTCGGGCGGCACGGGCTACCTTGACATACTCGGCCATCAGCCATAACGGGGGCGAAAATTCACCCCCGGCCGCATTGACTATGGACAGCGCGCGAATGTTAGTGGCCACCTCACGGTTATTGTCCCGCAAACGCTGCGCGGCGTCAGGATCGTTGCTCAAACCGGCGCGCAGCATGTCCCGACACCACGAGTGGCCGTGGTGGTCGCCGCGGGCGTAGGTGGCCGGCTCATGGCCTACTGACCAGCCGGAACGGCCATCGCGCGGGCCGCCGGTCTGGCCGAAGCGGGCCGCCAGCGCGTCCACATTGCCCGAGCGGGTAACGCGCTCCTCGGCGTCGATGATCTCTAAATCACACTTGGCGATGCGACCGCGCATCGAGTCGAACTTGCGCGACTCCTCGGCAGTGAGGTCGCGATTGTCGCGCTCCGGTGCGGCCAGCACGGCATCGCGCTCTGCGGCCAGTTTCGCGCGCTGAACGCGCAGGGCGGTGAGTTGGGGTGACATGAGGGATGGCTCCTATCGGGAGACGTGGCGGTGCGACAATGGGCACGCCGGGGGAAAGTGCCGCGAAAGCGGCTGGAATACGTCTCGCCGATCGCCGAAGCCGGATGGTGGCGGCACAGCTGGCCGTGCGTACTGGCCCGGATGGTGGCGGACCCCGGCTCTCGCCGGCTCGCGCAGATTACCCGAGGGAGGCACCCGAGGGGCAAAACAGGCTCTGAGCGCCGCTGTGGGGCTCTGGGCCTTCCCGAGGTACCGGGATGCCGGTGCTGGCGAGCCTGGCGGGCCGCTGGCGGGCCGGAATCAGCTTTCCTCGGCCTCGAAGCCGGCCACCATGGCCCCGAGATGCTGGATAACGCTCTCGATCGGCTCGCCGCGGGCCTGCGCGGCCAGCTCGCAGGCCCCCAGCGTGATGGTGACCAGCGGGATGAGTATCTGCACGGCGGAGAACTCGCCCATAGCCAGCACGGCGGTGCGCTGGACCTCAGCCTCGGGCAGCTCGGCGGCTACCCGGCCGTAGTGATACGCGCTCACCGCGCCCATGGCGGCACGCAGCGCGGCGAGGGTCCGGTCTTCGCTGGTCATCGAGTTGTTCCCTTCGATTATCACTAATGTCACACCGCGCCGACTTTTACCCGAATCAAGATCGTTGATCATGATTTCGCGTTTTTCAGGAGTTCCACGGGGATAAAGGGCGAGGAGCGGGACGGTCGCCCGCAGCCCACCTTAGAAGATCAACTTCTGTGGTCATGAGCAGCGCCCGGCATCGGGTTGGCTGGTGCCCCGCTTCTCGCGGGAACGCTGGGCGGCCTGCCGACGTCGAGCTTGCCGGCGTGCTGCTTGCTCGGCCTCGCGCTGGGCGTCATCGGTGGTGGTCATAGCCCAGCCTTGCGCAACGTCGCGCGGGATGGCGGCAGGCAGCCGCGGTGGCTGGTGATCGGCACACCACACCGCCATGTCTGGCTTGCTCACCCGGAACAAGCGACGCACTGCGAAAGCTGGCGAAAACAAGATCGTCAATCATGCGGGGGGTAACGGAGCAGTCCCCCCTGGACGATATCCAGTTGTCAGGTAATCACGACTTCAAGGGGACACCATGGGGCTCATCTCGTACTCCGCTCGCTTGGGAGCGGCAACGTTGACCGCTGGTGCTGTTAGCCCCCGGACCAACGCGCAGCGCACCGCCAGCAACACTCGCCGGACCGTGAACGAGCTGCGTAAGCAGACAGCCCTCATGCAGACGGCTCTTGCGCAGCTGGAGACGTGTTCCCCTGAGCTTGACCCCCCGGTGTACGTCCGGGAACCCGTGAAGCCAGCCGGACTTGGCTACTACGTCACCGTAGGCGTGCTCAGCGCGATTCTGTTGGCTGTCGTGATCGCTGTGCTGGTCATGGGGTGACTAACGATCCGGCGGTGCGCCAGCGCCGCTCTACGGCGACCGCTTGAGTAGAAGCGGAACGGCCCGAGGCCGATTGACATTCTCATGCTCAATATCCCCCTCAGCGATAGAAGTCTGCGACCATCTGGTCGGAGTTGATTTGTTGATCTTGTGAAGATCCATTAGAGCTACTGCTGTGCCGGGTGTGCCGGGCTTGCGGAAACTCTTCACGTACGTGCGGATAGCTGAAGGTTTCCGGAGACCCGGCACACTCGGCACAGCTATCGTCTTCTTGCAGGTCATCGTCGGTGCGCCACCTGACACCCATCCAGACACGCACCTGCGCCGGGACGGCATCGGGAGCGCCGTACAGCCCCGATCCGGCCTTCCGCACGAGCCCCTGCGGGTCGCGCTTCCGGCGCTCCTCCACGCCGTGCTGGGAGGTCTCGCTGTGGCTCTTGAATCGAGGTGTGAACAGCTCCCGTGACCACTCCCTGTGGCCGTTTCCGGTGAGCCAGTTATTGAAGTCGGCCAGCAGCTCGTCGGTCAGCACGCACGTGAACGGGTCGGCGATCAGCCTCTCGGTCCAATAGCCCAGGATGCGGTCCGCTGTGATCCGCCAGGCCAGCGTTTCCGCCGTTACCACTGGTGGGAGCCGCAACGACGCGGCGCCTTGCTGGGCGTACCGGGCTGCGCCTTCCACCGCCCACGTGACAATCGCGTCGTGCCGACCGTCGGCGCCGGCCTTGATCCGTGCTTTCAATTCAGGATCGCCGAGTCGGTCGGTAGGCCGGATAACCTCCTCTTCCAGCTTGCGGAATGTGTAAGGGAATTGCAGTAAAGCCAGCCGCCGCCAGGAACCGTGATCGGTCTCCGTGACGATAGGAACATAGTTGCTCGTGGCGAACAGCGAGTGACTGGCGTCGAAGGTCATGTTGTCTTTATGCACATAGCGCGCCGTAATGCGCCCCACATCCATAATGCGCTTGATCGTCACAACGTCCAGAGCGCGGTTCTCGGTCATCTCCTCAGCAACCAGGAACCGCTTTCCGCGAAGATCCGCCACCTCCGTCGAGTGCTCGCCTCGGTCACCTTTCATCGAGGTGATCAGCTTGGCGCTGGCGGTGCTGGCGTAGTCCCCGAGCGCAGGCAGCAGCCCGTCAGTGGTCAGCAGTGACTTCCCGTTCTCACCACCGCCTTGCATGATGACGGCGATCCCGTCCGTAGTGGGGTGCCCGGTGATGGCCTGCCCGATGCGGATTTGGAACCACGCGCCCTTATCCGGCGGCAGCGCACCCAGTGCGGCAGTCCAGTCGGGGTGCGTGTAGCCGGGCCGGTAGGACCCCTTCGTGATCTTTGTGATGAGCAGGTCGGGGTCGTGCGGTCCGAGCTTTCCCGTGGTGAGGTCGACAACCCCTGACGGCGTGTTGAGCAGGTCAGGGTCGGCGTCGAACTGCTCAGCCTTGCGCTGGATAGCCGCGTTGCCTCGGGCCAGTACCAGCGCGTTACGCATCCGGGACAGCGACAGCATGCCCCGCCAACCATCGATCGCGTTGGTGTTGCCCGCCTGGCCGGCGCTGGTGCGCATTCCGGCGAGCACGTCGGCGAAGCGGTCCAGCACGTACTGCCGGACTTCCTCGGTCACGGTCTCGTCGGTGGCTTCCTCCCATCGCTGCCCGTTCCACGCCAGCCAGCCCAGTCCCTTACACCAGACGTACCTACCGGCGAGCACGTCATCGGCGATGGTGTCGCCCATGCAGGCATCGCTGAAGGTGCCGTCGGCGGTGTCGGTGTTCGGCTCGGCCGTGCCCGCGGCCGCGAGCAGCCCGTCGAGGGTGCCGCCGGCCGCCAGGTAGTCATCGGCGCCCTTCACTGTCGCCTCGCCCACCGTGGCGGGCACGATCAGATACCGGACTGCTCGGGTGCCCTTGGATTTCAACCACCGGCCCAGGCGCACCATCGCCCGCAGCACATTGAGGTTCGTGGCCGCGTCGGCGTCGAAGCACACGACCACCTCACGGCCCTTGAGCGGGACGTCCTCCCAGTCGCCCAGCGAGCCGAAAGAAGATCGCCAGTTGAACACCCCGGTCAGTGCCACCACGCAAGCGCCGCGCGAGGTGAGCGAGTCGGCTTTCTTGATCCCCTCGGTGATCCATAGCGGCACCGTGGGGTCGGCGATCCGGTCGCGGTTGCGCGGGTGCACATCCAGCCGGTTGGTCTGGCCCTTCACCGACGCGTACTTGACTACCTTTCCCTCACGGTTGCGCGGCGGCTTCTCCGGCTTCCACTGCGCGGCTATCCGCTCGCCCGTGGCGCGGTACATCGGGATGAGCAGACCAGATCCCCGCTCGCCGTCCCGCGCCCAGCTCGGGATGCCTAGTCCTGCCAGCAGGTCATGCCCACGCCGATCGTTGGCGGTCCACTGGACGGTCCGGTACCTGCGTTCTGCGATGACCGCCGGGTCGATGCTGGACTGCTCGGTGAGCTCCCATGCGCTGTACCGGCCCAGGTTCGCCAGCGCGCCGCTACCCTCCACCTGTACTTGAGGGTTAGACTTGGCCTCGGCCAGCCAGCCATTCTGTGGGAGCTCCGGGGTCGTCAGCCCCGGAGTTTTCTCTTTGGTCACGGCGTGCTCACCGGCTTACGAGCCGCACGGGCCTTCGAGGAAGCCAGCGCCAGGCGTTGCATGTGGGCCTGGTGTGCGTTCTGGGCGCGGCGGTACCGCTCTACCGGGTGCAGCTCGTTATCCGGGTCTACCTCCCGCTCGAAACGAGCCAGCAGACCGGCCTGACCACGAGTGGCCGTCGCGGTGGGGTCTTCTTTCGACCATCGGGTGTTGGCTGCTAGCTGGGCGCGTAACCGGCGCTGCGCGGGTGTGAGTGGCATCGGGGACACGTCTCCTCCGGCACTGTCGCCGGGGTTTATGTCCCGTGAACAGTGCGGCGGAGAGGTTTACGCGGGAGAGCCCCTACCGGTCCCGTCGGCATGATCCCGGTTGCCTTCGCCGTAGCGACCCAGTTCCCGGTGCCGAAATGGTGTTATACGAGCAAGGGTAGCATTTACGGCATGCAGAGACACCCGCGTGCCCGATACCCGATCACTGTCCGGGTGAGATGCGGTGGGTGCGCGCGTGTGCTGAGCGAATTTTACGGGGATGACCAGCGCCGTTGGATAACCGAGGCGAGAACAGCGGCGGTGGCACCGACTACCGCTGACGCCCTGCTCTACGGAGGTAGCCACGTCTACCGGTGTCGCTGCGGAATGGAACACCGCGCCACCGATGCCAGGCTGCGTGCCTCGTTCGCCGGCGTAGCGTCGGCCCCGGCCAAGCGCGACCGCGTGATCGAGCTACCGCTCACAGGTCCCCGAGGTTGAGCCGGCGGGACTCCTCCGCGGCGCGCTCGGACGCCGTGGCCCTGGTGTAGCGGTCCAGCATGTCGCGACGTGACCAGCCGGCCACCGCCATCAAGCCGCCCTCACTGCCACCGCCGGAGAGCCACCGCTGCGCGGCCGTGTGCCGCAGCACGTGTGGATGGAAGCCAGAGATGCCGGCCAGCTCGGCACGAGCTGCCAGCGCGACTCGCAGCCCGTGGTAGCCGAACGCCTGGCCGCCACCCCCGAGCCATAGCGCGGGCACGGCAGTGAGGCGATGAGCCCGGCGCAGCCGCAGGTACCGATCAAGCGCACGGCCGGTGTGCGGGCCGAACGGCACCACCCGACCACGGCCGCCCTTGCCGCGCCGGATCACCGCCGCGCCGGTCACCACGTCGACATCGACAGCGGCCAGCGCGATCACCTCACCGGACCGCATGCCCGTCTCCAGCAGCAGCCGCACCAGTGCCTCATCCCGGCGATCGATGAACGCCTTGCCGGTGCACGCTTTGACCAGCGCGCGACACTCGTCCTCGGACAGCCGCGGTACCACCTTTGCATCGAGTCTCGGCGGCTTGAGCCCGAGCAGCTCGTCACGCTCGATCTCGCCTTCCTCGGCAAGCCAGGACGAGAACCGGCGCAGCGCCATATGCCGGGCACGAGCGGTGGCCGGGGCGGCGCCAGCGGCGAGCAGGCCAGCGGTGAACGCGTTAACGGTGCGGCGGTCCAGTACAGCGGGGATGCCGGCGGCTTCGCAGTGCCGCAGGAACAACCGCACGCCGATCAGGTAGCTCTCCAGCGTGCCCGCGCTGCGACCCTCGGCCTGCAAGTGCACCGACCAGGACGGCAGCAGAGCGGCTAGATCGGGATGCACTCGGTTATCTTGACCGGCTACGGCATGCTTGGCTAGGCCGGACCTGGAATAACCCTATTACTGCTGGTCAGACCGGAGATAACCCGACGTCAACCGCTCGACATACTTCGCGATCACGTCGACCTCGAGGTTCACCAGCTCGCCGGGGCGCCGCCCTCCTAGGGTGGTCATTTGCTGAGTGGTCGGAATCAGGCCGACCGAGAATTCCTCGACACCGACGTCGATCACGGTGAGTGATACCCCGTCCACGGTGATGGACCCCTTTTCCACCAGGTAGCGGGCCAACCCCGTGGGCAGCCCGATTCGCACCAGCTCCCACGGAGCTCCATCCTGGGGCGCGGTACGGGACAGCAGGTTTCCGGTGCCATCGACATGACCCTGCACCAGGTGCCCGCCGAGCCGGTGCCCCAGCTTCGCCGCCCGCTCGAGATTCAGCCGGTCTCCGATCGCAGCCGGACCCAGGCTGGAGCGGCGCAGCGTCTCGCCGATCACGTCGGCGGTGAACACCTCGCCGTCGACGTCTACGACGGTCAGGCAGACGCCGTTGACCGCGATCGAATCACCGGGTCGAGCATCTGAGGTGGTCAGCGGACCGCGTACGGCAAATCGCGCCGCGTCGGGCCGTTCGTCCCGGCTTACGAGCTCGCCGAGTTCCTCGACGATGCCGGTGAACACGGCTCACCGGCCGCCGCACGCCCGGGCCTGAGCCCGCAGCGACTCGATTGCCCGCGCTGGGTCCTCGGCCCCGTACACCGCCGAGCCGGCGACGAAACAGTCCACCCCGGCCTCCGCGGCGGCCTCGATGGTGTCGGCGTTGATCCCCCCGTCGATCTCCACCAGGACCGTGAGGTGCCCGGTGTCGACCAGCCGGCGGGCGGTGCGCACCTTGTCCAGCACTTCATAGATGAACGACTGACCACCGAAGCCGGGCTCCACGCTCATCACCAGCAACGTGTCGTAGTGCCGCAGTATCTCAACCCAGGGCTCCAGCGGAGTCTTGGGTTTGACCGACAAGCCGGCCTTGGCCCCGGCCGCCCGGAGATCCTTCGCCAGCTTGATGGGGTCCTGCGCCGCCTCAGCGTGCACGGTGACGTTGTAGCAGCCCGCTTCGGCGTAGCCGATCGCCCACCGATCCGGATTGTCGATCATGAGGTGGCAGTCCATCGGAATATCGGTGTACTTCATCAGGCTCTGCACGATGGGAAGACCCAGGGTGAGGTTGGGCACGAAGTGCCCGTCCATCACATCGACGTGCAGCCAGTCGGCGCCCGGTACCGCGTTGGCCTCGTCGGCCAGCCGGGCGAAATCGGCGGATAGGATTGACGGCGCGATCATCGGCTGAGGTGGCACAGGGTGCACGGTATCGCGCAGTCAGCTCAACGGCGGTTGCGACTCGGAGACGGTGAGTTCCAGCCGGTCTCCGGTGACGCTGCCATGGATCTCCTGGCCTGGTCTGAGATCCTCGGTGAGCAGCATGCGGGACAGTTTCTTGTCCAGTTCACGCCCGATGGCTCGGCGCAGCGGGCGCGCCCCGTATTCCGGCTGGTAGCCACGATCGACTATCCAGTCGATGGCGTGGTCATCGAGGCGCAGGGTGATGTTCTGCACGCGAAGCCGCTGCCGGGTCTGCTCCAGGAGGAGCTTGGTGATCGCGCGCAGCCCCGGCCGATCGAGGCCACGGAACAGGACGATCTCGTCGATCCGGTTGAGGAACTCCGGCCGGAAGTGCCGTCGCACGGTGACCATCAGTGGCTCGCGAACCTCCTCGACTGACCGCCCGGTGCTGGTCGCAGCCAGCAGCTGATCCGCGCCGAGGTTGCTGGTCATGATGATCACGGTGTTGGCGAAGTTCGCGGTGCGGCCCCGGGAGTCGGTGAGCCGGCCGGCGTCGAAGACCTGCAACAGGATGTTCGAGACATCCGCGTGCGCCTTCTCGATCTCATCCAGCAGCACTACGGTGTACGGGGTGCGGCGGACGGCGTCGGTGAGCTGGCCGGCCTCCTCGTGACCGACGTAGCCCGGAGGGGCGCCGATGAGCCGCGACACGGTGTGCTTGTCCTGGAACTCACTCATGTCAAGGCGGATCAGCCTCTCCTGCGACCCGAACAGTGTCTGCGCCAGCGCGCGAGCCAGCTCCGTCTTACCTACGCCGGTAGGGCCGAGGAACAGGAATGAGCCGACCGGCCGGTCCGGGTGATTGAGACCCGCGCGGCTGGCGCGCACCGCGTCCGCGACCGCCTCGACCGCCTCGTCCTGCCCGACGACCCGCTGCCGCAGCTGCTCCTCGAGATGCAGCAACCGGTGTCGCTCCACCTCGGTGAGCTGCGCGACCGGGATGCCGGTGCTACGTGCGATGATCTCCGCGACGTCCTCCGCGCCGACCTCCGGCGGAAGAGTCTGGTTGACGTGCGCGGTCTCCAGCTCGACGATTGCAAGGTCGAGCTCCCGAGTGAGCGCCTCGGCGCGCTCGTAATCTTCGGCATCCACCGCGATGTCCTTGGCGCGGGTGAGCTGCTCAACGCGCTGCTCGAGCGCCCGGGTGTCCTCGCGCGGAGCCTCTGCTCGGCTCCGGATCCGAGCGCTGGCCCGGTCGATCAGATCGATCGCCTTGTCGGGTAGGAACCGGTCGGTGAGGTATCGGTCAGATAGCCGGGCGGCAGCGTCAGTGGCCTCGTCGGTGATGCGGACCCGGTGGTGTGACTCGTAGCGTTTGCGCAGGCCGCGCAAGATCGCGACGGTGTCCTCGACGCTCGGCTCGGCGACCAGGATGGGCGCGAACCGTCGTTCCAGCGCGGGATCCCGCTCGATGTGGCGACGGTACTCGTCAACCGTGGTGGCACCGACCATCTGCAGGTCGCCTCGCGCCAGCGCCGGCTTGAGCATGCTGCTGGCGTCCATCGCACCGCCCTCGGCCCCCGCGCCGGCACCGATCACCGTGTGCAGCTCATCGAGAAACAGCACGACCGTCCGGGCAGCGGCGGTCACCTCGTCGATCACGGCCGTGAGCCGTTCCTCGAACTCACCCCGGTACTTGGTTCCGGCCAACATCCCGGGCAAGTCCAGCGCGATCAGCCGCCGGTTGCGCAGCGGTTCCGGGACCGCACCGTCGGCTATCCGCTGGGCGATGCCGTCGACGATCGCGGTCTTGCCGACGCCAGGATCCCCGAGCAGCACCGGGTTGTTTTTGGTCCGTCGCGATAACACCTCGAGGACCTGCTCGATCTCGTCGTCGCGCCCGATGACCGGGTCGAGGCGCCCTGCTCGGGCAGCAGCTGTGAGGTCACGGCCGTAGCGGTCCAGCTGATGTGTCGACGTGCCCGGTCTGGTCAGCCCGCCGAGGGACTGCTCAAGGCCGCCGACCAGCCGGCCCACGAGGTCCTCAAGGGGATTGAATCCCGAGCCGAACGGTCCTTCGGGCATACCGACCCTCCTCGTCCGCCGCGGGGCTCGCGCCAGCCGTCGCTGTCCACGCCACCACCCTTGATAATGCCCCCGATCAGTTTGTTGCGCCGCACGACGCAGCGAACCCACGGTCGTCCCCGGCGCGTTGACCGACCGGTCGGTCACCATTACGGTCGGGGATCGATCCACTTCGGCGGGCGGGATCCCGCCTGCATGAGCTGACCATCGGCCACCGCCGTGACGACCTGCGGAACGCCGCCCTCGGCATGGCCGCACACGACCCGACGCTGCAGCTGTGGGGAGGCTGCGACAAGTGAACCCGGTGCGGTTCGGAGCGGTCGAAGTGGGCGGGACGAAGGTCGTCTGCCTGGTCGCATCCGATCCTGACCACATCGTGGCCCAGACCCGAATCCCCACTGGGAAGCCAGCCGAGACGCTGGCCCAGGTTCTTGCGTTCTTCCAGCAGGAGGTGGCGTCCGGCGGGCCGCTGGCGGCACTCGGCATTGCCTCATTCGGCCCCCTGGAGCTGCGCCGATCCCACCCTCGGTATGGGTTCATCACGACGACTCCGAAGCCGGACTGGTCCGACGTCGACATGGTCGGACCAGTCCGCAGCGCACTGGGCGTGCCGGTGGGGTTCGACACTGACGTCAACACCGCCGCACTGGCCGAGGGCCGCTGGGGCGCCGCATGTGGTCTGGACACATTCGTGTACATGACCGTAGGCACCGGCATCGGCGTTGGAGCCGTGGTAGAGGGCCGGACCCTCCATGGGCTGGGGCACCCCGAGATAGGGCACGTCAGCGTGGCGCGCCAGGCCGGCGACGACTTCGCGGGCCACTGTCCGTTTCACGGCGACTGCTTGGAGGGGATGGCGGGAGGCGCGGCCATCGCCGCCCGCTGGGGCCGGCCGGCCGAACAGCTCGGCGGCGACGAGCTCCGGGCAGCCCTACAGCTCGAAGCTGCTTATCTGGCCGCCGGGCTACGCAATGTCGTCTACGCGATCGCGCCGCAGCGGATCGTGATCGGCGGTGGCGTGGCTGGCCTCCCGGGGTTGTTTCCGCTGGTAAGAGCTGGCCTCGCCAAAACGCTCGCCGGATATCCCGGCCTGACCGAACACGCCGCCGACGACTTCGTCGTCCCGGCCGCGCTCGGCTCGCTGGCCGGCCCAGCCGGAGCACTCGTCCTCGCCGACCGTGCCAGCCAACCGGGTCCCTTCCCGTCGTGAACGCGACGCTACCGGCAGCCCAAGGCGACAGAAACGTCCGCGGTGTCGAGTTCACGACCAAAGTGACCGACTGAGATGGAGGAGGCGAGTCATGCCGGGTGACAGCGGTGCGTCGCGGCGAGCTGCGATGTACGGGGAGGACGATCTCAGCTCGATGTCAATCTTCTCGGGCAACTACATCAACTTTGGGTATTGGCAGGATTTCACACCTGGACTCATCAGCATCGGCGAGCGCACCGAGAGCCAGGCCAACCTCTACCGCACCGCCCTGCGCCGCTTGAAGATCGACCCGACCGACGTAGTACTGGAAGTCGGGTGCGGCATCGCAGTAGGGACGGTAGTCGCGCTTCGAGAATTCGGTCCACGTGCCGTCTACGGAATCGATCTCTCGCAGGATCAACTCGACCGAGCCACCAGGGTCAACTCCGAGTTGATCGCACAACAGCCTGACCGCTTGATACTGCAGCGAGGCTCCGCCCTGAAAATTCCTCATGCTGGCGAGAGGTTCGACAAGTGTTACTCGGTGGAAGCCGCTCAGCATTTCGAAGACCTGGCCGCCTTCGCGTCCGAGGCCCATCGAGTGCTCAAGCCCGGAGGAAGGCTTGCTGTCGCAACATTCTTTATGACCCAAGCGACAGCGGCCGACGGACTGCGCCGCTTGATCGAGACCATCGATAACGGCATCGACGTCGTCGCGACGATCGACTCCTTTCGAGATGACCTCCTCACCGCAGGCTTTGTCGACGTGCATGTTGAAAGCATCGGTGAGCACGTCTGGCGCGGCCTTGACGCCTGGATAGCGCAGACCGAGTTCAAGGATGGATGGGGCCGTAACTGGCTGAAGGCATACCACCGCGGACTCATCGACTACTACCTCGTGACGGCCGCCAAGGAGTGACACATCTCAACGACGCAGGAGTGCGCAGAACATCGCGTCGGTGCCGTGCCGATGCGGCCACAGCGTCACATACGGTCCGTCGCCGAGCCGGGGAACGCCGGGAAACTGCGTTCTGGCGTCGAGCTGCACCGCACCGGTGCGCCGCACTACGTCCGCGACCACGCCCACCGTCTCATCCAGGTGCGGCGAGCAGGTTACGTAGGCCACCACGCCCCCCGGGCGGACCAGTCGCAATGCCGCGATCAGCAGTTCCCGCTGCAGCCGGACCAGGCCGGCGAGGTCGTCGGCCTGCCGGCGCCAGCGCGCCTCCGGGCGGCGCCGCAGCGCCCCGAGCCCCGTGCATGGCGCGTCCACCAACACTCGGTCGTAGCATCGTTCTGGCAGCCCGCTGTCCCGGCCATCGACGACGTGAACCGTCACCGGCAACCCGGCGCACGCCTGGCTGACCAACCGGGCCCGGTGCTCGCTCTTCTCCACGGCATCCACGATCGACCCGCGCGTGGCGCCCAGGGCACCCAGCAGGGCTGCCTTGCCTCCCGGCCCCGCGCACAGGTCCAGCCAGCGGGTATCGGGGCCTTCCAGCGGCACCGACGCCAACCCGAGGGTGACGAGCTGGCTGCCCTCATCCTGCACGTGGGCCAGGCGATCGCGGATGGGGATCAGCTCCCCCGGGTCACCGCCCTCGGCCAGGTGCACCCCGTACGGCGAATACGGGGCAACCCGACTGCCGGTCAGCTCGGCCAGCTCGGCGGCACTGATCTGCCCTGGGCGCGCGGCGAGGTGCACCAGCGGGCGCGCGTCGTCGGCGGCCAGCGCGTCGGCGAGCTCGTCCAAGTCACCGCCGAGGGCGTCGGCGAAGGCCTGCGCGATCCACCCCGGATGGGAATGCGCCATCGCTAGGTGGCCTACCGGGTCCTCGTCAGCGGCCGGCGCTATCGCTGCCACCCAGCCGCCTTCGTCCTGCTCGCCGACCCGGCGCAGCACCGCGTTGACGAAACCAGCCGCTGCGCTGCCACGAACGGCTCGGACCAGGTCCACGGTGGTGGCGACCGCCGCATGTGGCGGCACCCTGGTCCGCAACAACTGGTAGCCGCCCAGCCGCAGGGCGTCCAGCAGCTCGCCGTCGACCTCCGGAAGCGGGCGGTCCACGCAGGACTGCAGCACCGCATCCAGCAGACCCTGAGCGCGGCATGTTCCGTAGCACAGCTCGGTGGCCAGCGCGGCGTCGCGGCCGTTGATCCTGCGCTGCCGCAACAGGCCTGGCAACACCAGGTTGGCGTACGCGTCACGCTCGCGCACCGCGGCCAGAGCGTCCAACGCCGCCCGCCGAGGTGGATCGTCCACCGGCGGCCGGGGTGGCCCGGAACGCCCGCGGGGAGGACCGGGGCGAGGCGGTCGGGACGGCCTGCGAGGCACGGTCACGGCAGGACCAGGACGTTGACGGTCACTCGAATCGCTCCCCAGGCTCCGGTCGGGCACCGCGGGCCCAGTCCGGCGCGGGCATGGCTCGCTTGCCTGGCGCCGTGACGTCACCCAGCCGCACCGCCCCGGTGGCCGTGCCAACGAGCACCTCCCGTTTGGCCACGTGCAACTCACCACGGGTGAGCCCGTCAACGTCGCGGACATCGGCGACTCGCACTGGCCCAAGGCCGATGCGTTGGTCCCTGAATCGGGTCCAGGCTCCGGGAGTTGGTGTGACCGCGCGCACCTGACGGTGCACGGCGAAGGCCGGGGCGCTGAAGTCCACGTGAGCGTCCTGCGCAGTGAGCTTCGGTGCATGTGAGACGCCATCGGCTGGCTGAAGCACCGGGCGAATGATCCCCTCCGCTATCCCGTCCAACGTGGCCACCAGCAGGGCTGCTCCGGAGTCGGCCAATCGGGACAGCACCTGCCCCGCGGTGTCCTCCGGACCGATCACGTCGGTGACCGTGCCGTACACCGGGCCGGTATCCAGCCCCTCCTCCAACGCGAAGGTCGATGCGCCAGTGATCTTGTCCCCGTGCCTGATCGCAGCCTGCACCGGAGCCGCACCACGCCAGGCCGGCAGCAGCGAGAAATGCAGGTTCACCCAGCCATGCCGGGGGATGTCCAGCGCGGCCCGCGGAACCAGCGCGCCGTAGCCAACGACCGGGCAGCAATCCGGGGCCAGCGCGGACAGCCGAGCCAGAAAGTCCGGCTGCGCCGGGCGGCGCGGAGTGAGCACCTCCAGCTCCGCGTCATCGGCCAGCGCGCCCACCGGCGAACGGGTCGGTCGTCGCCCGCGTCCGGCTGGCGCGTCCGGCCGGGTCACCACTGCGACGACATCGTGCCGGTCGCAATCCAATAGCGCCTGCAGCGAGCGCACCGCGACCTCGGGTGTACCTGCGAAGACGAGCCGCACTACTCAGCGCGCCTTACCGAACAGCGGGCGCGGGCGCAGCCGGGTGGGTTGGACGAGCACCAGCGCAGTATGCCCGGTGTGTCCGTCAACCCAACTGCTGCGGGTCGAGCTGGACCCGCAACGGGTCGGGCGTTTTGCGCGCGCTGCGTCCCGCCTGCAACGCGGCCAACGCGCTGGCCAGGGCCGAGCCATCGGAGCGGGGGACGCGGATCAACAGCCGTTCCCGCTCGCCCTCGGATTCCTCCAGGACGGGCACCGGGCCCAGCAGCACGGCCTCCGGCGGCAGATCAAGTGTCTCGCCGATATCCACCAGGGTGAGCGGCGCGCCATCCAACGCGGCCATCCGCGTCGCGGGCGGGAAACCGACCTCGGCGCGTGCGGCCAGCTCGGCCCGGGCGTGGCCGGCCGGATCCCATCGGATGAGGGCCTGCACGGCAGCAAGCGACGCCTCCGCGACCACCACCACCCGGCCGCCGTCGGCTGCCGGCGCCACCAGCGCTGCCGCGCCCATCCACCGCCGCAACGCCTCCTCTGCCGCGCGGAGATCCGGACGAGCCAGCAGCGCGGCGGCGTCCAGCAACAACGCCGCCCCGTATCGGGCCGGCGGTTCCGCCCCCGGCGTGGTGATCACCAGCGATCGTCCCGGCGGGATGCCGGTCGGCACTTCCCCCCCACCGGAGGTATACAGCGGCACCCCGGGGAAGGCACGGCCGAGTTCCTCCGCGGTGCGGCGGACCCCGATCACCGTCGCTCGGAGCCGGCCACCACCACAGGCCGGGCACCGGTAACCGGCCTCGATGGTGCCGCACCACCGGCAGGTGGCCGGACCGGCCGTGAGCAGCGCCAGCGGGCCTGCGCAGCGCCGGCAGCGGGCCGTGGCCCGGCACTGCTGGCAGGCCAGCGCAGGAACGTAGCCGCGGCGCGGCACCTGCACGAGAACTGGCTGATCGCGGCTCAGCGCCGCGCGAGCCGCTTCGAATGCGACTGCGGGTAGCCGCGCTGCGCGGGCAGCCGGGTCTCGAGCGAGCTGGGTGTCGTCCTCGCCGATCGCGGTGACCCGTGGCGCTGCCGCTCGTACCGCGTCCCGGGCGGCGACGATCTCGTGTGCCCATCCGGTCTCGATGGACAACTGCGTCTCCGCGGTGCGGGCGTAACCGGCCACCAGAAGCGCCCCACCTTCCAGCACGGCGCGCTGACCAAGCACCAGCCGGCTGTGCGGGTAGGGGGCCCGCGGCTCGGCGTGCAGATCGTCGCCGTCGTCCCAGAGCACCATCAGCCCCAGGTCCACGACCGGGGCGAAGGCCGCAGCCCGAGTGCCGACGACGATGCGAACCGAGCCGCGCCGCACCGCCAGCCAGCGGCGGTACCGCTTAGCCGGTCCGGACTCGGCAGCAAGGGTGACCACGGCGTCGGGCCCAGCCAGGGCCGACACCGCGTCGTGCACCAGGGCGGTGTCGCGGTGGTCGGGTAGCACCAGCAACGCGCCCCGGCCCGCGGCGGCGACGGTGACGGCGGCCTCCGCGAGCCGGGCAGGCCAGTCCTCCCCCGGCAGCGCCTGCCAGCAGCCGTGCGCCGCCCGACCCTGATGTAACGCGTCCAGGAACGCCGGCCCGCGGGGATAGCGTGCCCAGCCGTCGGCCGCGGGCCGCGGCGGGCACGCCGCGGG